>ERZ1504464.78-NODE-78-length-31889-cov-8.524314_pt1 | contig 31889 bp, 27 predicted proteins | sample MGYA00574785_ERZ1504464 | MGnify/ENA primary metagenome ERZ1504464 (study PRJEB39906, sample SAMEA3182090) | gut metagenome | biome: human; feature: gut; material: Stool; isolation source: human stools | place: Canada | collected 2013-03-12 ...
CGCAGTTGCGGAGGTTGCGGAAGCGGCAACACTGCCGTTTGCGGGCTGAACAACGGTAATGCTGTATTTTACCGCGCCGGGTTCTGCATCAAAGGCGGTGCTGAGCTTGATACTCTCTTCCTGCTTGCCTTCCTGAACCGTGTAGAACACGCGTCCTGCATCGCTGCCGTAATCAAGACCGGTGAAGCTGACTGTGCTGCTCTGAGCTTCTTTGGAAGCAATCTGCGTGTAGTTCCCGTTTGCGTCACGCAGATAGAGACGAACCGTGCTGCCCGTCGGAGCATGGGTGAGACTGAACGTATCGCTTGCGCCCTTGTTGTTCTTTGCGGAAGCGAACTTCATGAGCACAATGTCGCTGCGTTCGCGCTCGGTGCTTTCGAACATCTGCCATTCATAGATTCGGATAGCACCCCATGCGGAAGAGCCGCTGTTGTAGATATAGAGTCTCCATTCCTGTGCGGTGACGGGTGTGATCAGTTCATCGGTGACAGCCGAACTGTTGTTGTTTGTGCTGTATACCGTTACCCAATTGTTTCCGCTTTTGTACTGAACGGAAAAAGCAATTGTGTTCATGTCCTTGGCCTCGCCGCCGTATTCGGCGTGTTCAATTCGAATTCGTTTGATGGTTCGCGGTTGGTCGAGTTTTATCGTCATCCAGCCGCTCCGCGCATTGGTGGCGCACCATTTGGAACCGTTTTCGCTCGTTCCGTCAATAGCCTTCCATGCGGGTTCGCCGTCATTCTGAGCGGAATAGCCGGTGACTTCGGCCAAGGGGCAGATGTTTACGGGAACGGTAACATCGCTCAGCTTTTCGGTATCGCCGTTTTCATAGGGCCAATCGATTGTGAAGCGGGAGCTTTCGCCGCGAACACCGTTTGCGTTTACGGGAACGACTTCGATGGTAACATCCGCCTGGTCATCGTTGCGGACAAGTTTCGGAATATAATACGCGGTGTTGGGCGTTTCCATTATAAGTGTTCTTGTGCCGTCCGCATTGAGCCTGTAAATCTCGTAGGAGGAGGCGTTATTGCCGTTCCACTTGATGCGCGCTTCGGCGGTGTATGCGTCGAGATAAATGATTTCTTCAAGCCTTGCATTGCTTGCGCTTGCAGCCGCCGCTTCGGAATCGGTGACGGCAAGCCTGCCGATGTTGACCTGATAGTCGGAAACATTACTTGTGCCGCCGATTTCAAAGCCGATCGCATAGAGCTTTTTGCCGCTGAGGGAAGCGAGGGAAACGTTGCTTGTTGTCCAGCCGCCGCTGCTTGCGTCAAGGGCAAAAGCTGCTTTTTGGCAATTTGCATAGCTTGAAGTGCTGCTGTCGCCGTAATAGGCAACAAGTTTCATCAGCCCCCTGTCGTTCTTGGCGGTCACGGCAATATTTGTGCTGCCGTTGATGTCAAGATTCGTGCTGTAAAGCATGATATTATTGGGCTTGTTTGCCGTCAGCGAACCGTAGAATTTGATTGAAGAACCGCCGTTGTATGCGTCTTCAAAGTCGTATGCGCCGCTGAGCTTTTGTCCGTTGGAATCGACGATCCATGTCCATGTGGGCATAACATCCTGAACGGACTGATAGCTCCATTCCGCATCGCGGGATTTGACGCCGTCAATATAGAAAGCCTTTCCGTGGCCGGAGTTGAAGTTGGTTACAAACGGCGCAGAAACGATCGTCGTGTGGTCGGCAAAGAACCTTGACATACCCGCCCAGCCGCTTGAGGAAGTGCTTCTGGGGTCGCCGCCGTTGACATAGAATTGACGTTCAACCTCGTGGAAATCCGCACCGTCACCGGAAAGACCCATTGTGGAGTTCGGGCAGTAAAGAGCAAGAGAGAGCTTCAATTTGTTGCTGTTGTTGAGCAGATAATTTGAGCTGAAATATGTGTTCATGCAGTTCTGCTGAACATCAAGCCCCGCAAAGGCCTCGTATTGGCTTTTGCCGAGGTTCTGCATGGTGGAAACGGTCGTGTTGACATCTTGAGTCGTCCAATTGTAGTTCATAAAGAACTCGTTAACGCCTGCGGAAACCCAGCCGCTGTTGCTGCCGTTAACGGCATCCTGATAGCTGAGATTGCCGCTGTCGGTGATTGAATCGTACCAGCCGATAAGCATGTTCGGCTTTTGCTGACGCATATATGCTATCATGCTTCTGAGATTACCGGCGGTTGTGTAGTCGACGGCGGTTTCTTCATTGAAGAAATAACCGTCGAAGCCGTAATATTCCATAACTTCAATCAGCTTGTCCGCAACGCTTCTGTAATTGCGAACAAAGTTCTCCACAACGGAGGAATTGCCGCCCCAGTCGAAGAAAATCGTGCCCATGACGGGAACGCCGTTTGTATGCGCCGCATCGGTGAATTCACCTGTCGGCACAACGACTTGCCCCCGTTTTGAACCGGACCAGTACACAAAGGAGGTTGCGTACTGCCAGTAGTTAAAGGCATAGCTTGAAAAGCTTTCCTGTCCCTGTGCGTTTGTTGCATCGTGTTTGGAGTTTGCAAGGGAGCAAACCATGAGTTTAGCATCGGGGTTTGCATAGTCGTTGACCGTGAATCCCGTGTATCTGTCTGCAAGGGGAACAACGGATCTTGAGTAGTCGGAATCCGGATCGTTTGTCGGTTCCCAGCTGAGCAGCGTGTCAACCGTGAATGCCGGGCCGATAGGCATCAGCGAAGTGCCGTCCGCATAGGCCTCGTTTAGCGAATCCGCGTTCGCAGCCTTAACAACGGCGGAAAGAGTGTTGAAAAAGCTCCGTGACGGCAGAACGCCGAAGCATAACACTGCGGCGAGAATTGCAGCGATGATTTTTTTTATCGTATTTACCCTCATATTATTTTCCTTTCAATAATAGACTGATGGATTGCTTAAACAAATTTAAACCGTAATGATGCGGTAAAGCCCGGTTTAAATCATTTAATTATGCCCAGTTTCGTGAACTCGGAGATAATTTCGCCCAAATCAGCCGCTGCCTGAGGGATCTCAACATCATATTCATCAAGAATGCGCGAAAGGATTTCATCCTCCGTTTGTCCTTTTTGAATCGACTCATAAACAAACAACGACAGTTCATTAAGCAAAATCATTCCCTTTGTTTCCGTGCTGCTTCCCCCAAGCGGCACCAAAAGGTTGTCTCCGGCAATTGTTCTTAAAACATAATTTTTGCTTATTTGCATAAGCTCCCTCCGTAATTATCTTCTTTTGTGATATTCTGCTGCAAGCCGTGTATATGCGTCCATTTTTTTGCACATAAAGGTCGGTTCTGCATCGAATCGCCCGTTTTCGGCAAAACAAACGGCGGGACAAGCTTCACAGATATTGCGAAAACGGCAAGCGGTGCATTTTGCCGGAACCATGATGTTTTCGCGCATTGCCCGAATGTCGTTCCATGCAGCGGAAAATCCGCGTTCGTTCAGCGAAGCGGACGGTTCGCGCATCATTCCGCAGGGGCGAAGCTGCCCGTTGTATGTGATCCAAAACGCCGCAGCTCCCGCACGACAGCGTATACGCTCCGTCGGAATATCGCCGCACTCCGTTTCGGCAGGCGGAATATCCGTGTTGAGTGCAACAGCTTCCGCACGTTTTTCAATAATCGCCGGGTCAAGCGTTCGCAGCTCGTGCGCCCACCTTGCGGCAGCGGATTCCTCCGGCGTGAACCTTTCGCAGGTTTCGCATTCGCCGATTTTACAGGGAGAAATTTCGGAGTTCTCATCCGCACGGACGGGCGGGAACATATACGTTGCCGCCTGCAGCGGCAGATTATGCTCATTTGCAAAGCGTTCAACAGCGTCAAGATCTCCAATATTGTACGGTGTTACAGAATAGTTGATCTTGACGGGAACACCAGCTTCCGTGAGCATTGCAACCGCACGGTAGGCTCTTTCAAAAGCACTGCCGCTGCGGCAAAGTTTTTCATAGGTTGCTTCGGATGCTCCGTAAAGCGTGATATTCACCCTCTGCGGCGGGAGCTTTCTGAGCAATTCGACCTGTTTTTCGCCGATCATCGTTCCGTTTGTGTTTATCGAAACGATAATGCCGAGTTCACGGCATCGGCGATAGATTTCTTCAAAATCGGGCCGAATAAAAGGCTCGCCTCCGGTCAGCAGCAAAAACAACATGCCGCATTGCTGCGCTTCCTTTGCAATGTTCAGCCATTCCTCCGAGGAAAATTCGTCCGTTTTGATTTCGCCGTCATTTTCTTCGCGATGGATATAGCACATGCGGCAGCGGAGATTGCAGCGCGCCGTAAGCTCAAACGTTCCGGAAAGCGGAATGCCCCTTTTTGCGCTCTTTGCAAAAAGCCTGTTCACATACTCCGCATATTTCACTTCATTCACCTCCTTCCAGTGTTTCTTTCAGCAACCGAACCGCGCGGAAGTCCGCCGTGCAGTGCAGCTCAAAAATGGGAATGCACTCTGCCGCGCGGAAAAAGAGTTCCGCATGGCTTTCGCGCATCGCTCCGCCGTAAAGCCCGACAATATTGCTCATAATTGCCCTCAAAGCGCGAACACCCGAAAGGCGGGTGATTCTGTTTTCCGGAGCCTGTCCGAGCGAAATAATTGCGGCAATCGGCAGAGAAAAGTTTAAGCAAATGCCGCTTGTGCCGCAAAACGGCAGTCCGAAAGCATTTGCCGCGCCGTCAACAAAGCCGACAGCGCATCGATCCCCGTTGAGAATCAAAGCGTTTTCATACTCCTTCCAAAGATTCGCCTGCGTGGATTTTCCGATTCCGGAACGCCCGCAAAAAAGTATTGCTCCGAATCGGGTTTGAACCGCTGCGGAATGCAGGGTGAAAACGCCCCTTTGCAGCAGCTGGAAGGGCAGGTTGATGCTCTGCCAAATCTGCTGCATACACTCCTGTTCCGGCGGAAAAGCCTTCGGAAGAAAAACCTCGATATTAAGCGCGTTATCAATGCCGAGCGCATTAACATCAAGTGCGCTTTCGCTCAATGCGCCGCCGAAGCGGGAAGCAAGCATTGCGCGCTTTTCCCCGCGCTCAAGCGCGGCTCTGTCAAGCGTTTGCTGCAAAAAGCCTTCGCCGCTTTCAAACAGCCTGAAGAATGCGTTTTCATAAACGAGTTTTCCGCAGGCGGCAGGCGGTTCGGCCCGCCGAACCTGAATCGCGCAGTCAGCGGTTTCGGAGCTTTCAAAGTATTCAGTCTCCCAAAACAACGCACTTCGCGCATCAACATCAAGCTGCGCTTCCGAATGAATCTCGAAAACTTTGCACGCAAAACGAAAACGATAGAAAAAATGCTTTTTCATCTCAAAAACTTCAAAACGCGTCTGCGCGCATTGCGCGCAGACGCGTCGGTGGGTGGTGTTAGGACGCAAATACCATTGTTTCGTTCACTGTAAAGTAGCAGTAGCCTTCAACGGTAACACCGCATTGATTCTCTCCTGTGCCGAACAAGTTTGCACCCTGTCCCGGAAACAGCGTATCGAACGGCGGGAGCAGCTGACAACTCGTTCGGTCGTGATTACTGTACGCTTGTGCAACACATTGAGAGGCTGCAATCGCTTCGCCGAGGTCAAACTCGATAACATCAAGTTCGGGCTTTACATAAGTCTTTTTCACGGGTGTTCTCCTTATCTGCCGGTGATGGAAGCAATTGCGGGCTCACTCGCAACGCCGTTTGCATCATAGGCAAAGATGTAATATGTATCCGTCATTCCGCGGCGCGGAGCGCGAACGGTGAGGCTGAAGGCGTAGTAATCCATCCAGCCGAAATAGGTGAACAGGCTGTTCATCGGGCGCATGTTCTCGCGTACGGGAACGAGTGAACCGTCGTCCGCAAGCCTGTAAACGCTGACATGGTCAACATCCGTGGATGTTTTAACACTGATGCTTGTGAACCAACCCGCAAGTGCGCGGCCGCTGTAGCGGAGTTCGAACCTTTCGGGCGTGAACACGGGTTCTTCAACGGGCTGATATGCAAGGGTAACAAGGCTTGCTATATCTGCCGCGATCTGCGTGCTTGTGGCGGTGGTGATGCCTTCTGCAAGCTTAATGCCGCTGACGGACAGGATGGATCTTGTTTCCGCTCCGGCAATATTGCCGAGAACAAGCATGTACTTCGTGTCGTACTGACGTACGCAAGCCGTAACATCATAGTACATTTCGGTCATCTTCATGTTCGTGCCGGAGGGGATTTCCGCACCTTCGGCAGTTGCATCGAGATAACCGAGCACGGGTTCACCGGCAACGGCCTTTGCGCTGATCATAACGGTTTCGTTTCCGGTGTAACCTTCAAGAACGAATCCGATATAGTTGCCGTTGGTGAGATAGACCTCGTTCTGCGGGCCGCGATCTTGATATTTCGCGATGTTTGCAATGTCGGTGTCTCCGTCATATTCAACATAGACCATGGAATTGGGAAGAATTTCAGGTCCGATCAATTCCGCACTGTTCTTAACATAGTCATAAACGGGAGCGTAGGCAAGACCCTGTTCGTTTTCGACGTACTTCGTTTCATCTGCAAGGGGCTTATAAACGCGGAATGCGTCAAGATAGACGTCTGCGGTCTGTGCGGTTTCTTCGCCGCGCTTGCCGAAAGTCCTGTTCTGACTGTTCTTTGCCGCAATGCCCGTGCCGCCGTTAAGAACGCTGTTTTCGTCCATGAAGGAGGTTTCGACTTCGCAGCCGATGAATTCCTTCAGTCCCGCTTCGCGCAGGATTCGGTTCGTGTCAATACCGTTCGCTCCGCGCGTACTGCTTTCCGCACCGGTTTCGCCGCCGTCCCAAGGTGTCGGGCTTGCAGGGCCGACGATCGCACCGGCAGTATTGGTGAGGTAGCCGAGAATTCGAACGCTGTAATCTGCTCGTTCAAGATTCATTGCGCGAACAACGGGAACCTGATAATCAAGGATGCCTTCGCCCGTGATAATGGAGGGAATGGGGGGATTGCCGCCAATACTGTTATCGCCGCAGAAATAGGTGTCAACGATATAAACCTTGAACGGATTGCCTCCCTTGGACAGTGCAACGAGAAGAAGTCCCGTATCGGTGCCGCATTCGGAAATAATGTCAAAACCCGTTCCGCTGAAACTGAATTCAACGGCATCGGTCGTGTAGGCGCGTTTGCCGCCTTTCAAATCGAGCGTTGCTTTCAGTGCGCCGCCGTTGCTGTAGTAGGCAAAGCCTTTGTATGCATCGGCATAGCCGTAAACGCTGTTTTCGTTGTCCTTAACAACGGTCGCGGTGTTGTTTGTGCCTTCGGCTTTCCATTCGCCGTTCGTCCCGCGGTTGGTCATAAAGTTCTCTTCGTAAAGAACATTTGTCGCGGGAAGGAAGGTGATGGATGTTGCTTCGGTTATATAATTACCGGTGAAAACAAGCTTTGTCTGAATGGTTTCACCCTTGTTTACGCTCTGCGGAGTGTAAAGGATGGATTTATCGGTGCCATTAAACCCCACATGCTTTACGGTTTCATCAACAGTCTTGATGCCCACAGCTTTTTCTTCAACATCCGTAAGCTTGTAGCTGTTCTGTACGCCGAAATCATAGACGAATGTCTTTGCGGGCGGTGCATAGGTGATCTTCAACGTACCGGGATGATATATAATAGAATAATTGTTAAGCTGCACACCCAAATAACTTACAACCTTAGACGTTCTTGCAAAGTCAACAACATATATGCCCGGGTAAATCTCTTTCCTTTGAGCCGTAATGTTGGTGATTTTGTTCTTATCCCAGTCACGGTCATTGAGCTCGCACCATGTAATTGTTTCGGAATCAGAAACAGTTATATCATTGCAGCCGTCCTGAGTGATTTTAACATCATGAACAACATGCTCGCTGCCGCTGTAAGACACTTCAAGGCTGCCTGCCCAAAGATGAACAACCTTGTTTTCTGCCGGAACATAGACAACATTAATGATGTTATCTTCGGATTTTTCGGTTACAGTAAACGGCAGTTCAATCTGAACACCGTCAGAAACATCACCACTAGCCTTCGGGATCGCCGCAGCACGCTTATGGTTAAGCTGGTTAACATCCGTACCGTTAACAAGGGTAATTTGGGAGCCGATGGTCTGGCCGGTCATAGTGGTTTCGCCGAGGTAATTGGTGTTGCCGGTGATTTCTCCGACTTCATTCAGCCAATAGCGAACCTTAACGGTGGAGGTGGTGGGCTTTTGCCTTGTGAGCCTGATTTCAAGCTCGTCCATACCGCCGACCTTTTCGGTGTCGAAACAATAGATATCGATGCAGATCTTTTCGCCCGCATTGATGCCGGCTTTGCCGTATTTGTTGTTAAGAACTGTGGAGAGGGAATTACCATCAATGAATGAGTACCATCCGCCGGAAAATGACATAACACTCTTGAGCTTGTCGCTGAATCCGGTTCTTGTTCCGGTTTCTCCAAACCTTACGGTATCAAGGTTTGGAAGACAATTGTTAAATGCTCGTGTCGCATATTGCGTACCGAAAGTTCCGGGAAAAGAGCAGTTCCATTCTTCTCCCCAACCGTTGTAACTGGAGGTTCCTCCCATCGCATCATAGTAGGGAGTGCCATTAGACCAAGACCAGATACCCTTACCTGCGGTACCTGAAAAGAAAGCAAGGTAATCCCAGCAATTGCTTGCGGTTACTTGGGAAGCATCATTTGCCTTGTAGATGAAAAAATAAACGTCATCATTGGCAGCAAAAACCTTCTTTCCTCCGAAAGCAGCATTCAGTTCATCGTTGCCTTGAACAGCAGCGTATATTTCTTGATAGTAAGAATCGTTTTTGGAAATGATTTCAATGTCACTGCCAAGATCATAACCCTTCGGCCACAAAAATTCCCCGGAGAACTTTCGAACAGTATATGACTTTCCGTAACCAAGATCCATCGAACCTTTAGGCACTGTGGTGCTTGAAATTGTGTAGTTTTGATCAGTTCGATTGTTCCAAGTTGCAGCCAGTATAGGGCTTTCACTCGGGGCGGGGGTATAGGGTGCTATGCCGACGTCGCCTACGATAGGATTGGAAAGAGACGTGGTTTTCGGATCTGCATACTGATTTTCCGTTCCGTAATCCAAAACATTGGTTGCTTCATCATCATTACGATTCAATGCAGTGCGAACCGTGTCCCAATCCCAATTAAGTGTGTTGTGTTTGGAAGGATCGGGGGTTGCAGAGGGATCGGGAGTTGCACTTGGCGAAGGAGTAGACGACCAAGAAGGAGCGACAAGATAATCTGTTTTATCGCCCGCATAAAGTCCGCCGAGATTTGTATGCTGATTTGCAGCAGTGTCATGGCGATGTTCGTATTCGAACGTTCTCTTCCATGTGATTTCGGGAACGAACGTTTCGGATATGGTTCCGGAACCGTCGCCCGTGTCTCCGTCCGCTGCAAAGAGGGATGCGGGGAACATGCCGAAAAGCATGATTCCGCAAAGCAGCAGAGAGAGCAGCTTTTTGATGTTCTTCATTGAAAAACCTCCTGAATATTTTAAAAATAAAAAACAAACTTTATATGAACCGCAGCAGCCCTAAGGCATTGCCGCAGCACTGCGGGAAAACGGCGGCGCCGGAAAGGGGCAAAACTAACACTGAATTGAGAGAATTTGGGGTGTGAATATAGTCCGTAGATTCAGGCTATTCAGCGCGCGTTGCTGACCGAGCCTAAACGCACAACCGAGTGAATGGGAGACGGGAAAACGCACAGAGCCAAGTATTATCCCGCTCGCTCGCATACCTTATACCGCAAGACCATATGTATTTCAACATTTTTTTGAGTATAAAATGAATATATACAATCTGTTAAGAGAAAATACTGGCAACTGTGACAAAAGAATTTAAAATCACAAAAGTTATTATATAATTGAAATGAAATATTAATAAATCAATACGTTCCGCATCTGACGGTTTCGGGTGATGCGGAACGCTGTCCGCTGCATTCATTCATTGCAAAAGAGTGCAAGCCTGTCGGCATGAGTTTTTTGCAGTTTTGAAATATATGTTTCAATATCCTTGGGGTTCGGGACGCGTTCGATTCTTCCGCCGCTCGGGAAAACGCGTTTGTTCATTGCGCCCGCACCGTGAGCAATGATACTCAGCGAATCCTCCATCATATCGATGTTGTAGATGCAGATGCTGCCGGGTTTTGCATAGCCGACGTTTTCCATGTTGCCCGCCATGTATTTTTGACGGTACATATAATAAGGAAGCATACCCGTTTCTTCAGCACCGAGCGCACCGATTTCGGTCATTTTTTCAACTTCCGAAACATCGGGAAGAGCGTATTCGGAAAGATTTTCACGCAGACGGGAAGAACGCTTTATTGCAAGCGTGTGAACTGTCAGACACTCCGGAGAAAGCTCAACGAGTGCGTTTACGGAATGCTGCATGTCAGCTGCCGTTTCGCCCGGCAAACCGGCGATAAGATCCATGTTGATTGAATCAAAACCGATATCCCGCGCAAGGTTGAAACACGCCTTGATATCCTCGGATGTGTGATCGCGGCCGACAAGATGCAATGTTTTATCGCACATCGTTTGCGGATTTACGGATATGCGCGTTGCGCAGCGCTGCTTGATGATGCGAAGCTTTTCAGCTGTTATCGTATCCGGCCGTCCGGCTTCAACCGTGAACTCCGTGCCGGGTGCAATATTATAGGCCTCCTCTGCAAAATCCAAAAGATCGCGCAGCTCGTCTGCGGTCAGCACGGTGGGCGTTCCGCCGCCGAGATACAGCGCACGAATATTCAGCCCGAGTTCGCGAACCATTTGCGCACCGTTTGCAATATCCGTCTTCAGTGCGGCAAGATAGGGCTGCATGTCCGTCTTTGCCGTGCGGAGCCGTGAAGCAAAAGAGCAGTACAGGCAGCGTGTGCGGCAGAACGGAATGCCGATATAAACATCAACATCGTTTTTCCGCACGGAAGCAAAAATCGGTTCCTGAACGGAAACTATCCTCTCAGCAAGTGCAAACTTTTGCGGCGTGACGTCAAAATCGTTCAACATCATGCTTTTGGCTTCGGCAGGACCGCAGCTGTGCTGAAGCTCGCGCAGCAGGCGCGTCGGGCGTATACCCGTCAGAGAGCCCCACGGGAGGTGCGCATCGGGATATGCCTTTCGCATTGCGCGGAAGACAGCGATTTTAATGCAGCGTTTTGCAAAACGCTTTTCAATAATTGAATCATCATTGCGAAAGGGCGTTCGGCACGAGTATGAATGCTCCCGACCGTTCGAAACAAAGGCGGCTTCGGCAAAAAAATCCGTTCCGTCGCTTGAAAGCACAACACTCAGCGTCTTTTCGCCCGCATCCGCTGTGTGAATTTCAGCGGGGGACAAAACGGGAGCTATCTCCTCACCGGGCAGAAAAAGCCGTATTTCTTCGCATATATCGTTAAAAAAATCCTGTCTGTTTGTGAATAAAAACATATTGTTTGCCTCTTTAATGCAGCTGCGGCATTTTCTGTATTTTCCGTCAATAGTCTTGGTTTCCGCCGCCGCGCAGATACGGATTGTGTTTCCGTTCGAAATCCAAAGTTGTTTCACCCATGTGGCCGGGGAATACGCGGTAATCGCCTTTCAGCCTGCCTGTCAGCAGGAGCAGGGAGTTGTAAAGTGCATCATTGTCACCGCCGTCAAGATCGGTTCTTCCCACGCTGAGACGGAAAAGCGTGTCGCCGGAAAAAATCACACGTTCTTTTTCGATAACATAGCATACGCCGCCCTTGGTATGCCCCGGGGTGTGCAGAACGCTGAATTCAATGCCGGCAGCGGTGAAGCATTCGCCGCCGTGGAGGATGATGTCCACTTTGCAGGGCTTCACAAGCGCACCGCCGAGGTAGGCAAGGCTTGCTTTTCCGCCTGCAAGTGCGCCCGCATCCGCTTCGTGAATTGCAACAAGTGCGTTTTCATGCGATTTCAATTCCGCAACGCCCATTGTGTGATCAAAATGACCGTGCGTCAGCAGAATATGGGTGCAGTGCAGGTTGTTTTGATTTAGAACTTCAACCACCTTGTGCGAATTCGCCGGATCGATAACAACACAGGGAATCCTTTCGGAATTTGACAATGTTTCGGCGGATTCGTTAAAAACGATATAGGTATTTACGGAAAGCGGACCGGTTGGGACACAAAGAATTTTCATGCGGCTTTTCTCCTTTTTAAACATAGACTGAATATAGCGAAATTAAAACGTTTTTTTGCTGTCCAGCAGGATCGTGACCGGACCGTCGTTGACAAGCTCAACCTGCATATCCGCGCCGAAAATACCCGTTTCGGTGTGCAGCTGAGTGCGAAAAGCGTCGATGAGCTTTTCGTAGACGGGGATCGCCGTTTCGGGACGAGCGGCAGCACTGAAACTCGGGCGGTTGCCTTTACGGGCATCGCCGAAAAGCGTGAACTGTGAAATCAGCAGAATTTCATACCCGAGTTCACCGGCGGAAAGGTTCATCTTGCCGTCTGCATCTTCAAAAATGCGGAGTTGAGTGCATTTTTTAACGATATAGTCAATGTCGCTCTGCGCATCGGAAGGTTCTATGCCGATAAGCAAAAGCAACCCTCTTTCGATTTTGCCGACACATTCGCCGGCGACGGAAACGCTTGCGCGGCGGACTCTTTGAACAACGGCTCTCATACGGATCTCACCCTTGAAACGGATTTTACACCGTTAATTTTCATAAGATTTTTTATAATGCTGTCGAGATGCTCGGCGTTTTGGACCTGAAACCCCATGGTTGCTTCGATCTTTGTGCCGTCCTCAACAGGCTTTGCGTTGACAAGATTGATGTTGATTTTCATGTTCATCAGCATCTGTGAAATATCCATCAGCAGCCCGACGCGTTCCGAAGCGACGATATGAATTGTTACGGGGAATTTTGCACTTTCGCCGTCCGCCCATGAAACATCGATTATCCTGTCCGCATCGGCAAGCAGTGCTGCGGCATTCGGGCAGTTTCTGCTGTGAATCGAAACACCTCTGCCGCGCGTGATATATCCGAAAATTTCATCGCCGGGCAGGGGAGAACAGCATTGCGCAAAGCGAACAACCATGTTGGCCTCGCCTTTGACAATGACGGCTCTTCCGTTTGCGTCAAAACTTTTTGCGGGAGCGTGTTCCTGCTCTTCAAGTTTGCGTGCAAGCTCCTCCTCGCGCTGAACTTTTCGCCGGGCTTCCATCAGTTTATGCAATGCCTGCCCGGTTGTGATTCCGCCGTAGCCTATGGCCGCATAAATATCATCCATTTCGTTCATGGAGAAGCGTTTCAAAAGAGGTTTGCACAATTCGGCCTTCGTAAGGTCGGCAAGCTTCTGCCCCTGTCGTCTTGCGGCATCGGCAAGCATCTCTTTGCCGCGGACAATATTTTCTTCACGATTCGCCTTTTTGAACCATTGTTTGATTTTTGCTTTGGCTTGGGATGTTTTTACAAAGTTAAGCCAGTCGCGGCTCGGCGTTGCCTGCGGGTTCGTAATGATTTCAACAACATCGTGGGTTTTAAGCTTGCAGTCAAGCTTCACAAGCGCACCGTTGACTTTTGCGTGCTGTGTGTGGTTGCCGACGTTCGAATGAATACGGTAAGCAAAATCAACGGGCGTTGAGCCCAGAGGCAGGTCGATAATCTCGCCGTTCGGAGTCAGAACAAAAACATAGTCGGAGAAAAAATCGTGTCGAACGTTGTCAACGTATTCCTTTGTTGAGTTTGCATCGGAATCATAGTCAACAAGTTGACGCAGCCACGCAAGCTTTGTGTCCAGCTCATCCTGCCGTGTTCTGCCCTCTTTATACATCCAGTGTGCGGCAATACCGTATTCGGCAGTGCGGTGCATTTCCCAAGTGCGAATCTGCACCTCAAACGGCATTCCGAGATCACTGAAAAGCGTCGTGTGCAAAGAACGGTACATGTTGGTTTTCGGCATTGAAATGTAATCTTTGAACCTGCCGGGGAAGGGACGCCAAAGCGAGTGAACAATGCCGAGCGCACCGTAACAGTCCTGCACGGTATCAACAATTATGCGAAGTGCAACAAGATCATAAATCTCGTTCAGTCCGACTTTTTTTATGTTCAGCTTGCGATAGATGCTGTAAATATGCTTTCTGCGTCCGCTGACTTCCGCTTTGATTCCGGCATCCTTAAGTGCAATTTCAAGCTTGTGCATGGCTTTTTTGAGCAGTCCCATGCGTTCTTCCTGCTTCGGTTCGATAAGGGACTGAAGGCGGCGGCATTCTTCGGGCATCAGATAGCTGAACGATAAATCCTCAAGTTCGACTTTTATGGCACCCATTCCGAACCTGTCCGCAAGGGGGGCGTAAACATCCATGGTTTCCCGTGCTTTGCGAACACGCTTTTCCTTTGAACAATAACCGAGTGTGCGCATGTTGTGCAGTCTGTCCGCAAGCTTGATAACAACAACGCGAACATCGTTTGCAATTGCAAGGAACATTTTGCGCAGTTTTTCGGCCTGTCTGTCTTCTTTCGACAGCATGTGGGAAAGATTGCTGTTGGTCAGCTTGGTAACGCCGTCCACCATTCGGGCAATGTCCTTGCCGAACATCTGTGCAATTTTTTCAACGGTGATATCGTGCCCATCCTCAACCGTATCATGAAGCAGACCCGCAATGACCGTGTCTGCATCCATGTCCATATCGAGCAGAATGAGCGCAACGGCTTCGGGATGAATATAATAAGGTTCCTGCGATTCGCGTTTTTGGTCAGCATGAACCGATTTTGCAAAATTAATTGCCTTTACTAATAATTCGGTTTTTTCCTTCGGAAACTTTTTTTCGAAGGCAGCGGTCAATCTGTCCATAGCACACCCACCTTTGGCTAAATTTTACCTTTGATAAATTTTGCAGGAATGAACGTTCGGTATCGTTCAAAAAGCAAAAAATGCATTCGGCGCAGGCACGCGGCCCGCGCCGAACGGTTGGCTCTGTCAAATCGGCAAAGTGCCGAGTCGGAGTTCTCGGAAGAAGGTTCGCAAAAGGTTCCGAAACGGGCATTGCCGGGAACATTCATTCGCGAGAGTTATCTTTGATATCAGTATTTGATAACTGAGTAAACATTATAATCACGGAGCAGGTCGGCACCGCCGAGATCGGTAAGTTCGATTGCAAAATCAGCAGCAACAACTTTTGCCCCCATTTTTTCCACAAGGTCGATAACAGCTTTTGCTGTTCCGCCGGTTGCAAGCAGGTCGTCAACGATTGCAACGCGCTGCCCCGGAAGAATTGCGTCTTTGTGAATTTCAAGGCAGTCGGAGCCGTATTCAAGTCCGTATGACACGGAGTTTACTTCGCAGGGGAGCTTTCCGGGTTTTCTGGCAAGAACAAAACCTGCATGAACCGCATATGCAACGGCGGAGCCGATAACAAAACCGCGTGCTTCCGGACCGATAACGATGTCAACATCAAGCGGGCGAAGCTTCTCGGCAATGGATTCAACAAGCGTTTCGTATGCATCGGCATTCTTAAGCAGTGTGGTGATATCGCGGAAGAGTATGCCCTCTTTCGGAAAATCGGGAATACTGCGAATCGTTGCAATCAGTTCGGTTTCGTTGATAATCATGGTTAAATCTGTTCCTTTCGTTTCATCCCCGCACGGCTTATACAGCGGGAATGTTTGTTTGCTGTTATTGAAAAATACTGAAATTTTTGCCGAATAAACCGAGTCAGCCTATATCGGCATAAAACTGAAAACTTATTCATCCGAATCATCCTGCTCCGAGTCCGGGAAATTGCGCGTGCGCAAACGTTCGACAGCGGAATACAAAGTGCTGGCGCACAGCGGCGCAGGCCGAATTTCGCTGCTGTTCCGCAGTGCACCGCCCGGAGTGAATTCGATAAAGCCAAGCTCGATAAATACCCGAACGGCGAACAGCGCACAGTAAACAGGAACGTTCAGCTTGTTGGACATCTTGCCGCAAAGCTCCCCCTGAGAACAGGGTGAAGCAGCAAGAATTGACTGCACAAGCTTGTAGCTGCAAACCATGAAATCGCGATCGCAGGCAAAATGCAGTGCGACCCTGCCGAAGTCGCTGTTCGTGCACGGCATCCGAAGCATTGAAGCGGAACTCATTCGGCGTGAAACCGCCGTGTAAACACCGCTGCAAGGGGGATTGTCGTAGAAAACGACCTTGCTGAACCCGAATGCAGGCAGATTTGCAAGCTGCGGTGCAAGCAAAACGGTGTTGCAGCAAACGGGTGAATCCGCAACGCAAGAGTAACAAATGTCAACATTGCCGATTTGACTGCTGCGAATTTCGTCAAGAATCTTTTTGGCGGATTCAACAGAAAAAACAAGCACAAGCAAACCGGATATAGAGCGGGAACAAAGCTCGGCGAGGGTTGTTTCGCATATTTCCGGGAGCTGCTCCGGTTCGGACAGCCGATAAGACAGGTTTTCAAGCAAACCGTTGCAGAAATAGCGCATACCTTTTTCAATATAGGCATCGATGTCACGCGGCTGCTCCGCTTTTGCGGAAACAACGCGAAGCTGAATGCTGTCAAAACCGTTCCAATTATTGATGCCGGGCGTATAAAGTATATCAACCGTGTCGGCATTCAGCAGCCGATAATAACTTGCGGCCGAGGCAAACCAAACTGCATCCAACGGAGGCGCAGAGCTCGAAATGCTCGGGCTTACGTCCATTTTTGTGTGTTGAGCATCGCTGCCGAAGCGGCGCAGCCTGCTCACGGCCACATGGCGGGAGCGGAAGACGGGGGAAGGGTTGCTCTCTCCGAACGGGGCGAGGCGGGTCAGTTCGGCAATCAATTCTCTGGTGACCTGCTCAAGCGGAATATCGAATTCGTATCGTTTGCACGGTATGAACACGGAGTCATCATAGCCTGCTTTAAGACAGGCGTTGAGTTTAAAGCGAAAATCCTCAAAAAATGCGGATTCCATTGTTATTCCGGCCGCTTTTGCATGGCCGCCGAAACGAACGAAAAATTCACGGCAGCAACAAAGCACCTCATGAATGTTGACTCCGTCTATTGATCGCGCAGAGCCCTTGAGTATTCCGTCGGATTCCGAAAACAGTATCGTCGGGCGGTGATACATTTCTGCAATGCGTGAAGCGGCAATGCCGATAACACCGGCATTCCATGTTTCGGAACGGAGGACGATTGCTCTTGTGTCCGAAAGGTCGCAGGGTTCAAGACGGCGAATTGCATCGTTAAGAATGTTTGCTTCGTCCTGCTGACGCAGCTCGTTGAGCTTGTTAAGGCGGGCGATTATCTCGTCGGCACGATTGGGGTCGCGGCAAAGAAAAAGCTCAACTCCGAGTGAAGCATCGCTCATTCGCCCGGAGGCGTTAAGCCGCGGGGCAACAGCAAAGCCGAGAGTGCATGCATTATACGGCCGACGTGCAGTGGGAACACCGTTCAAAAGACGGTAAAGCCCGTTGCAGCAATTGCCGCTGTTTATCGCATCAAGCCCCAACTTAACAAAAACACGGTTTTCGTCAAGCAACGGAACAACGTCCGCAACCGAGGCAAGCCCCGCAAGGGAAACATATTGCATTGCAGCTTCAAGTCCGGCGAGAGCGTGGAGCAATTTAAAGGCAATGCCCGCACCGCAGAGGATTGAATTCGGATACTGTGAATTGCTGACCGTGTGGCAGACAACGGCGGTGCATTTCGGAACGGTTTCGGGCGGAATGTGATGATCCGTCACAATAACATCAATGCCGAGTTCGCTGCAATAGCTGATTTCATCGGCGGCGGAAATACCGTTGTCAACAGTGATTATGAGGTTAACCCCGCACGAATGCAGCTTGTCGATTGCACCGCGGCTCATGCCATAGCCTTCTTCCCGACGCGACGGAATATGATAGCCTACATCTGCACCGACTGAATGAAAATAATCAACGAGCATGGCGGTTGAACAAATACCGTCAACATCGTAATCTCCGAAAATGCAGATTCTTTCGCCGTTCTCAAGTGCAGCATGTATTCTTTGAACGGCCTTGTCCATATCGGGAAGAAGAAACGGATCATGAAAATCTTCAGCGGAAGGGTGAAGAAATCTTTCAATTTGTTCCGGAGTGACGGCACCTCTTGCACGGAGCGCACGAACAAGCAGGGGGGAAAGCCCTGTAAGATTATCCTGTGCCTGTTCGGCAGAAAAATATTTCGATTTTTGATAAATAATCAAATCGAACCTCCGGCTGAATCGCTCAATGCCTTGCAGCAAAGTGCAAAGCGGCAATAAATCGCGGCAAAGCCATTAAATAAACAAGGTTTTGCAGTTAAAATAAACAGAAAAGGGAGCTTTGCATCGAGGCTGAGGCAAAACAAACCCTTGCAATGTTCAAATTTGGATTAATTATACCGCATTATTACCGAAATTTCAATAGCCGAAAGAGAATGAAACGCTAATTTCAAAAAAACTTAATTAATAAGAATAATATTAAAATAACAATGAATCATTAATAAATGAGCCGGCAATTGAAAATTAAAGCTTCGGAACCGCTGCGTGTAAATGTTTTTTGACTGAGATTCCGAAGCTTTGTACGTTTTGGGTGGCCGATTACTCACGCCGCAGATGTTTTTGACTCTTCATCCGTTCGTCCGGTTTCGTCGGAGCAGATGCCGCTGCGGTCGAAACACGGCATTGCGGAACTGCGATACGGAAGCAGACTGTTGAATTTGCCAAGGAGCTTGACACCGTGCTCGCAAAGTATGAAACATACGCAATAACAAATTCCTCCGAGAGTGCAAACAAGCATGTCCTGCATTGTGTCAATAAGCCCGATGTCGAGGTAGCCGTTGATGCTCAGCTCTTCGCCGTTGACAATAACAGATTGAATATCCGAAATGGAACCCGCAACGCCTTTCTCACTGCCCAACAGATATGAATTTATGCCGGACACAATTGTATCCTGCTGCATATCCATTCCGAAAAACGTGTCCATGGCGTATTCGTAAAATTCCCACACGGCGGCAATTGCAAGTGTGAAGCTGAGAGCGGACACAAGCTTCAGTGCCTGCGAATGGCTTTTGTTGCCGCTGTCCAAAACGTCCGGCAACACCGCGCCAATAACTGCAAAAAGAAAGCCGGATGAGACATGCAGCGATTTGTCCCAAAACGGAATTATATAGTAAAATTTATATATCTTGCCGAAAATCGGTCCGCCCATTATCAACAGCATAAACAGCAGTTTCAGAATCGGCGGGAATGAAACCCTGAGAACATGCTCGGCAAGCCACGGACTGAACAAAAGAACGGATGTCATGATGCAGATAAGCATGTTTTCGCGAAGGTTCCAGCCGAGTTTCTTTCCGAACAAAAGTGATACGGCTGTGGTCAATGCAATAAAAATCTGCGCGGCGCAAAAACCGTAATCCGCACAATTTTTCTTGGCGGCCGGTCTCTTTTCAAAGCCGTTTGCAGAGTTGAAAACCTTTTTTTCTGTTTGGGAAGATCTTTTCATTGCGGTTGCCTCCTTTTCCTGATGTTATGTTAATCCTTCTTCGCAAACTTTTCGTGAACCGAGTGTGAACAGCGGTTGATATTCAAATTGTGTCGAAAAAGAAAACAGCAGACGTCTCTGCCGAAAAAACACTCTTTTTTTCAAAAATCGGGCGATAATTAATATTCGCTTGATGTTTTTGTGCTAAAATAATACTGACGATGGGAAAACGCCCCTTGAAAGTGCACACGGCACAGGAAGCAGCGGACGGGAAGCCGCGTCAAAACAAAGGTAATTCTAAACGTAACAGAAATAATATTGATTTGAGTCTGTATTTGCAGAAAAAACCGCGAATCACGCAGTTTCTGCGCCAAAAGTGAGTTCTCAGGCTTATTTCAAACGAAAGCGAGGCAGCTGACAATTATGTTTAAGATTCTTATTGCAGAGGATGATATTGAGCTCAGGCAATTGTTCTATCGTGTTCTGACTCTTCACGGTTATTCGGCAATATGTGTTTCCGACGGCAAGGAGGCACTTGACGTGCTGGACAAGGAATATGTTGATTTAATCATTTCGGATATTATGATGCCGAATATGAACGGTTATGAACTGGCTTCAAGTCTGCGCGAAAGCGGGATTACGATACCGATTCTGATGATCACGGCAAAAGATTCTTTTGTTGATATGCAGATGGGCTTTGCTTCGGGAACGGATGATTACATGGTTAAACCCGTGAACGTTAACGAAATGGTGCTGCGCGTGGGCGCTCTGCTGCGGCGTGCACAAATGATCAGCGACAGAAGGCAAACAATAGGAAACACCGTGCTTGAATATGACTCAATGACGGTGACAGCAAACGGCAAAAGCATGGTTCTGCCGCAAAAAGAATTCATGCTTTTGTACAAATTGACCGCATATCCGGGAAGGATATTCACCCGTCAGCAGTTAATGGATGATATATGGGGGTTGGACAGCGAGACCGAACCGCGCACGGTTGACGTACACATCAACAGGCTGCGCGACAGGTTCAGAGATAATGACGATTTTGAAATCATTACCATACGCGGATTGGGCTACAAGGCGGTGAAACGGCATGGAGCATGATGAAATAAAGAAAAACTGCATATCGGGATGCGTGTCGGAAAAGAAAGCGGAGACATGCGGCGGGAAACAGAATCCAAAACGAAAAAAAACAGATGTTATTGATATTGCACAGCAGTTGAAAAATGAGAAAAAAATACGAACGTATTTCACGCTTGTGGTGTTTATTATACTCACATGCACTCTGATTATCGCAATGTCCTTAACGTTCGTGCTTTACCGGCTCGGAATATGGACGGCGCAGCGGGTCGGAATATTCACGGTGCTTGCAGGCATTTCAGTTTTGAGCCTGCTGCTCGGCACTGCAATAACGGTGATACTTTCCGGAAACATTGTGCGCCCGGTTAATGCGTTAAGCACAGCAATGCAGCGTGTTGCGAACGGGGACTATGACGTGAAGCTGGAAACCAAGAGCAATTTTGAAATCATCAGGCGCGTATACAGCGATTTTAACCATATGGTTGACGAGTTGAATGCAGTCGAAACGCTGCGCAACGATTTTGTTTCAAACGTTTCGCATGAATTTAAAACTCCGTTAAGCTCCATTGAAGGCTATGCGATGCTTCTTCAGGATGAAAGTTTGTCCGCTGAGGCACGAAGTGAATATACGGAGCGCATTGTTGTCAGTACGCGCCGCCTTTCAACGCTGGTTTCAAATATCCTGATGATAACAAAAATTGAAAACCAGACAATGCCGTTCACTCTGAGCAGCTATCGCGTTGATGAACAGGTTCGCCAATCCATTCTGCTTTTGGAAAACAAATGGAGTGAAAAAAATATCGGCTTTGAAATGGATATGGACAGCATTGAGTTTTGTGCGGTTGAAGGACTGCTCGGCAATGTTTGGTCAAACCTTATTGACAATGCAATAAAGTTCAGTCCGGAAGGAGAAATAATATACATAAGTCTGAAGGAAAAAGATGACATGCTCAGCTTTAAAATCGCCAATCGGGGAGAGCCGATGTCGGGTGAAACGCTGAAGCGCATTTTTGAAAAATTCTATCAGGGAGATACATCACACAAGCGTGAAGGCAACGGCCTCGGGCTTGCGCTTGTGAAAAAGATAGTTCGTGTTCACGGGGGAAGCGTTTCTGCCGTTAATACAGAGGATGGATTGATTGAATTCACGGTGAATCTGCCTGCAAAGCGCAGCTGTGAAAGGTGCTGCGGCAGCAATTAATACATCAACAGCGTCCCGCATTTGCAAGCAATTTTCGGGACGCTGCTTTATTGCGGAATTCAGTCGGCAGTGCAGCCAATCATTCTGTTATTCTTTTATAATAATCGAGAATTCTTCCGATGCAGCCGGCGCTGTCCGGATTAACAATAAGATCTGCACATTTGCGGTAGGTTTCGATACGTTCGGCATAAAGTTTGAGCACGGCTTCGCGTCCGCTGCGGATCAAGGGACGGTTGGCGGTTTTTGCGTTCAGCAGTATGCTTATATCCCTGTTCAAAAAAACAACGATTCCGCTGCCTTTGATTATTGGGATGTTTCGCTCAACAGTCAGTATTCCGCCTCCGGTTGCAACAACATGTCCGCCGCGTTCCGCAATGCCGAGCAGAGTTTCGCTTTCAATCTCGCGGAAGAAGGCCTCGCCGTGTGTATCAAAGATTTCATCAATAGACATGCCCTGTTTATCGATGATAAGTTTATCGGTGTCGGCAACGGGTTTTTCAATTGCCCTTGCAAGGCGTCGCGCCGTGCGTGATTTTCCGCTTCCGGGCATTCCGACAAGATATAGATTAAGCTTTTCTTTTTGGATGCGTTTTGCTCTGCGGATTATCATGCGGAACACTGCAACGGCGTCGCTCCGGTGCGAAAGCATTCCCTCCGTGCGTGCGGCAACGAGCTCTTTTTCCCGTTCGCAGTTTTCGATCGGCAAGCCGTTCATGCGCTTATATCGCCCGATTTCTTCACACAAATCGAACCGCAGCTCCAAAAGGCGCGCAAGTTCGGTATCAATTCGGTCTATCTCGGCGCGGAAACCGTCCAATTCGTTCATAATAAAGCTCCTTAAATCGAATAATTTACATATAGGGATATTACGGCGTGCAGAGAATTCGTTACTGCCTGAAAACAAGATCGAGCAGAGCGATTGCGGCGGCAGCCTCGACGGCGGCACATCCGCGCGGGAGTATGCATACGTCGTGACGTCCGCGGGGAGTAAGAACAGTTTCCTCGCCCGTGACAAAATCAATGCTCAATTGCTCTCGCATAACAGTCGGAACGGGGCGGAAACAGGCACGGAACACGATCGGCATACCGTTTGCAATGCCGCCGTTAATTCCGCCGGAATTGTTCGTTTTTGTTTTTCCGCCCGAAAGAATGCGGTCGTTTGCCGAGGCACCGTCAAGGTCCGCAAAACCGAACCCCGCACCGAATTCGATTCCGTGAATTCCGGGAATTGAAAACACAATATGCGAAATCATGCTTTCAACACCGTCAAAGAACGGTTCGCCGAAAAATGCCGATTCGGGTTCGAGCAATGCGGCACATTCAACGATTCCGCCAAGGCTTGTTTTGCCAGCGGCAGCCTTTTCAAACAGCTCCTCAAACGCACTGCGCCTGTTCGGGGCAACAAGCGGAAAAAACGGGTCAAGCATCGGCTGCTCACACATGCACGGTTCGAACCGCAAATCGGATATGTTTCCGATACGAAGAACATGCGAGAAAACTCGGATTCCGTGTTCACGGAGAAGCTGCTTTGCAATCGCTCCGGCAAAAACGAGCGGGGCAGTCAGCCGCCCCGAAAATGCACCGCCGCCGCGCGGATCGTTATACCCGCTGTATTTCCGATTTGCTGCATAATCCGCATGGGACGGACGTGCAGCGGTGCCGCAGTAATCCGTGGATTTTGCATCAGAATTGCGGAAAACGGCGGTCAGCGGCATTCCCGTAAATCGGCCGCGGAAAAAACCCGAAAGAATTTCAAAAGAATCCGCTTCGCGCCGCGCGGTGCTCTCAATGCTTTGCCGCGGACGCCGCCGTGAAAGCTCAAAGACGATATCTTCAAGATCGGGCTGAAAACCCGCGGGAAGTCCGTCCAGCGTGCAGCCGAGAGCGGGTCCGTGGGATTCACCGAAGATTTCAACACGAAAAATATTACCGAACGTATTCAACCACTGTTCCTCCGAGAGCCTTAAAATCATTAAAAAACTGCGGTGCGCTTTTGTTCACCGCTTCAAAGCCGCGAATCACAACGGGGTTTGAGCAAATGAGTGATGCAATTGCCGCTGCCATAACAATGCGATGATCATGAAAAGAATCAACCGTTCCGCCGCGGAGCGTTCCCGTTCCGTGAATTATGATGTTGTTTTCGCCGCATTCGGCACTTCCGCCGAGGGAACGAATGCATTCAAGCATTGCGTTCACGCGGTCGCTTTCTTTTCCGCGAAGGCGGGCAGTGCCTGCAATAACCGTGTCGCCTGTTTTGCCGCAGGACAATATGCAAAGAATCGGAAACAGATCCGGAGAGTTGGAAATATCGATATTGTCTTTGAAAACGAATTTGCGAATCGCAAAATCCGCCTGTTGTTTTTCGCCGTTCAACGGCGGAGGAAGGCAAACTTCCGACCCGAGAGCGTTTGCGGCAATGAAATTTGCGGCATAGGAGCAGTCGTATGAATAAACAGCCGCGGACGGAAACCCCAAAGGCGGGCGCAGTGTTCCGTGAGCAAGATGGTACCTGCTCTTGTCATTCGGTTCAATACGGCACCCAAATCGGCGGATAACATCCAGCGTAAGTTCAATATACGGCCGAGAGGACGGGTTCGTTATTTCGAGTTCGAAAAACTCGTTTTGACTGCCGAAAAGAGTTTCCGACGCAAGCAGGATCAACATGCCGCTTGCAAACTGTGAACTCTCCGCTGCGCTGCATGAATACAGCGGCAGATGTTCGGCACGACGGGAAAATTCGATGAACTCGCTGTGCCGTTCGATGCGGCAGCCGAGACAGCTTTTGAATTCATCAAAATTTCGCTCAAGAAGGGTTGAGCCGGCAAAAAAACGAACCTGTGAGTGCCGTCGGAGGAGCGAAGGAAGCAGCAGCCTCAGCAGCGTTGCGGATTCTCCGACATGAACCGAAAGAGGGGATACTTTTCCGCTTTCGGCATCGGTATTAAAAAAAGCTTCATTCACGGCAATGACGGCATTTTTGATATCCTCACCGCAATTATTCGGAAGATGAACGAACTCCGCCGGCCGAATGCCGCACAGCCCTGCAAGAATCAAAAGTCGTATCACTTCGCTTTTGTATGGGGGAGGCTCAATGCGGCCGATGAGTTTTTTTGCCGAAACAATAACGCAGCTCATATACAATGCCTCAAAACACACAGAAACTGTTAAGAAAAGCGATTGCGGATTCAGTTGAAACGCGATGCGTGAACACATGCCCGAATTCTTTGATGAACACCATATCGATGCCGCTGCGATCGCCCTTTTTGTCATGCAGCAGCAGTTCGGCGGCAGTTTCGGTACAGTAGGGCGCATAGTTTGTTTTCAAGCCCTGCTCACGAAGCAGTGAAATGATTTTTTGAGCGATGCCGCGTTCTGTGAAACCGAGTTTTTCACCGAAATCCGCAGCAGCGGCGAGCCCGAGTCCGACAGCTTCGCCGTGACTGAGCGAAAAGCCGCTTGCCGCTTCAAAAACATGGCCGAATGTATGTCCAAGGTTCAAAATGCGGCGCGTGCCGTTGTCAAATTCATCTTCTTCAACAAATTTAAGTTTAATTTCGCAGCAGGCGGATATAAGCGCAGCGTTGTTAATAATGCCGCCTTGCAGCAGATTCAGTATGCTGTCGCCTCCGATAACGGCGTATTTGATTATTTCACCGATGCCGGAGTGCAGCTCGCGCAAAGGCAGGGTTTTTAAAAAGTCCGTGCAGCAAACAACAAGCACGGGTGCGTGAAAACTGCCGACTGCATTTTTGACGCCGCAGAAATCCACTCCGGTTTTTCCGCCGACGGAGCTGTCGGTCATGCCGATAAGGGTTGTCGGCATTGCGATAAAATTGATCCCGCGCATGTACACGGAGGCAGCAAACCCGCCCATATCGCCGATAACTCCTCCTCCGAAACAGAGCAGCACGTCCGAACGGGAGGCATTGCCATTCAAAAGAAAAGCAAGAATGCTTTGCACTGTTTCAATCCGCTTATTCTCCTCGCCTGCCGAAACAACAAGGCTGAGAACGTCAATCCCGAATGCGCGGAGAGCGGCGGACACATCCTCAAGAAAAAGCGGCGCAACATTGCTGTCCGTCAGAATAAACACTCTGCCGCAGGGCAAGAAACGGCAAATTTCATTGCCGAATTCGTCAAGCGATGTTCCGATGAGCATTTCATATTGCGTACTTTTGCCGTCGGAGTTGAAAACAATGCGCTCCATACCGATTTCCCTTCAAAAACAAGACTTTCGAAAAGCGGAATTAATGCAATGCCGCTTTCAGCCGTCGGATTTCTGCATTTATCATAACCCATTTTATCGATTTTTGCAACAAGACAAAACAAGTCAGAATGCGCCCGGATTCGATGCAGGAAAGACTGCGGCTTGCGAATAACATTGATAAACATAAGGCAATCGACGATTGGGCATTAGTAAAGTGGCGGCATTCGGCAAATACGGATTGAAAAGCCGTCCGGAACACACCGACCGGGCTTTTGGGCGCAAAAGGGTTCGTTCTACGGCCCATTTCCGAAAAAACGGCTTGAATTGAGTAAAGTTCATTGACAATGGAGGATGAGCGAAAATGAATGTGACAATTGAAAAATGCGGTGATGAACTCATTGCTGCACTTGCAGGTGAGATTGATCACCACAATTCAAAACAAATCCGCGAGGCAATTGATGCCGAACTCGAAAGAGGCGGATATAAATTGCTGACGTTTGATCTTGAATCTGTATCGTTTATGGACAGCTCCGGAATCGGGATCGTGCTCGGCAGATATAAGGTCGTGTCTAAAGGGGGCGGGCGGCTGAGAATCATCAATGCAAACAGGAGAGTCGAACGCATATTGCGTATGGCGGGTATTTTTTCAATTGCGGAATATCGGCAAAGGAGAGCTTGAATCATGAAGAACACTGTAAAATTCGAATTTTTGAGCCTGTCGGAAAACGAGGCACTTGCGCGTTCCGTTGCAGCGGCGTTCATTATGCCGCTTGACCCGACACTTGAGGAGCTTGCGGATGTGCGAACCGCCGTCAGCGAAGCGGTCACGAATGCGATAGTTCACGGATACAAAAAAAAGAAAGGCACGGTTCGCATGGAATGCAGGCTGGACGGAAGACTGCTGGTTATTTCAATTACGGATTTCGGCTGCGGTATTGAGAATATTGAGCAGGCACGGCAGCCGTTTTTCACGACCGATGCGGACGGGGAAAGATCGGGAATGGGTTTCGCAGTTATGGAAGCGTTTATGGATGATGTTGACGTTGTGTCAAGACGCGATATCGGAACTCGTGTCACGCTTAAAAAATTCTTCTCGGAACCGGATTATTCGGCAGTTTGCGACGGTATTGCGGACAGTAAAAGCGACTTGCACGATGAAAAAAGCGAAAATGATTCGGAATGCATTTCCGGCAGGAATACAATCGAACAGACATACGGAATAATAAAAGCAATACGTCCGAGTATCAATGTGCAAAACATAAACGCACGAACATCGGATTGATATGAACTTTGAACAAAAAAACGGCGGGGAGCATTGCACGGCGGATAATTCTCCGCAGTATGTATTTCACTGCGATGCCGATGAAAATGAATTTGCCGGTTTTATTTTGAAAAACCTGCCGCTGGTCCGTGCAATTGCAAGGCGTTTCTCCGGACGCGGAGCGGAACCGGAGGAACTGGTTCAGGCCGGTTCGATTGGGTTAATAATTGCTGCAAAAAGCTTTGACAAAACCCGAGGCGTATCTTTTGCAAGCTATGCGTTCCGCTTTATCGAGGGTGAAATACGTCGGTTTATTCGCGAAAACACTTTGATTCGCCTTCCGCGCAGCGCAGTCGAAAGGCTGCATATTGACAGCGGCGATAGAGTTTCAAATGCGGATTACTCAGGTTCGCGTGCGGACAGCATCGAGTTACCTTCCGTATGCGTTTCGCTTGATGAAGAAAAAACAAAACTTTATGAGTTTAATAATACCTTGCAAACGGAAAACTTTGAGGAGAGGTCAAATGTAAATATGCTTGCCCTGAAATTGATGGGCAAACTTCCGCCAATTGAACAAAAAATCATTTATCTACGCTACTTATGCGATTTCGGGCAGGCAGAAACCGCATTGAAGCTTGATTTAAGCCAAAGCACAATTTCAAAGTATGAAAAACGTGCCCTGCTGAGAATGCGCCGCATTGTTTCGGAGGAATAGAACACTGCCTGTCGGATACGGCGGTGCATTGCGTTTCATAATGAATATTTTTTTCACATCTTTCGCAAAATACAATCAAACAAAGGGCGATGAAAAAAAGTTGCCCGCGAAAGGTGGTTTGTGTTTTGAAAAAAACATTTGGTATTTCAGCCGGCAGCGGTGCTGCGGTGAATGATAAAAAAACAATCGAAGTGACAAAAGCGGGAAGAGGGCGTATGGGGCGCATTGTTTCGGCTGTTTTGATTCTGCTTGCACTCGCTTTCGGTGCGTATTTTGCGGGACAATCATACTCGTATGAAGAAAAAGCGGAGTCCATGTTCAGCGGTGCAAGTTTTGTCTGTGCGGAGGTGCATAATGATTCCGTTTGACGAAAAAAACATCATGACCAACACAATATTTCCGCCTGCATTCGGAGTGGATGAAAACATGAAACAGGGAACCAATGACAGGGAAATCCGCTACAAAACCTATACTGCCCGCGTTCATAATCAATGCGGCAGCAATGCAGGAGGAACAAACTGATGGCAAATGAGGTAAAACACGGGCGAAGGCTCACTCCGGAAGAAAAACTTGAACACCGAAAATACCGCGAAACAGTGAACGCAAGAGCTCCGAAAAGCAAAACCTTCAGCCAATGCATTCTTGCGTTTCTGACAGGCGGTGCGATTTGCTGCATCGGGCAGCTTATAGGGGATTTCGGAACGGCGGTATTGAACCTTGCGGAACAGGAACGTGCGGCGTTCACTTCGATCGTTTTGATTTTCGCAGGTGCATTGCTCACGGGAATCGGGGTTTACGATAAACTCGGTGCAATTGCGGGCGCAGGGTCGGTCGTTCCGATAACAGGGTTTGCAAACTCGATCGTTGCGCCTGCAATGGAACATAAGCGTGAAGGGCTTGTGATGGGTGTCGGAGCGGAGCTGTTCAGCCTTGCCGGCCCGGTGCTTGTTTACGGAATCACATCATCAGTAATTGTCGGAATAATTGCATGGCTTACCACGCTGTGAGTGCGGCTTGTTGCGAACCAAACGGTGTTGCTTTTTGGTTGAGTTTTGACTATAATAAAGCGGGTGATGCACACGGCAATACAGGTTTTGCCCGATAAGCCGATGCAGCCCGCCAACAAGCTGAACACGAAACGGATAAAACGCAGCAATGATAAACACTTATTGCCTCTTCTGCTGTTCCGGCAAGGAGAACTCGGTTATAAAAATGTTGAAAAACGAGGGCTTTCCCGCAATTGCACCGACGGTTATGCATTGGACGGGCGGTGCGGCGCAGCCCAAAAAAACGGCTCGGCGGCTGATGCCGGGCTATGTTTTTTTTGATGCGGACACGGAGCCGGCGTGGAACCGGATTTTGAAGGATTCCGCTGTTCTGAAGCTTTTGAGCTACGGCGACGGAGAATACGCTCTTCGCGGTACAGATCTTGAATTTATGGATTGGATAAAGAAAAACAACGGCATAATCGAGATGTCTTCCGCAGTAAAAGTCGGCAGCATGATAGAATTTGTTGCAGGTCCGCTGAAGGATATGAACGGAAAAATAATAAAAATCAACCGAAGCAGGCGGCAGGTACAAGTATCGTTCGGTTCGGAAAACGGCATTATCAGCAAAGTTTGGTGCTCAATGGAGTTCGTTTGCAGCAACGCGGATTCGTATTCCGCCGTGAAAGAGAACAAAAAAGAATTCGACAGCGCAAATCCATAACCGATTGTTGAATAATGAATGAAAAGCCGCAGACGATACGGCTTTTTGTTTTTAAAATTCTGCATGATAAACAGCACTCATGCCGCATAAAATGCAGCATGGACGGATTTTCTTCTTTTTTTGCAATATTGATGCTGTGCGCGGGTTTGTTTTTGAGCGTGCGCATAAATTTCTTTCAGTTTACGCACCTTGGATGTGCAATTAAAACGGCGCTCGGCCTCGGGCAAAGGCGTGCAGCGGAAAATGTGCGCCGCAAACAGAAAAGCGATGCTTCGGGAGTGACGCCGTTTCAGGCACTTTCTTCCGCACTCGGCGGGTCTATCGGAACGGCAAATATCGCGGGCGTTGCAAGCGCGATTGCGATAGGCGGAGCAGGCGCGGTATTCTATATGTGGCTTGCGGCACTGGTCGGAATGGGCGTCAAATTCTGTGAGATAGTGCTTGCGCTGCGCTATCGCGAAAAGCGCGGAGGACAGTGGTGCGGCGGTGCAATGCTTTATATAGAAAAAGGCTTCAGAAAAAGCAACACGGGAAGCCGCTTTCTGCAATCGGTTTCAAAACCCCTTGCAGCGGGCTTTGCGCTTTTCGGACTGCTTGCTTCTTCCGTCGGAACGCCGCTTGTGCAGTCAAACACGATCGCAATGAGCGTGAATGATGCCGTGCTTCTGTTTTTGCCGAAAGCGGAACAAAAAACCGTCTGCATTATTGCGGGTGCGGCAACTGCTGCGTTGGTGGGCATTGTAATACTCGGCGGAATTCAGCGCATAGGGAAGGCCTCGGAAATCATCGTACCGTTCATGGCGATAGGTTATATTGCAATCTGCATCATAGTTCTGAGCAGGTTCGGCAGCCGCATACTTCCTGCGTTTCGCGATATTTTCAGCGGCGCATTGGGCATAAAGCAGGCGGTCGGCGGGGCGGCGGGCTTCGGTGCGGCGCGTACGCTGCGGATCGGCATGGCGCGCGGAGTGTATTCAAATGAAGCGGGGGTCGGCTCCGCTCCGATGGCTCATGCCTGCGCAAACACGAACGATCCCGTAAAGCAGGGAATGTACGGAATTTTTGAAGTTTTTGCGGACACGATAGTGATGTGCACAATGACTGCGCTCGTTGTGCTTGCAAGCGGAATACCTTTGCAGGCGTGCGGAGAAATTTCGGGAACGAGCATCGCATTGCGGGCATTTTCAACCGTTCTTCCGGAAAGGACAACAGGCATTTTTCTTGCGGTTTCAATGCTATTGTTTGCGTACACATCCCTGCTCGGCTGGGCGGTCTACGGAATGCAATGTGCCAAATATCTTTTCGGCAAAAGAGCGCAGTTACCCTTCTGCATTTTGTACACGGTTTTGACATTTGCGGGTGCATTGATGAAGGTGGACTTTGTATGGACGGCGGGTGAAACGCTCAACTATCTCATGGCAGCGCCGAACATGCTTGCTCTTCTTGTGCTGAATCGGGAGGTGCGGCGGGAAACAGCTTTTGCCTGAAGCCAAAAAAACCGAGATGCTTGCTTAAAATATTTTATATTTGCGTTTCGGTATTTACTTTTTCCCGATTTTGATGCAAAATAACAGGCGGATAATCATGCCTTTCGGCATTCAGGAGGAATACTATGGATTTTATCGTTGAAGTATCCGCACGTCATGTGCATCTGACTCAGGAACATGTTGAGGCTCTTTTCGGAAAGGGTCATGAGCTTACCTTTGACCGTCCCCTGTCCCAGCCCGGTCAGTTTTTGAGCAAGGAAAAGGTCACCATCAAAAACGGCGATCGCAAAATTGAGCGTGTTTCAATCCTTGGACCCGTTCGCAAAGCATCCCAGGTTGAAGTTTCAAAAACCGACAGCGTTGCTCTGCGTGCAGAGGGCTTCATTCGCGAGAGCGGCGATCTTGCAGGCACTGCGCCTGTTGAAATCGAAGGTCCCGAGGGAAGCATTCAGCTTTCGGAAGGCCTTATCATTGCAAAACGCCATATTCATATGACTCCCGAGAATGCGGCGGAAGCGGGTCTCAAAGATAAGGATGTTGTCAGCGTTGCTGTTAACACCGACGGACGCAAGACCATTTTCGGCGATGTTGTCGTTCGCGTCAGCCCCTCCTTCACCCTTGCGATGCATATCGACACCGATGAAGCCAACGGTGCAAACGTTCCCCGCAGCGGATGTCAGGGTCATATTGTGAACGTTGAGTTCTGATTTAACCATCAAAAAACAATACTGATTATTAATCAGCATAAGCAAAAGCACCCCCGCCGGGTATTGCCCGAGCGGGGGTGTTTCCTTAACAATCGATAAAAGTGACCGAAAGCAGTGTTATTCAAACCTTATGCTCTCTGCAACGCGCTTGGAAAGGCTTGCAGAGTCCTCGTA
>ERZ1504464.80-NODE-80-length-31535-cov-3.751652_pt1 | contig 31535 bp, 20 predicted proteins | sample MGYA00574785_ERZ1504464 | MGnify/ENA primary metagenome ERZ1504464 (study PRJEB39906, sample SAMEA3182090) | gut metagenome | biome: human; feature: gut; material: Stool; isolation source: human stools | place: Canada | collected 2013-03-12 ...
GCGAACACCTGCTTGCCAACTATGAAATGGAAGCCGAGAAGGAGTTGGGACGTTCGCGTACATTCATCAAACTGGGTCCCATGTTGGGACTGATGGGTACCCTCATCCCGATGGGTCCCGCACTGGTGGGGCTGGCACAAGGAGACATCTCCTCCATGGCCTACAATATGCAGGTGGCTTTTGCCACTACAGTGGTAGGGCTGGTCATTGCTGCTGTCGGCGTCATTACCCTGCAAGTGAAACAACGCTGGTATGCCCGCGAAATGAACGACTTGGAATATCTGTACAAAGTGATAAGCCGCCAAACGGCCGAAAAGGAATAACGGACTAACGATACGAAAACTATGAAGAGTAAGAGAAACAGATTACTGCACAGCGATTCGGACTCCGACCCCATGGGTACGGTAGCCAATCTTTTTGACGTAGCGATGGTCTTTGCCGTAGCCTTGATGGTGGCTCTCGTCTCCCGCTTCAATATGACGGAGATGTTTTCTAAAGAAGACTTCACCATGGTGAAGAATCCCGGAAAGGAAAATATGGAAATCATTACCAAAGAAGGGCAGGAAATCAAGAAATACACTCCCAGCGAAGACCAAAAGACCTCCGGTAAAAGAGGAAAGAAAGTGGGAGTTGCCTATCAGCTTGAAAATGGAGAGATTATCTATGTGCCGGAATAAGGGAATACAGTACCTATTAATAGCTATTTGGCCATCGCAGTATAACAACTATTAAGTATTTCACCCTCCGATAATGGTATGTACCTTTGCAGCGTTATATAAAATAAAACAATATATGATAAAGAAAAGACTTCTCACAGCTCTCCTTATGGGAGGAATCATCGCCACCGGTGCCTATGCACAAGCAGAAAAAGGTGACAGCGACGATATGACCAAGAAAACTCACGAGTTGAACCCGGTGGTAGTAACGGGTACAGGTACACATCAGCGACTGAAGAATACCCCGTCTCCCGTATCGGTTATCACTGCCAACGAGATAAAGCGTGCCGGTATCACCGACTTCCAGCAGGCCTTGACCATGATGGTGCCCTCGCTCTCCTTCCGTCCGAACGCGATGGGGTCCTATCTGATGATGAACGGACTCTCCAACAAACACGTGCTGATATTGGTGAACGGACGCAAGGTTACGGGAGATATCACCGGTAACATCGACCTCAACCAAATAGACATGACCCGCGTCAAGCGCATCGAGGTACTGAACGGAGCCGCTTCTTCCCTTTATGGTTCGGATGCCATCGGCGGTGTAATCAATATCATTACCAACGAGCCTAAAGATGTGGTAGCCTTCAGCAGCAATAGCAGCTATACGAGAAAGAATCAATTCTCCCAAGGCTTGAATCTGGACATCGCCCAAGGAAAAATAGGGTCCTATACTTCCTATAAATACGACCACTCCGACGGTTGGCAAAACAGCCGTCTGACAGAAGACGGAGAAGACATCATCGAAACGATTGCCCCGCTCTCCCTGGGCTACAGCTCGAATAACTTTTCGCAGAAGTTTACCTATGATGCTACGGAACAGCTTTCCTTCTATGCCAACGGTGGATACTACAACCGCGGACTCGAACGTCCGGTAGAACGCGAAGATATCACCGGCGGAAGCAAGTACAACACTGCCTACGAAGGTTACAACTGGGGGGCAGGCGTCAAATACAAACTGAGTAAACGCAACGTTATCCAGTTCGACTATTCAGGAAACAATTACGCATCACGCTACAAATACCTGATAGAAAACAGCGGATACCTGCCCGGACAGTATGCGCTTACCAAGCTTCAGAAATTCCATGATGCCGAGTTGAAAGGCATCTTCGGTTTTACAACCAACAGCACTACGGTGTTCGGTGTGGACTATCGCCGTGAAGTGCTTCGCCGTCCCGACTCCGATTTGGACAAAAGTGTCTATACGGCATCAGCCTACGGCCAGCATGAAGTGAAGCTATGGAACCATCTGACCGGTGTTGTGGGTGTACGCTACGACCATCACGAACAGACGGGCGGACGCTTCACCCCCAAAGTGGCAGCCATGTACAACATAGGCAACTTCAATGTACGTGCCACCTATGCTGCCGGATTCCGTGCTCCGGGCATCGACGAGCTCTACTACCACATGTTCAAGAAGACAATGGGTACACGGGCCACCATCTCATTGGGTGACGAGAACCTCGACCCCGAACGCAGCAACTATTACTCCATCAACATGGAATACCGCACCAGCCGTTTCAGTGCTTCCGTCACCGGCTACTTGAACTACGTAAAGAACATGGTAACTTCCAAATCCACCAAATTCGATGACCTACCGGAAGCAGAGCAGAACCGGTTGCGTGAAGAGTTCCCCGAAATCGGTGACCTTTCATCCACGAAAAACCTAAGTGTCAAGAACTACTTCAACTTCGAGAAAGCTACCGTCAAAGGCTTTGAAGTGAACTTGAACGGCAATCTGTTCCCGGGCTTCACCCTGGCCGGAAACTATACCTACGCCTATGGACGCGGTCTGAACGAAGGAGGCGAATGGCAAAACATCGAGCGCAGCATACGCCATACAGCCACCATCACCGGAAACTATACACACAGCTGGAGCGACTATACCTTGAACCTCAACTTGAACGGTCGTCTGCAAAGCAAAGTCTACTATCCGGGCGACGCGGACGGCAATGCTCCGGGCTACGGCATCTGGAACCTCAATACCCGCCATACCTTCGACGGCTTCCGCAACTTTGTCATCGAACCGGGCATCGGCATAGACAATATCTTCAACAAGAAGGACAACCGCCCGCTGAACAAGAACTTCGCCTTGTATTCTCCGGGACGTTCGGTAGTAATCAGCCTGGCACTCAGACTAAAATAATCTCTCCATAACGCATTTAGAAACAACAACAATTATGAAACATCTTTTCATCACTCTCTATTTACTCGGCATCAGCCTCTTCTCCTCCGCACAACAAGAGGAGAAGGCGGCTCTGCTCATCACCCATTATGGCAGTTCGGACCCTCAGACACGTGCCTTGACGCTCGACGTCGTGACCCGTGAGGCACAAGAAGCCTTTCCGCAGTTTACAGTGCGCGAAGCATACATCTCGCCGATTGTACGAAAAAGACTTGCCAAGGAGGGTGTGTACAAAGACAGCCCTACGGATGCACTGCTGAAACTTCGCGCCGAAGGCTACCGGACCATCTACGTCCAGAGCACCACCTTGATAGAAGGCAGTGAGATGACCTCCGTCCGCAGGGATGCAGACAAGCTCCGTCCCTTCTTCAAGGAGATAAAAGTGGGAAATCCCCTGCTCTACTCCGTCGAAGACTGCGAGAAGGTAATCGGTATACTGACCGCCGAACAGCCGGAAAAGAAAGAAGACATTGTCTATGTGGGGCACGGCAACCAGCTACCCAGCACGGCTACTTACGCCATGCTCGACTTCATGATGAAAGCCCATGGACTGAAGAACTTCCACGTCAGCACCATTGAAGGATATCCTACCCTGGACGCAACCCTGCTGCAACTGAAAGAGACACGCCCCAAGAGCGTGACATTGGTTCCGTTGCTGTTGGTATGCGGCAACCATACCAAGGAAGACATTGCCGGCGTGTGGAAGACGGAACTTGAAAAGCAAAGCTATCAAGTGAATGTACGCATGCAGGGACTGGGCGAAAACAAAGCCATCCGCCAGCTCTATATGGAACACATCAAAGCTATGCTAAAAGATTGATAACCAGCAAGCGTAAAAGGGCTACACCTTTTACATACCAAGGCTACACCCTTTGCTCCGGATGGCTACACCATTCCGGACAAAGGGTGTAGCTCTTTTCAATGTACACAGATTACGGACATTTGTAACCATATTACGGATTCCTCCTCCTGCGATATGGAACTTTCCGGATTATTCTCTACATTTGTACAAAACTAACAGGAACGTTTATGGAAGAAGTAATCAAGCTCAATGCCGTAGACCAATACAACAAGATGTTCGGTCTCGAAACCCTGCATCCGCTGGTCAGCGTAGTCGATTTGTCCGAAGCCACCGGATATCCCAGGCATTTCACCTTGAACTATGGCGTATACGCCCTTTTCCTCAAAAACACCAAATGCGGAGACATACGCTATGGAAAACAGTATTACGATTACCAGGAAGGCACGGTAACCAGCTTCGCCCCGGGCCAGGTGACCGAGGTCAACATGCTGGAAGGTATGCAGCCCAGCGCCTCCGGCCTGCTGTTCCACCCCGACTTGATAAAAGGCACCTCGCTGGGACAGGGAATAAAGCAGTATTCCTTCTTTTCCTATTCCTCTACCGAGGCACTGCATTTGTCCGAAGACGAGAAAGAAATCTTCCTCGACTGTCTGAAGAAGATTAAGATGGAAATCCAACGCCCCATCGACAAGCACAGCAAGGGTCTGATTGCACGCAACATCGAGCTACTGCTGGACTACTGCATGCGTTTCTACGAACGCCAGTTCATCACCCGCTCGGCAGCCAACAAAGACATCCTGATGAAATTTGAAGCACTGATAGACGACTATTTCCAGAGCGACAAACCGCAGACCGAAGGACTGCCTTCCGTGAAATACTTCGCAGACAAAGTGTTCCTCTCCTCCAACTATTTCGGAGATTTGGTGAAGAAGGAAACCGGAAAGACGGCGCAGGAATATATCCAGAACAAAATCATCGACCTGGCCAAAGAAATGATTATAGGAAGCGGGAAGACGGTCAGCCAGATTGCCTATGAGCTGGGATACCAGTATTCGCAGCACTTCAACCGCGTGTTCAAGAAGAACGTAGGCTATACTCCGAGCGAATACCGGCACTTACAGGTTTAGACAATAAGGATTCACCACAGATTACGCGGATTAACACAGAGTTTTTTCGGTTTCATCAAATATAAGTTCTATCTTTGTATGCCAATAGAACATATGGATATGAAACACCCCAAAATAATTGTTGCCGGCATCGGACCGGGCAATGAATCGGATATAACTCCCGCCGTAATTTCCGCTTTGCAAGAATCAGATGTAGTGGTGGGATATAAGTACTATTTCCAATTTGTAACCCCTTATCTCCACCCCTCAACAGCATGCATAGATACCGGCATGAAGCGTGAGCGCGCCCGTGCCGAGCAGGCTTTCGAGCTGGCGGAGCAGGGAAAGACGGTCTGCGTCATCAGTTCCGGGGATGCGGGCATTTATGGTATGACGCCGCTTGTCTACGAGATGAAGCGGGAAAGGAACAGCGACGTAGAAATCGTTTCGCTGCCGGGCATCAGCGCTTTCCAAAAGGCAGCCTCACTGCTGGGAGCTCCCGTAGGACATGACTTCTGTGTCATCTCCCTTTCAGACCTGATGACTCCCTGGGAACGTATTGAAAGACGTATCACCGCAGCCGCTGCCGCCGACTTCGTGACGGCAGTCTACAACCCCAAAAGTGAAGGACGCTACTGGCAGCTTTACCGCTTGAAAGAACTCTTTCTGCAGGAAGGACGCTCACCGGAAACGCCCGTGGGATATGTGCGCCAGGCAGGACGCCCGGAACAAGCGGTACACATCACCACGCTGGGAGATTTCAATCCCGAAGAGGTGGATATGTTTACAGTCGTATTGATAGGCAACTCACAGTCCTACGAATGGAACGGAGCCTTCATCACTCCGCGCGGCTATTACCGGGACACGAATACCGAAGCCACGGGCATCGGGCAAGACATCATGATTCGCAGTTTCCGTACCATCGAAAAGGAACTGAAGAACAAGCATATTCCCCTCGACCATAAATGGGCTTTACTCCATGCCATACATACCACCGCCGATTTTGAAATGGAGCATCTGCTGCATACGGACGAAGGTGCCGTGGCTTCCTTGTATCAAGCCATCGAGAAAGGCGGAATCAAGACGATTGTCACAGACGTCACGATGGCAGCCAGCGGTATCCGCAAAGGAGCTTTGCAGCGGCTGGGCATAGAGGTGAAATGTTACCTCGGCGACCCGCGCACGGCGACGATGGCTGCAGAGAAAGGCCTCACCCGTACCCAGGCAGGCATCCGCCTGGCTGTGGAGGAGCATCCCTATGCTTTCTTTGTATTCGGCAATGCACCTACGGCACTTATGGAACTCTGCGACCTGATACGTAAGGGCAAGGCACATCCGGCGGGCATTGTTGCCGCACCGGTAGGCTTTGTGCATGTGCAAGAGTCCAAACACATGGTGAAACCCTTTACGGAAATACCCAAGATTATCGTAGAAGGACGTAAGGGAGGCAGCAACTTGGCTGCCACGCTGGTGAACTCCGTGTTGTGCTACAACGATGCGGAGCAGTTGCGCCCGGGCAGGGATGTGTAAGTGAAAAAAGACATTCCATAACATTACTTGTTACGACCGATAACATTACTTGTTATGCCCCTTTACATTACTTGATATTTTCATAAGATTACCCGTTGAATGAAACACAGATTTATAATCATAGGAATGGATGACAACCGTTCCCCCTTCTTTCCACCGGAAGCACTGGCGCAGATACGGAAGGGGAAGGTTTTCTCCGGTGGCATACGGCATAAGGAGATTGTCGGTCCTCTGCTGCCTGCCGGGGCCGAATGGATTTCCATCACCGTACCGCTGGACCGCGTCTTTTCCCGTTATGAAGAAATATTTGCCCGCTTCGAAGAGACGGCGACGGACGACTCCATCATTGTATTCGCTTCCGGCGACCCGTTGTTCTTCGGTTTTGCCAATACCATAAAGCGCAAGCTTCCCGGGGCAGACATTCTGCTCTATCCCGCTTTCAATTCCTTGCAGACATTGGCACACCGCCTCGTCATGCCGTATGACGACATGCGCACCGTCTCCCTGACAGGACGTCCCTGGCAGGAGTTCGACCGTGCCCTCATAGAGCGTGCCCCCAAAATAGGCATCCTCACCGACCGCGAACATACCCCGGCCACCATTGCCGCCCGCATGCTGGAATACGGGTACTCCCACTACACACTATACATCGGCGAGCATCTCGGCAATCCCGAAAAGGAACGCATACGCCGGATGACACCCCGGGAAGCGGTTGCCGGCGACTTCGAACATCCCAACTGCCTGCTGCTGGACAGCCATCCCGGACAATGCCGCACAAACTCCCTGCACGGCAGCGTACAAGCCCCGGACTTTCCAGTCCGTCCCTTCGGCATCCCCGATGAAGAGTTTGCACATCTTGACGGACGCGCCCGCATGATAACCAAGGCTCCCATCCGCCTGCTCACCCTGCAGGCATTGGAACTGAACCGCCGCCGCGTCTTCTGGGACATCGGTTTCTGTACCGGTTCCGTCTCCATCGAAGCCCGCCTGCAATTCCCCCATCTCGCCGTCATCTCCTTCGAGATACGTCCCGAAGGAAAAGAGCTGATGGACACCAACTCCCGCCGCTTCGGCGCACCGGGCATTACGGCGGTAACCGGAGATTTCCTGCACACCGACCTCACTCCCTTTGCCCGCCCCGATGCCGTCTTCATCGGTGGACACGGCGGACATCTGGAGGAAATGATAGAGAAAGTGAAACAAGTGCTGCACCCCGAAGGCTGCATCGTCTTCAACTCCGTATCGGCAGAAAGCAAGGAGGCGTTCTGCCGAGGAATCGAGCGGAACGGAATGGTGCTCCACCCTTCCACCCATATCGCCTTGAACGAATATAACCCCATTGAAATTATGAAAGCCACGCTTTCTTAAACATACCCATTATGAAAACAGCTATTATTCTAATCTCCGAAGCCGGTTTGAGCATAGCCCAATCACTACTCAACGAACTTCCCGACTCCGAAATCTTCACCCTCAGGCACGAAGAGGGATGCACACATATAGAATCCGCCGGCAAATTCACAGCGGAAAACTTCAACCGCTATGATGCCTTTGTCTTCATTGGCGCCATGGGAATCTGTGTCCGCACCATCGCTCCTTGCGTGAAGAACAAATATACCGACCCTGCCGTGGTTTGCGTGGACAGTACCGGTAAATTTGCCATCTCCGTACTTTCCGGACACATCGGAGGAGCCAACGAACTGACCCACCAGGTAGCGAATATCCTCGGGGCCGAACCGGTAGTCACCACGCAAAGCGACTGCACCGGTCTATGGGGACTCGATACCCTGCCCCAACGTTTCGGGTGGTTTCCGGTCATCAACGCCGAGCCCTCCACCCTCCTGTTGGCAGAACTTGCCAAGACGCCCGAAGAGAAAAAAAGAGTATGCATGAACGAGCATATCAGCCTCTTCGTTTCCGGCAAGCCCACCGCCCTGCTGCTCACGGTGCGCAATGAAGGCACGGACTGGATGGAGGCGCACCTGCCGCCTCATGTAGAAGTATTCTACCGGGTGCAGGACATTAAACCTTCACGCTTCAAACTGATTCTGTGCGTATCTCCCCAAGTCCCCAACTTCCCGGAAATGCCTATGATATGCTACGTGCCCTGTGTCGTACACCTCGGCATCGGCCTTGCCCGGCTGGCAGGTCCCGTGCGGAAAGTGGAGAAAGAGATTATGAACACACTGAAGGAATACGGCATCATGCCCCAAAGCATCGCCTCCATCTCCACGATTAAAGCCAAAAGTGACGAACCGGTAGTGAAAGCGCTCCAAAAGAAGTTCCCGGTCTACTTCTATACAGCCGAAGAACTGACAGAGATAGAGGTGCCCCATCCCAGCAAAACCGTCATGAAGCACATGGGTACCCCCAGCGTCAGCGAAGCCGCCGCCTTACTGAGTGCAAACAACTCCCGGCTGCTGGTGCCCAAGAAGAAAGGAGAGAACTATACCGTGGCCGCCGCCCTTGACATAAGAACTGTGCGCCAGGGCCACATCGAAATAGTGGGTGCCGGCCCGGGCGACCCGGACCTGGTTTCCGTACGCGGACGCCAAATGCTGGAACGCGCCGACCTCATTCTGTATGCCGGCAGTCTCGTTCCCAGGGAGCTGACTCTCTGTGCCAAGGCCGGGGCTACCGTACTCAGCTCCGCTTCCATGGATTTGGAAGAACAATTTGAAGTGATGAAGAAGTTCTATGACAAGGGAAAATTCATCGTACGCCTGCATACGGGTGACCCTTGTATCTATGGTGCCATTCAGGAACAAATGAACTACTTTGACCAGCACGGTATGAGCTACCACATCACCCCCGGCATATCCTCCTTCCAGGCGGCGGCAGCTGCCTTGAAGTCGCAGTTCACCATTCCGGAAAAAGTGCAAAGCATCATCCTAACACGCGGCGAAGGACGTACGCCCATGCCCGAACGCGAAAAGCTACATCTCATGGCACGCTCACAAAGTACCATGTGCATCTTCCTCAGTGCAAGCATTGCGAAGCAGGTGCAGGAAGAACTGTTGCAGGAATATCCGGAAACTACCCCCGTAGCTGTCTGCTACCACTTGACATGGAAAGACGAACAAATATTCAGGGGGGAACTCAAAGACCTTGCCAGAATAGTGAAGGAAAATAACCTCACCTTGACAACCATGATTGTCGTAGGCGAAGCCATCGGCAACCGTGAAGGTCTGTCACGGCTCTATGCACACGAGTTCAAGCATCTGTACCGGAAATAAATCAACGATTAATCACCCATAAACATTCAAACATGATATTAATATTTGGCGGAACCACCGAAGGACGCATAGCCATCCAAACCCTTGAAGAAGCCGGAAAAACTTTCTACTATTCTACCAAAGGGGATGAGCAGGACGTACTTCTGCATAATGGCATCCGCCTGCAAGGCGCGATGGATGCAATAGAAATAGAAACATTCTGTGCACAGCATCACATAAAGCTGCTGATAGACGCCGCGCACCCCTTTGCCACACAGCTGCATGAGACTCTGGAACAAGTCTCCGTGGAATCGAATATCCCCGTCATCCGTTTCGAGCGTATCTTCCCGAAACGCGATGAAGAACACATCACCTGGTGCAGGGATTATGACGATGCCATCGAGAAGATACAGAAAGAAAAGATTTTCATCTTACTTGCACTGACCGGCGTACAGACCATAGGTAAGCTGAAGCCTTTGTGGCAGAATGCCTGCTGTTACTTCCGCATCCTCGACCGTGACAGCTCGCGCAAGCTCGCCCGGGAACAAGGTTTCTCCGAGAAGAACCTCTACTACTACACGCCCGGAGAAGACGAGCAAGTCCTGATGAAACAGCTTCATCCCGAAGCCATCCTCCTCAAAGAAAGCGGGATATCGGGCGGATTCTGCGAAAAGGTGGAAGCTGCCCGGCAACTGGGTATACGCATCTTTGCCATCTGCCGCCCCAAGACATCCGACAAGTTTATCTGTGTAAACGGCGAGCATGGCCTGCGCCGCATAATCGAGAAACATTTACCCGACTTCTTCCCCCTGCGCAGCGGACTGACCACCGGAACATGTGCCGCCGCTGCCGCCGTAGCCGCCACCTGGGATGTATTCAATATCTACTTCAAAAAGCGTCCTACGGAATTTCCGGTAGTTCTTCCCAACGGAGAAACCATCCAGGTTCCCGTAGAGCCTCAGCACCATATTCCCCACTCCGACCTTCTGGAAAACGGTGACGGCATGTTCGAGACAAGCGCTACCGTCATCAAGGATGCCGGCGACGACCCGGACATCACCAACGGAATGAAAGTTGTGGCCAATATAGCCATACCTTTCCGCATAGACGACCCGCTGCCGGAAGACACTCCCCAGGACGACTACAACATCATCGTCTGCGGCGGCGAAGGCGTAGGTGTCGTCACCATGCCCGGTCTGGGACTTGAGCTCGGTAGCTCTGCCATCAACGACACCCCACGCGAAATGATAAAGAAGAACGTCAAGCTATGGCTTGAACGCCTCCATATTGCCAAACAGCCCAATCCTATTCTCATTACCATCTCCATCCCCGGTGGAGAAGAAATAGCCAAACGCACCTTCAATCCCCGCCTCGGTATCGAAGGAGGCATTTCCATTATCGGGACCTCCGGCATCGTGAAGCCATTCTCCTCGGAAGCCTTCATCAATTCCATCCGGAAGTCCATGGAAGTGGCAAAGGCAACCCGGAACCCTCGTATCGTCATCAGCTCCGGCGCAAAGAGCGAACGTTTCATCAAGGCGTATTATCCCGACCTCCCCGCCCAGGCTTTCGTGCATTACGGCAACTTTATCGGCGAAACCTTGAAAATAGCAGCCGAAGAGCAAGTACCGCACGTCACCCTCGGCGTGATGATGGGAAAGGCCGTGAAACTGGCCGAAGGCAATCTGGATACCCACAGCAAGAAAGTGACCATGAATAAGGAATTCATTCAAGACCTGGCACGCCAGACGGGATGCAGCGAAGAAACACTTGCCGCCATCGGACAGATGAACCTGGCGCGCGAACTCTGGGACATCATTCCCGAAGAGCTGCTGGAAAAGTTTGGCAAGGCACTGATTGAGCTCTGTCACCGGCACTGTGACCCCTTGCTGCCCAATGGCGAACTAACAGTATTACTCATAACCGAAAACGGAAAAATTTACTCATGAAGAAGAAGATAATCATTACCGTCTGTATGGCAATGACCGTACTGACCGGTCTGGCACAAAGCCCGCTGTCCTTTCATGCAAAAGCTGGAATCGGTACCTCCCATTTTCATGGAAAACACTCCAGTAGTGACACCCAAATAGCTTACAAAGCTGGTGTCGGTGCAGAATATGTCCTCAACAAGACCTGGGTGCTGCAATCCGCATTGGAATTCGTGTCCATCGGCGGTAAAGACGAGATAAGCCACATCGGCAAGGCCAAAATGCATGAACTGTATCTGCAAATCCCCCTCATGATAGCGGCCCGCCTCCATCTGGGCAAGGATTATCATGCCTCGCTGAGTGTCGGTCCTTATGCGGCCATAGGTGTGGCAGGCAAGACTTCCGGTGAGACTTACGATTATAGCAGCAGCAGTATGCAGGGAGGATACCAGTTCAAGATAGACACTTTCGGCAGTATGGTAGACGGGAAAATGGGTAACAACCGTTTCGATGCAGGTATTGCCCTGGGACTTACTTTTGAATACAGAAGATTCATCATCGGTGCAGAGACACAAGTGGGACTGGTAAAAGTCAATGAGCAGATAAACCAGATGATAGGTCATTCGGAAGAAGGAGGATATTTTCCCAAGAACTTCGCCGCATTCTTTACGCTGGGGTACCGGTTCTGGTAAGGGAACATTTTGCCATACAGAGTTGTTTAGTATACAAACAGATACTCAACAATATAAACTGAATAATATGGCAAAAAGAATTCCTATCCTGCTGGCTGCAATGACAGCCCTCACCTTCGCCCCTCAAACAGCAGAGGCATGTACCGGTATCACCCTGACGGCCAAAGACAATGCGCACGTCGTAGCCCGCACCATCGAATGGGGAGGCAGTGAGCTGAACAGCCAGTACGTCATCGTACCGCGCGGTTATTCGCAACAATCACTGACACCCGGAGGCAGTCTGTCCGGCATGGAGTTCACCTCACGCTATGGCTACGTAGGCCTGGCAGTGGAGCAAAAGGAGTTCGTGGCCGAAGGTCTGAATGAAGCCGGGCTCTCCGCCGGGCTGTTCTACTTTCCCGGATATGGCAAATACGAGGAGTACGACCCCACACGAAAAGCGTCGAGCATAGCCGATTTACAATTGGTATCATGGCTGTTGGGAAGCTTTTCTACTGTGGACGAGGTAAAGGAGGCTATTGAAAATGTAACGGTCATAGCCATTGACCCACGCGCCTCCACCGTACATTGGCGGATTGCAGACAAGACCGGCCGCCAACTGGTATTGGAGTTCATCGACGGACAGCCCCGTTTCTATGAAAACAAACTGGGAGTATTGACAAACTCCCCCGGCTTTGACTGGCAGATGACCAACTTAAACAATTATGTGAACCTCTACCCGGGCAGTGCCGAAAGCAAATCGCTGGGCAATGTGACTATAGCCCCTTTCGGTTCGGGAAGCGGCTTTTTGGGAATTCCGGGAGATGTGACTCCCCCTTCCCGCTTTATCCGTGCCGCTTTCTACCAGACTTCTACACCACCACAGAATACCGCACAGGAAACCGTTCTCCAATGTTTTCAGATACTGAATAACTTTGATATACCCGTAGGCATCGAGTTTCCCCTCGGCCAGGTTCCTGCCAATATTCCAAGTGCCACCCAATGGACATCGGCCACAGATATGACAAACGGTATCATCTACTATCGCACCATGTACAACAGTACAATCAGAAGCATTGATTTGAGACAGATAGACTTCGGGCGCATCGAGTACCATGCAGCTCCCCTCGATAAAGTGAAGCGGCAACCAATAGTTCCCGTGAAAATTGAATAGGGACGCAGAAACTTCAAGATTGCCGCTGTTGCAGTTGTTCCGCCTCCTTCCTCTTCATCTCCGCCAGCACCCCGCAGGTCAATGGAATGGCGAGGAAGAAGGTCAGCATGTCCGACGCCGCCTGGCACATTTCCACCCCTTTCAGTCCTAAGAAATAAGGAAGAATGAAGATGAGGGGGATGAAGAACAGCCCTTGACGGGCAGAGGAAAGTATCGTAGCGCGTACGGGCTTGCGGATAGTCTGCAGCATCATGTTGCTGACCACAATCCATGCACCCAACGGATAGGTGATGAACTGCCAGCGCAATGCTGCCGCACCGGTAGCTACAACAGCAGGGTCTCCCTTGCGGAAGATGGAGACAATCTCCTCGGCATATCCCATACCTGCCACCGCACAAACCAGCAAAAAGAAAAAGCCTACCTTCACACAGAACCAGAATCCTTGGCGCACTCTGGCATACAGCCCGGCACCATAATTGAATCCACATACCGGTTGGAAGCCTTGCCCGAAACCAATTAGGAAAGCATTGATAAACATAGAGATACGCGTCACAATGGACATCCCTGCAATAGCTGCGTCACCATATGCACCGGCCGCCACGTTCAGCAAAATGGTTGCCACGCTTGCCAGTCCCTGCCGGGTGAGTGACGGAGTTCCACCCCCAATAATTTCCTTGATGAAAGCCAGTGTAGGCGTAAAGTTTCTGTAACGTATACGTATATTTCCTCCTCTGCGCCCCATATATAGCAAAAGGATGAAACTACATATCTGGCTGACTACTGTGGCCAGTGCGGCACCGGATATGCCCATATCGCATACAAAAATCAGGATAGGGTCGAGCACCACGTTGATGACCGCCCCACTCACAATCCCCACCATGGCATACGCCGCATTACCTTGAAAACGTATTTGGTTATTCAGCACCAATGAGGCGGTCATAAAAGGAGTACCCAGCAGAATGATTCCCAAATAGCGCTCCGTATACGGAAGAATAGTAGGCGTCGACCCCAAAGCAAGGGAAAGCGGTGTAAGGAACAGCAATCCCAGCACAGCCAGAGCCGCTCCGATAAACAAGGCAAAAAAGAAGCCGGTGGATGCCATCTTCTCGGCACTCTCCGTTTCCTGCGCCCCCAACTTACGGGAGATGTAGTTCCCCGAACCATGACCGAAGAAGAATCCCACAGCCTGGATAATGGACATCACAGAAAACACGATACCTACGGCAGCCGTAGACTGGGTATTTATTTTACCCACAAAATAGGTATCTGCCATGTTGTAGAAGGACGTCACCAGCATGCTGATGATGGTCGGCACAGCCAATGACGTAATCAGCCGGGGGACCGGAGTCGTCGTTAAGTGGACATAATTATCCTTTGCAGAATGGTGCATCATAGGGAATGGAATGACAAGACTATTTGCAGCAATTTCTCAATGGAGTACACTGTTACCGGCTCCTTGCCCGGTCGATGGAATACGAAGCTGCCGTCTCCCTTCAAATCTCCGGTTTCGATATAAATCTCCGATTCAACATTCCGGTTTGCCAGAATCCCGTTTCTCTGGAGTGCCTTGCGCACCATGGCATACTTCTGCCCGTGGCCCGCCAAGCGTATCTGGGAGGTATATTCATTGGCTACCCTGAACAGTCCCGTTTCCAAATCAAAGGCAATACCCTTACGGGCAAAGAAGTTGCTCAGGCTGCCGTTCAACGAAAGGTCCTCGGGCGTACCGATAGTTACGCCGTTCACCTTGTCCATCAGCCATATTTTGTCCGCTATCTGCAGGGCCAGTTCCAGGTCGTGAGTAGAAAGGAAAATCGTCTTGTCCGTTTGCCGGCTGAGCTGGTGAAGCAGTTGCATCATCTCTACTTTACTGGGAAAATCAAGGAAAGCTGTCGGTTCATCCAGATAGATGACGGGAGTTTCCTGGGCGAGCGCCTTGGCTATCATCACCTTCTGCCGTTCACCGTCACTCAGCGTATGCACCATGCGGTGTGCCAGGTGGGGAATGCCTACCAGGGCGATGGATTTGTCCACCACAGTCTTGTCCTCTTTCGAAAGAGTTCCCCAGAAACCGGTGTAGGGGCTACGCCCCAGACCTATCAGTTCTACGACGGACATATTGCGTATATCGCACTTCTCCGTCAGCACCACACTAATGACGCGCGAAAGCTGCTTGTCGGTATAGTCCCCAATCTCTTTTCCTTCAATAAATATGTTTCCTCCAAGTTTTGGCTGGAAGGCAGACAACGTACGAAGCAGCGTGGACTTCCCCACTCCATTAGCTCCCAACAAGCAAGTCAGCTCACCACTGTTGATTCCGGCGCAAATGCCGTCTGCCACCACTTTCACATCCCCCTTACCGGGGTAACCGATGGAAAGATTCTCTATATGTATGGTTTCCTTATTCATTCAATTCTCCTTTCCGTTTTCTAAAAAGTACAGAAGCCACTACCGGCGCACCTACCAGTGCCGTCACCGAGTTGACCGGCAAAGCTCCCTCGAAGCCGGGCATACGGGCTATCAGATTGCAGACCAATGCCAGGGAAGCGCCTACCAGCAATGTGGCAGGCATCAACACCCGATGGTCCGAAGAGTGGAAGATGGCACGGCACAGATGGGGAACCGCCAATCCGATAAACATAATCGGACCGCAATAGGCCGTTACAATAGCCACCAGCACACCGGAGCATGAGATAACCAGCAGGCGTGCCCGCTTGATGTTCAGTCCCAGATTGCGTGCATAGCCATCGCCCAGCAGCAACAGATTCATCGTCTTTATCAGCAGGAAGGACAACGGAAGCAGCACAGCCATGATGCAGACAAACAGCACCATCTGGTCGCCCGAAACACGGGCAAAGCTACCCAATCCCCAAATGACATATGCACGTATATCTTCCTCCACACTGAAATATTTCAATACGCCGATGACGGCACTTGCCACATAGCCTATCATCACACCGATTATCAGCAGCGTCACGTTGCCCTTCACCTTCTGGGAGACATAGACAATGAGCGCCATCACAGCCAGCGCACCGATAATGGCGGCAACCGACAAGGCAACCTCGCCCATATACCCCAAACGGCTCAATGCCACACCGCCCATCGCCCCGGACAGCAATACCACACAAGCCACACCCAGGCTGGCACCTGAACTGATGCCCAATACCGAAGGCCCTGCCAGCGGATTGCGGAACACCGTCTGCATCTGCAGACCGCTGACTGACAGCCCTGCTCCCGCCACCAATGCCGTCAACGCTTGGGGCACGCGGGACTTCCAGATAATATTCTGCCAAATAACGGATTCATCCGTATTTCCCCACAATATGTTCCACACGGAGCGCAGAGGAATGTGAACCGACCCCAAAAGCAGGTTCAGCAGGAAAAAAAGAAAGATAGATGCCAGTGTCAGCAACATCAACGGAAGTACGGGTCTTTTTATCATTTCAGCAGTTCGTAGTAAGTCGGTTTATAGTCAGGCAACAAATCGGGATGGAAAGCATGTATCAAGTCTTCCAATACAATTTCGGGCTGCATGGGCATACTTTCGTAGAAGGGTTTCTCACGCATGTTGCAGTATACCACTCCCTTCTCACGAAACGCACGGAAATCGGCATAACGCGGGTCGAGGGACTTCAAGGCATCATACGTGAATGTCCCGTCATAGCTGTTGACAATGCGCCAATAGTCGGCACTCTCCGCCTGGCTATATACGGTTTCAAAATCCAGCGTGACACCTCCCGAACGGGGATCGTCTTTCAAGAAATAATCCGCACCGGCATCACGGAACAGTTCGGCAAGAAAGCTCTTTCCTCCCACTGCATACCAGTTGCCACCCCGTATCTCTCCGCTGAATACCATCGGACGCTTCTTCACGTTGGCAGCCAGCTCCTTCAATTCGTTATAGCGCTTCTCTATCGCAGCAAACTTTTCATTCGCCTCCACTTCCCGGCCTATAAACATGCCGATGAATTTTATCCATTCAGCCTGCCCCAACGGGGTCATCTCCTTATATCCCAAATGGGGAACCAGTGGAATACCGATTTCCCGCATGGCATCATATCCACCCCGCTTGAAAGGAGAGATAAAGATAACATCCGGATTCATGCTCATTATCACTTCATTATCAAAGTTCCCTTCGATACCAATCTTCACGGTCTCGCCGGACTTCAAACGGTCGTTCATCTCCTTGTTGAAGAGATGGCGCGTACTGGTGATGCCCACCACATAATTGCAGGCATCCAGACGGATGAAGTTGGAAAGTTGCAGGGATGTCATACACATGACGTGCTCCACCGGCGTTTCAATCACCGTATAGTCGCTCGGTATGCCGACAGGCTTTATGCCTTTCGGTACCAGCGCATAGTGGAAAGTGCTGCTGCTTTCTTTTTGAGGGTCGTGTATATCCACCAGACGGACATGGTGCGGAAGATATTTCACCGTATAGCCTTTGGCATAGCACGGTACAATGGTAGCTGCCGTGTCTGTCGTAACCGGAGAATAGCCCGTTTCGGAAGAAGATTCGGTAGTAGTCTGTCTTGATTTTAAGCCGCAAGAGGTTACGCATAAAATGCACAGCAGTGCAATGCCTATGGCAGATATCCGGGTCATGACTATTGGGGTTTATAGAATTCGGGCACAATATTCGTCATTTTTGGGGAGATACGCAAATGCTCTTCCTGCAAATTGACGGATATTGTGCCTAAATAATCTTTAAAAGCCCATCAAGTCATTCAGTGCTTCACTCATGCTGGGATGTGTAAAGACAAAATCACGGAGGAAGGTATATTCCTGCCCGGTCTTCATAGCCATTGCCACCAGGTTGATGACCTCGCTCGATTCCGGACCAAACAGCGTACATCCCACTATCTTGTCCGTATCGGCGTCCACCACCACCTTGAAGAGTCCGTTCGTATCGCCCAAAGTCCTGGCACGCGGAATGGCGGCTACCGGCAGCTTGTTGGCCTTTATATTCAATCCCTTCTTGCGTGCTTCCGCTTCGCTCAGCCCGATGCGTGAAAGCGGCGGGTCGATGAATACCGAATAGCTCACCGGGTCACGGTCGGACACCTTGCGTTCTCCCGCCCCGAAAAGGTCTTCGCGCAGAATGCGGTAATCATCCAAAGAAATGTAGGTAAACTGCAAACCGCCCTTTACATCACCGATAGCATGTATCTTGGGGTTGGTAGTCTGCAAATAGTCGTCCACCACAATGGCACCGCGCTCATTCACCTCTACACCTGCCGCCGCCAGATTCAAGCCAGCCGTATTCGGACGCCGGCCGGTAGCCAGCAGGATGGCATCTGCGTGTAACTGATGTTCCTCTCCCGTGACCGCATCCCGGTAAATGACGTCAGAGTCTTTCACGGACTGCACGCGTGCATTCAGCCTGAAAACGATTCCTTTCTGTTCCAATACCTCCCGGACACTGTCCGCAATGTCCCGGTCCTCCCGGGATATCAGTTCGGAAGAGCCCTCGAGCACCGTGACTTGCGAACCGAATGAAACATACATGGAAGCAAATTCTAGTCCGATGTATCCCCCACCTACAATGACGAGCTGTACCGGCAGCTCAGTCAGTTCCATAATGGAGGTGCTGGTATATACCCGTGGGTTACCTTGTATCCCCTCTATCGGTGGAATGACGGTTTCGGCACCCGTATTGATGAATATCCGGGGAGCTTGCAATTGTAATGTCCCTTCCACCATCCCAACTTCCACCACATCCGGACCTGCAAAGGAGCCGATACCCGTATAGACCGTTATATGAGGATTGTCGGCCAGATTGTGATAATTCTTCTGACGCAGGAAAGAGACGACCTCTTCCTTCCTTGCAATGGACTGACGATAGTATGCCTTCTTGACCTCCCAAGAAGCGTCTTTGTCCGCATGCTTTGCCGCATGCACCAATGTTTTTGTGGGAATGCAACCGATATTGATACATGTCCCTCCGTACATCTTTTCCGAACGCTCCACTACGGCAACGTCCAGCTTCCGTTTTGCCAACTCGGCAGCCAGCGTCTTTCCGCCTTTGCCGAATCCGATGATAATGGCATCATACTGTTTCATACGTCTATTTCCTTAATTGGTTCAATACTCTTTTTGCACTGTCAGACAGTACGACAATGGCACCGGCAAGAATGGCCGTATCCTTGATGACCAAGCGCCCTGCCCCCGTCAGCAACGGAAAGCCGTGCTCCTCGCTTCCCAAGTCGGGCACCCACACCTCAGGGGTTGTCACCAGGAAAGAGAGGGTACCCATCGTCATGACAATGGCAAGTGCGGCTCCCGCCAGTCCGATTTTCGGAGAGAATATCCCCAGAAATGTCAGGATGCCGATGGCCATAATCAGAATGCCCAGACCGTGGGAGAAACCATACGTATTGTTCTCCACGTGCCACTGATGTTTCGCCTCATTGAACTCGCCCTCTTTCAGCTTATACTCCTTGTACTCCGGGGCACTCTTTGTATAAAAGAAGCTCATGAACGGGCTGTTCGCCACAAAAGGGACAATCCCTTCAGCCTCATAATTCCAGAATTTCAACCCACCAATCCATACGAAAATAACCAGGATGGCTACACGAATCAAATTAACACCCAACTTTTGAGTGGAAGCGGCCAGCGTCAACGCAGCCATAAACAAGTTTTGCAATTTCGTTTTCATCTTTGTTCTACTTTTTAAATGGTTTCAGTAATATGACTTGATTTTTGTTTTTGCAAAGTTCCTTGTTTTCCACCACGTACGAAATGGCAATTATTCCGCAACAGTTGGCAATTCTTCCCGTTTCACTCTTTTCCGGTAGTCCGAGACACTCTCGCCGGTCATTTTCTTGAAAAAACGGCTGAACGCGGACAAGTCTTCGAAGCCCAGAATGGAGCTGATTTCCTTAGCGCTTTTGTGGGTATACAGCAGCAATCTCATGGCTTCTGCCTCAATGCGGTCATGAATCACCCGTAAAGGGGAAGGCAACCCGCAGGTCGAGAACAGATTGGAAAGTGTCTTGGGAGAACGGCAAAGAATATCGGCATAATCCTGCACTTGCTTCTTCTCCTTGAAATGCCGGTCCACTAATACGTAATACTGCCGGATGATGTCAAACGTCTTTTCCTTCTCCTGCCCCACCCCAAAACGCTGGCGCGCAATGCGTGTGCAGGTAATGATGAAACGTTTCAAGACAATGCGCAGCATCTCCTCCTGCAGATTGTCATGGATGACCGATTCCTGCCGGAAAATGCGGACTATGTCATGCAGGTTGGAAGACTGCCCGGCAGAAAGTGCCAGTCTCATCACCTGGGAAGAGCCATAAAAAAGGAATCCATTGCAAGAGACCTCGTTGTCATGTCCATAGATGCAATAAAAATTGCTGTTGAATACAAACGTCAGGTATTCACCGTCCACCTCTTTTACCTCCAGGTGATGCAACGGGGTCAAGGTCACGATTTCATCCTTTTCCAGGCGCATGGGGATATGGTCTATTTCCAGAGTCAGCGTACCGCTCTGTACCCAAATGAATTTATACAGAGTCTTGTCACGTTGCAGCGACGCACGCTCATGGTAGCTGGAAGTCATGGCTATGTTGCCATTCAAGCGGGTGTTCAGTTGATAATCCATAAAAAACAGATTGTTTTAGTAAATAACAAAGATAGCGAATATCTTGTTTGCTACTGATTATTTCCCCACTTTTGTAGCCGTTTTGCTGTTCTTTAATTTTTAACCTTTAATGTCTTCATGCAAATGTTCCCCGTCATATTTGTATCTCTCGGTCCCGGCGAACCGGAACTGATTACCGTAAAAGGCTTGAAAGCCCTGCAGACAGCCGACTGTATATTCTGTCCCGAGACACTGGCCAAAGATGGAAACAGAGTTTCACGCGCAGCCGACATCCTATTGCAACTCGACATTCCGGAAAACACGGTGCACCGCTTTCCACTCCCCATGAGCAAACAGCGCGAAAAAGCCCTGAGCGCCTACGACGAGGTCTATATGGAGAGCTCCACCCTCCGGCAACAAGGAAAGAAGGTCTGTATCGTTGCCGAAGGAGATGCCGGATTCTACTCTTCCATACATTATGTATATGACAAACTGCAGGCAGACGGCATCCCCGTGAAGCACATCCCCGGTATCCCCGCCTTCATTGCCGCCGGCGCACTGGGCGGGCTCCATGTGGCCAGCCAGGAAGAGCGGCTGACGGTGATACCCGGCATTACTACGACAGAAGAGATAGAGAAACTGACAAGCGAAAACAGTGCGGTTGTCATCATGAAGCTGTCCAGATGCACCGATGAGATTCACCGCTGCATCCGCCTGCATCCCGAATACCGGTATCACTATTTTGAGAATGTAGGCACTCCGGAAGAGAAGTATATCAATGACAGCAAGCGGATAGCGACCATCCGCTTCCCCTATTTTTCCCTGCTTATCATTCGTACAGAGACCTTTTGAGCCCGATTTAATACAATTTCGCACGCCATAGGCATTATTTTAATGAAAATGGGTTACCTTTGCGCCGTTGAAATATAAAAAAGATAAGAACATGAAGAAAGTCGTTTTTTATATGATGCTGCTGGTTATGAGCATCGGTTATGCCTATGCACAAGGAAAGGCAGACATCAAATTCGAACAGACCACCCACAACTTCGGCACATTCTCCGAAAACAGTCCTGTGGTCAGCTACACCTTTAAGTTTACGAACGTAGGCGATGCTCCGCTTGTCATCCATCAGGCTGTAGCTTCCTGCGGATGTACCGTTCCCGAATATTCACAAGAACCGATAGCACCGGGAAAGACTGGAACAGTGAAAGTAACTTATAATGGAACCGGAAGATACCCCGGACACTTCAAGAAATCCATTACCCTGCGCACCAATGCCAAAACGGAAATCATGCGATTATTTATCGAAGGGGACATGACCGCTAAAGATGCCAAATAAGCATTTTACCATACAGAATTAAGGAGATTTTTTTAAATCTCCTTTTTTTTTGCTTTCTTTGCCTAAAATGCGAAGATAGGCTGCACCTCAGCAGAATAATAATGAGCTTGCTCATTTTATCCTGCATTCGGTTTGCACTATCTTTGAAGTCTATTAAAGAAAAACATAAAACTACAAAACCTATGAAACAAGAAGAAGAACCAATCACCGGCTTGCCGGAAAATGCGTTCCGTGAACTGAAACCGGGAGAAGTGTACAACCCTCTGATGAGCCCGGACAAGAAGTATTCAGAAGTAAATGCCTGGTCGGTGACATGGGGTATTCTGATGGCCATCCTCTTTTCGGCCGCAGCCGCCTATCTGGGGCTGAAGGTGGGGCAAGTATTCGAAGCCGCCATCCCCATCGCCATCATTGCCGTCGGCGTATCGGGTGCCGCCAAACGCAAGAACGCATTGGGCGAAAACGTCATTATCCAGTCTATCGGTGCCAGTTCTGGCGTCATCGTGGCAGGTGCCATCTTCACCCTTCCGGCACTTTATATCCTTCAAGAAACTTATCCGAAAGAAATCACCGTTACCTTTGCACAAGTCTTTATCAGCTCTCTGCTGGGAGGTGTGCTGGGTATTCTCTTCCTTATCCCCTTCCGCAAATATTTCGTGAGCGACATGCACGGCAAGTATCCCTTCCCCGAGGCGACAGCCACCACACAAGTGCTCGTCTCCGGTGAAAAGGGCGGCAGCCAGGCAAAACCATTACTCATGGCAGGTATTATCGGAGGTCTATACGACTTCATCGTGGCAACCTTCGGCTGGTGGAACGAGAATTTCACTACCCGCGTATGCGGCCTCGGCGAAATGCTGGCCGAGAAAGCCAAGCTGGTATTCAAGGTTAATACGGGTGCTGCCGTGCTCGGTCTGGGTTACATCGTAGGACTGAAATACGCGTCCATCATCTGTGCCGGCTCACTGGCCGTATGGTGGATTATCATCCCCGGTATGTCCATGATTTGGGGAGATTCCGTACTGAACCAATGGAACCCCGAAATCACGGCAACCATAGGCGCTATGGCTCCGGAAGAAATCTTCAAATACTATGCCAAGAGCATCGGTATCGGTGGCATTGCCATGGCAGGTATCATCGGCATTATCAAGTCTTGGGGCATCATCAAGAGTGCCGTAGGACTGGCTGCCAAGGAAATGGGAGGTAAGTCCAACGTGGAAGCCAGTGTGAAACGCACACAGCGAGACATCTCCATGAAGATTATCGCCATCGGTTCCATCATCACGCTGCTGCTGGTTGTTCTCTTCTTCTACTTCGATGTGATGCAGGGCAACTTGACACATACCATTGTAGCTATCCTGCTTGTTGCAGGTATCGCTTTCCTGTTCACCACCGTGGCAGCCAATGCCATTGCGATTGTGGGCACAAACCCCGTATCCGGAATGACGCTGATGACATTAATCCTGGCATCCGTAGTCATGGTAGCCGTAGGGCTGAAAGGTCCCGAAGGGATGGTTGCGGCACTGGTGATGGGCGGTGTTGTATGTACGGCACTGTCCATGGCGGGAGGCTTCATCACAGACTTGAAAATCGGTTACTGGCTGGGTAGCACGCCTGCCAAGCAGGAGACCTGGAAGTTCCTCGGAACCATCGTTTCTGCCGCTACCGTAGGTGGTGTAATGATTATCCTAAACAAGACATACGGTTTCACCAGCGGACAGCTGGCCGCTCCGCAAGCCAATGCCATGGCGGCCGTTATCGAACCGTTGATGAACGGTGTGGGTGCGCCCTGGCTGCTCTACGGCATCGGTGCAGTGCTGGCCGTCATCCTCAATTTCTGCAAGATTCCCGCACTGGCATTTGCATTGGGTATGTTCATCCCATTGGAACTGAATGTTCCGTTGGTAGTGGGCGGTGCCATCAACTGGTACGTGACCAGCCGCAGCAAGGATGCCGCTCTCAATGCCGAACGCGGGGAGAAAGGTACCCTGCTTGCCTCCGGTTTCATTGCCGGCGGTGCATTGATGGGTGTGGCAAGTGCTGCCATGCGTTTCGGAGGAATCAACCTCGTAAACGATGCATGGTTGCAGAACACCTGGTCCGAAGTGCTGGCGCTGGGTGCTTATGCCATTCTGATATTCTACCTCATCAAAGCTTCCATGAAAACCAAATAACTTTTAAATACCAAGAACATGAAAAAGATTCTACTTTTATCTTTTCTATTTGCAGCGACCATGTTATCTGCACAAAAGCCCGTTGAGCTGCCCCTATGGCCCAACGGTGCCCCCAATAACAACGAACTGACCAATTCCGGACAGAACCATAACAACGAATGGGTGTCCGATGTCACCACCCCTACCCTTACGGTGTACCCTGCCTCCCACCCCAACGGCATGGCCATCATCATGTGTCCGGGAGGCGGCTACGGGAGGCTGGCCATGAAGCACGAGGGACACGACATGGCTCCCTGGTTCAACACACAAGGCATCACCTATGCAGTACTGAAATACCGTATGCCCAACGGGCACCATGAAGTGCCCCTTTCCGATGCCGAACAAGCCATCCGCATGGTACGCGAACATGCCGCCGAATGGGGTGTCAATCCTCAGCGTGTAGGCATCATGGGCGCTTCTGCCGGCGGCCATCTGGCAGCTTCGCTTGCCACACTATACAGCAGTGACAAGACCCGTCCCGACTTCCAGATCTTGTTCTATCCGGTGATTTCCATGCAGAAAGGCGTTACCCATGGAGGTTCCCGTAAGAACCTTATCGGAGAAAATCCATCTCAGGAACTGGAACAAAAATACTCCCTCGAAAGGCAAGTGTCCCCACGCACTCCGCAAGCTTTCATCATGCTTTCTTCGGACGATGACGCAGTGCCGCCCATCAACGGCATCGGTTACTTCCTTGCCCTGCGCGACCATAAAGTACCTGCCAGCCTGCATGCCTACCCCACCGGCGGACATGGCTGGGGATTCCGGGACAACTTCACCTACAAGCGTCAATGGACGGAAGAACTGGAGAAGTGGTTGCGTGAAGGGCTCGTATTCCCGGTCTCTGAACCTACCACAAAGAAATAAAAGCAATTATGAATAAAAAGTATTTTTTACTCACTTGCCTCGCAGCGTTTCCCTTTGCCCTGACTGCTCAGGAGAACAATCGCTACGAAGAGATTACCAACCCCAAGCTGACAAGCATCAACCGGGAGCCTGCCCGCAGCACGTTCACCTCCTACGTCACGGAGGCTGATGCCGTCATCAATGACCGCAAGAACGGAACATTCCGCTTGTCCCTTAACGGGAAATGGAAATTCCATTATGTGGAAACCTTCGCCGACCGCCCCACGGACTTCATGATGGACCGTGTGGACGCCAGCCGCTGGCCGGACATCAATGTACCCCGAAACTGGGAGTTGCAGGGATTCGGTACGCCCATCTATGTGAACCAGCCTTATGAATTCTGTTCTTCGGGCTATCCTCCTTATTGGGACAAGCCCAATCCTCCATACGTTCCCCAAGAATGGAATCCCACCGGCACCTACCGCCGCGAGTTCACTCTTCCGGGAGACTGGGACGATAAGGAAATTTTCCTGAGTGCCGACGGCGTACGCGGGGCAGCCTTCTACTACCTCAACGGCAAGTTTGTAGGCATGAGTAAAGATGCAAAGACTCCGGCGCGTTTCAACGTCAGCGCCATTGCCAAGAAAGGGAAGAATGTCATTGCCATTCAGATACACCGCTTTTCCGATGCCAACTATCTGGAATGCCAGGACTTCTGGCGCATCAGTGGTATCGAACGGGACATTTACTTATATGCCCAGCCTCAAATCCATCTCACGGACTTCAAGGTGGAGTCTCCTTTGGATGAGAACTACCGGAACGGTATCCTCAAGGTAAAGGTGCAGTTTACCAATGAAAGCGGACAAAATTCCCCATTTGTCGTTGGTTACCGCCTGCTGGACAAGAACGACCAGCAGATAGCCCAGTCCTCTACTCAGGTCAGCGGTGACCAAACGGAAGTGGAATTCACCAAGAAGACCATCCAGGAACCCCTGCAATGGACAGCCGAAACGCCCAACCTCTATACCCTCGTCGTCAGCTTGAAGCGCCCGAACGGAGATGTGATTGAAGCGACAAGCTGCAAAGTAGGTTTCCGTACAGTGGAAATCAAGGACAAGCAACTGTTGGTAAACGGACAACCTATCCTCGTGAAAGGCGTGAACTATCACGAACACAACGAGAATACCGGTCACTATGTCTCCGAAGAACTGATGAAGAAAGATTTCGAGCTTTGGAAGAGATACAATGTCAATACCGTCCGCACCTGTCACTATCCCCAGCAGGAACGTTTCTACGAACTCTGTGACGAATATGGTATCTACGTCATCGACGAAGCCAATATAGAAAGCCACGGCATGGGTTACGACCTGCGTGTAGGCGGCACGCTGGGAAACAATCCGCTCTTCATGAATGCCCACCTCGACCGTACCATGAATATGTACGAACGGGACAAGAACCATCCGTCAGTCATCATCTGGTCGCTGGGCAACGAAGCCGGAAACGGATTGAATTTCTACGTTACCTACAACACCTTGAAGACGCTCGACAGTCGTCCCATCCAGTATGAACGCGCACTGTTGGAATGGAATACGGACATCTACTGCCCGATGTACGCTTCCCCTTCCTATCTGGAAAAGTATGCCCGGAACAAGGAGATGACGCGTCCCCTCATTCTTTGCGAGTATGCCCATGCCATGGGCAACAGCCTCGGCAACTTCCAGGACTACTGGGACATCATCGAGAAATATCCTATCCTCCAGGGCGGCTGTATCTGGGACTGGGTAGACCAGGGCTTTGCCGCCAAGACAGACGACGACCGTAAATACTGGACCTATGGCGGCGATTATGGCGAGAACGGCACGCCCTCCGACGGCAATTTCTGCATCAACGGCGTGGTATACCCCGACCGCAGTGTCAAGCCGCAGACAGAAGAGATGGGAAAAGTATACCAGAACATCAAGTTCCTTGATTTCGACAAGCAGACTTCCACCGTGAAAATCCGCAATGATTTCTCCTTCACCAATCTCGACAAGTACGACTTCTACTACATCATCCGCGACCACGGAAAGGAAGTCTACCGTGGCAAGATTGAAAATATCCATGCCGCACCGGGCAAGACGGTAACCACCGGCTTCCTGAACGGCATACCCAAAGAGAAACAGACAACGGGAGATGTGCGTATCGAGTTCTATGCAGCCATCAAGACGGCAGAGCCTTTCCTCCCGGCCGGCACGGTCATCGCACGCGAACAGACCTACGTCCATACTTTCTACAAGAAAGAGGCTACGGCACAGCAGCCCGCCACTTCTAAGGAAGAGGGAAATTTGGTGGCGTTCTCCGGTCCCGACTTCAAAGCCACCTTCGACAAGCAAAGCGGTCTGCTCACCTCCTATTTATACAAGAAGCACGAGTACATACTGAACGGTCAAGGTCCCCGCCCATTCTTCTGGCGTGCACCGACGGACAATGATTATGGAGCCAACCTCCCCGTCCGCCTCAAAGCCTGGAAAGAGGCAAGCTATCAAGAACCAAAAGCCGAAAGTTTCCAAGTGACTCCGGGCAGCAATGCCACGACAATAAAGGTGACCTACCGTTTTCCACAGACAGATGCCCGTTGGGACATCACCTATAAGATATATGCCAGCGGAGTCATCAAGGTAGACAACCGGTTCGTGGCCGAAGGAGACCAAGCTCCGATGATACCGCGTGTGGGCCTGCGGATGCAGTTGCCGGAAAGCTTTACAGACTTGACCTACTACGGTCGCGGTCCGAAAGAGAATTACCGAGACCGCCGTACCTCCCAGTTCATCGGAGAGTACGCCATCCCGGTCAAGGATATGTACGAGCCGTATGTCCGCCCACAGGAGAACAACCATCGCACGGACATCTATTGGTGCGCCCTTACCGATAAGACGCAACGTGGTTTGCTGCTCATCGCCGACCGCACCTTTGAGCTGAACGCCTCCAACTATCCCCTGGAAAGTATGGACAGCGGCGATACGATTGACAACGGCGCTCCGCGTACCGAAAAGACCCATCACCGCCACCTCACCGACCCTCTGCCGGAAAAGATGGTCGATTTGTTCATTGATTACCGCATGATGGGTGTCGGTGGAGACGACAGTTGGGGCGCAACCGCCCATGAACCCTATCTGATTCGTCCGGGCAAAGAGAACGCCATTGAATACGGTTTCTCCCTTGTTCCGTTCGATAAAAAGGAGGATTATAAATATTTAATCCGGCAATATTGAATTTAATCCCTCCGGATTAAGCTTTTATAAAAAGGATGTAGTAAATTTGCTGCATCCTTTTTACGTTCAAGAACAATAATAATCAAAAGAAAGAAAAATGAAAACAATGACTAAATTTATGTTCAGCGCCCTCTGCGCCGCAGCCATGGTAACTTCCGTTTCTGCCCAGGGAGGGAAAGATATGTTGAGCAATGGAATAAAGTATCTGGATGTGCCATACGTAGCCCATACGCTGGAGGCAGATGGTCCCGAGGAACTCGTCATCAACTGCGATGAGGTAGACTGCACCACGCTGGTGGAATATGTGCTGGCAGAGACACTCACCCCCAAATTGGCCGACGGAGACATCTCGGAAAGCGCTTTCGCCGATAACCTGCAAAAAATCCGTTACCGTGACGGTAAAATCGACGGGTACACTTCCCGCCTGCATTATATTGCCGACTGGATAAACAATGGCGTACGCAACGGCTTCCTTCAAGATGTAACGGGCGCCATGAGTCCCGACACCGAACGGTTGTCCATCTCCTACATGTCTTCCCACCCCCAACTCTACAAGCAGCTGGCAAATTCTCCGGAGAACATAGCCAAAATGAAGAAGATTGAACAATCCTTGTCCGGCAAGGAAATTCACTATCTTCCCAAAGCCAAACTTCCCGCCGATGGTCTCCCGTGGATTAAAGACGGCGATATCATAGCCATCACCACCAACACTCCGGGGCTGGACGTAGCCCACATGGGAATCGCTTTCTATGCAGATGGCAAACTCCTGCTGGTACACGCTTCCTCTACCGACAAGAAAGTGGTCGTCTCCAAAGTCCCCTTGTCCCAAATGCTGAAAGACAATAATAAGTGGACGGGAATACGGGTACTGAGGATGAAGAAATAAAATGAAATCCTATATATGGAAAAGGCGATGAAGATTTGATTCTCCATCGCCTTTTCCATATATAGGATTGTTCGTTCCTATTCCTCCACAACAATATATTCATCAATATTCCGTGTTTCTTTACTGAAGTTCACACCCACTTTCACTAATTTCCTGCCATCCAATGTATAAGGAACTACTGCGTCCGCACGGCCGCGGCTGCTGCGAACCTCGGACCGGATGAACTGGCCCAGCAAAGTAAACACTACATGAAAAATAACCTGATAATGACGTTCCGTATCATCACTCAACTCGTACGGAATACCGGAGAAGAATATCTTAAGACGCTCCATAAACGCCTCCACATCCCCACTCTTCAATTCACGCATGAATTTAGCGATGTGGAAACCAGTTTCATCATCAGTAACTTTAGTATAAAAAGGAACCAGAAAATTGAGGAAACCATAACAAACTTCATCATTCGGAAATTGAAGCGTATAAAGGCAAACCTCCTTATCATAAGCTTTTATAGTCAAGTAACCGCTCTGATAAATCATAGGCAGAGGATTATTAGCTTCTGCACGATATTCAGAGAAGGCAGAGGCAGTAACCTCTACGCCATTCAGCAAAAGGCGAAGATCATAGTCACTCTTTTTTAATAAATCCACCAAATAAGTAGGTGTACCCGTCTGAAACCAGAAGTTGCCGAACTTCAATTTCTGGAATACATTCAGAAGGCTGAAAGGGTTAAAAAGCCCCACCGAAGTATCTTCACAAAAATGATAGCCGTCATATTTCTTTGCCAAACGAAAAATCGTTTCCTCCAAAGTCAGTTCTTCATTCTCACTTAACCGTTGTATTTCCGGGCCAAATGTTTTTATAAGTTCATCTTGTGTAATGCCGCACAAAGCATTGTATGCTCTATCCATGCTGATATCATTCAGCTGATTCAAGTCACTGAACACACTTACTTGCGCAAACTTGGTCACTCCGGTCAGGAAAACAAAACGAAGATAACGGTCAGCGCTCTTCAAGACACCGTAGAACGCTTTCAATATTTTCCGATACTCATCCAGCAAGTTCTCATCCAAGACCGCTTGAAGCAATGGCTTGTCATACTCATCAATCAGCACAACAACCTGCTTTCCCGTCAGCGTGCATGCCCGCTCTATCACGTAAGCAAAACGCTCCTCCGGACTACGGTCTTCCTTCTCCTGACCATAGAGCAGCTCCCATTTCTCCAGATATTGATTAAGCATAGCCGTCAGGTCAGCAGCAGTTTCATATTTCCGGGCATTCAAGTCAAGATGTAGAACAGGATACTGTTCCCACTTCGTTTCCAACTGTTCGATGGCCAAGCCCTGAAACAAGTCTTTGCGTCCTTGAAAGTAAGCTTCGAAAGTGGAAATGAGCAGACTCTTGCCAAACCGACGGGGACGGCTTAGGAAATAAGGAGTAGAAGTAGATGCTATTTGATAAATCATAGCAGTTTTATCTACATAAAGAAAACCGCCTTCACGTAGTTTATCAAAAGTCTGTATGCCTATCGGCAGCTTACGTATCTGTTCCATGTTATTATTATAACCTGATTGGTGTATGACAAAGGTACGATTTATATTTCAAAAATAAGACGAAAGGCGATGGAGATTTTAGTCTCCATCGCCTTTCATTATTTTACTAATCATCATTTCAGCATTACTCACGTAGACTGGTGCAATCCGAAATACTTCTTCATAAAACAGATATAAAGAAAACAAAGCAAAAGAATTATACCTGCCAAATACCAATAACTGTAACCTAAACACATTATATATCCTACGATGATGATTGCCTGCACTGCCATGTAAATAGAAGAAACCATTATATGGGGAATCTTCAGCTCATTCGCCATAATCTGATACAGATGCTTGCGATGCGGTAGCCCGATATTCTCATGAAGCATCAGGCGGTGAATGATAGTCAATACACTGTCTACCCCATAAACGGACAAAAGAACTATCCAGCTGAAATCACCCGTTCCAATGATAAGTCTTCCTATCAAAAAAAGAAGGATGAAGGCAATGCTCACCGAACCCACATCACCGGCAAAGCATTTGGCACGCTTGCGGA
>ERZ1504464.110-NODE-110-length-26615-cov-5.498419_pt1 | contig 26615 bp, 49 predicted proteins | sample MGYA00574785_ERZ1504464 | MGnify/ENA primary metagenome ERZ1504464 (study PRJEB39906, sample SAMEA3182090) | gut metagenome | biome: human; feature: gut; material: Stool; isolation source: human stools | place: Canada | collected 2013-03-12 ...
CTTCCTTCAGTAACTACAAGATTAGGCATATTTTCTATTGTCTACTTTAAAGCATTACCGTCAGAAGCATTAAACTTACTATTCAAAGCATTCTGTGTAGCAGTAGATATAGGCTTATTAGCATCAGAAGTATTATCTACATTACCTAATCCTACTTGATCTTTATTAACTTCATGAGGATTAGACTTATTATTAATATGTGTTTCTAAATTAGTCTATACAGCATCAATATCAGAAGTAATACCAGCTTGATCTTTTAAACCATTTAATTTAGTCTTATCAGCTGATGTCATCACCCCTGCTTGAGATGTAGTAGCAGCATTAATTGTATGACTATCTTCACTATCTGAATTAGTAGATGTAAAGTGAGTTTGATACTTTAATACTACCTTATCAGTAGAAGGATTTACAGTAACAGGCCCAACAACTACTTTATTAGATGTTTTGTTCAATTTATCTGTAGTAGCTTTACCTTTATCTCCAGGATATGCAGTAGAACTAGTTTCACCTAATGCTAATGATTTAGATATCTCAACATAAGCAGTACCTGACCATCTATAAGTTAAATTAGTATCTTGTACTATATATATCTTACCAGATTCACCAGTACCAGGTAAATTACTAAAAGTATCAACTTCTATTACATCATCTACATAAGACGGTAATTGAGCAGATGGAATAATACCACTTTCATTCAAAGAAGCTAAACCATTTGGAGCTCCTTTACTATCTATAAATTCTTGTACTTTGTTATTAAGTTCAGATGTATCACCTATAAGAATCCAACTACTTTCTTTAGTATAGTCAGCGCCAGGTGATAATTGATATACTTTACCAGGTCTATCTTTACAGGAAACTAACATACAGTCATATTTCCATATACCTCCCTATTCATCTGTCCAGGTCTCTGGTTTTACTAGATCTGCATATGAATTAACTAACGATCTAGCTTCGAGAGGGGCATCTTTCTTTACTTCAAGATTACCACTAAAATTAAACGTTCCTCTATCTCTCATAATTAAGCAAATGTTATTTTAAATGAAGATGAACCGTTAGTTCCATCATTACGAGTATATACTTTATATTGTACATCAGTGCCTTGTACATTTATAGTTTCAGTAGTAACAGAGAATCTACTAACACTATAGTCTTCATACTTACCACTAAGTGTATTCAACAGCGTAATCTTAGTTACATTGAACTTAGCTGGTATCTTAAATGCGTGTTTATTGCTTGCTGTTTCAGCTACAAATGTAACATCTAATGTTTTATTAGTAGTCAGTCCTAATTTGGCAAATGTTGTAATATTATCCTTATTAGTATAGTAAGGATATACTCCTGTAACATTCAATGTTTTGGAATTAGAAGGAGTTGAGCTAGTCTTAGTAATAGTATCTTTAGCTACTGATTTATGTTCTTCACTAGTCTTACCTAAGTTACTACATGCATAATATACAGGCATAGAAGCAAATGTAGCATTAGCTGTAGGCCCAGTTATATCTACTTTTACTGTATTAGTACCTTCAATAGCTTTAAATGTCTTACTATCTAAAGTAACCTAAGCAGGATTAGTATTAGCAGTAGCATTCTCTACACTACCATTAGTAGTACGCTTCATAGTATAATTAACTGAATTTAAAGCAGCGTTACTAGCATTAACTGTTATAGTAGTATTAGAAGAATCCTTAGTATTATCATTAGTAGAACTATAACCATAAGTAAATCCACTGTATGTTCTAGCTGTAGTAGACATAGTAGCAACAGATAGAGTAGTCTTTCCAATAGTAACAGTAGCACCTACTTCTACTAAGTTTGTACTACTTAATGTGAATGAAGGAGCTGCAATGGCTGCACTAACCGTACCTTCTTTGAATACAAGATTAGTAGGCCATAATTCTTTGGTAAATAAAGATATAAATAAGTCCTGCATGCTAGTATCTGAGCTGATACTATTAATACCTGCTTTATTAAGTAAATCAGCTAATGGGCCACCTGCAACAAGTATTTCATCTGTAGTCTTTACTGTTTCAGTAGTATCTGCTACAATAAGCTTATAAGTACCATCATCAGATAGATACTTAGTACCATCTCCATTAATAACTATTCTACTTACTATATCAGCTAATGCCTTTCCTTTACCACCGTCATAAGCAGTACCAGTTGTTTCTCCAAGAAACAGTCTTTCAGACATTACTACCATATCATTACCATCCCAAAGATGTATGATATTAGTACGGTTATATTCATCTAAACCTACTAGAACATATACTTTAGAATTAAGAGGATCTATTATCTCCCATTCATTGAATCTTCTAATGTATAGTTTCTTATTTTCTTTACAATAATAAATATCATTAATAAATATCATTCTCTTTAGCTTGATATAGTAGAGTATTCATTTCTGATACTGTATCTACAAACTCCTATATCTTTACTAACGATTGTAGGTCTATATCACTATCTGATACATCTCCTATATAGTCTATTAACGAATCAATAGACATTTTACCATTGTGAATGCCATCTTGAAAAGGAATTATTTCTTTACCATTGAGATCTTTCCTTTCGACTAACTAACTTATTCTAATTCCTTTTGTAATCATATTACTTGTCTTCTGTTTTTAATGCATTCATAGCATCTATGATAGCAGGCTTACAGTATTGATTTACAAATTGCATAATAACTTGTACTTCTTCATCTGTATATTCTAGCTCACCTTCAGAATTATATATCTTTAAAGCTAAAGAATGAGCTTTAATACCACTACCTACTTCATAAATTAATTCACCTAATTGTTGTCTAGCATCCATACAAATCTTATTTGTTTTTTGGATGTCAGTGTATACTTCCAGTTGTGCAAAATTTATTTTCATAATTAAACAGATCTACTTCTAAGTATTGCATAATATTTGTTTTGTGAATATACTAATAGAAAATCCATAACATCTCCTACATTCACAGTAATCCATTCTATTCTATTACCATTATTATCATATAATATAGGTCTATTAGAACTACTGTCGTTATTTCCTCTACCCCATATATTGCATTCTTTTGGATTACTACGTGGATTATAAACAAATGTTACAGGAACAGCCCATTCAAGAGTTTGTATGGCTAACTTTGTTTTTACACTATCAAGATGTGGTAATCCATACCACATACGTCTAACACTACTACCTATAAATATAGTCCTTGAATATTGCTGATACAGTATCTAATTTTCAGAAGGATTTGTAGCATAACTAAGTTTATAACCTACCACATCTCCATATAATGATAAACTTCCCGAGCCGTATATTGCCATATTACGAATTAAACTGCCAGTAATATCAAAGTACAGACCATCATTTATCTATGCAACGTCAAAATCATTAGCATTACTTTTAAAAGAACCAAAGTACGAGTAACCTAAAGAATTAGGGGTACCTATTAATGCTTCTCTTTCTCCTTCCTTAAACTTTATATAACTAGAGAACAGTTTCATTCCGTTTGCTTCTGTACCACCAAATAGCACACCTGTAATTTCAAGTGACTAAATGGTACCGGATAAGGCTTCTATCTCTCCTCTTATAGATGCGTTATTAGCCACCATTCTACCATCTTGTCTAACTAAGAATGGAGCGTTAGCTCTATTTTCTTCAGTAGTACCAGCCCATATACGAACAGAATTATTGTCATTTCCGCCTTCACCAGTAATACCTGCTACTACATGAAAGTCATTAGATGTATTACCAGTCTGATAACCTACTCTTAATGAATTACCAGTAATAAAGTCTAATTTAGCATTTTTAGCTATTATTAGATCAGTATATATACTAGCTACATTCTAAGCTAATTCTTCCCAATATTCAGCTCCACCAGGAGTACCAGGCTAGTTATCACTAGAAGATAAGTGTTTGCCTTGTCCGTGACCTCTATCTATAGTAGATATACATTTGTATGCCTTATAACCTGTAGAGGTTCCTAAATCTTTAATTAAAGTAATATCTAAGTATCTCAATGGTTGTACTGTTGGAGATACTTCACTTTCATTGCAATATAGTCTACCAGGCCACCATTCAGACCTACGTACTATTAAACCTTCTCCTGTATCACCTTTAGATACTTGCATTAACCAATCCGGATTACTATCGCTAGGTTTAGTATCGGTACCGTTTATATTAACACATAACCATAAGTAACCTAATACACTTACTCTATCATAGTAATCATAGTGAGTGTCTGGTTCCCAAGGTCCTCTATCATTAGCATATCTTATCTCTTCTCCATTTGGCTTTACTTGAGTAATAGTACCGGTAAAGTATACTGAATTAAGATATGCCGAATATCCTCTCATATCGTAACCAAACATATTGAGATTATCAAGATTACCAAATTGCATTGCAATATTCTTAGCCTTCTAATCCCAAGTATTCTAGTTTACTAAGTAACGTGTATAAGTACGAGTTGAGTAACAAGATGTTTGGCGATCTACATTAGTCTTATTACCATATGCAACAAAGTTCATTTGAGCACATGGGTGAAATGTCATATTCCAATAATCATCTACTGGTCTAAGCTTGTAACCAAATTTCTTATTTTGTGCATCTAGTATGTTAGTAACTTCAAAGTAAACAGTATAGAAACCTGCAAACTTTCTATTACCTCTACCATCATCTTCATCATTTTCAGCATTTTCATCTGTCTTTTCTGAATGGTATATACCCATACATAGGTCACCCATTGATACAGCTCCGTATTCTCCTTCTTCTAGTTTCAGTGTAATAACACCTGAATATTCATCTGTTTGTTCTACACTTTCTATTACACCTGCACCAGGAGCATTCCATTTATCACCTAATTGAATTTCTACACGGTTATATCTCAATTCAGGTACTTCAAGGAATCTACGCAAAGTAAGACTATCAAATTCAGCATGACCAAACTTATCTATTTTACCACCAAATCCTGTAAGACCTGATGCAAAACCTTCTTGACCAAATATTGCTGATTCTTTAAACCACACTTCATAAGCAGTAGAATCAGGTTTAATCTTACTTAAGAATACATCATCATATATCTCTGTATTCAGATTCTTATTAGTCCACTTCTATAATTCACTATCCCATGCTAATGCGTTGTCATTACGTAAATTATTAATAGATACATCTTGTAAATCAACTAATTTACCAAGTAAGCCAGTTACTACCTTATTAGCAGCAATATTTGACCATCTTTTACCATCATACTAAAGTAAGTCTAATTTAGCAGCATCTACTATATTAGTATCCTTCATCTACTCAATACGATTCTATAGATTAATTTGAGTTTGTAGACTGCCTATATTATTACGTAATTCTTCTATATCAGATGTATTAGCTGATATATTCTCATTAGACTTATCTAAGTCTGTATCTTTAGCATACTATATTAGACTATCTGATATAGTCTTAATAGATGTGGTATTTTTCTGTACTTGTTCTTCTAATGGAGTCATTTTTCACAAATTAAAAGTTCGTCATAGAATGTTTTTATACCTAAATCTACTCCTAAACTTTGTTCTAGCAGTATTGCTTTATCATCAGTTTCTGAAGTATCCTTCCACATTTCATCCAAAGGATGTACTAACTTGCTTATCAATGCTCTAAGACAATCTATTTGTTCATCTGTAAACTTTAAATCACTTTCTAATAGACGAGCAATATGATTAGCACAAACCCATTTACGTATACAAGGTATACCTTGATTAGAGTTGTACTTAACTTTTAAGTTATACTCTTTACCTATTCTATATATATCATCTATTAGCATAATGAACAAACTCCGTTTCTACAAGTTTTATTACAAGCAAAGCAATCGTGGTTATTGTAGAATGTAGTTTTAGTATCTAAACATATATTTAGCATTCTAGCTATATCTGTATAATACTGCACTGCATCGTCTATTAAGTTATTATTGATAGCGTAACTTAACAAATCTTGTTTCAATAAAAACAATATCATTCTATCTATTTGCTGATCATCTAAACAAGTACTACAGTTCTTACATAGTAATTCTACTTCTTTATAATATATATCAGCTTGATTGAAAAAGAATTGACTTGAATTATCTATAGTAGCAATAAACGCACTCATACACATATTTTCTAATTTATTAGAATCTATTACTATAGATAATCTCTATTCGTCAATCTTTACATCAGAGCTATAGTCTGTACCTAATACTAATAATTTATATGAATGCTTATCAGGATTTACTGAACTCCTGTTAGAATAGTTATTCAGTGTGTCTATATATAAATACAAATTTGAATCTACTGAATCAGGTATCTTTGTATCTAATTCTACTACTATGTTGTGTTTTACTATTGTTATACCAGTTATCTTCATATTAATACTTTTAAATAAAAAAAGGCTACAGGGCTATTTAGCCCCATAGCCCTTGTCAGCACACTGAAACACTGTTTTTATTATGCTACAGTTTCACCTTTGATAAATGACTGAATACCTTTATCAACGATAGAATTAACCATACTAGGACAGTATACTTCCGTAGTCAACGGAGTAGTCTTAATATATTGGTTGTCATTACTCAGATACAGGTTATCATTTTCAATTACTGCATAGTCATAAGAAGTACCTTCTACTACTTTGCGAGCCTGTTCTACTTCAGGATATGCACCAGTAAACACATGACCTTTATAGCCCATGTAGCGTACTTCTGCATCACGAACTTGCTTCCAGAAACCTTTACCAGGATTACCTGGAGTCTTAGCAATAGTAGCACCAGATACTGCTTCCGGCTGATTAGCAAGCAATGCACCAGGAATAGTATGATACAGAGATACTTCCATATCTACTACAGAGTATTCATTCAGAGAATAAACACCTTCATTATCATCTTTAACCATAGCAGTCAAAGTGAGAACAGCAGCAGCATTCTCAGCCTGAATACGACGATTCTTGTGAGCATTAATCTTCTTTACAAAAGCTTCCGCTAATTTCTGTGCTTCATTTGATTCAGTATATACTTCATAAGTATGAGTAAATTGGAAGTTATTAGCTTCAATATCTTTATACAATACACGAAGTACATATCTGTGACCAGCTACAATAGTAGCATCAGTCAAAGTAATAACTACTTTATCTTGAGTAGGTTCTACATGCTGACCGATTACGGCAGATGGTTTAGAACTCTTCTGAATCTCATTAGAGAATTCAATATTAGCTTTCTAAGCAATATTACCATTAGGCATAGTAACATTGATCTTTTCACCTGCAACACCTACATAGAGTGAGCTAGCCTTAGCGGCTTCTGCTGCTGTTTTAAGGATAGCTTTATTCTGATCAAACAAAGCTACTTCACCAGCATTCAAATCATCTACAGTAGTATAGCTAGCAGGACATTTCTTACCGATAAGAACGGTGTGAACTGAAGTTATCATATAATGTAATTGTTATTTTAAATTAGACATATTAAGCGCTTCTGTCTATTTTCGCTTACTTTCTACTTTCCTAACTTGTTTAAAAGTTTAATTTCCACGTCAATAAGCGCTTTCTGTTAATGTTATTCCATTGAATTTACTTCATTAGAATATACATTATAATTTGGTAAAGTAGCTAATATTAACTATACTGCTAATTTAACTATTTCCATATGAGTATGACTAGGAAGGTCTGTATACTCATCAGTAGGATTAGTTTTAAGGTCTACTTTACTTGGTTTCTTTAAATACTCAATAGTATATTCGGCTACTTTATAATTACCATCTGTGTATAAAGTAATTGTATTATCCTATATGAGTCTGATTGGTTTAGCTTTAGTATACTTTAGATGATACTCAGATAATGAATTTTCCTTGATTCTATCAACAGTTTCAATAGTACCCTCTATAGTATCACTATACTTTATTTTGTAGTTACCTAAAGCATCCTTCTCCCAGCAATTATTTATTACTCCATCTGCTGGAGCTATACCTGCTGTATCTCCTAATAATATAACATAATCATCAGGCAAGGTAACTGTATATTTCTCTTGGTTTACTTTAGAAATATCTATATCTTTGTAAGTGTGCTTAGTAACTAGAGTACGTAAATCATCAGTACGTTTCTAGTCCTACTCGAAGCCTCTTTGTTTGAAATTGATACCTGAATATCTAGTCTTCCAGAACTTATCGACAGCTTCATTAATAAATGATAATATAGTATCAGATGGTAGTTTATTATCAATAACTAATGTAGGACTAATCAGCTATAGTCTTCTTTCTACCTCTATTTGTAATTCTCTAGGGCTCATTATTCATTTAAGCTATCAAGTTGTACTTTAGTTTGTGTTCTCTATGACTCTATAGTCTCTAGAGCAATCTCTACAGCTCTGTCTACTACTTCATTAAGTACATAATCAGGTACTTCGGTAATATCCTTATTATAGTCTTTATAACTAATAGTTTCAGGATATTTAATATAAGTAATATCTGCTGTATATTGTTCAGAAGACATACGTATAGGATCTATATAAATCTTTAAAGTATTATCTTCTAATACTGCTATAGGAGTTTCAATCCAAGGTATATTGTTATATGTTTGTAAGAAACCCTTAGCTTTTTCATGATCTGTTAATGAACATATTGCTGCTTCCCCATTAAAGTGAAGCACACAATCTACATAGAACATTCTTTTAAGCTATTCTCCGTCATTAAAGAAATTAGATAAAGTAAGCACATTAGAATGTGAGTATGGATATACTAATGATAATGCTGTATCTGTCTTAATTAGTTTCTATAGATCAGCAATACGTTTAACTGCACCTTCAAATCCTACTTTTAAAGTATTATTGCCAGTGTACTTATTACATATTACCTCTATATATGCCTAATTAAGAAACAAATCTATTTCTTCAGGAAGGAATGCAGGGCAGCCACCGAAAGCGACTGCCTCTGAATTCTTATCCATGAGAACTTTAAATGCCTTATGTAAATCAGATATCTTCATTATTTGGATTTAATTTCATTCATAATGGCTAACTTAATGTCTTGATTTTTCTTATCTTGTAAGTAAACAATAACATCGTCAATACCATTACCAATCAGATCTGTACCAAAGAAGTATTGAGTTCTATTCTTACGAATAATATTTTTAGCAATAGCTTCTTCAATAACAAAGTTAATTTCTTTATTTGGGTTATTTACCCATTTCAACATAAACTTATCAGGTGCTGTTTCAACTTGTTCAGTAAGCTTAGCTTCAACGAGTTCATTTGACATAGTATCTGATTTCATACCATATAAACGTAAGCACTTACGCATATCTTCAATAGACATTTTATCTAATTCTCTATATGCTTCACGCTTAATCTTATTGATACGATTAGCTTGTTCTGCTTCAGAGTCTTTATTAATCAGTACATAGTCTTTAGAAGGATTCATATTAGCTAATCCATCTGCTACTCGTTTGTGACCTTTAAGGAACAGATATTGCAATTCATCCAACGGCTTATCTGTATCCAGTATTAGATCTCTTTTACCAAGTTTAACTGCGAAGGTAGTCCAAAAATCACTATTAGGAGACAACTCACCTTCTTCTTTATTTAAGGCTTTCTCTAATCTACGAGCATCTTCTGTACTCAAGCCAGTGTAGATATTACCAGATCTAGTCCAGTAAGGTCCTACATAATCAAATGTTGTAGGCCATTTTGTAAGTCCGGTCCAAGGATTTACTTTAACTATTCTAACGATTACTTCCATAATATCAAATATTAGATTCTATCAAGTTAGGAAAAAGAAAAGGCCAGCCGAAACTGGCCTTTATTAGCTTATTCTTTATATCTCCAAATATATTTTAAGTTTCCTAAAGAGTGAGCAGAGCCTGTATTAGATTCTCCACTTAATTGTCTTTGAATGGTTCTTCTGTCACATCCTGTAGATCTAGACGCTCCAATAATACTGGGATATTCTCCTATTAATTCTCCCGTCTTTGGGTCATAAAGTTACCACAGACTGTCAGTTTTTTACATCACTCGAGAATTAATTCGCCACATGCGCGGGGATCTCTCAACATGATACCCATTTCACCAAGGAAGAATACGGTATAACCGTCCTTACCATTAGATCTCAGAGTATCTTTAGACTTAGCATAACCAGACGGAGCTACAGCACCACCAGTATACCAAGTTACGAATTCACGATCTTTACGTACTACTTTAACGATGTTAGCTTCACCATCACGACGACCAAGATCCAAGAAAGTCATACGATATGATTCCTTCGGTTTCAAGGTTACCGGATGCAATTCACGGTTATAAGTAGTATCATCGTACAACGGGAAGTACTTCAGAGTCAACTCGATACCGTTGGTCATTTTGTAAGTCTTGAACTGACCACCAAAAGTAAGGTTATCACCAGAACCAGTTACAAATACTGTATCCGTTAAGTTCATAGTAGCTACCTTCTCTTTCAAGATACGGTCAAACTCACGCATGCCCATTTCACCAGTCAAGGCAACAAACTTACGTTCGTTAGTACCAAGACAGTTGTAAGACAGATCGAACAAGAAGTCTTCCAACATTTCACCAGTTAAACGAGTGTAATAACGTCTGTTAGACGGAGCAATCTGTTCCAACAAACCAGCACCGATAAATACCGGACGGCCGTTAGTACCCTTCAAATTACAAGAACCGTCTTTGTTTACATTAGTCTTCATGTAAACCAACATACGTTCACATCTCTTATACCATTCACGTAAAGCTTTCCATTCCTGATAATCAGCCCACAAGTAAGAAGTCTTACCAGTTGCAGGATCTTTCAGAGCAATAGCCATTACAGTAGAATAGGCAGAACCAGTGATATCGTAGTTAATACGAATCGTAGTAAGGTAGTTACGCATCTTGAAGTGAGTGTTGTAGTTCAAGATATCGCCCTCTTCACTGTATTCCTCGTATGCAGAAGCAAGACGAGAAACCTGCTTTCCAGCTTCAAGATATTCGGCAGGGATATAAGATGAAGGTTGACCATCGGCTACAAAACAAGTATATACCCACAGATTTCCATCTTGATAAGGTGCGCCAGATACACGTACTTGGAATTCCTTGTTATCAAACTCAAGAATAGCACCAGGACCAAACCAGTTATCTTCCAACCACAACATAATAGGTGTGTTACCCAAACCTGCAGTAGAAGTAGAAGTAATAGCTGCGCCATTCCATTTAGCGTCTCTAATTGTTACGGCACGGTCAGCATCGATCATTACAGACCATTCAAATGAAGGCTGATCGATAGTCATAACGTTGCCAAGACCACCTGTCAACATATCCAAAGAAGTGCTATAGCCACTATCTTTAGTACCGAATACATAAGACAGAATGGTAGAAACCTGATACGGATTCTACTGAGAAGCTACAGAAATCTTCGCAGTATCAATCAGGTCAGAAAACCACTTACCTTTGTATAGTTGCAGATTGTTAAGAATACTGTTATCCATAAAAATACTAGTAATTTAATTTATTTGTTTTAATTTTATTATGCGACACGTAGTTGTCGTGCAAAAGTATCCCAAATAGTTGAGGTACTGTCATTGTTTATAACTTGCTTCCTAGACTTCTTAGTAACTCCACTTCCTCTCAAACTATTTTTGAAATTATCTAGAGCGTCTTTCTTACCTTTCTGCTTTGCAATAGTAATCAAACTATCACCCTTCATAGTAAAGTAAGCGGAAGTAATCAAATTCTTAAGGCTTTTAGCATAATCTTTCTGATACTTGGTAACACCTTCTGCATCAGGTTTAAATATATATTCCAACAAAGCTCGTTTGTCTTTTTCTGGAATTTCAATACCATAAATGCTATCCATGCCTTTTATTTCAGAGACAACGTTATTAAAGAATGTCTGTTGCTGCTTCTAAGCCTCTCTGGCAGACTTTTGTTGCTCCTCTAATAGCTTTTCCTTCCTTTCAGCTTTGATGTCTTTAAGAGCCTCTAATGCATCCACAGCTTCATCTTCAAGAATACCAGCATCTTCATACTTGGTAATCTTCTTATCAATCAGTTTAGCAGAGAGGCCTTTCTCTTTCAAAAACTCCTTTATAACTAATTTCTGATTTATTTCGTTATCCTCCACCTCGATATTGTCAAGATCAATATCAGCGTCAATACTAAAATAATCTTTAAGGTTACCTCCATTGCGTACAAATTCATCAAGTTTCTCTACTTCCTCACTTGCATACTGAGGTACAGAGTTTTCTTCAATTACATCTTTAAAATATTCAATAAGGTCTTCTGCAGTCTTAGGCTTATCTTCATCTTCTACATCAGACCAACCCAATTGTTCAGACAATGAATCAAAGAAGTTAACGATTAGTTCTTCGGAAGTAGTTCCATCATCGGGATCTATATCATCTTCCTCTCCTTTCTCATCCACAGTGTCATTATCCTTGTCAGTCTTAGTTGTCTTCTTACTAGACTTCTTAGTTTTTGAAGGCTCATTAGTTTCAATGTCGTCGTCTTCTTCACCTTTGTCATCTACATCATCTTCTTCCTCTTCTTCATCTTCTTTATTATTTGTAGATTTCTTACTTGTTTTACCTCGTAGTGCTTCCAACTCCTCATCTGTCAGCTCTTCAACTGCATCAAATTCATTATCAATATTGTCAATTTCTTTAGTTTTATTAGCACCTACATTAGGATTAAGGCTTTCAAGAATAGCCTCAAAACCATTTAATGTGTTCTTATTTTCCATAATTATTTAATAATTAGATTTATTTCTTTTTTCTCTTCTTAGCCCACTTCTTAGCCTGAATAGCAAAATTAGCTCTGCGTCTCTATAGAGTAGAGGCTTTTGGATTATTCATTACACTGTGTGCATGTTCTTGTACACTTTGACCTGCGGCTTTGGCAGACTTTGTAAATTTACCTCTATTCTTTTTCTTTATATGTATCCCTCCATACTTATAGCTAGGTATTGGATACTGTGGCATTATGTTCATTTTTTCATCCATATTAGACAAGCTCCTTATTCTTATCCTTAGTAGTATTATTTACTAGAGGTCTATTCTTAAAATCTTTAAATAATATACTAGGTTTATTATGTATCTTTAATAACAATTTCATATTTCTATGAATATCTGGAGCCTTTTCTATAGCCTCTTTAAACTCCTTTGTAGTCTAAGGGTACGTTGATGGAGTATAGTTATTCATCAAATATTCATCGAACTAGTTCGTAATGCTTTTCTTTTCTGTAGGATTACGTAAGTATCTATAATCCTATAAAGCTTTATCTGGACTTCTAAATATATCTTTAACCTCTTCAAACGGTCTATATTTACTTGGTTTACCCAATTGTCTAAGATACGCATTATTAGGAACTCCTCCAGGATATGCCATCTCGTCTACATAGTGACCTATTTCATGTCGTATAAGACCTGTAGGAAAATCTTCTGGCTTAGTTATATTATCTTCAGATAAACTTATCTTTTTGCCTGATTTAGCAGGTTTTATTCTAGCAAACGCATCTGGATCTTTTACGAACTCAGGCTCTACCATGTTAACATAACTAGTTATATCTTCGTACTCTTTAGTAAGCTTGTCATACACTTTATTGTACTCAGTTCCATATTTCTAATCAATATCAGCCGCTCTTCTTCTTGCTTCTGGAGTATTCAATAACTCATAAGTCCTATTTCTTTGATCGTAAAATTCTTCCATCATTTTACGTCTATTACTTACTCGCTTTTCCATTTCAGCGACTTTCTATTCAAAAGTTCTGTTAACAGTAGGAGTTTGTCTGGCTATACGTCTAACTCCTTTAGGTATAAAAGGAATAAAGCCTAAACCTGCTAAACCTGCTCCTAACCAGTCATTCTATTTAACAGCATCATACGCTTCTTTCGCTGATAATACATCACCTACAGGAGTTAAATTAGCCGCATCTTCCAAATCAAATACAGGTTTAAGTCCTTGTTGCAAGGGTCTACCGTCTGGAGTTCTACCTAACTTAGTATTAATAGCCTTAGTAAATTCATCATCTGGATCACCTACCTCACCACCATTAGCCATATACTATACTGGATCCTAATACATATTATATGCAAATGTATTAGTAAGTTCTGATATGTCTGCATCTTCTAATGACTCCCATTGTTCAGGTATCTTAGCTCCTTTACTACGCATATTACTTATATCTTCAGGAGTAAGTTGTCTATTAGGATCTATATAGTAGTTACCCTAATCATCTTTCAGATTTGAATTATTACCTCTAAAGTCCCAAGTCTATGCGTGTTTCTCATTAGCCTAATTGACATAATCTTCATACGAACTATCAGGATTACTAATACGTACATTAGGAGTAGCATTAAGTATAGCTGGAGTATTGTCTCCTACCATATGACCAACACCTTCATGCCAAGTATTAGCAGGTCTTAGTGAAGTATAACTGTGAGCTTTTGGATTAGCAAAACCCTTAGTACCTTTTTCCTTAAGTATATTAAGCTATTGATTAATCTGAGCATCCGTAGGATTATAACCCTATCCTACCATATTATCTCTCATAGCTTCAGTAGGGGTTTTCCATGTAGCTTTATCTATATTAGATAATACACTGCCTAATTTATCTCCTCCTATCTAATCTGAATATTTTGGATTCTTAGCTCTCTCAGTATACCAATAGTTTGCAAAGTCTTTTTGATATTCATTCTGATTCTAGAACATCTTGTTGTAATCAGGTCTTCCATCTACTAAAGACTCTTGCATTATATCTCTTCTAGTCTTACGCTGAAACTCATTCACCTCTCCACCATATTCATAGGAGTTTCTAAGTCTACGGCGTTCTCTTACTTTCTTTTTAGCAGATTCAGGTAACTAGTTATAATATTTTCCTTCATCAAGAGGTACAAAGCCAGTTCTTTGAACAAAAGGAGTACCTGCCTTATCTAACTGTCTTGACAACCATCTTATTGGTCCAATATACATACTAGAAGCTCCCTTATCCTTAGTATCAGTAGGGCCATAATCATTCAAATCGTATGCTCTCTGATAGAGTTTGTCATTACTAGCATTGTAGTACAATACAGAATTATAACTACCAGCATGAGGTAATTCTGGAGTATATTCACCTAGAGGTAATGTTCCTACTGGAATTAAATTACTTCTTTTAATAGTTGTGTCAGAATCAGCAATATACTCATACACAGGTACTTCTCCATGAATTTCTTTGTGATAGTTAGCAGCTCTTCTTACAATTCCATAGGGGTCTTCCTCACTGTTAGTATCTACTACTCTATAATTAGGATTCTTTGTCATCTGCTTCTTTTGATTTTCAGGAGATAATAGAAACACTTCTCCTGGATCATATGGAGTTTCGTCTACACTCTTTATTGCATCTGCTATAGGTTCTACAAGTGGCGCTTCAACTGGAGCTAATACTGGGTCATTCTGAGTTTGATGTATAGTATAATATGCAGCAGCTGCTATAGCTGGTGTTCTTCTTTCCTTATTGAACAACATATCAGCAAGTGAGGCAAATACCTAACCAACACCTAAAGCATGTCTGCCACCATTCTGATAGGCTTGTACTTTCCAATCCCAATAGCCTTTACCGGGATTATTCTCCCGGTAAGACTTTAGGTTCTGCATTCTCTATTTAAATGCTTGTTTATCCATAATTCAATCATTTACTACCTTTTCCGCCTTTTCCTTTTTTACCGCCGGATTTCTTTCCACCACATGCCATAATTATTTCTCCTTTTTACTTTTATAACTACCTATTTTTAAATACTTAAACCACGCATAGTGCTTACGCTCTTTACAATAGTTTAGGTTCTTATCATTATTGTGTGCTTCTTCTTCGAAGCTAACATCGTGATATCTATCACTCTGTTTATTCCATTTACAGGACAGCATTATACAAAGATATTCTATAGCATACCATAAGTAGAAACCAATCCACAACATTTCTTGCATCTATTTCAAATGGATTTTCTCATGGTTATACTCTGTCATTGTTACTACAGCATCATTTCTCTGAAATATAATACCAAAGAAGTTCATTAATTTATATCCTTTAAATGGTATAAATTTATTCTTAATTATCTTCATGATTATTTCTTACTTCTAGCTGCCTCAGCATTAGTTTTGTTCTTCAAAGCTGTTTTAGCTTTGAGTTGTTCTCTCTTATATGCTTCTGCATCTTTTTGTTTCTGTAATTCCATTTCTTGCTTCATTTTCTGCTTTTCGAGCTCAATCTTCTTATTCTCAATTTCACGTTTCATTTCCATTTCACGTTTCTTATTATTGAACTCAAATTGTTTAGAAGCAATATCAGAATTTACCTTTTGTTGTTCAATGGCTTGTTTACCTATTTCTATAGGATCAGGTATTCCATTCATATCTTGATCCATATTCTCGGCACCTCTATAAGCATTTAATTGAGCAACAGTTATCTTAGTAGCATTATTAGAATCAATTTCATATTTCTTAAGATCCATTTCAGCTTCCTTAAGCATAAGCTCTTCTTCTTTAATTTCATTCTGAATTTGAGCCATTTGCTGTTCACGTTCAGCTTGAGCTTGTTCCATCTGTTGCTGTTGCTCCATACGCTTTTGCTCAATTTCTTCAAGACGTTGCTTAATCATACTAACGTTGTCCATAGTAATAATTTCAGCAATATCAAGTAAGCTAGCACCATTCTGCATAGCAGGTTGCATAAGCTGTTTAAGAGCCTCTACCTGTTGTTGATTCTTGGTTGTATCATCTACAAATACATCCATATCTTCATAGAAGAATTCATCAGATAGTGTTATAAATGCTCTAGTAGCATCATCTAATATATAATGAAGACAACGCTTATTATCTTTCCATGCTACTTTTGATGTATCTAGAAGCATAGTAAGAGCTTCTTTCTTTACCTAATTATGTACCCAGAACCAAGGCTCAGTAATATGAGCAGATTGTACCACAGAACGTTCTACATTACCTACTAATTCATTAGACGCAATAGAACCCTCACGTTGTTTACTTACTCCTGAGATTTCAGATACCATGTCTTCAATCTTATTCATTAGATTAATATACTAATCAATAGTATTAGCCATACTTAAATCTAATGCCTAGAACTGATTGAACTACGAAGGCTTACCTCCCTCACGACCAGGTATATCCCAACCTTCTTCATATGGATTAATAAAGACAACACCTAAAGCTCCTAAGTAATGCATCCACTTATTTACATCAATACCCATAGATTTAGGTATCTAAGTAACGTCAATAACTGGTACTTTACCTTTATCTCTAGACATAGCTAACTCGAGACGATACCAGAGTACAATATACATGTATTGTAAAGGTTTCATCATACTTACTAATGATCTAGGAGAACTATTGGTATTATTATATACTACTCCTGTATAAGGTAATTTCTAAGAGTTTAAGTTATCTGCAGATATGTGTTGATATTCAAGTGGTTGTATACCTATATATAAATCTTCTCCCACTCTATATCCTTCCCACACTTCTATAATCCAAGACCATTCTACATTTATTTCTAGTCCTGTAACTTTATAGGATTCGTCTACTTGTAATTCATCAATCTCGCCAGTTTCAGGGTCCTAATATGTGACGAATCCTATCTTTTTAAATGACTTCCAACAGCAATGCCATACATTAATATTATCACTACCTTCAAATGGATTAGAAGTAAACCCATTAATAGTATGTGTTTTAATATGTGGATAGTCTAAAGATGTCTTTCTTACTTCTGGATTAATACCACCTCTACTAGTGTCTTCAATCATCTCAAGCAACTCATTCAATTGCTTTTCAGACATTTTGTCATAGAATCTATCATATATCTCAGTAGCTGACATAATCATCTTACGACAGCACCAATCTGAGTCGTGTATAAATTCTAAATCTGCAGTCTGATCATAACTAAAGTATAAAGGATTTACTCTCTCTAAGTAAGGATTGCCGTTAATAATACCTACATAGTATATCTCTTCTCCAGCAATTAAAGCATCTTTCCATCCTTTATAGAACTCATGAGTTATATTGAGTTTGTTCTTTAAATAGTTGAGGCTATGATATGCAGTAGTTTCAGCAATATCCTTATAGTCTTTATTCAAATACTTTTGAATCTATTCGGGAGGCATTATTTCTCCAGACTATATAGCTTGCTGAAATCTCATAGCCTATTCGGGACCCATATTAGCCATGATCATACCCATTATATAATCGGTAAGCATCTACTTAGCTCTCTCTTGTATGTCACTAGTAGCATTATCACTAGTACGTACAACTCTAAAATTAAAGGGTCTCTTAGTTTCTTCTCCAAGTAATAAGTCAACTTTAGGCTTAATTATGTTATAATCCTGTGCAGTAGCTGGGAAACCATCTTTCTATTTAAAAGGGTTAGTAACATAAAGTAAATCCTTTTCATTATAAATACTATTGTATAAATCATAGTATGTCTACATCTCTTCATATCTAGTACGGCCATTATTACCACTGCCACTACTAAATCCGGATTTCCCAATTATGTAATCTACATTAGCGTGCTTCCATTCCGTTGTTTTCTTACTCATTGGAAGCTTCTAAACAGGCATGCTACCTATATTCTTACTAATCATATTAATATTGTTTATATTTCCAAAAATACTTATGAGCAGTGGTTTTAGGATTGTTGCATGCTTTCCATATATCTTTCAAACTAATTCCTAATGAACGTGAAGCCTAATTCATGCTACACCATTCTGCTACTAATTCACCATTCTTGTCAAACTGTAGTATAACTTTACTACGTTTCTCTTTACTTCTCTAATTACCTGTTCCGTAATTCTTATTATACTTTCTTGTACACATTTCTAAATTAGACAAAAGATTATCTAATTTATCTTCATTCTTATGATTTACTTCTAAATTATCATCATAATCAGGAAGAAATGCCTGTGCAATCAATCTATGTACTAAATGATTACTATGTACTCCGTCTTTACACAAAGTAACACAGTAATAATTAGATCTCACAGATTGTCTCATTATAGTTTCAGGGATTGTATAACTGTAAGTACCAGTACGATAACCAGATCTACTTACAGTCACAGTCCTTTCCTTGGATTTTATCCTACCTAAATTACTGGCCTAGTAATTATTATTTATAGGTACGTCTTTCCAAATTTCATTAATCATATCCTGTTAATTAAATGTATATACATCTTCATCGACTTGATTATAACTATCGTCATAGCTATAATTATCATAAGTAAATAGAGGACCGTCGAATAATAGTCGTTCTCTATTACTTTTTTTCTTCTCTTTAACAACTACATTGTATAGTTGTTCCCGATAAATCATTACCTGCATCAACGCCATGACACGGTCAAAGTTACCTATATCATTGTAACCTATAAGTTCTTCTAATAGCGGTTCTGACAGTATCTCATGCAGGTTTTTATGCCCTGGGGATTTTTCCTCATTAAGCCAGTCTTTGATCAATCCTTCACCCCATTGCTTTATCTACTTATTCATGTGGCAACCCTTCTTACGCTAAACTTTAGAATTACCAACAATATCAGATATAATGTCTGGCTAATCAGCCAACAAGTAGTCACAATGCTTAGCAGTAAAATATGGAAACAAGCCTTTGCGCTCATTTTCATACATAATTCTACCATTGTAATAAACCGCTAATTTACGTAAGTTTTCATAATATTCTTCTGCTGTAGAAGGTCTTCCAGTGTATTCAGCTACAATTATATCATAATAGTTTTCAAAGCCCTAAAAACGCTTATAAACAAATGTAGAACCTAAAGAATTAGTACCTGACTAATCGTGATCATAAGGGTCTACCCCAAGTATGTATAAACCAATAGGAGCATCTTTTACAGGATGTTCCCATATTACTATAGAACCAGTAGGATCATCGTCTTTACCTAATGGGTACTTGGTAATATCGCCTTGTTTCTTTACTATCCACTTTAAGGATCCATCAGATTCCCACACTAAATCCCCTATTTGTTTATGGTTGGTTAACTTCTTATTAGTGCGTATTCTTGCTAATTGTTCTTGTAGTTCTTTCTTAGGAAATATGTTACCATTGAATTCCAAACACGCTTCAGCAGGAGTAATAGGACGTTCCGCAATATATCTATCTACGGCTACAGAATTAGTAGAATTCTCAATAACTATCTTTCTTTCAGACAGTATATACTCCCTTGCTTTATAGGTCAGAGTATTACCATCATTATCCATATACAGACGATTACCTTTATCGTCACGTATATCCATGTTGGCATACTAAGGTATAAAGAATCCGCATTTAGTGTTGTCTACTGCTTCATCCCAGATGTTATTAAGTTCGAGGCAATTAAATCCTTTTGGCTTATAAAACATCTCTTTAAGTGTAGCAAAGTTAGAATCCGTATCACCACCTGTACCATATGCAATCATAGTACCAAATGCTATACCGTCTGTCTCTACAGAAGGTCTAGCAATTTGCCATGCCGCACTTAATTCTTTAAAAGAACCGGCCTCTTCAAACATAATAAGATTAGCAATCTTACCACGTACTACGTCTGGATTATCTTTCAAAGTAACTCCAATGATTTCAGACTTATAACCTACTTCAATCTTATTACCGTATTCATCAGTAACCCACATACCTGCTCTACGTCTAAGCTGAGTACTCACAGATCTCTTTTTACTCCATGCAGTATGTTCGTCAATGAAGTCCATGTAACCCCAAGCTTTAGTAAGAGTACCATCATCTGTCAAATACTATTTATTAGATGCATATACATATGACTTAGAATCAGGTATTAAATAGTAATTACGACATAGCATAGCAGCACATTTGTATGAATAACCCTTACGTCTGGATTTCAATACACACAAATGTTTACCCTCTTCTTTGCATTGTTCTACACATTGGAAGTAGTAATAGTCATAATCCCAGAAATCAGGGAATGTAACAATGTGTTCTGATTTATTCTTACCATCTACTATGCGATTAACCTAACGATAAATAGGACAGTAATTTAAATAAAAATAGTTATAGCCACTAATGAAATCTCCATCATCAGCAGTATAACCATTAATACATTTCTGCTACTCTTCCTGCCAGAAACGCATATATTCAGCCGTACCTTTAGGGTACGGACAATATGAGCCAGTTGCTATAAACTATAGTGCTGGCTAACGAAATTTATTACTATTTAATATCTTCTTATTGAAGTCTACCATGATTAACTATATTCCAGTTATATGTTTCAGTACTTACACATTCAGCAGGTAACTCTAAAAACTCTAAAGGGAAATTAATTCCATTGTTTTCTGTACGAATTAATTCAAGACTCTCTTCTACAATAAGCATTAAAGTAGTGTCTTTTAAATTAGGAAATAATTCCTTTAGATATTTATAAAATTCTATTTTCTTTTGATCTTCCATACACTATTTAAAAAGGGGCACGTTTCACAACGGACCCCTTTCTCTTCAAATCTTAAAACATTTTTATGTAAAAATTTAAAATCAGTGCAAAAAGCACTAGAATAGCTCTCTAGGTTATACCAGACCCTAGGAACTGGCCGACTTACGATTCGGACCTTCATTAGCTGTGTTTACTGTTAATTACTCAGTAAGTGACTTAGGTAGTTACGTTGTATGCGCGCCATACTTCAGTTAGTTATTGGTAGCCCCACTAGGATTCGAACCCAGACTAAGAGGGTTAGAGCCTCCTGTGCTAGCCATTACACCATAGGGCAGTAAGACGTGGCTTCTTTTTAGACGCGCCACGTAACGTCGCTGATTGAATATGTTTTAACCTTATTTCTTAAACCAACCTTTGATACGTTTGGTAATTCTTTTATACCAAGGCTTAATTACCTGGCGTGCAGCTTCACATTCTGCAATTGCTTCTTCTACTGTCTTATTATCATCTGTCAGATCTACAATTATGTCTGGCAGTTCATTAGTCTTCTTCATAATCTCTTAAATTTGTTTATCTAAACGATAGTGTTATTTTTTTGTATCTTTGCAGTGTTATTTTCTAACACCAGTAGGTAATTCGAAAGGATTAATCTTAGCATCACCTTTAACTTTACCCATAGCTACTTCTTCAGACTTAACCATATTCTCCAAAGTATCAATGCTTTTAAGTACATTACCTACTGATGTCATACCTGCTAATAAGTCTTTAATTTTCTTTTCATCTAAAGTATCGTCAAGGGATTCCTTATAATACTTACTAATACTGTCTAACTTAAGCCTCATATTATCAAGCATCTCTAACGTACGAGTATAGCAGAATGCCTTATAGTCGTTCTCACAGCTAGTTTCTTCAGCAGTAAGTTGGTAGTTTTCATCACCAAATATTTCCTTTTTCAATTTGGATTCTCTAGTATCAGCTTCCATACTCTGAACATATGGGCTATCCCATTTATTCATTAGTACTATATAACTAATTATCCTATTCGCACGCTCTTTATCCTATGCCTTATCGGCATCCCATACTCTTTTAAAGCATGGAATACCTAAAGCATCTGGGTGTATAATAATCTTGCCACCCTGAATATCAAACAGTCTCATTATCTATTAATTTAGTTTTAAGATGTTTAATAAAACAGTCTATTTCATTGCACATTACAGATAGTTTCTGTATAAACTCAGTCACACTATCATCACTTGACTTATGAAGTCGTACTTTTCCGTGGCAATCTGCTATTTCTATAAATGAATCTCTATCCAATCCTTCTGCAAATTCAGTTTCACCATCAAAACATACTATACTACCAGTTGAACGTGAATCTTCAGGGTTAAGCCAAGTGCGATGGTTATAGAACGTTTTACTCATTATCTATCTGTTTTATTTCCTCAAACCATCTTTGAATATCATCCTTAGCAACTGCATCACTTACTACAATAATCTTAGTTCTAGTATTCTTACCATAGTAAACTACGACTAATACTAGATCACCTTCGTAGTAGTCTACTACTTCAGTACTAGTAATAGCTTGACCAGGTGCAGTAGCAAAGTAAGCGGCTCTAGTTTCTATACCGCTAGGTACTTCTCCTAAGGAGTTTGTGTCAGTATTATATAACTGACACTCTCCGTATTTATCTATTAATAATTTATCCATATTTTAGTAATTATCCTGCGCATTTACAACATGAATCACAACTAGTATATACTTTTTCTCCACTAACTCTGTTTCTCTCTTTTCCCAATTGCTCTTCTTTATATGCTGCTACTTGTTCTTTAATCTCAAGTATTACGGCTAATAATTCAGGTGAATCAAATACAATAGGACGTTTGATGTATTCACGTTCCCAATTACGAATTATACCGATAATTTGTCCTTTCTTATAAGGGATATATCCTCCTACGCCATTATTAGTTGTCTCATCAATGATAATTCTACCATCATCCTCAGCGATTCTAATATCCCTAAGTTCATAACATGAGCGTTCACTTTTATATTTATACTTGAGATCTTCAAATGAATCTCCTGTTAATGTAAAGTCTAAGTTTTTTCCAATTATAGTTTCCATGTTAATCTATTCTATAACTTGTATAATATTCTTTTTGTAATCGTGCTAGAATTACTCTAGCTTGTTTCTCAGAGCAATTAGGATTTACATATTCTGGATCCATTTGATACTTCTCTATCATTCTTTGATAAATCTCCATTTCCTGTTCCAGACTTTCCTTTGTTATGTTCATCTTCATATCTCCTTATCAGATTATTAACTAATATATTTAGCGTATGAAAATCAGTACTACCTGTAAAATGTACACAAGGTATTACATCTTTATCGATATTGATTCCAAATATATCTTTCTGTATATCTCCTAATGAGCTAATATCATAATATACATCGTGATTTCCGTCATTATTTCTGCATATATACTCAGCTTTGATATTATAGCGGTTGTAAGTTCTATTGCTTAACTCATGCCCTAGATTATCAAGCTTCTCTCTTATTTCACCTTCTTCTTTTTTCTGACACTCCTCAATATTTTCTCTGTTTTTATGTTCCTTTTCAGAAATCATACTATCTATATCGAGTATATCTAATAAGCTATTGCAATCATCAATCTTCTTAGATATGCGGTTATTGAGTTTGTCAATTAAGGATTCCTGAGTTTCTCCGTGCTTACTGCAGTAGAGCATTGCTATGGCATTCCAAGCTACTTGTGCAAGATGTCTACAACCGGTTTCGTTGTCCATCTCTTCTCCCTTTTCGAATAACACAAGATGTCTGAATAATGCGGCTTTATATCTAGAGTAACCATCTTTAAGTAACTGCCAAGTATTGACTCCGTACTTCTTCGATCCTTCGGTATATACTTTAACGATATCTTCTAATTCTTCTAGAGGCAATAAATCCCATCTGAGTTTATTATCTTTAAAGTCATTCTTTATCCCCTGTTTCATATTTATCAATCAACTTTTGACAGATATCATTAACTACTTTTTCTCTCTTCTCTAATGAAGAATCATCTTCGTCAGATACTTCTTCTAGCCCTTTCATCATATCTTCTATGAAATCAAAGTATGATATCTTATCAGCTTCAACTGCCTTCTCTACAGAGTCTAGCAACTTCTGTATGATCTCAGGGGCTTCCTTAGAGTTTTCTCTCTCTAGCTTAAGTAATTGTAGAGAGGTTTCTTTATCTATTTTATTCATTATCTCTTATATAGTCTATCATGTATTGACCTATCTTACCGGCTACCCATCCTATTAAATATGCGTAAGGCTCGTTTCTTTCATCAAATGATTCTGCATGAGCTCCAATTAATTGCCATATTGCATCAGTAATATGTGTTGACTCATGTGCAATTGTATTGAATAGAAACTCACTTATAACTCCATTACTGTCTTCATCTAGGAAAGTTATAACTCCTTTATAACCACTTTTCTTTTCTTTTACTAAGAAGGTAGTTGCTGCTGAACCCATTGGATCTGCTGGTATGCCATCATCATCAATTAACATATCTTGTACAGTTCCATAGAACTTAAATCTCTTCTTACTATTGTAAAAGTCAGATATTGTACCGATATACAATGACATGGGATAAAGGTCTAAATCATACTTTCTAATCATCTTTTATTGCTTTATATATGTTCGCTACCGCTTTATTACTAAGTAAATACAGATATAAGTAAACATCATCTGTCATTTTATAAGTAACGCTAGGAGTTATGATTTCATTAGAGACATCATTTAACTATACTTCACAAGTATCTTTATTACCAGTAGGATACGATAGTTTAAAGTATACCATATACTCAATTAATTCTGTAACTATGTCAATCTCTGGTATCTTTGTCAATCTAATTATCTTTCTATCTCTCATGATTCTTCTTTATCTTTATCTTACCTAAGTAAGTAAACATTAAGGGTTTTTCGTCTCTCTAGCTTATTTTCCTGTTAGCAAACAGGAATGGGTGAGTACATATTGTTTTTATTACCTAAGTAGGTAGGTTATACTTCTTACTTAACTCAATAAATATATTCACTCCAGTTTTGTTCATCAGCTAAATCCTTAATAGTGTAATACTTATTATCAAGGAAAGCATCCAAATCCTTAGTATTCTCAAAGGTATCAGGTCTAACACAATTAATAGCTGTAAATAGATCTGCTACTGTAGCTTTATTAGAAGACAACCAATCACCTTCTTCCTTACTAGAATCAACAATAGTATTCAATCTCTTAAGTTCCTTTTTACTATAAGCCTTCTTAGGTTCTGCTACTACTGCATCTTTACGCTCACCTTGAATACTAACTAGATCACAATCATCTGTAAATATAATAAACTTATTATACTTAAGATTCTTCTTTCTAATCTTGTACCAGAGTCTTACTATCCAATTATAATCTCTTTGTAATAGGATAGAACCTGGTTTAATTGACATATATTCCATATTCATATTATTCTCTGTCTAGTCGTAATACGATAGTAATTTGTACTCTATCTCCAATCACTTCAGGTATCAAAGCAGGATTAACAATCCATTCATCATCTGCTTTACCCTTAACAATCAGACCTTTATCTCTTAATCTTCCTATATATCTACTTAGATTATCACCTGTAATGCCTGTTGCGGCTTTTAGATAACGTCTGTTTTCTGTACTTATAACATTCTTACTGTAACCAGGGAGCTTTGGAGTATTAATATCTAATTCAATGAGTAATACCATTATATCCTGCTCCCTGTCAGTAAGCTAAAGTACGCCATCAAGCGATCTGAGGAATTCTCTGTAAAGGTCTGTTTTCTTAACCGTTTTAACTAATTTGTTCATTGTATGTCTTTTTTAAGTAAGCAGCTCTCCTTTTTTCACTCCAAGGTTTGCCTTTTTTAGCTTCACTCATTTTCTTAATGGTTTCTTGACTAAGAGTTGTATTTTGTTTAGCTTTTCTAATTTTGTCTTTAGATTCTTTTGAAAAAACTCTACCTTTATTTGCCAATGATATGTTGTGTTTATGCTATTCTGATAATTTTTTTCCTTTATGCGCTATTGACATTTTTAACTTAGATTGTTCTGTAAAAGTAAATTGACGTAAAGGACTATCTGACACATTTGTAAATACATTATACTATGAATTGAGTTCTCTTATTAATTGTTGTTCATAATATAATCTATATTCTGG
>ERZ1504464.124-NODE-124-length-24536-cov-4.413627_pt1 | contig 24536 bp, 12 predicted proteins | sample MGYA00574785_ERZ1504464 | MGnify/ENA primary metagenome ERZ1504464 (study PRJEB39906, sample SAMEA3182090) | gut metagenome | biome: human; feature: gut; material: Stool; isolation source: human stools | place: Canada | collected 2013-03-12 ...
CGAGATCTAGTACGGTCTCGTGGGCTCGGAGATGTGTATAAGAGACAGGTTCCGCGGCGATCCGTACCCCGAGCTGACGGTGCGCTGGACGCAGTTCGGCGCCCTCTCGGCCGCTCTGCGCGTACATTCGACCAAGGACGCGCGGCTCGACCGCCGTCCGTGGATCAGCGGAGAGCGCGAAACGGCCGCCATGCGCCGCATGTACCACATGCGCTCGGAGCTGATGCCCTATATTTACAGCAGCGTATGGCAGACCCACTCGACGATGGTGCCGCTCAACCGGCCGATGTATATCGACTACGGCAGCGACGAACGTGCGTATGAAAACGAACAGGAGTTCCTTTTCGGGGATATCCTGCTCGCCGCCCCGATCGCTTCGCCGGGCGAAGGCGCGGACAAGACAGCCTCGCAGAAGGTCTGGTTCCCGGCAGGCGACGTGTGGTACGACTATTTCACCCACGAACGGTTCGATGGCGGGCAGGAATGCCGCATCGCCAAGCCGCTCGAAGAGTTCCCGCTCTACGTCCGGGGCGGCTGGGTGCTGCCGATGCAGCCTTATACGCCGCGCCCCGCTTCGACGCCGTTCACGACGCTCGTCCTGCGCGTCTATCCCTCGGCGGGCGATGCCGACAATACCTATACGCTCTACGAGGACGACGGGCTGAGCCGCGATTATGAACGCGGCATCCATGCCACCACACAGCTCAACTACCGCCGTGCGGGCGATGTGACGACCGTCACCGTCCGTCCCGCCGTCGGCAGCTACCGGGGGCAGGAGCCGCGCCGCGCCTACCGGCTTCAACTGCCCGCCGCCGGGGAGTTCCGCCGGGTGAAGGTCAACGGCCGCACGGTGAAGCCTGCGTTCGACGCGGAGTTGGGGTGCCCGGTGATAGAGATCCCGTCGACGGACATCCGCAAGGAGGTGAAGATCGAAATTTTCGGGTAATCCGTCCGGAGCCGGTGCCCGGGAGGCGGTTCCCGTGTCCATGGTGGACGCGGGAACCGTTTTTTTTGTAAATTTGTATTCAAACCGTCGAGTAGATGAGAAAGCTGAACATTTCCCCCCCCCGCCTTGTTTTCGTGGTCGGTGTAGCCCTGCTCTGTGCGTGCCATAAGAGCGAAAACGAGCAGATATTCGATAAACTGGATCGGGTTATTGCGAAAAAGCACCTCTACGAGGAGCGTTTCGTCCGCCATGCCGATTCGTTGCGCCGGGAGCTCCGCGCCGCGGGCGACGACACGCTGCGATGGCAGACGGCCAACCGCCTGTTCGATTCCTATATCACCTACAATATCGACACGGCCGCCCGTTACGTGGGGCTGATGCACAATTACGCCGACGCGACCGGCAGCCGGGAGATGAAATTCCTTTCGACGACATGCGATGTTTCGGTGCTGATCGCCCGCAACAACATCGAAGAGGCCTACGAACGGATCCTTTCCCTCGATACGGTCGGCATCACCCGGCGGATGCGGGCCAGCTATTATACCCAACAGATGGTGGTGTTCGGGCGGCTCGCTTCGGGCGACGGGTCGGAGGCGCGGCGGAAGGTCTATGCCGATTCGCTTTTCAGGCTCCGCCACACCCGGATCGGTTTCGACGGTCACTCCCGTGTCACGCGACAGCGGATGTATGCCCTCGAACTGATGGATCTGAACCGTTATGACGAAGCCCTGGAGGTTTTGCTGCCGCTTTACGACCCCGCGAAATACAACAGCCGCACGCTGGCCCGCATCGCCTACAATATTGCCAACGCCTATTATCTGCTCGGCGACGTCGAACAACACAAATACTGGCTCGCCACGGCGGCGATCTGCGACCTGCAAACCCCCGTCAGGGAGTACCTTTCCCTCTATAACCTGGCTCTGCTGATGTTCGAGCAGCAGGATATGGAGCGTGCGGCGCGCTATATCCAGTGTACGATGGCCGACATGCTTGCCTGCAATTACAACACCCGTATCCTCCACTCCAGCCAGGCCGAGATGATCATCAACCAGGCCGTCGTTTACAGCATCAATTCGCGCAGCCGTATCCTGACCGTCATGATCAACATTTTCATGGGGCTGTTCGTCATCATCGTGCTGCTGCTCATCCATACCCTGCGGCAACATGCCAGGCAGCGGCGCACCAACGCCCAGCTTTCCGCGGTCAATGCCCAGCTCAGCGAACGCAACGAACAGTTCCGGCAACTGAACGACTGCCTGCGCGACGCCAACAAGATCAAGGACAACTATGTGTTCCGCTACATGCTCCTGGCCACGCAGTACCTCGGTCGTGTCGGCGAATACCGGGGCGAGCTGCTCAAAACCGCGAAGTCCGAAGGCTCCGAGGCGCTGATGCGCAAGCTGCGCTCGCCGTCGGACGTCGACCGCGACTACCGCGATTTCTACCGGATCTTCGATGAGACCTTCCTGGGTATCTTTCCCGATTTCGTCGAACAGGTCAATGCGCTGCTCGAGGAGCCGGCGCGGTTCCCCGTGCGGGCCGACCGGACGCTCCCTACCGAGCTGCGTATCCTGGCCGTCATGCGCCTCGGCATTACCGACAGCGGCCGCATCGCCGGTTTCCTCAACTGCGCTTCGGCGACGGTCTATACCTACCGCACCAAGCTGCGCAATTCGGCCCTCGGTTCACGCAGCGATTTCGAGACCCGGATCAAGCTTATCGGCCTCTGACGGGTCGGTGGCGGGTTCCCGAAGGGCTTCTGAGGGCTTTTTCCCCGGCCTTTACCGAGCCTTTACCGAGCTTCTGACGGCCTTTTGCCGAGCCTCAGCCGGAATTCCGCCGGGTCTTTGCCGGGCTCCCGACGAAGTGTGCCGCAAGGTGGTGGCACACTCCTGCCGCAAGCCCGGCACAATCCCGGCGTTTACTCTTCCCCGCGCACGATCACATAGTCGCCGGGCGTGAGCGACATCCCGCCGAGCCCGTCGAGGACGCCTGCCTTCTGCCGCCTGCCGTCTGAGATGCGGTAGAGCGTATATTTACCCTCTTTCCACGCCTTGAGCCCGATGCTCATCGTGTTCGGCGTGTCGTAGTCAAGCGCGCTGACCTTCGTCTGCAGTCGGCTGTCCCACGGCTCCCGGAGCCATCGGTGGTTGGGTTCCAGCGTGACGAACAGTTCGCCGTCCCGCTCGTCGATGAAGTAGATGCCCGTCCCGGTGTAGGTCACCAGCGGCGAACTGCCTACGCCGACGATGCTCCTGACCCCGTCGCTGACATTGAGCGGGCACCATTGCGTCACGTCGCCTGAGTGGTAGAATTTTTCCGGCGAGGAGAAGATGCTCACGTCGCGGCTTTTCGAGATGGCGAAGTTGCTACCCAGTTGTTCGTTGACCAAACGGTCATACATTTGTCCCAGCGGGGTGGATTTGTAGATTTCGCCCGCCACGATGAAGCTGGCGGCTTTTTTCGGCGTGCACGTGAGGCTCAGGAAATGCGAACCGCAGTGGTAGGGGGCGTATTCCTGCATGGTATACGTCCACATTGAGGCGCACTGCACGCCCAGCGCCCGGAAATACTGCGCCTGTATGGGGTAGAGATAGGCGCTTTGGTTGAAGAAGGTCTCGAACTCGTAGACGGTCTTCGCCTTGCCGGCGTATTCGGGGAGCGTCATCCACCCGTAGCCATTCACGTCGTCGAAATACTGGTTGAACCAGCCCGAATAATCCTGCGACGTGAGGTCTTTGGGATTGCTCCAGTAGTCCTGCGGCACGAGATCCTGCCCCGGATAGTTGCAGCAGGCCACGGCTTCGGCCTTCGAGGCGAGGGCGCCTTTGAAAATATCCGGGTTGCCGTTGCGGTAACGGTGCCAGTTGTGGCTCCAGACGACGGGCTGCTGCGCCCCGGCCTCCCGGATGACGTCGTACATGCCGTCGATATAATCCCGGATAAGTTCCTGCCGGAAGAGCGCATACGAAGCGTCGTTGTCCTGCTGCCCGTTGCCGGCCGCCCAGGACTGGAAATCGGCGTAGGCGGCGGGGTTGGACTGTATGTCCGTATAGCTGAAGGCTTCGGGTTCGTTGATCAGCTCCCACAGGGCGATGTGTTTCTCAGCCGCATAGGTCGTCCCCGAATAGTTGTTTTTGCGCGTGAGCAGCTGGCGGACGTAGTTTTTCGATTTCCGGACGACCTCCTTGTCGTGTACCCACTCCTGGCGGGCGGCGGTCATGAATACCGAATTGGGCACGTAGCCGCTGCCCATGTGGTTGATAAGGGCCAGCGTAATGTAAATGCCCCGTTCGGCAGCTTCGGCGACCATGTAGTCCAGCACGTCCAGGTAGGGCGTTTCGACCAGGTTTCCCTCCGCATCGGTGAAATCGGCGGGTGTCAGGTGGCAGCGGATGACCGAAACTTTGAGTTTGGTCACCTCTTCGAGGTTGTTTTCGGCCACGCGCCTGAGCGCCTCGGCCGTTTGGGGTATCCCGTGCCTCTTGAGGCGGTCGTTGTATTCCCAGCTCAGGCAGGGCTGGAAGTTGACGCCCCATAACGAGAGCTCACCGCCGTTGGGCGCATATATTTTCCCGTTTTGTACCGATACGTAATCCCCCGTCGCGGGTGGCGTCGGCGGCGTGGGCGGGTTGGGGTCGGGGGTCTGGTCGGTTCCGGAGTTGGAGCAGCAGGCCAGTGTCATCAGCAGGCCTATTGCAACGATAAAGCGTGTCTTGATCATGGTTCGGGTTTTTGTTGGTTTCGTTCCGTTTTCAAATATAGGTTAAATCCCGTACACCCCGGCCTGCGAGAAGGCCGGGGTGCCGTGCCGCGTTATTTTTCCCAGGCGAGTTTGGGGTAGCCGCCGCCCGCGCTGCCCAGCGTCCGCCAATAGGCGGCCGGGGTGTCGGCCGTGGTTCGCCATGCCTCATGCGTCGAGGGCTGGGGCCATGCGGCGCCGAATTTCGCATTTCCGGTCTGGCTGCCTCCGCCGCCTGCCGGGATACCTTCCAGGTCGCCGTTCCAGTAGCAGTAGGAGATGTTGCCCGAATTGTGCTCGCCGACGATCGCCCCGATGGCACTGTCGCCCGTCACCTGCCCGATGTGGTAGCAGGCCGTGATGGTTCCCTTGTGGAACCCGCAGATGCCGCCTGCCCCGGCCCATCCCGAGGTCTGGCTCTCTATCAGCCCGTCGTTGTGGCAGGCGATGATCTCGGCGTCGGTGCTTTGACCCGCGATGCCGCCCGAATTCCACTTGGCGCCCACCTTGCCCGCATTGTAGCATGAGCTGATCGTCGCCCCGGCGTTGAGCTGGCCGCAGATACCCCCGGCCTGCGACCCTTCGACCGTGACGGTGCCCGTATTGTAGCAGCGCGTGATGAGCGTGGCATTGTAGGTGAGCCCCGCGATGCCGCCGTTGTTGTCGCCTGCGCCCCACGGCAGGACGAGGTCGCCCGTGTTGTAGCAGTCGGCGATCTGGCAGTCGTCGGCCTGCCCCGCGATGCCGCCCGTCTTGCTGGGTTTGCCGCCGATGCCGCCCGTGTTGCCGCAGCCCGTGATCGTCCCTTTGCCGCAGTAGCCGACGATGCCGCCCGTGCCGTCCGACGGTACGGTGGCGTCGATGGTCAGCGTGCCTGTGTTCAGGCACTCCGATATGGTGCCGTTGTTGTTGTACCCGCAGATGCCGCCCAGCGTGTTGCTGCCGCCGTCAGTCACCGATGCGCGGTTGGTGCATCGCTCGATCGTTCCCGTGTTCTCACCGCAGACCATGCCTGCATGCCACTGCCCCCTGAGTGCGCTGGCCGAGGCGATCACGACGTTGCGGATCGTCCCGCCGTTGGCTGCGAAGAGCCCGGCATTGCCGTTCCCGAGCGAAACCCTGAGGCGGGCGACGGTGAAGTTGCCGCCGTCATAGATGCCCTCCAGTTTCGAGATCGGCGTCCACTCGGCGTCGAGCAGGTCGATGTTGCCCTGCTGGAGGTATTTGCGCCCCCGGCTGGCGTCGTCGAGGTCGATCATCTTCAGTTCGGCGATCGTGTTGACGGGGATGAAGCCCTTGTCGTCCGCCTCGCGGAAGGCTACTTTCCCGTCGACGATCCGGAGGCTGATCTGGCTGCTCTCCTCCCGCCCGATCTCGTATTGCGTACCGTCGCAGGCGATCCTGGCGACGATGCCGACCGGAACCCCGGCCTGCTGCATGGCCTCGCCCTTTGCATCGAGGGTGATCTGCGTGGGGCTGTCCGACCCGGCCAGGTAAACTTCGATGGTGCGGTTTTCCAGCCCTTCGATCCGGTAATGCGTCGGGGTCATGCCCTGGGCCGTACCCCCGGCTCCTTCGTCCCAACTGCCCACGCCGATGGTTCCCAGCGTCAGTTCGCTGCCGTTCAATACCAATGGTACCGTGTAGCGGTAATCGGCCAGGAACACCCCGTCGGTGGGGGATGCCGCCGCGCTGACCTCCGTCGTGCTGACGGTGTTGTTGACCGTGACCGAAACCCTGAACCCGGGTGTCGACGGCTCGATGATCGCCTGCCATTTGTTGCCGTTCCCGACGTGGCAGGCTTTGAGGCCGTCGACCGTGAGTGCCGTGGCGGCGATCGTGCCCAGTTCGAATTCCACCATGGTCTTCAGGTGCCGCATCGGGACGTTGGCCATCTCCCGCAGCGGTACCTGGGCAGGGTTGTCCCACCCCAGCTGGTCGGCGTCGATAAGTCCCTGCGCCGTACCGTCCTGGATGGCCGTGCCCTCCTTCCTGAGGATGATCCCGACGGGCTGGCGCTTGTTGTCGGGGAATACGACCGCCTCTCCGGCGGGGATCCATTTGCCGCCGTCGTATTCATACGTGGCCTGCATGCGTTCGCTGCCGCTGCCGAGCGTCACCGTCATCGTGTGCCCCGCACGGGTCGATGCCGGGCCCATCGTCGGGTCGTCGTCTCCGGTTTGGGCGCGTGAAACCTCGGCCATTTGGGTGCGGATGGAGATGCTTTCCACCGTCGTAGGCTCCGTCCGGCCCTCCTTTGCGGTGTCGTCGTCGGAGCATCCTGTCGCTGCCGTGCCCAGTGCGAGCATGGCCAGATAGAGGATATGTCGTTTCATGATAGGCTCTTTTATATTAGAAATTGATCTCGATCGTGTGGTTTTCCCCCGCTTTGAGGGCCGGCATCGTCTTGACGACGAAGTTCCGGGGACGCTCCTGGCCGCCGATGGTGACGGTGCCGATGGCTTCGAGGGCTATTTCCGTATTACCCGGCAGCATAATCAACTGGGCATCACCGGTCTGAGGGTCACAGTAGGCATCGTACCCGGCGACCGAGAGCGCCGTGATCCTGCTGCCCGACATCGTGCCGGCGAGCGTGAATGTGAGCTTCGGCCGTTCGTGCCCCAGCGTCAGGGCGACGGCCTGCGCCGGGGCGACCTCCTTCAGCTCGGCCGAAAGCCAGTCCGCGGCGAGGAACGCTTCCTTCTCCCGCTGGTCTTTGGCGATGGCGCCGCCCTGTGCCTGGCGTACGGCCTCCTCCGGCCAGTATACCTTGACGGAGGCCAGGGCGCTTCCGTCCACCGGGAAGTAGAGCACGTCGTCCGGGGTGGCGCCCGCCAATGTCCCGTCCGCATAGATATAGGTCGTTGTCCGGGCCTTTACGCTTACCGAGGCCCCGGCCATTCCCCGAAGGCCGAAGTAGTCGTCCGCCGCGTAGTTCGCCGCCGCCCGGCTTCCCGGGCTGATGCCTGCGACGCTGAGCCGGACGGGCATCGCGGCGTCGAAGGGTTCCTGCTCCGAGCAGGAACTTCCGGCCAGGAGCGCCGCCGCGGCACAAATGAGTAAGGATTGTTTCATAGTTTATCAGGTTTAGGTTGTTTCTCCCGTGGTACGGTATAACAAAAATAGTCCGCCCGCCTGACTTAAATTATCCCGGAATTATCAAATACTATTACGTTTCCGCCATTTGCCTTCCCTGCCCGGCCGGAGGGGCCATGCGTCTTGATCCCGTGCGGGGGCTGGAAACGGAAAAGCGGCCGGATCCGTGTCCGGCCGCCTCTCCGTCCCTGCGGGTTCGGGCTATTTCCTGCGGTGTTTTTCGGCATACTCCTTGGGCGAAAGCCCGAAATGCTCGCGGAAGCATTTGGTAAAATAGGAGTGTGAGTTGAACCCTACGCTATACATGATCTCCGAGATGCGGGTGTCGCTTTGCGCGAGGTATTGCGCCGCCCGTTTGAGCCGCACGGTGCGGATGAATTCGTTGATCGACTCCCCGGTGAGCGCCTTGACCTTGCGGTAAACCTGCTGGTAGGAGTAGCGCGAAATCTCGCACAGCTCCTGTATGCCGAATTCGGAGTTGTCGATATTCTGTTCGATGGCCTTGACCAGCGTGTCGATGAACTTGTCGTTTTCCGATTCGATCTGAATTTCCGAAGGGTCGGTGAGCAGCTTCTGGCGGTATCGTTCGCGCAGTTTGATGCGCTGCTCGATGAGCGAGTTGACCCGCGTGCGCAGCGTCTTGATGCTGAACGGCTTGGCGATATACCCGTCTGCGCCTGCCGAATACCCCTCTGCGCGGTTCTCCTCATCGCCCTTGGCCGTGAGCAGCAGGAACGGGATGTGGCAGGTGAGCAGTTCCGCCTTGCTGCGGCGGCACAGTTCGAAGCCGTCCATGCCGGGCATCATCACGTCGCTGACCACCAGGTCGGGGTAGATGTTTCGGATCTGCTCCCACCCGTCGTTGCCGTCGTGTGCCGTGTATATTTCGTACTGTTCTTCGAGGTTTATGCGCAGGAAATTCCGCATGTCCTCGTTGTCCTCGACGATGAGCACCTTCGGGTTGCGCTCGGCGGATCCCGCTTCGGGCTGCCTATCTGCCGTCCCGCTGGCGGGTGCCGCCCCCGCCGGGTCGACCGGGAGCGTGAACGTGAAGGCGCTGCCCCGGCCCGGGGCGCTTTCCAGGGTCAGCGTGCCGCCGTGCAGCTCGACGAAATCCTTAGCGAGCATCAGCCCGATGCCCGTGCCTCGGATCGACTCGAACGACGGATTGCTGCCCTGGTAGAACCGCTCGAAAATATGTTCCCGGTCGGCCTCCGTGACGCCTATCCCGGTGTCCGACACCTCGACTGCGGCGAACCGTCCTTCGTCGCTGCGGCGCAGCGAAATCGTGATGCCGATATGCCCGTTGTCGGGCGTGAACTTGAAGGCGTTGGAAAGCAGGTTGTACAGCACCTTCTCGACTTTGTCGCTGTCGAATTGGAAGGTGAGCTCGGGTTCGGAGGTTTCGAAATCGTAGTCGATGCCCCGGCGTTGCGCCTGGTAGGCGAACGATGCGTAAATCCTGCGCACGAACGACACGAACTCGCCCGTGCTGGGGTTGAGTTTCATCTTCCCGTTGTCGAACTTGCGCAGATCCATGATCTGGTCGATCAGCCGCAGCAGCCGTTCGCCGTTCTGCCGCATGAGCGAGAGCTGCTCCAGCTGGCGCTTGTCCCGGATCTGTTCCCCGAGGCTCTCTATGGGGCCCAGGATGAGCGAAAGCGGGGTTTTGAATTCGTGCGATACGTTGGTGAAGAAACGCATCTTGACCTGGTTCAGTTCTTCGGTCTTCATGCGTTCGAGTTTTTCGAGCCGGAGTTCCGAGAGGAGTTTCATTTTGGTGAGCGTCAGGTTGTAGGCTACGACGATCACCACGGCGACCAGCACCCCGTAGATCAGGTATGCCCACCAGCTCAGCCACCAGGGCGGCAGGATGCGCACCTCGATCCGTGCCGTGCGGTCGCTCCATATCCCGTCGGAGTTGCAGCCCCTGACCGTGAAGAGGTACCTGCCCGGCGAGAGGTTCGAATAGGCGGCGTAGTTCTGCGTGCCGCCCGTCATCTGCCACTCCTTGTCGTACCCTTCCAGCCGGTAGGCGTACTTGTTGTTCGACGATGCGAAGTTGAGCAGCGAAAAGTAGAAACGGAACGAATTTTCGTTGTGCCGCAGCCGCAGCCGGTCGCTGTGCAGGATCGAGCGCGGCAGTACGACGCGTTTGCCGATCCGGTGTCTGGGGCGCACCTCCTTGTTCCACAGGCTGAACGATGTGACGACCGTCGGCGCCTTGTCCTCGTTGAGCAGGATCGCGTCGGGGTGGTAGCGGATGTAGCCCCCGTCGCCGCCCATGTAGATATGGCCCTGCGGGTCGATGAAGAAACTGTTGTAAATCAGTTCGTCGATCCTCAGATCCCGGTTGAGGTCGCAGACGATCTTGTTTTTCCGCACCGGGTCGTACATGATGAGCTTGTTGGTCGTGGCGGCCCAGATGCGGCCGCGGCTGTCCGACGTGAGCGTGCGGATCGACTGCGAGAGGTCGAGGTCGTTGTCGAAACGCTCGAACAGCCCGCTTGCCGGGTCGAGTTTGCAGAGGCCCCGGTCGGTGCCCGTCCACACATTCCCCTTACGGTCTACGTGGATGGTGTAGATGCGGTTGCTTATCAGGCTGCGGGGGTCGTTCGTGCGCACCTTGTACTGTATGAAGCGGTCGTTGCGCTTTTCGTATTTGAACAGCCCCTCCTGCGTGGCCGCGAACCAGATGTTGCCCTTTGCATCCACGTCGAAATAGCCGATGTCGCAGTTGTCCGAGTTGATGATGCCGCTGATGAGCCGGGTCTTGTAGCTCAGGTGCGAGATACCGCCGTCGGGGCGGTAATGCGGGGTGATGAAGCAGAGTCCGCTGCTGATGTTGGTCACGATGTCGTGGTCGGCGTCCTCCTTGATGTCGTAGATGTATTTGAGCGAGAAGTTCTGGTTCGAGTGCTCGGCGCGTACGAAACGGTCGCGCGCGGCATCGTAGTAGTCGATCCCGTCGTTGGTTCCCAGCCACAGGGTGCCGTGGCTGTCGCGGATAAGCCGCTTGGCGATGCTGTGCGAAACCCCTTTGTCGGCCATGTAACGCGTGTATCCTGCGTCGCGTCGCGTGCTGTCGTACCGCAGGACGCCTTCGTTCGTGGTGAGCCACAGGCTGTGGTCGGGGGGTCCGAGCAGGTCGTTGACGATGACTTTGCGTTCGGCCCCTTTTCTGTCGTTGGTCAGGCGGACGCAGTCGATCTTCTTGCGTTTGAGGTCGAGTTTGGCCAGTCCGCTGTCGGTGCCGATCCAGACGATGTTCTGCCGGTCGCGGAAAAGCGTGCGCAGCGAGTTGTTGGGCAGCGACGTCGGGTCGGACAGCGAACTGTAATAGGCGCTGGCCTGACAGCTGCGGGTGTCGTAGAGCGTGAGCCCGTCGGCCGTTGCGAGCAACAGGTGCGTGTCGTCGTAGCTGAGGATGCTCTTTATGTCGTTGTCCGTAAGTCCGCCGTCTTCCGCGCGGAGGGTGCCGAGCGGCTGCTCGGGATGCCGGATGTCGAGGACGACCAGGCCGCTGGAACTTCCGACGTACAGCAGGTCGGGGGTGTTCTCCGGGATATACAGCGCGTTGACCAGGTTGTTGTAGGTGTCGTTGGGCAGCTTCCGGCTCCGGGTTTCATAGCGGACGAAACTGTTGTCCGTGGGGTTGAAGCGGTAGAGCCCGTCGAAGGTGCCGAGCCACAACATCCCGTGCCGGTCGGCGCAGATGCTGCGGATTTCGTTGGCCATCCGGTCGAATGCATCGGGTACCAGTACGAAATAGTTGATATAGCGTTTCCGCAGGTCGAGGCGGATCAGCCCTTCGAGCGTTCCGACCCACATCACCCCTTGCGGATCGTCGTGGATGCAGCGGATGCGCAGGTTGTTGAGCAGCCGCAGCGAGTCGTTGTCCGCATGGTATTTCACGAAACTTTCCGTCACGGGGTCGTAGAGGTCGAGCCCCTTCTCGGTGCCGATCCACAATTCGCCCGTGCGTGTGAGGTGTATGCAGTTGATGAACGAGGCGCTGACCGACGTCGAATCCCCGGGGTTGTAGCGGAACGTTTCGAAATTGTAGCCGTCGTAGCGGTTGAGCCCTTCGGCCGTCCCGAACCACATCAGCCCCGTACTGTCCTGTGCCACGGCGAAAACCATTTTGTCCGACAGTCCCGCGTCAATCGAGAGGTTGGTGAAATGGAGGTTCGTGACCTGTCCCCACAGGGGCAGCCAGCAAAACAGCAACAGTCCGGCAGCAAGGTGTTTCATCGGTCGTAATTTAAGGTGCTACGACAAATATACCTGTTTTTTGCATCATTCCGCCTGTTTGTCCCACAGGAAAACCGCACACTCTTCGGCTCCGAGCCTGACGGAGGCGCCTTCGGGCGACGCTTCGCCGCATAACCGGCGCGCCGAGGCGGGCAGCGCCCGCGAAAGCCCTATTTCGACGGCGTGCGGGCGTTTGTTGACCAGTACGGCCAGCCGTTGCGACGGAGACTCCATCAGGCGCATCAGCACCCCGTCCGCCGGGCGTGAGAAGTGCAGCGGGGCACGGTCGATCTGCCCGCGGCAGTAGGTGCCGTAGAAATCCGCGACCCCTTTGTTGTCGCCGTGCCAGCCGCCCAGCTCGATGAGCGAGGGAAGCCACACGGCCTCGCCCTTGCCGTAGCGGTGGCGGGTGCCGACCACATCGTCGCCGTGCATGGCGATCGCCTGCGCCTTGTCGGGGGTGAGGATCCCTTTCCACAGATGTGCGGGCAGGGTCGTGGCAGGGGTGTCGCATGCGATCGTAAAATAGGGTGCGACGGCCTTGTACTCGCTGATCTGTGCGCCGAAACACCTGCGCAGCGGAAAGTCGTCCATCAGGATGCAGTGCATGTTCTGGTCGTAGAATCCGGTGAGCCCCGTGGCGATCATCCGGCCGCCTTTACGGACGAAATCGTCGAGCCGTTCCCATGCCCCCGAAGGCAGTGCCACGAGGTTCGTCAATACGATCGTTTTCCCCTGTGGGTCGCTCCAGTCGTAAGCGTCCATTTCGCAGACTTCGGGAACCACGCCCCAGGCGGCGATGGCTTCATAGGCTCCCGCGAGCGATTTCATGGTTGCGCTGGCCTTGCGCCCTTCGTAACGGCCGTCGTCCGACACCGCCGCATTCTTTTGCTGCGTGCGGAGCGATTCGGTGTTGTAAAGGAGCGTGATGCCGCTCCGTACGGGCCGGGCCTCGCGGAAAAAGCTTTTGTGGGCTTTCGCCGTGCGGGCGACTTCCGAGGCCGCTGTCAGGCGGTCGCTCGGCCGCCCCTGGAAATCGAGCATACCCCATTCACCGGCTTCGAGTGCCGACGCCCGTTGGTTCAGCGTCCAGAAGATCACCCCTTCGGCGCCTGCGGCGATACCCGTCCAGAGCCATTGCGTGATCTCCCGTGCCGTGGGGCAGAGTACCTCCCTTCCGCTGGCCGTGACATTGCCGCCCTGCATTTCGGTGATCCAGAACGGGTTTTTCCCGGCTCCGGAGCGGATGATGTCGGCCATGAGCGAGATTCCCAGCGGGTATTGCGCCCGGGTGAAATAACCGAAGTGCCAGCTCAGGTGCATCGACACGCCCAGCGAGGTCAGAAACCCTTCGTAGGCGGGGAAATCGTAGTCGGCGAGGTTGTCCAGAAGCTGGTGGGGATTGATGTGTTTGTGGTGCGCAGGGTCGTGCAGATCGACCTGCGATGCGATCCATCCCAGGTACCACGTCGTGAAGTCGGTGTGGAACCGCTCTTGCGTGAAGTCGGCTTTCAGGTAGCCGTTGTCGTAGGCCGGAGTCTTCTGTGCGGCTTTCCAGCGTGCGAAAACCTCGTCGGTCAGGTCGTTTCGCCCGGGCCCCGTTCCGCCCGTCCCCGGTTCGTTCTGCAACACCCAGGTGTCGAGGGCGGGATGCCCCCTGAAGTGGCTCACGACGGCTTCGATGTAACCGGCGATTTCCAGCAGGTGGGCTTTCGAGCGGGGGAATTTGAATCCGCCCACGTCGCCCAGCTCGTCGGTCGGCGGGAAGAGCGTGGCGAAGAGTTTTACGCCGTGTTTCCCGGCGGCATCGAATGCTTTGTCGTAAAGCGTGAAATCCCACGATCCGTCCGGGCGCAGCATGTGCGCCCCGAACATCCGGATGCGTGCCGTTTCGAATCCGTGCTGCGCGAGTATCCTGAAGAACCCGTCGATCTGCTTGTCGGTCTGCCCCGGTTCGATGAACACCTGCGCCCCGATCTGCGGGTATTCGGTGCGTTGCGGGTAAAGGGGTTGGCACAGGAATCCCAACGCCAGTAACAGGATTATCTTTTTCATGGGCTATCGTTTGTTGCAAAGCCTCCGGCCGTTGCGGATTGCTTCGGATTCGTTATTGCAGGGAAGTAGCGTGAATTTATAGGCATAGCGTTTTGCCAGCAGGCGGTACTGCTCCGAGGGGCGCGCATTCAGGCTCCAGGTATCGGTTCCCCCGACCCCGGCCTGCACGCAGTCTATGTTGACCGTCAGGGCATCCGGAAGCCGCTCCACTTCGGTGACGTGACGTGCCCTGTCGAGCGCCTCCTGCGTGCAGTCCCATACCGACATGCTCAGGGGGCTGTCCCCCGCGATCTGGATGCCGCGCCCGTTGCCCTCCGTCAGCGTGAGCCAACGCACTGCGCAGCGGTTGCCGTTCTCCTGCGGGGTGATGTAGTCGTGCATGAAGTCCCCGGGCGTACCCCGGTAGAGGCCGATGAAAGCACCGCACGAGCGGTCAGAGTAATTTTCCTGGGGCCCTTTGCCGAAGTAGGCCATCCGCCCCAGTGTATTGGGAACCCGGGTTCGGAGCCCCGCGCGCAGCGGTTCGGGCAACTGCCCGGCGATCTGCAGGTCGTATGCCACGGCCAGCGCCCCCGTACCGTCGAGTGTATAAACCAGCGTCAGCCGCACGCTGTCGGGAACCCCCTTTTCGACACGCACCGTCCCTGCGGCTTCGTCGATGCGGATGCCTTCCGTCCGTAACCTTCCGGGCATCTCTTTCCAGCATCCGGCGATCTGCCCGACGCGCCATCCGCGCCAGTCGTTGTCGGTCGACGCCCGCCAGAAGTTCGGTCGCAGGGTGTCGCATACCAATGCCTTCCCGCGTACCGTATAGGAGACCAGGTAACCGCTTCTGCGGTCGATTTCCGCCCGGACACCCGCGGCGCTCAGCACGATGCGCTCCCCGTCCTGCGAGACGGCCGCCCTGCCTGCGGCGGGTTTATGCGCGGGAGCCTTGTAGAAAGGCAGTCCGAACTGCTCTTGCGCAGCGATGTGCCCGGCCCCGGCGTAAGGGGTCGCCCGTTTTTCCCGGGCCTGTACGCGGAGCAGGTATTCGGCGCCGGGTTCGGGCTCGAAGGGGCGGAACCCGACGGTGGCCGGGGCGCTCTTGCCCGCGGGCGTCGTCGGCACGTCGAAACTGCCGCGTTGCAATACGCCCTTGTCGGTCGATATTTCCCAGGTGAAGTCGTAGCGGTCGGTTGGGGAGAAGAAATTACGGTTGTGTACGACAACCCTTCCGGCAGCAAGGTCGTCCGCCGTGAACCCGATGGGCTGGAATACGTATTTGCACTCCAGTGCCGCGGGCTTCAGCGTACGGTCGGGGTTGACGATGCCGTTGCAGCAGAACGCCGCGTCGTGATGCTCCCCTGCCGGTTCGAAATCCCCGCCGTAGGCCCAATAGGTGCGTTGGCAGGTGTCTTTTTTGACCAGCCCCTGCTCTGCCCAGTCCCAGATATGGCCGCCCAGCAGTCCCTCATGGCTGCGGATGACCGTCCAGTAGTCGTTCAGCCCGCCGGTCGAATTTCCCATCGAGTGGGCGTATTCGCACATCAGCACGGGGCGGTCGATCCGCGGGTTGAGGGCCATGCGCTCCAGCTCCCCGACCGTGGGATACATGCGGCTCACGATATCCACGTAGGCGGGGTCGGTCGGATTGCCGCCGTCCTGCGGCTGTTGCGGGGTGCCCGGCTTCCCGTCTGCGGGGGCGGCACTGGTGAATACGGCCGCCGAAGTGCGCCTGAGGGGTATGTAAAGCGGGCTCGCAGGTTGTCCCTGCGCCCCTTCGTAGTGGATCAGGCGCGTGGGGTCGTAATCCTTGGCCCAGCCGGCTGCCGCCGCGTGCGCCGGGCCGCATCCCGATTCGTTGCCCAGCGACCACATGACGATGGAGGGGTGGTTGCGGTCGCGGACGACCATCCGGCTCACACGCTCCAGAAACGGAACGGCCCACTCCGGGTCGTTCGAGAGCTTCCCGCCCGAACCGTGGCTCTCGATGTTGGCTTCGTCGATGACGTAAAGGCCGTAACGGTCGCACAGCTCGTAGAAATAGGGGTCGTTGGGGTAGTGGGACGTACGCACGGAGTTGAAATTCAGCAGTTTCATCAGCCTTACGTCCTGTTCCATCCCTTCGCGCGTGACGGTCTTTCCCGTATATTGGTCGTGGTCGTGGCGGTTTACGCCGTAGAGTTTCACGGGGACGCCGTTGACCAGCATCTCGCGTCCGCGGAGCCGGACGTCGCGGAACCCGACCTTGCAGCTGCGCGATTCGGCGACCTGCCCGTCATCGTTGCGCAGGGTCAGCACGAGGGTGTAGAGCGCAGGGTTCTCGGCGCTCCATTTTTCGGGTGCCGCGATGCGCTGCTCCATCAGTGCGAAGTAGACGTTGTCGCGTTGCGGGTAAGCCTCCGACAGGATTTCTTCGACCGGTAGTCCCATTTCACGGCCTTCGGGCGTCCCGTCGGGGGCATAGAGTTGCGCCCGCAGATGCCATCCTGCCGCCGGGGTGCCCTCGCGCAGGTCGATCGTGGGGCGTATCTGCAACAGCGCGTCGCGCATGTCGCCGTCGAGCCGCGTCCGCACCCCGAAGTCGCCGATGGCCACGTCGGGTTTTGCGGCAAGGTATACTTCGCGGTGTATGCCCGCCATGCGCCAGTGGTCGGCATCTTCGAGGTAACTGCCGTCCGTCCATTTGAAAACCTTCACGGCGAGCGTGTTCTCGCCCGGTCGCAGCAGGCCGGTGACGTCGAATTCCGAGGGCAGGCAGCTGTCCTCGGCATATCCTGCCAGGGTGCCGTTGACCCAGACGTAATAACCCGAGTATACACCCCCGAAGTGCAGCACTACCCGGTCGCCTTCCCAACTTCGGGGTACGGTGAACTTTCGGACGTAGCATCCCGTCGGGTTGTCGCGTGTGATCGACGGCGGCCTGAACTCGAACGGATAGGGGATGTTGGTGTATATCGGATACCCGTAGCCCTGCATCTCCCAGCACGAGGGAACCTCTATCTCGTCCCAGTTTCCGAGGTCGGCGCCCGGTTGCCAGAACCCTTCGGGGCTTTGGGCGGCGTCTTCCGCAAAACGGAATTTCCAGACGCCGTCGAGCGGCATCATCCGTGATTGGGCGCGGTCTCCCGCCAATGCATCCTGCGGGGTCTTGTAGGAGTAGGAGGTGGCCCGGGCGGGCAGGCGGCGCAGGGCGTTGACGTGCTGGTCGGCCGGGGCGTCCCATCCGTCGGCGGCTGTTGCGGCGCCGTATGCAAGCGTGCACAGGAGGATTGCCGTAAGTCGTTTCATAGTTCGGATAAGGTAGAGTTTTCGATGGAACAAATATAGGAATACTCCACCCGCCGGATTTGCACGGATTTATCAAAAATTAACAGAAAACCGGCCTTTCGCCCCTCCTGCGCTGTCCCGACGAAAATGTGTTAGCATCTGCTGAACCGGTTACATTCCGTGCGCGGGGAATTCCCTACTTTTATCCTGTCGCTCAAACCTAAGACTACGACCTATGAAACGACTCATCCTTTTGACCTGCCTCCTTGCCTTCGTGTCGGTAGCGGAGGCGTGGGCCAAGCGCCCCGGGCGCTCCTTCAGGCGCTCTTTCGTCCAGGTAAGCGCCCGGGATCCCCGTTATTTCTGCCTTTCGGACGGGCAGCCGTATATCCCCGTGGGATGCAACATCGCCGCGATGGGGTCGGTTGCCGACATGGAACATTACCTCGGGAAGATGCACCGCAACGGCGCCAATTTCGGCCGCGTATGGCTCAATACGAACCTCTTCGAGATCGAAACCCGTTACGGCGAGGTGGACACCGCCAAGCTCGTGCGCATCGACCGCCTGCTGGAGCTCGCCGACCGGTACGGCATCAAGATCAAGTTCTGCATCGAGAGTTTCCGCCATATCCGGCCGGGCGTGAACAAGTGGGACACCAAAGCCTCGTACCATACCTCGAACGGCGGCCCGTTTGCCGATGCCGACGATTATATCACTTCGCAGCGTGGTGAGGAGGAGTTCCTGCGCCGCGTGTGCATCTTCCGCGAGCGTTACGGCGACCATCCCGCCGTTTTCGGCTGGGAGCTGTGGAACGAAATGAACGCCGTGGAGACGCCCGAGGAGCACCTGCGCGCGTGGAATGTCCGTATGCTGCCGCGTGTGAAGGAGATCTTCCCGAAAAACCTGGTGATGCAGAGCCTCGGCTCGCTCGACCGGGAGTCGAGCTTCCCGATTTATGAATTCATCAACCGCCTGCCTCCGAACGAGGTAGCGCAGGTGCACCGCTATATCGACGAGGGTGCCGAACTGGCCGTGTGCGGCGCTCCGGTCGACAGCATGGCCTCCGATGCCATCGCCGTGCTGCGCGGATACGGCCTCCGCAAACCGATGCTGCTGGCCGAGTCGGGCGCCGTGAAACCCGTGCATACCGGCCCCCATCCTATATATAAGGTAGATACGATGGGTTCCGTGCTCCACGACGTGCTCTTCGCCCCCTTTTTCAGCGGGGCCGCCGGGCCGGGGCACCTCTGGCATTGGGATCACCATATCGACAAGCAGCATACCTGGTTCCAGATGGGGCGCTTCGCGCGTGCCGTCGAAGGTGTCGACCCCCTTCGCGAAGGGTTCGAACCCGTGCGCCGCGATACGGCGGGGCTGCGGGTCTATGTGCTGCGGGGCGAACACACGCTGCTTGCCTGGTGCCGCGATACGGTGAGCACGTGGCGGCACGAGCTCTCCGAACGCATTCCGGCACAGCGGCTGTCCGGCCTGCAGGTCGACTTCACACCGCTGCTCGGCGGGCGCAGGGTGAAGAAAGTGCGGATCTACGACCCCTGGCGGGACGAGTGGGTGCGCGCGTCCCGCCGTGCCGACGTATCGCTTCCGGACTTCACGCGCTCGGTGGTCGTCCGGATCGAATATTGAAGCGCAGGAGGGTGGATGATGAAAACGGACAAATAAATGATAAATCCGTTCTTTATATCCCTGTTCCGTCTTCCTAAATTTGTTGTAACGAAAATCCTGAAGCATAACCAAACCTATCAGCCTATGAAAGAAAAAGACGCTCCGACCTTTTCGATTTTGTGATCCGGCCCTCTCGGTGAACCTCAGTGCGGGCCTGTCCCGCGGCGGCGATTCTCCCCGCGGGACCCAATCAACCAACTACAACCTAAATACCTATGAAAATGAACCATTATTTGAATGTGCCGGGGCTTCTGCGCAGATTCGCGAAGATCGGGCTGGCTCTGCTGCTCGTCCTGTCGGTCGCTTTCGGCGCCGGTGCGCAGGACGTCTCCCCTGCCAGGGTCTCCGGGACGGTCGTCGACCAGCAGGGCATGCCGGTCGTCGGGGCCGGAGTGGTCGTCAGGGGAACCCAGACTGGCTCCGTGACCGACCTCGACGGGCGTTTCACGGTCATGGCGGCCAAGGATGCGACGTTGACAGTTTCATTTATCGGCTATACCACCCGGGAGGTGCCCGTAGGAACTCAGACCGATATCCGCATCGTGCTCGAGGAGAATGTCCAGAGCATCGACGATGTGGTGGTGGTCGGCTTCGGCACCCAGAAGAAGGAGACCGTCACCGGCGCCATCGGGCAGCTGTCGGGCAAGGAGCTGATGCGCTCCCCCGTGACCAATATTTCCAATGCCCTCGTTGGGCGTATCGCCGGTATGGCCGCCGTCCAGAAGACCGGCGAAGCCGGCTTCGAAGAGTCCACGATCCGCGTGCGCGGCGTGGGGACGTATGCCGGCGACCAGAACCCGCTGATCGTCATCGACGGCATCGTGCGCGACATGACGGCCTTCAACATGCTCGACCCGAACGATGTGAAGAACGTCAACGTGCTCAAGGATGCTTCTGCGACGGCCGTGTACGGCGTGCGCGGTGCCAACGGCGTCATCATCGTGACGACCAAACGCGGCCGCGAAGGCAACCTGAAAATTTCGTTCACGGCCAATGTCGGCTTCACCTCCCCGACGACCCTGCCCAGCCTGGTCAACTCCTACGATTATGCCGTGCTGCGCAACGAGGCGTTCGCCAACGACGGCAAGCCCGACGACATCAAGGTATTTTCGCAGGACGAACTGTGGAAATTCCGGCATAACCGCGACTATACGCCCTCCGAGGTCGAGGCGATGGGACACCTTTCGCCCGAACAGAAACAGGCGTTGCTCGACAGTCCCGCCATCTATTACGGCAGTACGGACTACATGAAGCGGATTTTCGACGCCGGGGTGTCGCCCCAGCAGCAGTACAGCGTCAATATCTCCGGTGGTACCGAAAAGGTGGCCTTCTTCACCTCGGTGGGGTATTCCAACCAGAAGAGCCTCACCAACGACTTCGGGTTCAGCGATGCGGCCTCCAACTCGGGCAGCCACAAGTATAACTTCCGCACCAACTTCGATTTCAACATCATCCCGCTCACCGAGATCAATGTTTCGCTCTCGGGGCAGGTGCGCGAGACGAAGATCATCACCGACCGCAACAGCAGCGTGGACATGTGGGGCCGTTACCGCGACCTGATGCTCAACATCTACGAAGCCCCGCCCTTCTCGGCGCCGGGCGTCTCCGACGGCCGCATCATCACCGATTATGCCGGCGGTACGATCATGGACAGCAACAAGGGCGCATGGGGCAAATCCCCGATCGCCTACATGCTCGAAAAGGCACAGGCGCGTATTAACCAGAGCAGCCTGAATACCTCGATCCGCATCCGCCACCGGATGGATTACCTCGTCGAAGGGCTTTCCGTACGCGGAGCGTTGTCGTATGACCATTATTTTACCAAGACGCTGCGCGTTGCGCCCAACCTGCCCGTCTATTCGATCACGCGCAACCCCGCCGATCCGGCCGAGCTGCTCTATTACGGCGGCGAACACAATGCCAAATCCTACGAGGAGACCGGCTGGGGCAAAAACCGCAAGGTCTATGTCGAGGCCGGCATCGACTTCAGCCGCGATTTCGGCAAGCACGCCGTCACGGCCATGGCGCTCGTCACCGGCGAACGCTACACCTCGCCCGGGCTGAAGTACAACGTCCCCCGCGGCTATTACGGTGTGGTGGGGCGTGTCACCTACGGTTACGACCAGCGTTACCTGGCCGAATTCAACATGGGTTACAACGGTTCCGAGAACTTCGCGCCCGGCAAGCGGTTCGGGTTTTTCCCGGCCGTTTCGGTAGGCTGGGTCGTGTCGAACGAACCCTACTTCCCGAAGAACGACATCCTCACGTGGCTCAAGTTCCGCGCCTCGTACGGGCAGACCGGCAACAGCGAGATCGGCGGCGACCGCTTCCTTTTCCTGCCCGGCACCTGGGGCAGCCACAGCTACGGCCCCTGGAACGGCACCCCGCTCGACGGGTATTTCTTCGGCTCGTCGAACGGTTCGGTCAATAACCCGGCCTTCCCCGGCAAATACGAACAGTCGACAGGCAACCCCGACGTCACGTGGGAGAAGAAGGAGTCGTACAACATCGCCGCCGAGGTGCGCATGTTCCGCGACCGGCTTTCGGTCACGGTCGACCTGTTCGAGGAGAAGCGCAACAACATCCTCACCAAACTGGGGGTCACGCCGGGCATCATCGGCCTGAGCGGCAGCGCCCTGCCGCCCGTGAACGTGGGGCGCATGAGCAACCGGGGTTACGAGATCCAGGTCTCGTGGCGCGACAACGTCGGAACGGATTTCTGGTATGAAGTGGGCGGACAGGTCTCCTATGCCGTCAACAAGATCGACTACAAGGCCGAACCCTCCTACATGTACGCCTGGATGAACGAAACGGGGTTCGCCTACGGACAGTACAAGGCCTATTACAACGAAGGCTTCTACAATACGCCCGAAGAGGTGGCCAACCACCCCTACAACGCCATCGACGGCAACCGTGTCCAGGGCGGCGACCTGCGTATCGTCGACGTCAACGGCGACGGCATCATCGACGACAAGGACATCACCCCGACGGGCTTCTCGAACGTCCCGCGCTTCGCGTTCAGCAGCAACCTGAGCTTCGGCTACAAGGGGTTCGAAATATCCGCGCTCCTTACCGGTTCGGCGCAGGGGACGTTCAACATGAACGGCTACCTCATCACGCCCTTCGCCCAGGGAAACGGTACGCCGCTGAGCTATATGAACGGCCGCTGGACGCCCGAACGCCATGCCGCCGGCAAGCAGATCACCTTCCCGCGCATGTCCGTGAACATGGCCAACAGCCAGAACAACCAGAACAACTCCTTCTGGTTCCGTTCGACCGACCATATCAAGCTCAAGAACGTCGAGGTGGCCTATACGTTCCGGAACGCCCGCTGGATGCGCAAGGCGCATATCGGCTCGATCCGCGTATTCGTCAATGCCAACAACCTCTGTACCTGGGGCGGCAAAGACCTGGTCGACGGCATCGACCCCGAGCTGGTGCAGGACGGCAGTACGTCCGAAGGCATCATCTATCCGCTCACGCGCGTGTATAACTTCGGTTTCAACATCCAATTTTAAGTCGCAGCCTTATGAAAAAGACCATTTATACGCTTCTCGGCCTGTTGCTGGCGGCCGGCCTTACGTCCTGCCAGGACTGGTTCATCGAGAAGCCCGAAGTGACGGGCATGGATCAGGACGAGGTCTTCAGCACGGCCAAGAACGCCGAGGGGGCGATCGCCGAGGCCTACGCCACGATCCTCTCTTCGGGATTGCCCGTACTGGTGTGGAACAACTCCCCGATCATGCCCTACGAGACGACCGAAGCCATCATGGGCGGCGAAGACCTTTGCCGCCTGACATGGGGATACATGGATAAGCAGGTCGTGGCGGGCATGCTGGCCAACAACGAGAATAACGGCGCCGGTTATACCGACGACTATTTCCCCAACAACTACGCCTACATCCGCAAGGCGTGGCTCGTGTACGAGAACATCGACAAGGTCGCCGACATGTCCGACCGCGACAAAGCCATCGTCAAGGCCGAAATGCAGGTGCTGGTGGCTTTCCGCTACGTGGAGATGCTCAAACGCTACGGCGGTGTGCCGCTGGTCGAATCGACGCTCACCACGGTCGACGTGCGCCCCCGCTCCACCGTGCAGCAAACCCTTGACTTCATCGTCGGGCTGTGCGACGCGGCCGCCGCGACACTCGAAGGTGTGCGCTGGCCGGCCGACTGGCTGGGGCGCGTGAACAAGGGTGTGGCGCTGGCCGTCAAGGCCGAGGCGCTGATGTATGCCGCCCGTCCCCTCTTCAATGCCGACGCCCCTTACATGCAGATGGCCGACCCCGCGAACAATGAGATGATCTGGCTCGGGGGCTACGATGCCAAGCGCTGGGAAACGGCGCGCCTGGCCAATCAGGAGGTGATCGACTGGGGCAAGGCCAACGGCTTCGAGCTGATCGACACGGGCGACCCCATCAAGGATTACGGCACGGCCGTCGGCACGCCGTCGAACCGCGAGGTGCTGCTGGCCTACAAGCAGCAGCGCGAGGCTGACGACAACGGTATCTACAAGAACTACACCTTCATGCCGACCCACACCGGCCACGACCTGGGGCAGTACCGCGGCACCGGCTACGGTCAGCTCTGCCAGTACCGCAAGGCCGATGGTACGGATCAGACGTGGGCGGGCGTGGACGACTGGCGCCCGGCCGGCGAATACCGCGACAAGGCCGAAGAGTTGGAACCCCGTGCGCAGGCGTCGCTCTATTTCTACGGCGTCAACCCCAAGAACAATACCGGCAACAGCCGTTGGGATCTGTACCAGAACTGGCAGCTCGAATACAAGTGGCAGGACGGCTGTGCCAAGAACATCAAATTTTGGTACGAAGCCGGTTCGCGCGAATGGTTCGAATTCCCGATCTACCGCATGGCGGAGTTTTACCTCAATATCGCCGAGGCCTACAACGAGGAGGGCAACCCGACCATGGCGCTGCGCTACCTGAACGACATCCGCAGGCGCGGAGGCATCCCCGACGAAACGCAGACCGACCGGGTGGGGCTGCGGCGGAGCATCCACCGCGAATGGGCCGTGGAATTCTACGTGGAGAACCAGTGGTATCCCCACGCCCGCCACTGGAAGCAGGGGGCGTCGATGGTCGGCGGGGCCAAGTACAAGTTCGAGTTCTCGCAGGCCGCCGGCGTGTCGTGGAACCCCCGCAAACCCGAGGAGTTCGCCAATTACACGCGCAAGCCCTCCTATGTCCCCGAATACACGTGGCACGAGCGCATGTCCCTTTCGCCCTTTACGCTCAGCGAGGTGAATAAGGGCTATCTGGTGCAGAACCCCGGATATTGATCCGCCCATACACAATCGTTTACCGAAAAAATCAGAATTACATGAATCCCAACCATATGAAAAGTGTGTTTCTCGGAGGCGCGGCACTCGCGGTTCTGGCCGTCGGTGGTGCCGGCCCGGTTTCCGCCCGGGATACCGCGGCTGCGGAACAGCCCGACAGTGCGGCCCTGGAACTGTCTCTTATACACATCTGACGCTGCCGACGAAT
>ERZ1504464.198-NODE-198-length-18169-cov-4.149056_pt1 | contig 18169 bp, 18 predicted proteins | sample MGYA00574785_ERZ1504464 | MGnify/ENA primary metagenome ERZ1504464 (study PRJEB39906, sample SAMEA3182090) | gut metagenome | biome: human; feature: gut; material: Stool; isolation source: human stools | place: Canada | collected 2013-03-12 ...
GAGTAACAGCATAAGCTTATTTTTTCAAGCAGCAGCGGGGAGCCGAATGGCTCCCCGCTGCTGCTTTCACCTGTGGGAGTGGGATTGGATCACTTCCGCAGCACGGTGTACTTGTCCATAAGCTCGTGGTTGATCTCCACGCCAAGGCCCGGCTTCTGGGGCACGGCAATATAGCCGTCCTTATCCACCACCAGAGGCTCCGTGAGCATCATGTCACGCACCTCGTAGGGCCAGTAGGGAGGATCGTAGCAGTACTCGATGAAGGGGCAGTTGCTGACGGCACCCGCCATATGCAGGGCGGCGGCCATACCCATGCCGTGAGTCCAGGTGTGGGGGGTGTAGATCTTGTTCTCCGCTTCCGCCATGGCCGCCACCTTCCGGTTCTGCACGAAGCCGCCGGAGAGCACCACGTCCATCTGATAGATGTCGAAGCAGTTGTGCTTGATGAGGTCACGGTACTCGTGGACCTGAGCGTTCAGCTCGCCGCCGGCCACATGGAGGGTGGTGCGCTTGCGCAGCTCTGCCAGACCCTCGAAGTCGTAGCCGTACAGGGGCTCCTCGATCCACTCGATGCCGATCTCCTCGAAGGCACGGCACACGTTCAGAGCCTTCTTCAGATCCCACTTGGCCACGGACCGCTTGCCGGTGAAGAACCAGCCCTGATTGGCGTCCACGGCGATCTTCAGCTTGTCGCCTACCCGCTTTTTGATCTCGGCGATGATACGGACGTCCTCGAAGGGATCGTCGTGGTGAGCACGGAGCTTCATCATCTTGAAGCCCTCGGCAATATACCGCTCAGCGTCCTCCACACGCTCCTCCACGGACTTCAGGGAGCCGGTGCTGGCGTAGGCCAGAACCTTGTCCTGCACGCCGCCCAGCATCTTATAGATGGGGAGGTTGGCGTATTTGCCCAGCGCATCCCACACGGCCACCTCCACGCACCAGGGGCGGTAGGCGTACAGGGAGGCGTTGACGAGGCCGGTGTTGATGGCCTCCACCTGCGTGATCTCCTTGCCGATGACCAGCGGGCGGATGTGGGTGTCCCAGATACCCGCCAGCAGCTGGGAGGAGTCGCAGGCGGCACCGTAGCCGTGGATACCGTCATCGGTGATGATCTCAGCGATGGTAACGAACAGCTTGGTCTCCGGATTGCCGGGGTTCCAGGTGGAGGGGAAGGGATGGGGCAGGGGGACTTCCACCACCTGCAACTTAGCGTCGATAATTTTCACGGTTATATCCTCCTATTCGTGTCCAAGAGTTGGATGGGATCAGGCGGCGTCCTGAGCGGCCTTGGCATCCTTGCCACGGCCCACGTGCTTGTTCAGCAGGAAGGACACCAGGCAGATGAGCACCAGCGTGATGGCAAGTCCCACGAAGGCACCGCCTTTCATCAGGCCGCTGACGATATAGCCAACCAGAGACGATCCGGCAACCGTCAGGGCATAGGGCAGCTGCGTTCTCACGTGGTCGATGTGGTCGCAGGAGGAGCCCATGGAGGACATGACGGTGGTGTCGGAGATGGGGGAGCAGTGGTCGCCGAAGATACCGCCGGACAGCACCACGCCGATGGCCATACCTACGGGGGCACCGATGGAGATGGCCAGAGGCACGGCGATGGGGATGAAGATGGCGAATACGCTCCAGGAGCTGCCGGTGGAGAAGGAGGTCAGGCAGGTAGCGATGAAGATGATAGCGCACATAGAGGTGGGGGTCAGGAAGCTCTCGCAGGTGCTGACGATCCAAGTGGAAGTGCCGCAGGCGGAGCAGATGCTGCCGATGCCCCAGGCCAGCATGAGGATCATCAGGACCTCCATCATGCCCGTGCAGCCCTCGATGAAGGTGCTCAGGGCCTTCTTGAAGTTCCAGACCTTGCTGATCATGCCCATGATGATGGCGGCGATGGAGGCCAGAATGAAGGCGGTATCCAGCGCACGCAGGGAGCTGCCGTTGGCCAGCGCACCAAAGAAGCCATTGGTCTTGATGTCACCGGTGTAGAACAGGCCCACGAAGATGAACACCAGCAGCACGATGACGGGAACCAGCATATTCCAGATGGAGGGCTTGGCACCTTCCGGCAGATCCTCCTGCTCGATCTCACGGCGGATCTCGGCGCCGTCACGGAACAGCTTGCCGGTGAGCAGCGCACGGTCCTCGGCCTTCTTCATGGGGCCGTAGTCCCAGCCGGTGACGGCGATGATGAGCACCATGAGGATGGAGCCGATGGTGTAGTACTGATAGGGGATACCGGCTGCGAAGTCTACCTGAGGATTGCCGTTATAGCCGGTGGAGGTGTAGAAGGTGGCGATGAGGCCGATGATGTAAGCGCCCCAGGCGGAGATGGGGAACAGAGTGGGGACGGCCGCCGTGGTGGAGTCCACGATGTAGGCCAGCTTCTCACGGGAGACCTTTACCTTATCGGTAAAGCTGCGGCAGATGGGGCCCACCAGCACGGGGTTGGTGGAATCGGAGAACCAGACGAACACGCCGCCCAGCCAAGTCAGCACCTGAGCGCCCCGGCGGGTCTTGCCGGCGCCGTGGCTGACGGCATTGGCGAAGGCTTGGGCACCTCCGTTCTTTTCCAGCAGCAGCGACAAACCGCCGCAGAAGGTGGTCAGCGCCAGGATGCGCTGGTGGTCGGTATCCTCGAAGCCGGGGAGGATGTAATCGAAGAAGGTGCTGTAAAAGCCCTCCCACAGATTACCGCCGCACAGCATCACGGCGCCGACGAACACGGCAATGAACAGGGACAGCACGACCTGGCGTGTGATGACCGCCAGGACAATGGCCAGCAGAGGGGGAACGATGGCCAATAGGGTAGGTGAAAACTCCATATGTCGTCCTTTCCTCACTCGAAGAGTGAAACATAAATTCTGCGGTCCGTGGACCGTCTGCCTATAGTAATAGCAAGTGGCGTGCCAGTCTGAGAAACGGCGATTTTTCGGGGATTTTGGGGGGGCGGTAAAAGAGATGTGCAGCATTTTGTCAAAAATATTTGATTTTGCATCCGGATACTGGTGTTTTCTGTCAAGAGAATTTGACAAGTCCGGAGAAATATGAAGAAATTGTAAAAAATTGACGTATGGGGGAGTACTTGTGGGGGCTACTCCGAAGGCAGATGCTTTGCCAGAAGTGGTTGATTACCTCCGGCGGGTATAGCTTTCCCCTGATCGCAGCAGAAAGCCTGCACCGTCGTGTCATCCGGTTTCTTGTTGCGTCATTGCCAAGCCAGTGCGCACACTGGCTGTGGCAATCCGTCCCCCACGGTAGAGCAGCAAGCTTCTTCAACCACCCAATAAAGCGGCAGCGTGAGTAGGAGAAAGGCGATTCCCTGTTTTGGCGGGATTTAGGAAGTAACTCTTGCACAGAAAAGAGGAAGTCTTGAAACCTAAGGTTTCAAGCGGCATTCTTTGGTAACTTTCTGCTGCTATTGGCAGCAAGTTACCCGCCGGAGGCAAACAAAAAGCCCCCGCCGGAGGCAAAAAGAAAAGCACACCCCACCCCCTTCAGAAAAATCCCCGAAAGGAGTTCCCCCATGGATGAATTGCTTCTGCGGCAAATGCCGCACTCCACAGAGGCAGAGCAGGCCGTGCTGGGCTCCATGCTCATTGACGCCGCCTGCGTCAAGGACGTGATGGACCAGCTTCAGCCGGACGATTTTTACCTCCGCCAGAACCGGGAAATTTTCGAGACTATCTACACCATGTTCGTCTACTCCCGCCCCATCGACGGCCTCACCGTGGCCGGGGAGCTGGAGAAGGCGGGCCTCGCCAACGATGGCACACGGGCGTATCTGGCCCAGCTGATGGAGGTGACGCCCACCTCTGCCAATGTGCTGGAGTATGTACGTCTGGTGCGTGAGAAGGCCCTGCTGCGGTCGGTGGCCGCAGCGGCGGCGGAGATCACCGCCATGGTGCAGGAGGGGACCGGCGCCCCCGGCGACGTGCTGGAGGCGGCGGAGCAGAAGATCTACGCCATCCGCCGGGGCCGCAGCGCCCAGAGCATGGCCACCATTCAGGTGGTGCTGCAGGGGGTCATGGAGCATCTGGCGGAGCTCAGCGCTCAGGGGGGCAAGACCCTGCCGGGTCTGTCCACCGGCTTTTCGGCGGTGGACGGCAAGATCAACGGCCTGAACAAGTCGGACCTGCTGCTGCTGGCCGCCCGTCCCGGCATGGGCAAGACCAGTATGGCTCTGAACGTAGCCCTGAACGCCGCCAAGGAGTCCGGCCAGACGGTGGCCGTCTTTTCTCTGGAGATGTCCCGTGACCAGCTGGTGACCCGTCTGCTGGCCAGCGAGGGCCTTATCGAAAATACCCGCCTCATCAGCGGCGACCTCCGGGAGAGCGACTGGGTGAAGATCGCCGAGGGCGCCTCCTCCCTGAGCCGTCTGGATATCCGCATCGACGATAATCCCCTGCTGACGGTGGCGGACATGAACGCCAAGTGCCGCCGCATCGACAACTTGGGGCTGGTGGTCATTGACTACCTCCAGCTGATGACCTCCGCCGGCGGAAAGGGGTATAGCGGCGAGAACCGCCAACAGGCGGTGTCGGATATCAGCCGTATGCTGAAGATCATGGCCAAGGAGCTGCAGGTGCCAGTGCTGTGCCTGTCCCAGCTGTCCCGTGCCAACGAAAAGCGTGAGGACAAGCGCCCCATGCTGTCGGACCTGCGTGAGTCCGGTGCCATTGAGCAGGATGCCGATATCGTCATGTTCCTGTATCGTGACGATTACTATAAAGAGGATTCGGAAAAGCGCAACATTGCCGAGTGCATCGTGGCCAAGAACCGCCACGGCGAGACCGGCAAGGTGGAGCTGCGCTGGATGCCGGAGTATACCACCTTCGGCACCTTGGAAAACCGCTACGACGAGGAGTAACGAGTCATGGATCTGATGCCGTGGATGCAGCAGCAGGGGATGCTGCCCGCCGCCGGGGAGACGGTGCTGTGCGCCGTGTCCGGGGGCCGGGACTCCGTGTGCCTGCTGCACTATCTGGCGTCGCTGGGTCGCCGCCGGAGCTTTGCCGTGGCCGCCGCCCACTATAACCATCTGATGCGCCCCACGGCGGGCCGGGACGAGGCTTTCGTGGCCGGGCTCTGCCGGGAGTTGGGCGTGCCGCTCTATGTGGAGCGGGGCGACGTCCGGGCCATCGCCCGGCAGGAGGGCTGGGGCGTGGAGGAGGCAGGCCGCCGCCTGCGCTACGACTTTCTGGAGCGCACGGCCGACGCCATCGGAGCCTCCCGCATCGCCACCGCCCACCACCTGTCGGATCAGGCGGAGACGGTGGTGCTGAACCTGCTGCGCGGCACCGGCCCGGAGGGGCTGGCGGGCATTCCCCCGGTGCGGGGACGGCTGATCCGCCCCCTGCTCCAGACCCCTCGGCAGGAGATCGAGGCCTATCTCACGGCCCACGGGCTGGGTCATGTAGAGGACGAGACTAACGACAGCATGGATTTCACCCGCAACCGCCTGCGACAGGAGGTGTGGCCTCTGCTGGTACTGCTCCACCCTGCCCCGGAGCGGAGCATCGCACGGGCTGCCGCCATCCTGCGGCGGGAGAATGTTTTTCTGGATCGGCTGGCCCGCTCCTATCTGGAGACAGCCGTATCCGATTGCCCGTCAGCCGGTGAGCCCGATGCCCCGGAGATCTTTGGCCGTCGGGACCCCGCTGCACCCAGCCCTGCACCGCTTCCCGGCACGTTGCCGGAGGAGTCGTCAAAGTCGGATAAGCCCTCAGAATATACACGTGCGGGCGATATTTCGCCTGATTTCACATCGGCACCCACCGCCGTATCGGTGTCTGAAGCCGTGCTGCGATCGGCACCGGAGGAGCTGCGGCCCCGGATGCTCCGGCTGCTGCTGGAGCGGCTCCCCGTCGGGAAGAAGGATGTATCCGCCGCCCACATAGAGGCCCTGCTGTCCCTCCGGGAAGGCGGGATGCTGGATCTGCCGGAGGGCGTCACGGCATGGCGGGAGAAGGATGTGCTGCATCTGGAGATGACGCCGCCCCTGCCCCTACCCCTGACTCTGTCGGAGGGGGAGCAGGTCTGGGGAGACTATCTCGTCCGGGTGTGGAGAAGCGAAAAAAATACTCCGCCCCCTGACGGAGAAGGGCTGTCCAAAACGGGCCGGTTTTCGGACCGTATCCTGACGCTTTCGGACGGTGGGAAAATGTCCGAATGGACACTCCGCTGTCCGCAAAGGGGAGACGGTCTGACCCTGCCGGGGGCCAGAGGCCGCCGCAGCGTCAAACGTCTTCTGACGGAGCGGGGGGTGCCGCCCCGGCGACGGCGAACCACCCCGGTGGTGTGTATAAACGGAGAACCCGCCGCCGTATACGGCGTGGGTACAGATCAGAGATTTTTGCCGGGAAAAGACGGCAGCAATATAAATATTTTGATGATCGAGAAAGATCAGGAGGAAGAAAGTAATGGCTAAGAGCAATATGGATCAGGACATCCTGAAGGTCCTGTTCAGTGAGCAGGAGATCCATGACCGCATTCAGGAGATGGGCAATCAGCTCTACGATAAGTTCCACGACAGGAATCCGCTGTTTGTGGGGGTTCTGAACGGGTGCTTCCTGTTTATGGCGGATCTGGTGCGGGCCACCCAGTGCAAGAGCGAGGTGGAGTTCATCGGCCTGTCCTCCTATCAGAACGCCACCAAGTCCTCCGGCGTGGTGCAGATCACCCGTGATCTACAGCGGGATATCTCCGGCCGGGATATCATTGTGGTGGAGGATATTCTGGACTCCGGCAATACCCTGTACTTTTTGAAGGACTATATGCTGGCCAAGGGAGCCAATAGCATCACCATCGTCACCCTGCTGGACAAGCCCTCCCGCCGGGAAAAGCCCATTTACCCCGATCTGGCGGGCTTTGAGGTGCCGGACGAGTTCGTGGTGGGCTTCGGGCTGGACTACTGCCAGCAGTATCGCAATATGCCCTACATCGGCGTGCTGAAGCCGGAGGTATACAGTAAGTAAGCGGCGTATCGGGTGCCGCATCGGCGGACAGCGCCCGCCGACAGTGGGAAGGAGGAAAACCTGTGGAGGAACGTAAGCGGGGTTATCAGGGCCGGCGGCTGGCCGGTGCGACCCCCAGGCAGGAGCCGGAACGCCGGGGCAGCCGTACCCGGCAGGCGGAGGATAAGGCCCGCCGGGAGCGGGACCCGTGGGAGATGACCTCGGAGGAGACTGCTCCGATAACGCCGGGAGACGGCGAGCCCGTCTCGGCCGGCCGGAGAGCAGAAGTCACTTCGGCGGCCGCCGACAAAACGGCCCCAACGAAGAACCCTGACAACGGGATTGGTTCTGCCGATGGGACGAGCGCCGACCATGCAGCCGGTGCGGCGGGTCCCGATGATGCAGCCGGACTCGATGGGGGAAGCGGCTCCGGCGGGGCGGCGGTCAAGAAGAAAAAGAGCGGCTTTGCCGCCTTCTGGTCGGATTTCGGCTATCTCATCGTCACGGCGGTGGTGGTGGTGCTGGTGTTCCGGGTACTTTTGCAGCTGAGTTGGGTACCCTCCGGCTCCATGGAGACTACCATCCCCAAAAAGACGCTGCTGATCTCGTGGCAGCTGCCCTATGTGACGGGCGACCCGGTGCCGGAGCGGGGGAACATCGTCACTTTCTGGAGCGACGAGCTGGATAAGCTGCTGGTAAAGCGGGTCATCGGCCTGCCGGGGGACACGGTGTCCTTCTCCGGAGGCTATGTCTACATCAACGGCCAGCGGCTGGAGGAGGAGTATCTGGATCAGCAGGGCGGGACGATCAGCCCCAACCAGTCCTCCTTCACCGTGCCGGAGGGGTGCCTGTTTTTCTTAGGCGATAACCGCTCCGGCTCGAATGATGCCCGGTACTGGGAGGAGAGCTATATCCCGGTGGGCAATGTGAAGGCCCATGTGCTGCTGGCCATTTCCCTGACCGGGGGCAGCAGCTGGCAGGGCGTGCGGGCCATCGGCTGAGAGGAGGAAAGCATTTGGCAGAACGAAGAAAGATCGGTTTCGGCACCATTTTGATGGTGATTTTGGCGGTATGCGTGGTGGCCTATGTGGTGTCCACCATGCGGACCGCCGGGGACATCCCCTACTCTGAGCTGCGGCAATACTTTTTAGAGGAGAAGGTGCAGGAGTTCTCCATCAGCGACACCCGGATCACGGCCAAGCTGAAGGGGGGCAGCACCGTTACCTCCGACCTGTACGACTTCGACCTGTTCTATCAGGATCTCAACGAGCTGGTGCAAAAGCAGTATGACAGTGGCATTATCACCGCCTATAACTATCACGCAGACCACTCCACCAACTGGCTGCAGCTGCTGCTGCCGTATGTGCTGGCGTTTTTGGGCTTCATTTTGCTGATGAATCTCATGAACCGCATGGCCGGCGGCGGAGCCGGAGCGCAGGACAAGCTGTCCCGGTTTGGAGAGGCCAAGGTCAGTACGCCGGGAGAGAAAAAGGTCACGTTTCAGGATGTGGCCGGGGCCGACGAGGAGAAGGAGGAGCTGCGGGAGATCGTGGAGTTCCTCCGGGAGCCCCAGAAGTATCTGGACCTGGGGGCGCATATCCCCAAGGGCGTGCTGCTGGTAGGCCCTCCGGGTACCGGTAAGACGCTGCTGGCCAAGGCGGTGGCCGGTGAGGCGGGAGTACAGTTCCTGTCCATCTCCGGCTCGGACTTTGTGGAGATGTATGTGGGCGTAGGCGCCTCCCGTGTGCGGGATCTGTTCCAGCAGGCCAAGAAGAGCGCCCCGGCCATCATCTTCATCGACGAGATCGACGCCGTGGGCCGTCAGCGTGGCAGCGGTCTGGGCGGCGGACACGACGAGCGGGAGCAGACCCTGAACCAGCTGCTGGTGGAGATGGACGGATTCGGCTCCAACGAGGGCGTGGTGGTGCTGGCCGCCACCAACCGTGTGGATATTCTGGACCCGGCGCTGCTGCGTCCGGGACGGTTCGACCGGCAGGTCTATGTGGGGCTGCCGGACATCAAGGGCCGGGAGGAGATTTTGCAGGTACACGCCAAGAACAAGCCACTGGCGGAGGACGTGGATCTGAGACAGATCGCCCGTGGTACCGCAGGCTTTACCGGCGCCGATCTGGAGAACCTCCTCAACGAGGCGGCCCTGCTGGCGGGACGGAGCAGCGAGTCCTTCATCACCATGAAGGATCTGCAGGAGTCCATCATCAAGGTCATCGCCGGGCCGGAGAAGCACAGCCGGGTCATCCCGGAGAGGGAGCGGCGGCTGACGGCTTATCACGAGGCGGGACACGCCGTGGTGATGCACGCACTGCCGGATCTGGATCCGGTGCATCAGATCACCATCGTTCCCCGGGGCGAGGCGGGCGGCATGACCATCTATCTGCCGGACGAGGATCGGTCGTACCTCTCCCGCAGCTATATGCTGGACCGCATCGCCGGGCTGCTGGGCGGCCGGGCGGCGGAGCAGCTGGTGCTGGGGGATATCTCCACCGGGGCCTCCAACGACATCAGCCGTGCCACGCAGCTGGCCCGGAAGATGGTGGGCACCTACGGAATGTCGGAGCAGCTGGGCAACGTGGCCTTCGACGCCGGACACGACGAGGTGTTCATCGGCAAGTCCATGGCCCAGACCCGGCCCTACTCCGAGAAAACGGCGGCGGAGATGGACGGCGAGATCCGCCGCATCATGGACGACGCCTACGCCCGCTGCACCGCCATTCTGGAGCAGTACCGGCCCCAGCTGGTGGAGGCGGCGGAGTATCTGCTGGCCAACGAGACCATGACGGCAGAGGAGTTCGAGAAGGTATTCCGGACGGAGTGAGGCATTGACAGCGCCTTGCTTATGGGGTAAAATAACGGGGTATCCGCCTCCGTAGCTCAGCTGTATAGAGCGACCGCCTCCTAAGGTTGTGCTCTACCAGCTGCCTTACGGGGAAAAGTGATCGTTGCCAGTCTCAATTTAATATAAGTCTCTGTAGCTCAGCAGGATAGAGCGTTCGCCTCCTAAGCGAAAGGCCGTGGGTTCGAATCCCGCCAGGGACGCCAGCAAACACGCCGAAAACCTTTGATTTATCAGGGTTTTCGGCTTTTCTTATTTCTGCGGCTTTTGTGGCTTTTTTGCAAAAAACCTTGGTTTGCTAACATTTGCTAACGAGATTTGGCCTTTTGCTAAGAAAGGCGGTAAGTCAGAGGTTCGATTTTTACCAAAGGAACTTGCAAACATTTGTTAGCAGAAATTAGAGGAAGTTGCAAACAAAATCGCGAATTTGCTAACATCGCTCAAAAATGCTTTCAGAACCTTGCTAACAAAAAAAGTGTTTGGTCACTGTGCAAAGTGGTTCAAACGAAGAAAACCTCTCACAAAGTGAGAGGCGTTCTTCTGAGGGAGGGACTTTATAAAGCTTTTGCCAGCTGCTTGAGCAGTGCGGCAGTTTCGGGATTTTTAAGCAGTTCCAGTATCTTCGCTGCATCACTTTCATCACTTTCAGTGACGGCAGTATCCGCAGTTTTAGGCTCTGTATCTTCAACAGGGTCAGGAGTCTTGGATGAGTAAAATGCTTCCTCCAATCGCTGAGCGTTTATGCAGCGATCCTCGTCGATGATGTGAGAGTAGACATCTGCAACCATTTTTACCTGAGCATGACCAGAGTCGCCCTGGACGGATTTCATATCGCCACCATTGAGTTTCAGCTTGTAGGTGATACTGGAGTGACGGAGAGAATGGAATACAACATGAGGCAGTCCGTTTTCTTTGATAAGTTTATTGAAAGCACGGTTAATCACCTGGCTTTCCATCGGACGGCCATTGCTGGAGCAAAAGACCAGGTTATTGTCGATGTATTCATCTCCAAACAGATCCATCAGCTCATCAATTTCTTTTTTCTCTCTACCAGCATATAGGCAACTGTTTTCGGCAGGTACACGCGGCGAATACTGGTTTTGGTTTTAGGCTCTTTCAGGACCAGAGCAGTATGGGTACTGGCTATGCAAGGTGGAAACTTCTTAATAACACCTTTGTCGCTCAAATCGTCCAATGCACCTCGTGTAACCCGTTGCAGCTCTTTGTTGACGAATATATAAGCTGAACCATTTTCTATGCTCTGTGGTGCAATATCAATGCAGTCCCAGGTAAGGCCCAGCATTTCACCAATGCGTAAAGAGCAGGAGAACGCCAGATTTAAGGCAAGGGAGAGGATAGGATCATCACAGACTTCCATAGCCTTGCTCAGCGTTTCGGCAGTCCATATATCCCGTTCTTTATGTTCTTCTTTGGGAAGTGTCGCATTCAGGACAGGGTTACGGCTGATTAGTTCCCAACGCACCGCCTGATTAAAGGCACTGCGAAGTAGCTTGTGAATTTCTCTTACTGTATGCGGGGTCAGATATTCGCTTGTGGGTTTGCGGTTGTTGACGCTTACCGTTTTCACAGAGAGCAGATCACGGTAATACTTATCCATCATCCTTGGAGTGATGTCGGATAGTAACATATCTCCGATAATAGGAGTTATGTAGTTTCTCGCCAGACCACGGCGGCTTTCATATGTTGACATTGCCCAGGTATTTACACCATAGATGGACATATATTCATCGAGCAGATCGTTCAGGGTCTTTGCCATAGGAATAAAGAAGGTTCCAGAGTCCTGCTCATACTCAATTTGCTTTTTTCGTTTTTTTGCTTCTGCATTTGTGCTGAAGGTTTCCCAACGCTGTCTGCGTTTTCCGTTTTCATCTGTGTAATCATACACCACAGAATATTTGCTTTTACGCTTCACGATAGATGCCATTTTCATTGCTCCTTTCTGAGATTTTCACATAATGAGTTTGCTTTTGATACCAGGCTTCAAAACTGCTGGTAATGATACGAATTCTTCGATCAATCAAGGTCGTCTCAAAATAGCCCCTTTTAACAAGGTCATAAGCTGTGCCAGATTTCAGCCCCAAAAGATCCGCCATTTCCGGAACTGACATCGTAGTATGCCTCCATTTCTCTCCGGGCGGTGTACCATCCACTTTTTTATAGTGGAACTGGCCGGCATACCAATCTTCAAAGCTATCCAGCATAACTCTCATTCGTCCGGCCACTTGAATTGTTTTGAAATAGTTCTTTTTAACCAACCAGTAGGATTCTACTTTACCAAGCCCAAGCATTTTGCCCATCTCTGGTACAGACATACTGGTCTTTACTCTTTGTTTTTGCATGGCTTTTGCCTCCTCTATAAAGTTTTTCTTGCTATGGCCTCATTGTAAGAGAAAGCAGAAAAAAAGTTAAGGATGTCGATTTGGAGATCGGCATCCTTGACAAATCATTCATCTGCGTGATCCAGCCAGTCATCAAAGCTCTTTTTGGAAATGCGGATATGACCGCCGACTCTGACGCTGTGGAATACACCCTGTTTTACCAGATTATATGCTGTGGGACGACTGATACCCAGAATGTCCTGAATCTCATCGACCGTATAGGTTCTTTTGTCATAGCTGACAGGATTTTGTTCATTAAAGCGGTTCAATTCCGCAATTCTTGCTTCAAACATAAAAACGCCTCCTTTATCCGGTAAGTGGCCTTACGGAGCCTCCATTTCCTCCGGAATATGAATATCTAAACTAACTTGCAGAGCATCATCAATCGCTCTCATTTCTTCGCGAGATACGCGCCCAATGTACGATAAAACACGCCTTTTATCAATCGTTTTAATTTGCTCCAGCAGAACAACAGATTTCAGTCCAAGCTCTGGAACGCTCTCCAGTGCATAGTGTGTGGGCAGCTCCTTTTTCTTAATCCATTTACTGGTGAGTGGAGCTACGATCAAAGTGGGGCAGAAAAAATTCCCCACATTGTTTTGAAGAACCAGGACAGGACGGGTGCCGCCTTGCTCTGATCCAAAATAAGGGTTCAAATTGGCATAATATAAATCCCCACGCTTATAAATCCAATCTTCTTTCATGTTCATCCTCCTATGTTTTGAGATTTGATTATGTAAGAAGGAGGCTCTGCAAATTACAGAGTCTCCTTCAATTTAGCGCCTGTTTTATCCCTTACTTGTCCACGACACCCCAGGGATTTGGGTAATCATTAAGCCGCAGGTGGCTGGCCTGCTTCTCAGGAGTTTCACCTCCACTTCGTTTGGTCTTACCCATGGCCTGCGACGGTTGTTATCACGCTCGGACTATGGCTGTAAGAGAGCTTTCCTCCTTGTTATGCCATGACCGGATGCCATCCGATGTATTCCAGCCTGATATATTTCTGATAAACCGAAAACTCATCTATACAGCAAAAATGGGTTGGCCTGTTATGCGAGTGGCAGCTCTCAGAAAATATACCGCTGATGTAGCGGCTATTACGCCCAAAGAGGATCAAACTTAATGATTCGTATATGAGGTTGTCAAGGTGCAAGTGAAAGGATTTCCCTCTCACTTGCTACTGCCACTTTTTTAGAAAATCGCAACCAACTTTTTTATTTTTTCTTCAATTTTTTTCAATCGCTTATCTGCGGCTTGCCGAGTAATACCATATCGTTGGGCTAAACAAGTTGCATTTGGTATTTTCATTTCATAATAGGACAATATAAAATCTCGTTCTGCTGGACTCAGTTTCAATAGAGCTTGGTGTAAATCCTCAAGAAGTAAATTCTGAATAGCTTGTTCCGCAGTATCAACAGATTCATCCACAAACAAATCTGTATCCTGATAACCTTCCTCTGTGCCGTCACGATCTCCCACATGAGAAGCCGGGAATATAGAGCGACTTTTCTCATGTTCCTGGAGATAGCGGCTGTGGCGGTCCTCCTGTTGGTATTTTTCAAAATCTTTGCGAGAACATTCCATGATAATGCGGTCATCTTCATCACGGAACATTTTGACTGTTTCAACAAAAAAGCGCCCAGTAAAGCAACCATTGCGGCGTGCCTTACTGAACGCTGAAAAACTGATTTCCTCCCATTCCTGTGGGCTGTTATTTTTCCAAATGAATACTCTCGTCATATCCTTTCCTCCGTTCAAATTCTTGGTAGTCAGCGAATTTGAACGGTGTCATGGATATTTTGCTATGTACGCCTCCCAGCGCATACCGGCCTCCTAATACCGGGCAAAGAAAAAGGCCGGAAGTGTTTTCACCTCCAGCCATGTTCCTGCCGCCATATTGCAGCAGGAATGAAAAAAGCCCGGTTAATGCCGGGCCTTATGTAGAAAAGTATTCAATTTAGCGCATTCCTGCCACTATAACAAGTATAGCAGGTCGGAAGTCGGAAGGGAGTAGGGATTAGGTCGGGGATTTGTCGGGATTTAGTCGGGATTTAGTCGGGGCAGCTCCTCCAGGACTTCTGGAATAGAATATCCAAACAAGCAAACAGAAAATAAATAGATGGCTTCTCGTTTTCGGTCATAAAAGACACTGCGCTCTATATTTAGTTCTTCCAGCAATTCTTTCTCTGTACTGTTGAACCGATAGATAAATTGCTTAGTCAAAATTTCATAGTAAAGTTCTCCTCGATCCGGATACCGTTTCAGACGAAGGAGTGCACGGTCAATAATATTGACTAGCATTTGATTTTGAACAAGGCAGCAAACTTTTTCTTCAAAGGCTTGCAGTTCAATATCTGGTGCAAAATTTTCAAGATAGCAGAGGCCAGACTCTATATCTTGTTCTCCCATAATCCAAGCAGTTTCTTGTAATTCTTCTGCCCGTTCACTCAGAACCCAGACTACATCACGGTAAATCTTTAGAATCAGCTTACTTCTATGAAACGCAGCGTCGCTGTTAAGCCCCAAAGCTGTTAGCCTGCTGTTACATTTTTGGATTGTTGTGCTTTCTTTTCTCATAGAACATCCCTCCTTGTTCGCAATATTGCGAACATATTAGGTACAAAATAGCATAGCAGAGGAGCGTGAGAGAGGGCAGTGCCTCTCTCTATTCCCCCATTTGGTTATATCAGGTTTCTGGATTTTAGACGAATCTGCATTGCTTGCTTGGAAACCTCAAAAATATTTGCCATTTCAGCAATGAGCTGTTCATCTGTCCGGCCTATTCTAAGCCGGTAAAAACATTTTTTGATCTGCGGTAAAGGCATTAGCAGAGCAGAGGCCAGAGTATCCGCCTGACGCTCAATTATGCCATGACTTTCGTCGGAAGAAACATTTCCGTTATAAGCAGCAACATCTCCAGTACCAGAGTACAACTTCTTATGTAGTACCCAATGAGCCAGCTCATGGGCACAGGTAAAACGGAGCCGCCCTAATTTTGATGGATCACAAAGCCGTTCATCAATTAAGATTGTACCGGCTCTTACTGCAATCATTCGATACTGTCTCTGTATCTGGTCATATAAAACAACGGCACCATCATCGAAAATTGTTTCCCCTAATATCTTGGGGTTTTTTCTTAGTGTATGAAACTCCAGGATTAGATCAAACTTTGTCTCGATAATGGTTTCGATTGGCACAGAACATGGTTGCCCGGATAGCAGAGAGGGATCATATTCCATCAGGATTTTTCGCCCTACCGCCTCGATTGCTTCTGTACGGATTTGTGGAATTGACAAAGCTATCCCCCCTATCGTTTACGCTCCTTTAGCATTTTCATAAATGTCTGCCATTCTTCATCGGTAGCATCTACTTCTTTTGCCACACGCAAGGCTGCCCGAACAATATCTTTTTCCATGATATAGTCTGGCAAATCAGCAGATACTGTATTGCGTGATTTTGCAGCCAGATCCAAAAGCAACTCATGTTCTGATTTATCCAAATTCAGAAAGGCAGAGATGCGTTCCACAAAATCTCCATTGGGTGCAGGACGGCGGCTTTGCTCAATATCACACAGATAACCGTAAGCAATATTCAAATGCTTGGCTGTATCGCGTAAATTGAATTTGTGCGCCTTGCGTTTCTCGGCTATAAATGATCCAAAAGTTATATTGCCCACAGCATTCACCTCTCATTTGTTCGACGAACTGCGAACATCTTGCTTATATTGTATATCGAACATCTGTTCACTTCAAGGATAAAAATTTCATTTGAAAAGAGGTGTTAAAAATCAATAACACCTCTTTTGCGCTATATAAATTCCTGAGCGATTTGCTGCATTTCCGTAATGCACTCTTTGGGAGAGAGAATTTTTATTTTCCCTTTGAATTTGAATATCCAGCCATAAAAAGTTCCACTGGGGTTCACTTCAATTTTGGCTGTGAAGTGTGTATCATCATACCTATCAACAGCAGCATCTTCTCCATAATGATCTATGATTACTCTCATCAATTCGTTTTCACATAGAAGGGTTACTTCCTTCGATGACTCCGATGTAAACATATCAACCATTTTATTTGTATAGGAGGCTACATCAAATCCCTCTATCGGCATAAAGTAAGTTTCCAGATTTTCTACACTTGTTAGCCGATCTACACGGAAGTGAGCAATTTTCTGATGCTTCAGAGAAAATCCAATCAAATAGTAATGGTCATTTTTCCATTCAAGCGCATAAGGATTTACGACATAATAATATCCATCATGCTTTAAGATTTTCTTTTTTTCTTGAGTATATTCATAGTATTGGAACCGAATTTGCTGATGGTTTCCAATCGCTGTTTGGATATTATCAATGATATAGTAAACCTTTTCATTATGCGGTTTGACACGGCTGGATAAAGCAGCAAATTTTTGAAGCTGCTTTGCCTGATGTAGACTGGTCAGACGGCATAATTTCTGCACCAGCTCCTCAGACTTCTTGGCAGAAATGATCTTCGAGGATGCTACTGCGTCTGTCAGCATTTTCAGTTCTGGATACTCAAACAGGCGGCTTCCCATAAAATATTGGTTTTGGGTACTCTTGACCACCACAATATCAATTCCTGCATCGATCAGCGCATTGGTATCCGCGTAAACAGTCTGCCGCACTGCCTGAATTCCTTTTCCATTCAGATGGGCAATGATGTCAGATACTGTGGCGGGATGGTTTTCATCGGTCCGCTCATAGAGAAACCGGAGTAATTCCAGTATCCGCATATTTGTTGAATTCTGCATACTTCACCTCCTCGATTCTTAAAATGGCCTATTTTGTATGGTGTCCAGTCCCAAAGACCAGGATCAGGGCAATAAGACAGAGAAGCAGGCCCATCCAATTCCGGTCTACGATCAGCTTGATTACCGCCACAAGCAGCAGTCCGCCCACCAGGAGCACAACGCCGTTCATTCAGCGTCCTCCCGAGGCATAGTTCCCCATGTGGATGTCCAGCACCTCTCTGGGCGGCTGGATCAGGGCGTCCTCATACTGGCACTTCCACTGGATCTCCCGGCACATCTGGCCATCCGCCACGCCGTCTATGGTTTCCCCATCCTGAATGGGGTTATCATGCTCCAATATGTACGATGCCACATTGTAGGCGTGGTTTACCACCCAGTTGGGGTCCATGTTGTGGAAGTGGTACTGGAGGTCGGGCAGGAACAGGGTGCTCATGCCCACCGTGTCGATGAGCATATCCTCGGTGCCCTCAATGTTGAAGAAGCGGACATTGACGCCAAAGCGGATGAACCGATCCGAGCCTTCAATCTGGTGAGAACGCACATCCTCCGCCAGAAACAGCTTGCCGCAGTTCTGGAAATAGAATGCCTCACAGGTGGGGTACAGCTCCGCCAGAGCCTCCAGAAAGTCGGCATCCAGGTTGGCACGCTCCAGCGCCGGAAGCGCCGCAGCCAGCATATCGGTGGCCACCACCTGATATTTGCACTCCCGGAAGATCCGCTCCCGGTCCTCCTGGCAGTCCCACATCTGGCTCATCAGGAAGGCGTCAAAGCCTTTGCCCTTGAACTTGTCGCATTTCATCGCCATCAACTGCACCGGGCATTTGCCATCCTGAAATTCCGCGATATGATCCAGGGCGGCAAAGCCGGCCATCTTTTTATCACGGCAGAAACACTCTACAGCGCCGATGTGCTTTTCCATCACAGCGGTCATCTCATCGTTGTCCGGCATATCCACCGGCTCTTTGAACAGCATCTGAATGAGATAGGGTCCGCCGGGCTGTGGGCCTTTTTTGTCATCCAGGTTCTGCTTGAACACTTGATTGCTCATTTGCTTTCCTCCTTCTTCTCCGGGAACAGCTTCCACCGGAACTCCAGTTCTTTCTGGACAAACTCTTTCGGCAGGCCCCGGGGATTGGCGATGAGATACCATACCCGAAAGGTGCGCTTCTCCGGGTCTGTCTCCTGCC
>ERZ1504464.242-NODE-242-length-16114-cov-4.479856_pt1 | contig 16114 bp, 7 predicted proteins | sample MGYA00574785_ERZ1504464 | MGnify/ENA primary metagenome ERZ1504464 (study PRJEB39906, sample SAMEA3182090) | gut metagenome | biome: human; feature: gut; material: Stool; isolation source: human stools | place: Canada | collected 2013-03-12 ...
CAACCACTACCGCGGCAGTTCGTCCGCCGCCGACCCGGCGGAAATCAGCATACCCCGGAAAAATAGTGTCCTGAACGTCAACGGGCTCGTCGTGCGGCCGCAAACCCTCACGGACGGCATCACCTCGGTGGGCAGCCTGCTCCCCGACGAGGAGGTAGACCTCTCGTTCGAAACCTCGGGCAAGATCGTCTCGATCAACTTCCAGGAAGGCTCGACCGTCCGCAAGGGGGAACTGCTGGCCAAAGTCAACGACAAACCGCTGCTGGCCCAACTGTCGCGCTACGAAGCGCAGCTCAAACTGGCCGAAGACCGTGTATACCGCCAGAGCGCCCTGCTCGAAAAGGACGCCGTCAGCCAGGAAGCCTACGAACAGGCCCGCACCGAACTGGCGATGCTCAACGCCGACATCGACATCGTGCGTTCGAACATCGCGCTCACGGAGCTGCACGCCCCGTTCGACGGCGTGATCGGCCTGCGCAACGTCAGCGAAGGCGCCTATGCCTCGCCGAGCGTCGTGGTGGCCAAGCTGACCAAAATCAAGCCGCTGAAGATCGACCTCTCCGTCCCGGAGCGCTACGCCAGCCAGATAAAACCCGGGACGCGCCTCACGTTCACGGTCGAGGGGTACAACGAGACGTTTCACGCCGAGGTATACGCCACCGAATCGAAGATCGACCCCAATACCCACTACTTCTCGGTACGTGCGCACTACCCCAACACGCGGGGCAGGCTGCTACCCGGACGCTTCGTAAGCGTAAAGATCCGCATGCACGACATCCCCGACGCCATTGCCATCCCGACGCAGGCCGTCGTCCCCGAAATGGGCGTGGACAAGGTATTCCTCTATAAGGGCGGCAAGGCCCACGCCGTAGCCATAAAAACCGGGCTGAGGACAGAATCGCGGATACAGGTCGTCGAGGGGCTGTCCCCGGGCGACACGCTGATCGTCTCCGGCACGCTCCAGCTGCGTGAAGGTCTCCCCGTAAAACTCGACACCGTCGAATAAAACCGCCGCCGCATGAATATTTCCGAACTGAGCATCCGGCGGCCGGTAATGGCATCGGTGCTGACGATCATCATCCTGCTATTCGGGTTCATCGGGTACAGCTACCTCGGCGTACGCGAATACCCGAGTGTCGACAATCCCATCATCTCGGTGACGTGCTCCTATCCGGGAGCCAATGCCGATGTGATCGAGAACCAGATCACCGAGCCGCTCGAACAGAACATAAACGGCATCCCGGGCATCCGCTCGATGTCGAGCGTCAGCAGCCAGGGACAGAGCCGCATCACGGTCGAATTCGAACTCTCGGTAGACCTGGAAACCGCGGCCAACGACGTGCGCGACAAGGTGTCGCGCGCCCAGCGCTACCTGCCCCGCGACTGCGACCCTCCGACGGTCACCAAAGCCGATGCCGACGCCACGCCGATCCTGATGGTAACCATCCAGAGCGACAAACGTTCGCTGCTGGAACTGAGCGAGATCGCCGACCTGACGGTCAAGGAGCAGCTGCAGACGATCAACAACGTCAGCGGCGTGCAGATATGGGGTGAGAAACGCTACTCGATGCGCCTGTGGCTCGACCCGGCCAAGATGGCCGGATACGGCATTACGCCCGTGGACATCAAGAACGCCCTCGACCGCGAAAACGTAGAGCTTCCCTCGGGCAGCATCGAAGGCAACACCACCGAGCTGACGATCCGCACGATGGGGCTGATGCACACCACGCAGGAGTTCAACGACCTGGTCGTACGCGAAGCCTCCAACCGCATCATCCGCCTGAGCGACGTGGGACGCGCCGAACTGGGCCCCCAGGATACGCGCAGCTACATGAAAATGAACGGTATCCCGATGGTGGGCGTCGTGGTGATCCCCCAGCCGGGAGCCAACCACATCGACATCGCCGATGCGGTTTACCAGCGCATGGAGACGATGAAGAAAGACCTGCCGGACGACGTGGTGACCTCCTACGGGTTCGACAACACGCGCTTCATCCGCGCCTCGATCGACGAGGTGAGACAGACCGTCTACGAGGCCTTCGTCCTTGTCATCATCATCATCTTCCTCTTCCTGCGCAACTGGCGCGTGACGCTCATCCCGTGCATCGTGATCCCGGTCTCGCTCATCGGCACGTTCTTCCTGATGTACGTCGCCGGGTTCTCGATCAACGTGCTGTCGATGCTGGCCGTGGTGCTCTCGGTCGGGCTGGTGGTCGACGACGCCATCGTGATGACCGAGAACATCTACATCCGCATCGAACGCGGCATGACGCCCAAGGAGGCCGGCATCGAAGGCGCCAAGGAGATCTTCTTCGCCGTCATCTCGACGTCGGTCACGCTGATCGCCGTGTTCTTCCCGATCGTCTTCATGGAGGGCATGACCGGCCGCCTGTTCCGCGAATTCAGCATGGTGATCTCGGGCGCGGTGGTCATCTCGACCTTCGCTGCGCTGACCATCACCCCGATGCTGGCGACCAAACTGCTGGTGCGGCAGGAGCGCAAGAGCTGGTTTTACAGCAAGACCGAGCCCTTCTTCGTGGGAATGAACAACTTTTACCAGCGCACGCTGGCCGGGTTCCTGCGGCGGCGCTGGGTGGCATTGCCGCTCATCGCCCTGATGGTCGGACTGATCGGCTGGCTGTGGCGGGCCATCCCGGCGGAAATGGCGCCGCTCGAAGACCGCTCGCAGATTTCGATCAACACCCGCGGGTCGGAAGGCGCCACCTACGAATACCTGCGCGACTACACCGAGGACATCAACCGCCTGGTCGATTCGCTCGTGCCGGAGGCAAAATCGGTCACGGCACGCGTATCGAGCGGTTCGGGTAACGTTCGCATCGCTCTGACGGACATCGCGGAGCGCAAACGTTCGCAGATGGAGATCGCCGAGGAGCTTTCGGCGGCCGTGCGTACCAAGACCAAGGCCCGCGCCTTCGTGCAGCAGCAGAGCACCTTCGGCGGCCGCCGCGGCAACATGCCCGTGCAGTACGTCCTGCAGGCCACCGGCATCGAACGGTTGCAGGAGGTGCTGCCCGAATTCATGCGCAAGGTCTACGAAAGCCCCGTGTTCCAGATGGCCGACGTCGACCTGAAATTCAGCAAGCCCGAGGCGCGCATCATCATCAACCGCGACAAATCGAACCTGCTGGGCGTCTCGACGCGCGACATCGCCCAGACGCTCCAGTATGGCTTGAGCGGCCAGCGTATGGGCTACTTCTACATGAACGGCAAGCAATACGAGATACTGGCCGAAATCAACCGCCAGCAACGCAACAAGCCCGCCGACCTGCAGTCGATCTACGTACGCAGCGACAAGGGCGAGATGATCCAGCTGGACAACCTGATCGCACTGGAAGAGAACGTCGCCCCGCCGCAATTGTACCACTACAACCGGTTCCTCTCGGCGACCGTATCGGCCGGGCTGGCGAAGGGCAAGACCATCGGGCAGGGGCTCGACGAGATGGATCGCATCGCCGCCGAAACGCTCGGCGACGATTTCCGCACGGCGCTGGCCGGCGACTCGAAGGAGTTCCGTGAAAGTTCGTCGAGCCTGATGTTCGCCTTCCTGCTGGCCATCCTGCTGATCTACCTGATCCTCGCGGCACAGTTCGAGAGCTTCAAAGACCCGCTGGTCATCATGCTCACCGTGCCGCTGGCCATTGCGGGGGCACTGGTGTTCATGGCCGCCAACGGGCAGACGATGAACATCTTCAGCCAGATCGGCATCATCATGCTCATCGGCCTGGTGGCCAAGAATGGCATCCTGATCGTGGAGTTCGCCAACCAGAAGCAGGAAGCCGGGATCGACAAACTGCACGCCATCGAGGAAGCCTCGCTGCAACGCCTGCGCCCGATCCTGATGACGAGCGCCTCGACCATACTCGGCCTGCTGCCGCTGACCGTCGCCACGGGCGAAGGTGCCAACGGACGTATCGCCATGGGTATCGCCGTAGTGGGCGGTATGGTGGTATCCACCCTGCTGACGCTCTACATCGTCCCGGCAATATACAGCTACGTATCGACAGACCGGAGTAAGAAATAGAAATAAGGAAGCCCAATGAAACGAGTGATTTTATCGGCCCTGGCCGCGGGGATTTTCGCAACGGCGACGGCACAGGAGGAGCTGACCCTCCGCAAGTGCCTGGAAATAGGGTTGGAAAACAACTACGACATACGCATCGTGCGCAATGGGGAGCGCATCAGCGACAACAATGCCACGGCGGCAAATGCCGGCATGGTGCCGACGATCGACTTCGAGGCGGGTTATTCGGGGGCGCTGGACAACGAGCGCACCACACCGCGCGAAGGGGACGCATGGTCGGACAACGGCATCTACGACCAGACGTTCAACGCCGGGATCAACCTCAACTGGACGATTTTCGACGGATTCCGCATCCGTACCAACTACAAAAAGCTCAAAGAGATGCAGGAGATGGGCACTGTCCGCACCCGCATCACGATCGAGGACTTCGTAGCCAGCCTGACGGCCGAATACTACAATTACGTCCAGCAAACGCTGCGCCTGCAGAATTTCCGCTATGCCGTGGCGCTTTCGCGCGAGCGGCTGCGCATCACCGAAGCGCGGGTCAGCGTCGGCAATTTCTCGCGCCTCGACCTGTTGCAGGCACGCGTGGACTTCAATGCCGACAGTTCGAAATATATGTCCCAGCAGGAGCTGGTTTCGGCTTCGCGCATCCGCATCAACGAACTGCTGGCCAACAAGGACGTCAACGAAATGCTCTGTATCCGCGACTCGGTGATCGAGGTCAACGGCGAGCTCAAATGGGAGGAGCTGCTGGCACAGACGCTCGACACGAATGCCTCTCTGCTGCTGGCAGGGCATGACAATGTGCTGGCCGAACTCGACCTGAAAACCGTGCAGGCGCGCAACTACCCCTATCTGAACCTGACGACGGGATACGGCTACACCTACAACCGTTTCGGGAACGGGACGACCCAGTCGCGCGGGACGCTGGGACTGAACGCCGGGGTGAAACTCGGCATTACGATCTTCGACGGCAACCGCCGCCGGGAGCAGCGCAACGCTCGCATCGACGTGGAAAATGCGCAGCTCACGCGCGAAAGGCTCGAGCAGTCGCTGCGTGCCAACCTGTCGAACTTCTGGCAGGCCTACCGCAATAACCTCGAGGTGATCCAATTGGAAAAAGAGAACCTGATCGCCGCCAAGGAGAACTACGAGATCGCCATGGAGCGTTACCTGCTGGGCGACCTGCCGGGCATCGAGATGCGCGAAGCGCAGAAGAGCCTGCTCGATGCCGAAGAGCGCATCCTCACGGCGAAATACAATACGAAGGTTTGCGAAATATCGTTGCAGCAGATCAGCGGCAACGTCATGACTTACATGGAATAAACCCGCGGTTCATTATTTCTCGCCTTGGGGCATCGGAGAACGGGCGGAGAGGAAATCGCAGAACGGCTGCCTGTAATTCCCGCAGACAGGGATATACTCCTTGCGAAGACGATGCGGTTGCGGCCGATCACGCGGATTCCGGCGGGCAAGTCCCCCTCGCAAAACAAGGGTGCCCGGCGTGCGTTACGCCGGGCACCCTCTCCTACCCAACCTGTCCGGGCCCTGCCCGGACATCGTTACCCGTTACAAATCAATACGCTTGCAGGACGCACCCGCCACCTCGAAGGGCTTGTCCACGCCGGGTAACGAAACCTTATGTTTTTTTTCATCCATATTGACAACGATATAGACCTTGCGGCCGTCCGGCTTCCGCCACTCGGCGGCCAGCACCGACGCGTCATCGCCGAACCCGGGGATCTTCACGATGGGATTGTCGCCCGCCGGGGTGAGCTCGCGGATGAAGAGGCCGCCGTACACGACATCGTGCAGGCTGCGGCGGAAATCCATGAGCGTCTTCATGAAACGCGCCTCGCTGACGGCCTGTTCCGACATCAGCGGGACGGGGTCGACCCACCCGATCTGCGAACCCCACAACAATGCCTTCGCCAGTTCGTAACGGAAGTCGCCCAGCGACATCTTATCCGCCTCGCTCGGCGTATAGGTGAAGGCGCTGGTGACGGCACGGTCGGAATAGACCATCGGGAACACCGGCCGGATGATGCAGTTGTCCTCCTCATGGGGCGTATTGACGACCAGCAGCATGTCGAACAGGTCGATATAGCACTCGGCATTCTCCTCGCTGGTCAGGATCCTGTCCTCGAGCAGGTGGTGTGCGCGGATCTCGCCGATAAGCCTGCGGTAGCCGTCGTACCAGAAATCACCGCCCCCGACCGGGTGGCCGTGCGCCTCGTTCCAACAGGGTTCGGGCGCCGCCGCAGCGATCTGGTCGATATAGATTCCGTCCACCCCGACCGCGTGTTGCAGGCTGTCCACCAGCCCGATGATCTTCCGGTGCCAAATATCCGTCGAGGGGCAGGTCACCGTATTGAGGACTTTCGACGTGGGGTAAATCTCGGTATAGAGCGACCCGTCGGGTTTACGGCACGACGCGTCGTAACCGCGGTCGCGCTTATAGCTGTCGGCCGCCGGATCCCAGAGCCGGCCGTTGATATAGGGCGTCACACGCGCCCCCAAAGACTGGGCGCTCCGCACCATCCCTGCGAAACGCTCCTGTGCGGGCAGGTAATCGGGATAGTGGGTATCGTAGGGGTAATGATGCCAGAAATACCAGTGCACCCCCAGCCCTTTCCCGAAATACCGGGCGGCACGCCGGACGGCATCGTACGTCCGGTCGGTCACATGCTTGGCACGCACCCACGCGTCGGCATCGTAACACCACTGCGGGATATTGCGCGAGGCGAGCGGCTTATGGCCCCATTCGGTCGTGAAGGTAAACGGACGGTACCACCTGACAACGGCATCTTCCCAACCCTTCGGCGTGAAACCCGTGACCGAGATCCACGGCAGGCGGAACGTCCCGTCCGCGATCCATCCGGCCGAGGCGGGAATGGCATCGCTCAATGCAACCGTCGTCGGCGTACACTGCGCCGAATAGGTCTTTCCGCAGCCGCGGCGGTCTTCCGTCCCGTAATAGAACGCACCCTCGGCATTGTGTACCACGAGGAACTGCATGGCGGAGGCATGCGACGGGTAACGGGCTTCGAACGTGGCGATGTCGAGCGGCTTCTCGACGCCCCAGCCTTCGGTGGTGATGATCCTGCCGTCTTCGGGGCGTTCGATCACGACATTGGGGAATTTCAGATCCGTGACCAGCCACCCGGCGGGCAGGTCGGCCTCTATGTTCCATTGCAGCAGCTCGCCGCCGTCGGGAAGCGTCACGTACATCCGCACGGGATATTTCACCGGCGAGTAGTCCAGCGTCAGCTCCCACGTGAACACCAAAGTTTTGGCATGGGCGTCATCGCGCACCTGCACCCCGCGGTAAACGGCATGTTCGGGTTTCAACTCCGGGTTTTCTCCCTGGGAACCTTTGTATATCAGGATCCACGGCGTTTCGTTCTTGCCTGCCGCGACGACCTGTTTCCCGTTGAGCACCAGTTTCTCGATGTCGAAGCTTCCGCTCCCGCTGAAAACGGCCTCGACCGCACCGTTCGACAGGGTGTAGTCTTCGCCGGTACGGCTTGCGGCCGTTTTATCCTGTGCGAATATTTGCGTGTGTAGCAGGAGGCCCGCCACCAGCATACAACAATTTTTAATCATCATTTATTCCGGGTATTTTATTGAATTTTCAACTCAGCGCAGTTCCATGCGGTACGGCCGGCGTAGCCGGATGCGGGCATAAACGGCAAATATAATATACATAGGTATACCTTGTTAGCCGGTAAGCCCGAAAGTTTACAGGACAAAAATAAGCAAAAATATTTTACTTACAAGCCCAGGAACAGTAAAAAACTTTTCAAATCATTGAAGCGGCAAAAATCAGGGCATGCAATTATTATCCGTCAGGAACAATTCGGGAACAAGCGAAATATAAAAATATAAAATATTGTATTACACAATCTTAAGAACAAAGACCAGCCTAAGCCAGTGCCCAGAAGCCAAGTGCCTGATAAAAAGGATATTAGTTTTTCAAAAAAAAATCACGGTTCGAAAGCAAGGAACAAAATATTGATAATCAATAAATTATATATACAAATTCGCCAACAGGCAAATCGCACCGCACCGCATTAAAGTAAAAAACTTATCAAAAATAGTAATGATAATAATTTTATTGTTATATTTGTTACCGGATAATGAATACTTTTAACTGAATTTCACAGAAAAGAAAGTACCACACAGGCCGTATGTTGTCGTGTATCAAGTTCTTTCGGCATTGACGGCCGTATCGGCAGACGAATTATAAAACCGACTAATTATTCACCATACCTAAAAACTAAAACATGCCTATGGTAAAACAGACGAGACCCGAACTATTGACTTCCTGAAAACACTAATCCAAAGTGCTTCTAGCCAAGCAAGGATCAATCCAACACGTACGGGCCTGCGGCGCCCGACCGACGCCCGAACCGTACAAATCTACATTAAGTAATTATAAATGAGGAAATATGACAATGACTATACAAAAGCTCTTTTGTAAAATAATGCTCCGGTCATTCGTGTTGATACTGGGGCTTATATCGGTTACGGAATTGAGCGCAAATCCCGAATTTGTGTATTCCGCAAGCAGCCTGGAATCGTCTGTTACCGCCCCGCAAGGGGGGGGGAACGTCAAGATGACCGGACGCGTCCTGGACGAGACCAAGGCGGGTGTACCGGGAGCCACCGTGATCGTCAAGGGCAGTACCCGCGGTGTCATCACGGGTAATGACGGTACCTTCTCGATCGACGTGAAGCCGACCGATGTAATCGAGATTTCGTACCTGGGTTATGAAACCCAGAGCATTCCCGTCGGAACGAAGACCAACATCGTGACCGAGCTGGTGCGCAAGGTTTCCGAACTGGAGGCGGTAACCGTAGTCGCATACGGTAAACAGCGCAAGGAGAGTATCATCGGCGCCATCAACACCATCGACGCCGGCGAACTGGAAGTGGCAAGCGGCTCGCTCTCCTCGAACCTCGCCGGCAAACTGGCGGGTATCGTCGTAATGCAGCGTACGGGCGAACCCGGATCGAGCGCCGAGTTCTGGATCCGCGGACAGAGTACGTTCGGTGCCAAAACCACCCCGCTGGTGCTCGTCGACGGTATCGAGCGCGACATGGACTTTGTCGACGCGGACGACATCGCCACGTTCTCCATCCTGAAGGACGCAACGGCGACCGCCCTCTACGGTGTGCGCGGTGCGAACGGCATCATCCTGATCACCACCAAACGAGGCACCGAAATGACGGCGCCCCAGATCCGCGTCAAGGCCGAATTCGGCATTACGCAGCCTGTCCAGCTGCCCGAGCTGGCGAACGCTTCGCAGTGGATCGACTACTACAACGAACTCTACCGCGACAGCGGCAGCACCGAGATGCCGATTTCGGACTATGCCCGCCAGATGTACCTGAGCGGCCGCGACCCCGACCTCTATCCGAACGTCGACTGGGTCAACACCATCTTCAAGGACTTGGCCATGACCGGGCGCGTACACGCGAGCGTCACGGGCGGCTCCCCGAAAATCCGTTACTACGTTTCGGCATCCTACTACACGGAAGGCGGTATGTTCAATGTCGCGGACAATGACCGTTACGATGCCCAGATGAACTTCAACAAGTACAGCTTCCGCTCGAACATCGACATCGACATTACCAAGTCGACGCAGCTGGGTCTTTCGCTGTCTACGCAGTATACCACCAAGAACGCGCCATGTACGAGCACGAACGACCTGTACGCCTATACGATGTACGTAACCCCCGTGGCTACGCCGACCGTATATTCCAACGGCATGCTGGCGATCCCGCAGGAGTCGGGCTCGGTCAACCCCTACAACATGCTGAACAACACCGGATACAGACGTTACAACACCATGGTGGCGCAATCCCTGTTGTCGCTTACGCAGGATTTCTCGGACATCATTACCCCCGGACTGAAAGCCAATGTGAAATTCGCATGGGACGCCCAGAATGCGACCCTCCTGGAGCGGGCAATGTCCCCGGTAACCTACTACGCCACCGGGCGCGATGAAAACGGCGAACTGATGCTGACCGCTGCCAATCCCAACGGCAGTAACTATATGAAGCTCGCAACATCGGACTCCTCGGGTACGACGGCCATCAATTTCGAGGGCTCGCTTATCTATGAGCGCCTCTTCGCGGAAGACCACCGCGTAAGCGGCATGTTCCTCTACTCGGTACGCAGCAAATCCAAGAACAGGCCGCTCAATTACATCGACGCCTACCCGACTAAGAACATGGGTATCGCCGGACGTTTCACCTATGCCTTCCGCGACAAGTATTTCGCCGAGTTCAACTTCGGTTACAACGGTTCAGAGAACTTCGCCCCCGGCAAGCGCTACGGCTTCTTCCCCTCGTACGCCGTAGGATACATGATCAGCAACGAAAAATTCTGGGAGCCGCTGCGCGACAAGGTCAACATCCTGAAAATCCGCGCCTCGTACGGTAAGATCGGTAACGACGAGATCGGCGGCAGCCGCCGTTTCGCCTACAATACGACCATGAACACCAATGCCGGCGGGTTCACTTTCGGCGACCTGGGACAGACCAACCTGCCCGGCTATTCGACCGGCGAGTACGGCAACCCGGACGTTGCCTGGGAAGAGGCGACGAAGGCCGACGTCGGTATCGAGCTGGGGCTGTTCAACAAGATCAAGATCCAGGCGGACTATTTCTATGAGAAACGCGAAGGCATCTTCATCCAGCGCGAATCCACCCCGTCGGTGGTCGGCACGAAAACGGCGCAGTGGGTCAACCTCGGCCGCATGAAGAACCAGGGTTTCGACATGTCGCTCGAATTCGACCACAGCTTCAACAAGGATTTCAGCATATCGGCACGCGGTAACTTCACCTACAACCGCAACAAGAAACTCTACGACGACAAACCCGACCAGATCTGGAAATACCAGAACCTCGCCGGCTTTGCCAACAACCAGCAGTTCGGCCTGATCGCCGAAGGCCTGTTCGAGTCGGAAGAGGACATCGCCAACTGGCCCAAGCAGGATTTCGGCACCGTGCGCCCGGGTGACATCAAGTACCGCGACGTCAACGGCGACGGCGTGGTCAACACCTTCGACAAGGTGGCCATCGGCTATACGCTCGTACCGGAGATCAACTACGGTTTCGGCGCCAGCGTCAAATGGAAAGGCATCGACGTATCGGTATTCTTCTCGGGCGTGGGCCACGTGACCCGCATCATCCAGGGCCAGAACCTCTTCGGCGCTTCGTCGACGATCCTCCGCATGGGACAGATTTTCGAGGATGTGGCCAAGAACCGCTGGACGCTCGACAACCAGAATCCCAACGCACCCTACCCCCGTCTGTCGCTCAACAAGGTGGACAACAACCAGCAACTTTCGACCTACTGGCAGCGCGACATGAGTTTCCTGCGTCTGAAAGACGCGGAGATCGGCTATACACTACCCGAAAGCATGACCAAGAAATGGGGCCTGTCCAAGATCAGGTTCTATATCCAGGGAAAGAACCTGATTACATTCAGCGATTTCAAGCTCTGGGATCCTGAGGTAAATGCGAATTACGGTAATGTATACCCCCTTATACGTACCTTTGCAATCGGTGCAAACGTCAACTTCTAAAAAAGGATAAGCTATGAAAAAAATACGAATATTCGCAACCGCCCTCTTACTGGCCTTTACGCTGTCCTCCTGCGAGTCGTTCTTCGACGTGGAACTGGACGACCAGGCCAAGATCGAGGATATTTTCCGGCAAAAAACCGAAGTCCAGAAATACCTGAGCCACCTTTACTCCTACATTCCCCAGGAAGAAGAGGTCGTAGGCATGCACGGCTGGACGGTAGGACGCTCCGACGAAGCGCTCTTCTCGTGGTACCAGTGGGTCTACTACACCCAGTTCAGAACCGGTAATTACAGTAGCGCCACGACCAACTTCAATTACTGGCCGGATTACTACATCGGCATCAACCAGTGCTCCATCTTCCTGAAATATATCGACCTCGACAAGGAAGACACCCCGACGACAGTTGCCTATATGAAGGCCGAGGCCCGCTTCCTGCGCGCCTACTACTACTTCCTGCTGTTCCGCCAATACGGCCCGGTATTCATCTGGGGCGACCAGATCGCCGACGAGACGATCGACGCCAAGAGCGTAGACCGCCACACCGTACAGGAGAACATCGACTTCATGGTCGGGGAGCTCGACGCGATCAAAAACGACCTGCCGGTACGTACCGACGACATCGGTATCGACGGCAAACAGTGGGCCGGCCGTGTTACGCGCGGTGCAGCCTTGGCGCTGAAATCGCGCATACTGCTTTACGCAGCATCGCCGTTATACAACGGGTGCGACCTTTACAAAGGCCAGATGCAGAACATTCGCGGGGAATTCCTCTTCCCGCAGAGCAAGGACGAGACCAAATGGGAGGCAGCCGCACAGGCAGCCTGGGATGTGATCGAGTTGGCAGAGACCGGTTTGTACGATCTCTACAAGGATACGGAACAGACCGATGAGTTCACGCGTTACATGTCCTCTTATCAGGGCGTAAGGCTGAAGCCCTGGAACAAGGAGACCATCTGGGGCTGGTGGAGCCGCTCGGGCGGTTATTCGTGGCTTGGCGGCACCGGAGGTCTGCTGGCAGGCGCCATGCCCGGCATGACAAGCGGCGGCGCATCGGGTGTCGTTTACCAGGGATACGGCGGTATCCAACCTTCGCTGAAATTGGTAGACAGCTATCCCATGTACACGACCGGACGCTATCCCGTGACAGGCTACCAGGGTGAGAACGACATGTCGAAACCCATCGTCGACCCGCAATCGGGTTATCAGGCCACCGGCTTCACCGAAGGGTACAAACAGCCCGGTATCGACTGGGGCGACGGCATCAAGGCCCACAACAGTTGTATCAACCGCGATCCCCGTTATTACGCCTGCCTCGTACCCAACGGTTTCTGGTGGCCCAACAAGACGGAGAATATCAAGTTCACCTGCTACAACAACGATGCTTGCACCAATAAGTGGAATGCTGGTGAAGGCGGCGGTATCACCCGCGTAGGCTATGTATGGCGCCGTTTGCTCGAAACCAACAAGTCGCTGCGCGAAGCCAAGGATTACACTTCGATGCAAACGGTTTATCCGGCCTTCCGCCTGGCGGAAATCTATCTCAACTACGCCGAGGCCTGCAACGAAAAGCCCCAGCGCGACGAGACCGCAGCGCTCGAATACCTGAACAAGGTGCGCGCACGTGTCGGACTGAAAAAGATCGAGGTCGCTTACCCCGAAATCAAAGGGAACAAGGAGCTGCTCCGCTGGTGCATCCAGAAAGAACGCATGGTAGAGTTCGGACTGGAAGCGATGCGCCACTACGACGCCTGTCGCTGGATGATCGCCAAGGAAGAATACCCGAGCGAGAACTGGACGCTGCACGTAAGCGCCACCACGTACGAAGAGTCCTACGAACGCGTACACACCGACTACGTCGGCGCCCCGGCCGTATTCCGCGACAAGGACTATCTCCACCCGATCAATGCGGCACAGATGGCCGAAATGACCAATATGACCCAGAATTACGGACATTAATAAATGCTCGAACCTATGAAAATAAATATGTGGAAACTGTTGATTGCAGGACTGTTTGCTTCGGCCGCCCTGGCCGGCTGCGAGGACAATCGCAACAACTTCATGGTAGACGATAGTATTTCGTTCCTCGGCACTGCGGATGACCTGCAAAATATAATGACGGTATCGGTATATACTGAAGAGTACGAACTACCTGTCGTGAAAAACGGCAAGGGCCTCTCTGAGGCAACCGCCCATATAGAGGTTTCGGAAACCGCCCTCAGAGACTATAATACGGCTAACGGAACCGATTATACGCTATTACCGTCGAATTGCTACGAATTCACCCCGTCGCTTCATTTCGGGGAGAAGGATATACGTAAATTCGTCGGTCTCAAATGGGATTCCGAAACGGTCAATGCCCTCGATCCGGACATCACCTATGTGATTCCCTTCGAACTTTCCGGAAACGGAGTGCCCGTGGCAGAAGGCCGGAACCGAATTTTCCTCCGGCTCGAAAGCGCGACAGCTTCGATGACGCTTACGTCCAACGCACTGGCAGGCTCCGAATATGTCTTCGACGGGGAGATCACGCTCAACATGCCGGTTCCCGGCAGCGAAGTGACGATAAACTACGACGTCGACTGTGACCAGAACCTGGTAGACGCATACAACGCGGCCAACGGCACCGCCTACAAGGTGATCCCGCAAGGAACCGTCACAACGGAAAAGATCGCAAAAATTGCCGTCGATAAAGTTTCGGCAGCATTTTCCTGTAAAATCGGCATAGACAAAATGACCGGTCTTTTCGCAGGTCAAAACAACGATTACCTGATACCGGTACGCATCACCTCGACGACCGACGGCGTAAAATTCGGGGAAACACTCTACCTCCCGCTCGCCCCGGCTGAGTTCAGAGGTACCAAAACAGCTCCTTGGCCCATTCTCGAAGGCGAAGACATCTGTTATGCGAAAGATCCGAACAGAGGAAGCGGAGCCTGGATTGACAACTATGTGACCAGCAATCTGTTCAACGGAGCTTCAACCGGAGGCGACTCCTGGATTCCCTGGTGGATAACCCCCAACGTCTATCCGATCACCATTGTCGGCGATATGGGCAAACGCCAGGCTATCACCAAGTTCAGAATCGAGGATACGACAGACAGCCAAGGTGCGTACTTGGATTACGAAATTTACCTGGCCGATGAGTACGATGGAGAAAACACCCAATGGACACTCGTCGCCAGCGGCATGCGCGAATGGGACGGTATCTATACCCCCCCTGGAACGGTCGGGGCAGTAAAAGCCTATGATTATCCGGTTCAAAAAGTTACCACAGGCCGCTACCTGAAATTCGTGATCGTCAAATGCGAATCGGTCGCCCTCGAAAACCGGGGTAAACTGGGAGACGTATGGTGCTTCGGACTCGAATAATGACTACACGCTGATTAACAAACGATTAATCCCGTTGTGAGTTCATTCTCTTTCACAACGGGATTAATTTTAATTTTACGAATTACGACTTACCGACTACGATGCTCAAATTCCTGAAAAATATCGTTCCGTTCGCTGCGGCCGCAGGATGCCTGCTTCTCGCGGGCGGTTGTTCCCGGACTATGTACCCGCAGGGGCAGCACCGCAGAGACCTGCCCCCCACGGATGCCGTGTTATGTTACGGCGGCAGCCACCACCGCACCCCTTTCCTGTGGGATAAGGAGCGGCTGGCACCCTATGTCACCTATGTCGATAAAGAGGGCACAGAGCAGTGGCTCTTCGACGGGTTCATCTTCCTGGAATTCCAGGACACGAACCGTCCCGACGCAGAACTCTACGCATTCGAGACGGGGCATCTGCGTGACACGGGCGAATCGGCCGGCAAAGCGCAATGGCAGGAGCTGATCGACTATTATTTCACGGACGGCAACGGGGTCGAGGCCCTCGAAGAGGCCGTGAAGGAGGCCGCCGCGCGGTTGGGCAAAGCCCCGCAGAAGCGCAAGGTCATCATGGTACTCCCCGACCCGGTGATTCACCGGCACTATATCGACACGACGTCGAGTACGACCTATTGGGGTGCGCTGGATGGCCAGCAGCTGGATTTCAGCAGGAACGAAGACCGCATAGCCGCCTGCAAATGGTATATCGACCGGGTACGGGAGCGGTTCGCCCAGGGCAACTACGAACATGTCGAGCTGGCGGGATTCTACTGGCTGCGCGAGATCGTCACCCGGCCGGTGGACACACAGTACAGCTACCATCTGACCCGCTCGGACATCATGCTCCCGCATATCGCCGATTACCTCCACAAGCTGGATTATACGTTCAGCTGGATACCCTACTACGGCTCGCGCGGATACGACGTATGGCAGCAGTTCGGGTTCGACCAGGTCTACCTGCAACCCAACTATTACTGGAAGCCGCAGAACGACATGGATGAGGTTTGCAGACAGATCGACAGCCTGGGCATCGGCATGGAAATAGAGTTCGAACCCACCTGTCTCTTATACACATCTGACGCTGCCGACGAATAGAGAGGTG
>ERZ1504464.270-NODE-270-length-15361-cov-4.497191_pt1 | contig 15361 bp, 9 predicted proteins | sample MGYA00574785_ERZ1504464 | MGnify/ENA primary metagenome ERZ1504464 (study PRJEB39906, sample SAMEA3182090) | gut metagenome | biome: human; feature: gut; material: Stool; isolation source: human stools | place: Canada | collected 2013-03-12 ...
GACCAGTCCCGCGAGCCCTCCTGCGATCATTACCCCCGCCAGCCACAAGGCTATCGGTTTCTTTGTGCCTTCGGCGTGTTGCGCCCCGTTTTTCAGGGCAGCTCCGGATACGGGGACATTCATTCCGGTTGTCGCACCGGGTATGCTGCGCTGGCGTTTGGTTGTGCGGATCATGTACCACATCAGCCCGATGTAGAGCGCGAGCATGACGATGCCGTCCGGGCGGCCGATCCTGTCCGTTGCCCCGGCGCATACCAGGCGGTCGGAAGTGACCGCCAGCAGCACGAGCGACGCGGCCATGCCGAACGGGATGTCGCGCCGGATGTTTTCCTTAGTAAGCACGAGCGGCCGGATCAGCGCGCAGATTCCCAGGATTACGAAGACGTTGAAAATGTTCGAGCCGACGACGTTGCCGATCGCCACGTCGCTGTTGCCCGCCGCGGCCGAGAGTACCGAGACCACCAGTTCGGGCATCGAGGTGCCGACGGCGACGATCGTCAGGCCGATGATGAATTCCGGGACGCGGAAACGCTGGGCTACCGCCGCAGAGCCGTCCGTCAGGAAATTTGCGCCGCCGAGGATCAGCCCCAGGCCGACGAGTAGTAACAGGATGTCCATTGTTTTATCCGAGTATGATGAGACTTACGGCCATCAGTGCCATGCCGGCCACTACGCCGTAGATCGAGATGTGCGCTTCGCCGTATTCACGGGCTGCTGGCAGCAGTTCGTCGATCGAAATGAATACCATGATTCCCGCTACGCCCGCGAGGATGCAGCCCATCAGTGTCGGCGTCATGAAGGGCATTAGCACCAGGTAGGCCAGCACCGCCCCGACAGGTTCCGCGAGCCCCGACAACAACGAGAGTTTGAAGGCTTTTTTGCGGTCGCCCGTGGCATAGTAAACCGGGATCGAGACGGCAATGCCTTCGGGGATGTTGTGGATGGCGATCGCCGCGGCGATGGCAACGCCCAGAGCCATGTTGTCCACGGCCGAGGTAAACGTGGCGATACCTTCCGGAAAATTGTGTATGCCGATTGCCAGTGCGGTCATTACGCCCATGCGCATGAGTTTCGGGTTGCGGGGCTGCTTGTCCATCTCCTCGACCATGTGTGCCTCGTGGGGGTTTTCGAACGAGGGGACGAGCCGGTCGATGATGCCGATGAGCAGTATCCCGGCGAAGAAGCTGGCGACGGTGACGATGATCCCCGTCTGTGCGCCCCATTCGTCCGAGAGGGTGGTGTGCGCCTGCTGGAACAGCTCGACGAACGATACGTAGATCATCACGCCGCCCGACAGGCCCAGCGAGAACGACAGCAGCCGCTTGTTGGTGCGGCGGGCAAAGAAAGCGATGGCGCTGCCGATGCCGGTGGCCAGTCCGGCGCCCAGCGTCAGCAGCAGGGGTATGAGGATATTGTGTTCCATAGGGTTTACCGTTCGTTTATCTGGCTCTATCGCCGCGATGATGGTGCAAACGGGCGGGAAGAGCGCAAACTCCCAATTGTCCGGGTGCGGTTTATCTTCTGCAAAGATAGTGCTTTTCCGGTGAACACCGTAAAAAACCGGGCTCTTTCGGAGCCCGGTTTTTCTGATAGGAGTATAACCTCCGCCTATTCGGAGTGCTGTTTCCGACAGGCATTTGTGCGCCCCAGCGCTGATATGCCGGTGCGGCGGTGCGGTGCTGCCGGTCTGGCGGACGGCATGCCGCGTCCGGTTATTTGCTGTGCGCTTCGCGGATCAGCGCGCCCAGCACTTCGATGCTGTCGGCCGTGATGTGCGGCTGCGGGTCGGCCTTGTCCGCCACGTCGAGCGTCGTTTCGCCCGAGAGCACCAGCACGCCCATGGCCTTGGCATTGTGCGCCATCGCCACGTCGGTGTAGATGCGGTCGCCGACCATCGCGATCTGGTCGGGTTGCAGGCCGTGGCGCGAGAGTATGCCCGAGAGCATGTTGGGATCGGGTTTGCCGAGCGTGATGTCGGGCCGCCGTCCCGTGGCATGTTCGATGCAAGCGCAAATGGAACCGCAGTCGACCAGTACCGTCGGCTGGTCGGTGGGGCATACCCGGTCGGGGTTGGTAGCGATGTAGGGCACGCCCTGCGACACCCACCATGCGGCGCGGCACAGGCGGTCATACTGCAGCGTCATGTCGAACGCCGCGACCACCACGTCCGGCACGTCGTCCGCCGAATCCGCGGCCGATTCGAAACCTGCTGCCTCGAATTCCGAGATCATGCTCGGCGTGCCGAGCAGGAAAAGCCGTTTGGCCGCAGGGTAGTGCTCGCGGATGTAGTCGATCGTCGCAAGGGCGGTGGTGTACATTTCCTCGCGTGTGGCGTGTATGCCCAGCACGTCGAGCTTGTGCAGGTAGTCGGCGATCGACTTCGACGGATTGTTGGTCAGGAACGAATAGCCGATGCCCATCTCCTTGAGCCCCGCGAGGAACGGCTTGGTGTAGGGAAAGAGCGACATGCCCATGTAGATCGTGCCGTCCATGTCGAGTGCCACGTGCCGGATGCGGCGCAGGCGTTCCATCAGCTCGTCGTGCGTGTAGACCGAGCGGTATTTTTCGAATGCAGCCATTTGTTTACTTGCGGTTGAGATCGAGGTTCTGGAATAAGTAGGGGTAGTCGGTTTCGATGACGTCGCAACCCGTCGGGATTTCGAGCTCGTAGCCCTGTATTTTCTGCGCGTCGGTGGCCCTGCGGTCGTGCGTCGGGGCGAGCGAGATCATGCACATCACTCCGTTGCGGTGCAGGTTGTCGTAAAGCTCCTGCTGGTCGGGCAGCATCATCGTGCCGACGTAGGCCATCACCTGCGACCAGGGAATCCGCTCCCCGACATACTCGTTGAACTCCTTCATGTTCTTGCACCAGCACGAGAACATCGCCTGCGGGTCGCGGTCGAGATACGTGCGCGCCTGTTTGGCGTTGCGCACGGTATACATCACGTTGGCCGGTGCCAGGCGGTTGATGAATTGCGACATCACTTCGAGCGGGACGTCCTTGATGTCGAGGTTGAGGATCGTCTTGCCCTGGCTCCAGGCGATGCACTCCTCGAGGGTGGGGATCTTGTAGGTCGTGACGTTACCTTCGCGATCCTTGAGGAAGAACTGCTGCAACTCCGCGTAGGTGTAGTCCGAAACCTTGCCCGTGCCGGTCGTGGTACGGTCGATCGTGGCGTCGTGCATCAGCACGATCACGCTGTCTTTGGTCATGCGCGGGTCGATCTCGAAGAACGAGGGCATCATCGTGAGCGTCTTTTCGAACGACTCGATGCAGTTTTCGGGGAATCCCGTCACCATGCCGCCGCGGTGGCCGCTGATGACGACCGGCCGCTCGGGCGAATAGCGGAACCACTCGTGCAGCTGTGCGCGGTCTTTGATGTCGATGTAGTAGGGCCCTTCGGCCTTTTGCCCGCCCGGGGCGCATCCGAGCAGCAGGGCGGCGGTGGCGAAGGCGGTCAGTAGTCTGGATGTTTTCATAGTGTGTTTTATTGGTTCTCTGCGGTTTGTTCCAAGAGCAAAGGCGCCCGGAAGCGCCTTTGTCCCTGTTCTGTTTCCTTTCAGGCGGTTACTTGTCGATCCGGTGGCGTTTGATGACCTCGCCGCCCGTGTTCACGACGTCGATGTCGATTCCCCTGCGGTCGGCCTTCACCACGAGCTTGTCCCGGTTCGAATTTACGAGGATCGGGAAGTTCGTGCCCCGGCTCCCGTCGTCGATCCACTGGTAGCGGTGGTAGTGCCCGCATAGCATGATGTCGACCGAAGCTTCGTTGAGGATCGGTACGAGCAGCCTGCGGAGTTCCTGTTCGCCGTGCCAGCTGCTTTTCCCGCCCGGGATCATGTGCAGCACGACGATGTGCAGGGGTGCCGAGCGGTATTCCTCGCTTTCGACCACGCCCTTCAGCCAGCGGGCTTCCTGTTCGCGGTAGGCGTCGGTAGTCGACAACCCGTAGTAGCGGATGTCGCTGTCGGGCTTGTCCTCGCCGCAGTCCAGCACGACGAAATAGGCCGGGCCCTGCCGGAACGTGTAGTATACCTCGCCCGTGGAGGTCGGGAAGTAGTCGAGGAATCTCGGGGAGAAGGAGCCGCGGTTCTCGTGGTTGCCGCGCGTTGCGAAGATCGGGATTCCCGCGGGTGTCAGCAATTCGGCCGCCGAATTGAGATAACCCTCGAAAAGCTGTTTCTCGGACTCCATCGAACTGAGCATGTCGCCGTTGAAGCAGACGAAATCGGGTTTGGCCTTCCCGACGCCTTCCAGCAGCAACCGGAAGATCGAATCCTGGGCGTGAATGTCGTTCACGACCCAGAATTCTGTTTTTTCTTTCCGCCCGTCGAGCGTAGTGGCCGTATAGGGCTTGTGTTTGAGGATGTCGCTCCCGTAACCTTCGCCCAGGACTACCCGCTTGTTGCCTTGGTCGCAGAGCACGCCCTGCTGCATGATGCGGTAACGGTAGGTCGTCCCCGGAGCCAGCCCCTCCACGCGTACGCGGTGCAGGCGTCCTATGCGGCGTTTGCCGATGTGCGAATCGTAATATTTCGGCCGCTCGGCGGCATAGAAATGCGATCCGTCGTCAGGAGCGACTTCGACCCACGATGCGGCATTGATGGTCGTCGTCCACACGACGGTGAAACCGTCGTCGGTGACCTGTTGCAGGTAGGGCCCGTGGGCAATGCGTACCGAGGGCTGTGCGCAGGCAATGCCCCAGACCGACAGGGCGACGAGTATCGAGATCAGTCGTTTCATTTCGTTTCTGCTTTTGAATCGCAATTCACAAAGTTACGAATTTTTCCGTAATAATCTACTCGCCGACCGGGAAATCCTCGGCAAGGCCCGTAGTGAATTTCGACTGGCTGTAAGTCTGGCCGAATTTATCCGTGGCGCGGACTTCGACCGAAGCCGTGGACGATTGGAGCGTGTAGTAGTACAGGTGGCTCGTGTTGGTGCGGTCGTAGTTGCTCGGGGCGCGTCCCTGTACGCCGCAGTGGTAGCCTGATGCCCATGCGTCGCGTTTGGTCGCATTGCTCTCGTAGGGCTTCATTTCCCCGGTCTTGGTGCCGTTTTCATAGACTTCGATCTTCCAGTCCTTGTCGGCGTTCCAGATGTTGGCCACGATCTGGTCGTCGCCCTTGTAATAGAACTGGTACGAAGGCGTATACCCTTCCATGAAGATGTCGCTGCCGCGGTAGAGGCGTATCTGGAAATCGGGGTCGAAGCCCGTGGCCTTATAAACCCAGTTGTCGATCGTCGCGCCCTTGACCTTGTAGATCGCATAGCCGTTAGGCGTTCCGTCGGTATTGATCGTCGAATGCCACCATGCGCCGCAGGCTGCGCCGTGCACGTGTTCGTAGTGGCTGTCGTAGGTGTTGTTCTCGGCATAGTGCGTGTGTCCCGACATGATATGCACCTCGGCGAACGGCTTGAGCAGTTCGAGTACCGCCTGTACGTTCTGGTTGTTGCTGGCGCGCATGGGGATGTGTACGCAGAAGATCACCATTTTGTCTTTCGGAACATAACTCAGATCCTGGCGGAGCCACTCGACCTGGTCGTCGCGGAATCCGAGCGAATAATCCTTGTGGCTCGGGAAAATGATATTGTCCATGGCGACGATGTGCACGTTGCCGCGGTCGAACGAATAGTTTACGGGGCCGAAGATGTATTCGAAATTCCGCTGTGCGGCGATGTCGTGTGCCACGGTATAGTCGTTCTTGCTGACGGCGATCACCTTGTTGTCGTGGTTGCCCATCAGCTGGAAGAGCGGCAGCCCGACCTTGTCCATCTGCATGGCCTTTTTCATCAGCGGGAATACGTCGTTCGTGTAGTCCGTATTCTCGGTGTTCCAGCCTATGTCGCCCAACGTGATGCCGTAACACGGCAGCGTCGAGGCTGCGACCTGCGCGGCGATGTCGGGTACCGTTTCGTTGTTGAAACGTGCGATGTTGGTCGTGTTCTGGCACTGGGGGTCGGCCACGCAGAAGAGGTTGAACTCGTTCTCGGCACCTCCGGCCAGCGGGGTCAGCGTGAAGTCGTAGCGCTTGCGCCCTTCGGTCAGTTTCTGCCAGAAGCAGGGCAGCCCTTCGGACATGGGGACTTCGTATGCCGCGGGGATCGAAAGGTACACCTGATAGGAGAATTCCCCGGCCGTAAGCTGGTAGACGCCGTTCTCGTCGGTGGCTGTGCAGGTATATCCGTCGCTTACGACGATTCCCTGCAGTCTGTTCCCCTGGTTGTCGGTCACCACTCCGTAGATGTCGGTCAGCGGATCTATGGGGGTCTTTACCGGGCGGTCGTCGTCATTCGAGCACCCGGTAAAGATCAGGGCGGTGAGTGCGGCGATGATAAATATGTATCGTTTCATTGTATGCTGAATTAAGGTTTATATCGGGATGCGCGCCCCGGGAAAATCCCGCCCGGGGCGCGTTTCCTCCTTGTTTATCTCCAGTAGTAGTTTTGTCCCAGGTCGGGGTTGATGTTCAGCGCCGTCTTGGGGATGGGGCGCAGGTAGCGCTTCTCCTCGAAGTTGCGGCCCACGGTATAGAGCAGACGTCCGGTCGTGCCGTTCTCCAGCGAATATTTGCTGTCGTCGAGTACGATGTACGTTACGCCGGGTTCGTTGCCGGCTTCGCCCGAAATCACGCAGACGTCGTTGATGCCGTCACCGTTGAGGTCGTAGGAGGTATCCATGGCCGGGATGTAGATGCCGTACCACTGCTTGTTCAGCAGCTCGCCCGCATGCCAGCGCATCAGGTCATTGTAACGGAACCCTTCCAGCAGCAACTCGATGGCGCGCTCGCGGCGGATCTCCAGCAGGTCGCTGTCGCTCAGCCCGTAGTACTGTTGCAGATAGGGGTCTGCCGACGTCGGGCGCTTACCGTCGACGCCTGCGCGCTCACGCAGCGGTTTGATGGTCTTGTTCCAGATGTCGTCGCTGAATTCGCCCAGCTCGGCCTTTGCCTCGGCGTAGTTGAGCAGTACCTCGGCGTAACGCATGATGGGCAGCGAGTTGTAGGAAACCGATGCCGACTCGTATGCCTTGTCGTCGATGTTGAACTTGATGACCTGGTAGCCGGTCAGCGTCACCGTGAAATCGGGGGGTGTCGCGGTCGAAACGCCGCCCACCAGCTTCGTGTAGCCCGGCGTGATGATGCTCTGCGAGAGACGGTAATCGCGGTTTTCGACTTCGGTCGTGAACTCCTCGCCGGTCGCCGTGTGGCGCGAACCGTCCAAGTTGAGGTAGGTCTTCACGAAATCCTGGTCGAGCGACCAGCGCTGTCCGTAGCTGCCCGACGTGTAACGCCACGTCAGGTCGTGGAACGTGGTCATGCCGACGCTCATCTGGCGTGCCCAGATCACCTCGGTCGTGTTGACGGCCTCCTGCGTGAAGAGTTCCCGGTACTGGGTCTTGACGTTGGCGGGGTTGTTCACGATGCTGTATACGCCGGCCGCCATCAATTCCTCACATGCCTCGGCGCATTCGCGCAGGAATTTCTCCGAAGCCTGCTTGTCTTCCCACGCCTTGCCCGTCGACGGGTCTACCGAATGGTATTTGCGGTAGGTGCCTTCGAACAGGCAGACGCGGGCCTTGTAGGCCAGGGCGATGTACCGGTTGATGCGGGCGCAGTTGATCCAGTCCGACGACGTGTAGCAGTGCTCGCAGGCGAAGTTCAGGTCTTCGAGCACGCGCTCCATGACGTATTCACGGCTGTCGCGCGGTTTGTAGAGCGCCACCATGTCTTCGGGGTCGATCGGTTCGTCGTACCAGGGTACGGCACCGAAGGTCTTGACCTTCTCGAAATACTGCCATGCGCGCCAGAAACGGGCTGTGCCTTCGTAGTGGTTGTAGGTAGCTTCGGAGAGCCCCTTCGCCTCGCGCATGTGCACCAGGAAATAGTTGATGTTGTAGATCGGCGTCCAGTTACTGATCGACCAGCCGCTCTGCAGGTCGGGTGTCCACGAAGCGTTGGTCAGGAACGTGAACGACTTTTCGGTAGCCATAATGTCCGAGTATCCGTCGCCGTAACCCAGGTCTGCTGCGCTGGGGGTGTATTTCTGGATGAACCCGTTGATATAGGTCAGCAGAGAGCCTTCGTCCGTGAAATAATCCCCGGATCCGACCTTGGCGTCGGGATCCCTGTTAAGGAAATCCTCGCAGGACGTGAGCAGGAAACAGGCCGAAAGTAAAATATATGTTATCTTTTTCATTGTCGTCCGTAATTTAGAAAGTTATGCTCAAACCGATCGTGTACGATTTCATGACGGGATAACCGTCGCCGTCGCCGAAGTTGTCGCTACCGAACTTGTTGGTTCCGTAGTCCGCATCGCCGGCGTAGATACCTTCCGGGTCGTAGTTCTTCGCGTACTTCTTGAGCGGTGAGAAGGTCAGGAGGTTCTCGCCCGACACATAGATCTTGAGTGCCTGGAGGCCGATCTTGTTGACCAGCTCCTTGGGGAAGTTGTAGTCGATGGTGAGGTTCTTCAGGCGGATGTACGAAGCGTCCTGCACGTAGCGCGTGTTGGGCTGCGCGAGGATCAGGCCCGAGTCGCTGGCCGAATAGCCGACCAGGCGCGGCCAGTAGGCGCCGCGGTTGGTCGGTGACCAGCGGTCGCTGTTATGCCACGGGAGTGCCATGCTGTACGGGCGGCCGTACTGTCCCCAGAAATAACCCGACTCCTTGGCCGGATACCAGTCGCGTTTGCCGACGCCCTGCCACATCATGCTGATGCCGATGCCGTTCCAGCGCACGCCGCCCTGGATGCTGTAACTGTAGCGGGGCGTGGTGTTGCCGATCTTCACCAGGTCGCCGTGGTCGTAGATCGTGTTGTTGCCGTTGTTGACGTATCCGTCGCCGTTCAGGTCGAGGTAGCGCGGGTCGCCGGCCTGCCAGGTCGCCGAACGGTTGGTGAACTTCGAATAGTTGGCCCATGTCTGCGCCTCTTCGTCGCTCTGGAACAGCCCGTCGCACTTGTAGCCCCACATTTCGCCGAGGGTCATCCCCTCGTAATAGTTGATCGAGTAGTTGGTCGGGAGCGTGCCAGTTTTGGCCGTATAGCGGGTGATCTTGCTGGTGTTGTCCCATACGGCGACTTTAATATTGTAGCTCAGGGTCTTGCCCGCAACCTTGTGGCTGTCGCGCCACGACAGGCTGGCCTCCCACCCGTCGGTGCGCATGTCGGCGTAGTTACCCTTGGGGGCGCTGTTGCCGAATACGGCGGGCAGCTCTTCGCCCACCACATACATGTCGGTTGTCTTCTTGCGGTAGATGTCGGCCGAGAAGTTCAGGCGGCCGTTGAATGCCTCGAAATCCAGGCCGAGGTCATAGGTCGTGGCCTTTTCCCATGTCAGGCTCTTGGGAATCGGGGAGGGTGCCTGCGTGTAGTTGAACACCGAACCGTTGTTCAGCAGGCTCGACTGTGCGATCGACATCGTGGAGAGGTAGGCGTAGGCATCGCTGATGAGGCCGTTGCCCGCTGAACCGACCGATGCGCGGATCTTCAGGTTGTCGAGCCAGTTGGCGTTTTTCATGAAGTTCTCTTCCGAGATGCGCCATCCCACCGAACCCGAGGGGAAGAATCCCCAACGCTGGTTGGACGGGAACTTGGAGTTACCGTCGTAACGGCCGCTGGCTTCGAGCAGGTATTTTCCTTTGTACGAGTAGCTTACGCGGTAGAATGCGCCGACCAGTCCCCAGTCGTAGCTGCCGTTGTCCTTCAGGGTCATCGCTTCGCCTTCCAGCAGGCTGAAGTTGGGCTTGCCGGGGATGATGATGCCCTCGCAGCTCATCAGGTTGCTCTTGTAGGTATAATCTTCGATGTTCCAACCGCCCATGATACTTAGCGAGTGGGTGTCGCCCAAGCGGGGCGTGTAGGTCAGCGTGGCGCTCGAAGCGACTTTCTGGCGGTTGTAGGAGCGCTCTTCGTAGAGCGAGCCCGAGGGGCGTTCGCCCGAACTGTCGGGCCCCGTGTAGTAGGTGTAGCTGTTCACGGCCTGCCGGCGGTCGGTCTGGTTGAAATAGAAGCTCACGTCGGCGGCGGCGACCAGCACGTCCTTCAACAGGTCGATCGTGACCGCCGTGCGGTTGTTCATGTCGAACTTGCGGTCTTTACGCCACGAGTTGCCCTCGACGAAGCCTGCCCAGCCCGTGTATACGGCCGCTTCCGTCCACGTGCCGTCGGGATTGGTGACCAGGGCTACGGGGTAAGCCTGGTGGTTGAGCATGCGCGATACCGTCATCGGCGTTGTGGAGATGCCCGTGTGGCTCGTCGGCTGGTGCGAATAGCGGTACATGAAGTCGGTGGTGTTCTCCACGCGCAGCCACGGCTTTACGTTGACGATGCCTTTGGCTTTGACGTTGAACTGCTGGTATTTCTCGTCGCCGGCGTTGTAGATGCCGTCCTGCTCGAACATACGGCCCGAGACGTAGTACGATGCCACGTCACCGCCTCCTGTCACGCTGATGTTGTGCTGGTGTCCGGTCGTATAGTCCTTGTAGAATACGTCGTACCAGTTGGTGTTGCCGAAGTATTCGTAGACGTTGCGGTTGTTGACGCGCCATTTCTCATACGAGGGGTCGCTGTTGCGGCGTGCCAGTTCGTTGTACCAGGTGCGCGAGAATTTGAATACGTTGTTGATGTTCGAGGGATCCTTGCCGAATGCGTTGACATAGGATTCCAGGAACGAGGTGGTATAATCGTAGCCGTTGGTGACCATCTGGGGCTTGGTGGCGCGCTTGTAGAAGGTGAAGGTACCGTTGTAAGTCACCTTGGCACTGCCTTTCTGCGGCTTCTTGGTGGTAAGGAGGATCACGCCGAAGGTACCGCGGGCACCGTATACGGCGGTCGACGAGGCGTCCTTGAGCACCGTGATCGACTCGATGTCGTCCGGGTTTACGGTCGACATGTCGGTTTCGACGCCGTCGACCATCACCAGGGCCGAACCGCCCGAACCGATCGAGTTCTCCGCGCCGCGGATGCGCACCGTCGCGCCGCGGTTGGGCTTACCGTCGGAAAAGGTCATCGTAAGGCCGGGGATGGCGCCCTGCAACGAGCGCGAAATGCTCATCGACGAACCCATGCGCTCTTCGAGGCCCTTTGTCGAAAGGGTTTCGACGGCACCTACGATGTCGCGGCGCTTCTGTACGCCGTAGCCGACGACGACGACCTCTTCGAGGCTGGTGTTGTCTTCGCTCATGGTGACGTCGATGGTGGATTGGTTGTTGACGTGGATTGTCTGGGGTTTGTAGCCCACATAGCTGAAATTCAGGCTCTCTGAATTGTCAGCATTGATCGTGTATGTACCGTTGGCATCGGTAGTCGTGCCTTTCGTGGTACCGGGGACGGTGACGGTGACACCTATGAGTGGATTTCCCGTGTCGTCTTTAACGATACCCGAGACGGCCTTCCCCCCCCCTTGTGCCGAGGCCGGGAGCGCAAATGTCACATATAAAAGAATAACCGTCAGGAGCCTGATGTACGAGCGTATTTTGCCCAGTACGTCAAGTCCGGTCAGCGTGTAACATTGTTTCATTTTACATCAGTTTAAGTTATCAATCGGTTCGTTGCCGGATCCCATACCTATTATTATATAAGGCCGGGTTTTTCCGGGGATTTCGGCTGGTTGCAAGTCATTCCCGATATAACTTCTGCTGGAGAGTGTGAAAAAAAGTAGTTAGGTTTTCGCGTGTGTCAGGTTTGTGTGTTTTAATTATTTAATAAATAAGGTTCTTCTAATTTTGCTTTCAAATATATGTTTTTATTTTCTTTCATGCAACTATTTGGTTTGAAAACTTTGCAAAAAGAATAGTAAAAATTATGTAGGTTTGGGGTGTTTTTATATTTATATATTGTAAATACCTTAAAATCAATTATTAGTGTTTGTATTTTGTTAGTCTTGATTCGTGTTGCCTTATTATTGTCTTTTGTGTGGCAAAGCTCGTTTATTGATGTTTCATGCGTGTTAAAAACTATTTAAATAATCACTAAAGGAAACAATTTGTGTTGCAATAGTGTTTTTAAGGTGCGAAAATTTGCAAAAAAGAAAAAATGTGCTTATGTTTGTCCTGCAAGTTGTTCCGACATATCTCTTGAGAGTAAGGACGCGCCCCGAGGCGTATCCGCTTTGCTATTTTCGGTAATAGTTATTACTCTAATCAAAATGTTATGAAACTTATGAAAAATTGGATAAAGACAATGCTCTTCGTGTCGGCCCTCTGTCTGGCGGCTTGCTCCGACGATCCGGATGTGGCTCCGCTCAAACGGGATACCGATGCCGTCGAGCTGACGTACAATTCAGGCGCCACGACCCAGATCTCGCTATGCCGGTTCGTGGTCGGCGCGTGTCGAGTGTACGGACGGAAGCGGGGCTCCGGTGAACAACTGGTTCTCCGTCTCTCCGGACAATGGTGTCGGTAACGGACGCGATTACCAGTGGGTGACCGTTACGGCCGAGCGTAATCCCGGCGACAAACGTACGGGATACATTTATCTGAAACCGGCCAACGGTGAGGAGATCAAGATCGAGGTCGCACAGGCCGACGGTCATTTCTCGGTGAACGACCCCGTGATTTCGGGGACGCTCAAGTCCAATACGGAATCCGCCGCAATGCTCGAAATCGCCTATGACAAGGCTTTCGGCGAAGAGATGGTGGAAATCGAAGCCACGCTCGACGGCCTTGCCGCCGAGGGGCTCGGCATCAGCAGCCCCTATCAGTCTGTGATCGAGCACGAAGGTAGCGGTACGATTTCGGTGCCTATCACCGGTGTGCCCGTGACGCTGGGTGAGGTGGTGTGCCATGTGACTTTCAAACTCGACGGGGTCGTGAAATTCCAGGGCGATGTTTCGGGGAACGTAAGTTCGTCGAACGAAGTGTTCGGCATGGGCTTCGACCTGTTCAAATGGGGCGGCGATTACCCGAACAACAAGAAGGGCCCCGGCCCGAACGGAAAGGACGGCGCCGGCAAGGAGTTCGATGGCACGGAGCCTGCGGAACCCGATGTGATTTCGGCGGGATCCGACGGTACGAGCGACGTTTTCAACACGATGGGCGAGACCTACCGCATCAACCGCGGCGTTGAAAAGTGGTCGGGCTTGCGTGTATATGAGCACCCGGGTTATGTGAAGCTGGGGGTTACGGCCAATGGCGGCTGGATCATGACGCCGGAGCTCGAAAGCCTTTCGGCGGCACCCGAGACCGTGTCGGTTTCGATCGACTTCCTGCGTTTCGATAACGAAACGGGTACCTACATCGTTTCTGCCGAGGGTGCCGGAGTCGTAACCAACGGCGAAGTGAACAATACCGTGCTCCCGGCACAGACTTCGGCTGCCGGCCGCAAATGGAAGACGCTGACCTTTACCGTTCAGGACGCTACCAACAAGACGCGCATCAAGATCGAGGCGCAGACCTATAACGAAAAGGGGTACCGTATCAATATCGACAATATCGTCGTTATGGCTGCCGACAAGACGGAGGTGACCGAGAAACTGCCGGCCCCCGAGCTTGAAAAGATTACCTATACGCCCGCCAAGACTTCCGTCGCATTTGCGTGGGAAGGCGTGAAGGGGGCGACCTCCTATGAAGCTTCCGTGGCGCAGCAAACGCGTCCCGACTTCAGGAAAACCGTCGAGACGGAGGATTCGAACTGCGAGTTCGCCGATCTGGAACCCGGCCTTTATATCTTTACCGTCAGGGCGCTTTACGCCGGGAATGCGGAATTCAATTCCGACCCGACGCAGAAGGTCGTGGGGACTTTGGGCTTTGCGGCTGAAAAATTAGCGACGCCAACAGAATTGGCGGCTGCCGACGTGACCTCCTCGGGGGCCAAGATCAGCTGGGCCGAAGTGAGCGGCGCCGCCAATTACCGGGTCGTGGTCAAAACGACGTCCGATGGGCAGGAGGTTGCCTCGACGATCGTTGGCGCCACCAGCTATACGGCTGCCGGGCTCAAGGCCGGTACGGATTATGCGGTTTTGGTTCAGGCGCTTGTCGGCGACGGCTCCGTGGCGAATGAATTCGATTCGGACGTGGTGGCGGTTCAGTTCGTGACCACCGATCCTGTGCCTATGATTGCTCCCTCTGCGCGGATTTACGCGAAGACACACGGCCTTGCCGTGCTGGAGTGGGAGCTGTCCGCCGCAGCGTTGGAGCAGCAGCCCGTAGGGTCGACCGATACCTATGATTTCCGGGTGAAGGATGCCGGCGGGAATGTGATCCGGTCGATCGAGAACTTCTCGAAATTCAATTTTACGAAGTATAAATATTACCGGCTCGTGTGGGGTGGGCTGACGCCCGGGGCGACCTATACACTGGAGCTCCGCCGCAAGTCGACGGCGAATAAGGAGGCGCTTCTCGATTCCGAGTGGGCTTCGGCTTCCGTTACGACCGACGCGGCTCCCGACAAGTCCGGATACCTCCTGTATAAGGACTTCGAGAATCTTCCCGGAGGCGGTCAGCCCTTCTATGGTGCCTACGGCTTCAGCCTGGGCAGCACGACCGATTTTTCCGATCCGGATAAGATATTGATTACGACGGGCGATGCGAACTCCATATATTGCCAGGGCGTGAAGGATAATGACTCTTATTTCAGTGCATACCTGCCCGAGTGGGATCGTGCGGATTGGATGGCCAACAGTTCCAATATCGGGCTTGCCGCCGGATATATGAAATTCGGTGGCGGCAAGAAGCCCGCATGGCTGACTTTGCCGAAACTGTCCTCGTTGTCCGGCGCTACGGAGATCGAGCTGGAATTCGATGCGTGTCCCTATTACGAGCCTAGTACGAAGGGGGATATGATGGCACCCTCGAACACCGACATTATGGAGTATTTCGGGGTGACGGTGACCGGAGCGACGATCGTGAGCGTAACGGGCGAGACCTCGGCCGATGCCGTTATCAGCGACGGCGGTGCCACGGTGACTTTACGTAACGTGCTTGTGGATAAAATGATCGAGGAGGGGCTGAAGGATACGTATCGCTATACGAATCACAAAGTGAAGATCACCGGTGTTACGGCCGATACGCGCATTAAAATCTATTCGGCTCTTGTTGGCAAAGAGGGTGAAAACTATCGTATGTGGCTGGATAATCTGAAGGTTAAGAAGGTTAATTAGTTTTGGTGGATATGGTGAACCGGGGGCTGCGGGTGTCTGCAGTCCCTGGTTTTTATCGACATTGGAGATTGAAAAGAAAAGAAAAAGATAGCTATTTGTTGGTATTTTGTTTTCTTATATTGCATAATAAAGTAAAATATGTTAACTTTGAGGCATGAAAGGGAAAATTCTTGCGTCTTTATTTTGCTTTAGGATGACTTATCCCCTTTTCCGGATGGTAATAAATTAATTTCGTACTATGAATAAAGTAGAAAGTGCCC
>ERZ1504464.295-NODE-295-length-14695-cov-4.113730_pt1 | contig 14695 bp, 7 predicted proteins | sample MGYA00574785_ERZ1504464 | MGnify/ENA primary metagenome ERZ1504464 (study PRJEB39906, sample SAMEA3182090) | gut metagenome | biome: human; feature: gut; material: Stool; isolation source: human stools | place: Canada | collected 2013-03-12 ...
CTCCGCAAATTAACGATTCTGACTATGGGATGCAAGGCTATACAAGCGCTTCGCGACCTCGCATCCCATAGCCAGAATCATTTTGCTAAACGCTACGACAAAAAATGACAATTCCCGGGTATGAAACTTTTTGCCGCTTTTATTTGGTTTTATCTTAGAATTCTACCAAACGGGAAGGGCGAAATAAAAGGCAAAACTGAACAATCAGTGCTCTCCAGAATCGGCGGAAATTGCAACGCACTGTCAATAAAGAGGGCAACGACACAAGAATTTGGTACATTCTGAACGCTGTTACATACATTCCGGGGCACCGATCTTCCTTTTCTGAAATAATAGACGTATTTTTGTCCTGCAAAACAAGGAGATGAAGCAACAATTGGTCATATCGACTTCGATAGATCTGGTGAGAATCGCACCGGATCACGTTGTCTACTTTGCGTCGGACGGAAACTATTCAACCATCGTACAGACCGACGGCGAGGTCCGCATGGTATCCTACCAATTGGGGCAAATCGAAAAGTTGATCAGTTCCCAACTCGGCAGCGAAGGTGCCGTCTTCATCCGCATAGGGAAAAGTCTGATCATCAATCGGTCATACATTTACTACATCAATATCCCGAAGCAAAAGCTGATCCTCTCGGACGTAAACACATTCAACCACACGGTGACGGCATCCAAGGAGGCTCTGAAACAGCTGAAGGAACTTTTGGAGAAGGAGGCCAGGTAAGTATGAAAGAATACAAGGATATCAAGGACGATCAGATCCGCATTATCGGTGAGGACGACAGGAAAAAGTCTCCTTTCCGACATCCCCGGATGATCATTTTGGCTATATGTGTATTGTTACTGATTGGCGGAGGAATCCTGTTTGTAATAATGAATCGCGAAAAAGCATCGGAGACAGAACCCGAACCGTCCTATTTCGAACCGGAGGCGACACCCGAACCGATCGGAAGAGAATGGCTCGGTTCCCGGGTGGATTCCCTCGCAAAGGGATTCACCGAAATCAGGGACACGCTCATCAATGACATCCCCCTGCGAATCTATATTCCCCACAATGCAGAAATGTCCCTGCATATCGGGCGGATGAATCAACAGGATACGTCGGTGATATATACGGCCCAGGCTGCCGATGTACGCGCTGACAACGGAGGCATCGTCGGAGCCTTCGTACTGAAGGGAACCCCCCGTGCGTGGGGCTTGTCCAAAAAAGGATTTTGTGCATCCATTGATGGAGTGGTGACCGTGGGGGTTGCAGAAAACTCCCCCTTGTTTGAAGAGGCAACGGAGAAGGAGGGTTATTTTTTCCGTCAGTATCCGCTGGTCGACAACAGACAACTCGTTGAAAACGCACTCAAAGGAAAAGCCATCCGCCGGGGGATTTGCGACCGTATGGGTGAGATCTTCATGGTAGAGACCGGGACTCCCGAATCGTTACATGACTTTGCACAGGCATTGGTCGATCTGGGAGTCGATCATGCAGTCTATCTGGTCGGTTCGTCCGCCTACGGTTGGGCCATCGACCAGGAGGGCATCTGTCATGAGTTTGGCGATAACAACTATTATACCGGCCGCCGACGCATGCCCAAAAATACGAGCTACATCGTCTGGAGAAGGAAATAGGGCATAGGCAGGCAAGGCCAAATCGCTCGCATCGGCACACTTCGTACACCAACATATCGGTTTCGTACAGTTCGGGGTAAATGTCCGGACTGTACGATTTCTTTTTGTCAATTTTGTATGTGCAGCAACAAAGACAAACCATCAAAAACACATACAAAAGATGAGAAAAACGCTACTACGACTGTTCGCTGTGACAATAGCGGCATCAGGTTTGGCTACCTGCGCCTCCGAACCGATGACTCCACAGGAGGCCACCCGCTGGATTGCCGCCTACACGCCTGAACAGATCGACATGGCATCAAGGATCCGGATCGAAGCGACCGACTCCCTGCTGGTCCGGCTGGACACCTTGCGTCCGTTGGAAAAGGTTTTCCGCTTCTCCCCCTCGATTCAGGGCGAGGCCGTGTATGCACAGGGCGGTCGGTATCTCGAATTCAGCCCCCGTCCCGGCGCCTTGAAGCCGGGAGAGAGCTATCGCTGTCATCTGGACATGGCGGCGCTGACGGGTATCGACACGCTGAAGGAGTTTGCATTCGAATTCCGGGTGGCTCGCCGCGAGGTGAAATTCAAGGAGATTCGGGTCCGGATTGATCCGACAGACGGAGGAATGGTTCAGATCGAGGGTATTCTGAAATTCAGTTTCCAGCCCGGCAGTCTTTCTCCTGACAACTCACGGCTGACCTGCCGGGGCCAGCGGGCTGTTTCACAGATCCAGCCGACAGCCAATGCCCGACAATATACCTTCCGCATCTCGGAAGTCCGACGGCAGGAGAAGGATTCCGAGCTGGAGATCGAATACGACGGCGCAACAGAGGGGTGTGACAAAATCGCAACGAAAGTTGTGATTCCCGGTCAAGCCGAGTTCAAACTGCTGGGGGTCGAACGACACCAGACCGTACAGCCCTGTCTGGAGTTGGAGTTCAGCGTCCCGCTCGACGCCATGCAGGAGTTGGACGGGCTTGTTACGATCGACGGGATCGAATCCCTTCGCATCGAGCGCAGCGGAAACCGGGTCCGCATCTTTTATCCGAATAACGGGCTAAGGGATCTGGTGCTGCGGCTCTCCGAACTGATCCGCTCCGAGGACGGCCGGAGATTGCAAACCGAGGTAGTGCAACACCTGGAGCAGGAGGTACTTCCTCCGGCCGTCGAGATTCCCATCAGCGGTACGATTCTTCCCGATAGCCGGAATCTTTCGCTGCCGTTCCGGGCCGTCAATCTGGCCGCGGTGGATGTCGAGGTGGTCAAGATCTATGCCGACAACGTGCTGACCTTTCTGCAGGAGAGCGAAATGGAGGGAACCTACGAGCTGCGCCGGGTCGGACGGCTGATCTACAGGCAGACCGTCCGGCTGGATAAAGACCCGTCGCTGGACCTTCACCAATGGCAGAACTTCTCGGTCGATCTGAATCACCTTTTCCGGCAGGAACGGGGCGCAATCTACAACATCCGGCTCTCGTTTCGCCAGGCCTATTCGCTTTACGACCGAGTCCAGGCAGCCCCGTTCGAAGTACAGAACGGTCTGACCCTATCGGACGAGGAGACCTGGGACAAACCCTGCGCCTATATCGGACGCCGGGCCCCGGATTATGACTGGGGCAGGTACGAATGGCGGGAGAGCGATGACCCGACGAAAGAGAGCTACTACATGTCGACGGCGCACATGCCTGAATACAATCTGGCCGCCTCCAATCTGGGGCTGATTGTCAAACGGGCGGACTCCGACCGCCTGTGGTGTACGGTCTCGGACATCATGACCGCCTCGCCGCTTGCCGGGATTCGCGTAACGGCCTATAATTTCCAGTTGCGGGAGATCGGCTCGGCCTGCACCGACGAGCAGGGTTTTGCCAACTTCCGTACGGACGGGAATCCCTTCGTCATTACGGCATCCGACGGTGTATCCACCTCGTTTCTGAAGATCAACGGCGCGTCGGAACTCTCGACAAGCCGATTTGATGTCGGTGGCAAGAAGACCCTGCAAGGGATCAAGGGCTTTATCTATGGCGAACGCGGCGTCTGGCGTCCGGGGGACGAGATATACCTCACACTGATCGTCGAGGACAGGCAGCATGCCCTTCCGGCCAACCATCCCGTGACGATGGAGCTCCATACGCCGGGCGAACAGCTCTACGATCAGCAGACGCTCACCCGCAGTGTCGACGGCATCTATGTCTTCCGGACAAAGACGGCCGAGGATGCACCGACTGGACAATGGGATGCCCGGTTCAAGGTGGGCGGGCAGACGTTCCACCACACCGTCCGCATAGAGACCATAAAGCCCAACCGGCTGAAGATCCATATATCTTCTCCGGAGATACTGCGCGGCGCATCGGATGCAGAGATCGGTCTCGACGCCCGTTGGCTGACCGGCCCCGTCGCAGCCGGGTTGCAGGCAAGCGTCGAAATGTCGCTCTTCACGGATCCGCACCCGTTCGAACGTTACGACGGCTACCGGTTTGCCAATCCGCTCTACGCGTTTTCGTCTTCCAGACACGACCTGCTCTCCGGCAGGCTGGACTCCCTGGGGCAAATCACAAGGCAGATCCGCATTCTGGCGACCCAGCAGGCTCCCGGGGTGCTGCAGGCCAATCTGATCGCCCGCGTAGCGGAGGCCGGCGGCGATGAGAGCATCACCTCCCGTTCGGTCCGCTATTCGCCCTACGAGGCTTACGTGGGGATCAGGCTGGGCGATCGGGAGTTCGAAACCGATTGCGACCTGCATTTCTCGGTTGTCGCAGTCGATCCCGATGGAAAGCCCCTCGATTCGCGCGAGCTGGAATACAAGATCTATCGTCTCGACTGGAGCTGGTGGCAGGAGGGGTCGGCCGCGGAATTAAGCCGCTATGTCCAGAGCGAGTCCGCCCGGACGGTGGCTTCGGGACGATTGAAAACCTCGGCGGGCAAAGCCGAGATTCCCTTCCGGATCGACTATCCCGCATGGGGCAAATACCTCGTTTTTGTCCGCGATATCGGGAGCGGCCACGCTTCGGGCGGGGAAATCTACATCGACTGGCCCGACTGGCGCGGGCACTCGGGCAAGAGCGATCCAACGGCCGCAACCATGCTCTCGTTCGCCCTGGACAAACGCAACTACGAAGTCGGAGATATGGCGACGGTCTATCTGCCCCGATCGTCGGGAGGGCGGGTGCTTCTCTCGGTGGAAAACGGGTCGCGTGTGCTGTCGCGCCGCTGGGTACGGCTTTCGGGCAAGGAGGAGACCGCCTCTAAACTGCAAGTAACCAAGGATATGGCACCCAATTTCTATGTGCACGCCACCTTGTTGCAGCCGCACGCCCAGACCGTAAACGACCTGCCGATCCGGATGTACGGCGTGGAGGGTGCCAAGGTCATCGACCGTCGCACGATTCTTCACCCGCAGATCGAGGTTGCTGATGAGATCCTTCCCCAGCGGGAGTTTGCGATCCGGATCCACGAACGCGACAACAAGCCGATGAGCTACACGCTGGCCATCGTGGACGAGGGGTTGCTGGACATCACGGCATTCAGGACCCCGCAGCCGTGGCAGGCCATGAATCGCCGCGAGGCACTGGGCGTCCGCACCTGGGACATGTACGACGATGTCATCGGTGCATACGCCGGAAAGTTCACTTCGATATTGAGTGTCGGCGGGGACGAGGCCATCCGCGAGGCCGCCGGCAAGGAGAAACGATTCAACCCGGTGGTGAAGTTTCTCGGACCGTTCACCCTGAACGGCGGGACGAAAACCCACCGGATCACGCTGCCGATGTACGTCGGATCGGTCCGCGTGATGGTGGTGGCGGCCCATGCCGGCAGTTATGGGAGTGCCGACAAGACGGTGACGGTCCGCTCACCGCTGATGCTGCTGCCAACGCTGCCCCGGGTGCTTGCGTGCGGCGACCGGGTTCGTCTGCCGGTGAATCTCTTTGCTTCGGACGAGGCGCTGGGTGACATTCAGGTAAACATCGAAACCGAAGGCCCCGTTTTCGTTGCCGGAGGCCGTTCCCGAACGCTGCACTTCGCCTCCGCCGGAGAAAAGATGGTCGATTTCGAGCTGTTGTGCGACAGGCAAAAAAGCGGACAGGCGAAAATCCGCATCTCGGCACGGGGCGGCGGGCATTCGGTGAACGAAACACTCGCCATCGAAGTGCGGAATCCGCAGCCGCTGGTTACAACGGTAGAAAGCCGAAACGTACAGGGCGGTGCGAGCGACCGGTTCTCATGGCGGGGGCTGGAAGATGGGAGCGTCCGCATGGAGATCGCAACGATACCGTCCATCCCTTTCAGTGGCGTCTTCTCCTTTGTGGCCGATTACGGGCACTTCTGCACCGAACAGCTCTCGGCGAGGGCCATGTATCTGCTTTATGCCCGGCGGTTTCTGCACGAGAACGAGCAACATCAGGCTGAAGAGGCGTTACCCGACATCTTGAAAAACATCCTGTTCCGCCAGCTTCCCAACGGCGGATTCGCCTATTGGCCGGGATACTCCGATGCCCACCCGTGGGTTACCTCCATGGCCGGGGAGGTGATGGTCGAAGCCCGCCGGCAGGGGTTTGCCATCGACCGGAAGGCGGTCGATCGCTGGGTCTCCTGTCAGAAAACGGCGGCGCGCGATTACCGGCACACGACGGTCTGTGCGGCCGATCTGGTACAGGCCTATCGGCTTTACACGCTGGCATTGGCCGGGGAACAGCCTTCGGCCGCCATGAACAGGCTGCGGGAATCCCGGAAGCTGTCGCGGCAGGCACGGATGCGTTTGGCGGCCGCCTATGCAGTTTCGGGCCGGGGCGACGTCGCGACGAAACTGCTCGAAAAAGCCGACGAGGCCCCCCGGATCCCCGGCAACTATGAGACCTTTTACAGTCCGCTGCGCGATCTGGCCATGGAGGTCGAAACCTGGGCGCTGCTCGGAGAGGGCAATCGGGCGGCATCTGCTGCCCGGGATCTGGCGGACAAGTTCGCACCAACGAGTTGTTCGACCCAGGAGATCGCTTTTACGAGTGTGGCGATGAGCCGACTGGCCGACCTGATGACTCCCGGCAGCAAGGAGGTCGTCATCCGTACGTCCGGCGGAAAGGCGCAGACTCTCCGCAACATGCAAGGCATCGAAGAGGTGAAGCTGCCGGCCGCAGCTGGAAGTGTCACCCTCGAAAACCGCGGCCGCGAGGCCGTCTGTGTGTCGCTGACAGCTTCGCGGCGACCGGCCGTTGACGAGATTATTCCGGCCAGGGCTGACGGCGTTGAGATCAGCGTCCGTTATACGGACCTGCAGGGGCAGGGGATCGAGGTTGCGAAGCTGCAGCAGGGGCAGGAGTTTCTGGCCCGCATCGAGGTCCGGAAGCGCGGGAACGACTCCGAGTCAATGGCTCTGACCCTGGCCGTGCCGTCGGGCTGGGAGATCTGGAACGAGCGGCTGATGAATGAAGCCGCCGCCGGGGATCTCAAACACCTGGACATTCGCGACGACCGGATCTGCTGGTACTTCGGGTTGAAGGCAGGTGAAACACGGGAGTTTGCCATCCGGTTGCGTGCAGCCTGGTGTGGAGAGTTTGTCCTGCCGGCAACCGTATGTGAGGATATGTACGACACATCCTGCCGGGCCGTGCTGTCGAATCGTCGTGTCAAAGTGGTAAAATGAGGCGCAAACTGAAATATGCAGCAGCTGCAGCGGCAGGAGTTCTCCTGCTGCTGTGGCTCTTTTGTCTGCCGCACGACCTCTTCGAGGGAACCACCTATTCGACGGTTGTGACCGACCGAAACGGTGCGTTGCTCGGCGCGAGGGTCGCCGATGACGGGCAATGGCGCTTCCCGCCACGCGACACCTTACCCGAGAAGTTCGTAAAGGCGCTCGTCGAGTTCGAAGACCGCACCTTTTTCGACCATTGCGGCGTCAGTCCGCGGGCGTTGGTGCGTGCCGCGATCCAGAACATCCGCAACGGTCGCATCGTGAGCGGAGGCAGCACGCTGACCATGCAGGTCATCCGCCTCTCGCGGCAAAAACCGCGGACGTTGTGGCAGAAACTGGTCGAAACATGCATGGCCACACGGCTGGAGCTGCGCTGCTCGAAAGAGGAAATCCTGCGTCTGTATGCCGCCCACGCCCCGTTCGGAGGCAACGTCGTCGGCATCGATGCCGCCAGGTGGCGGTATCTGGGAAGTGACCGGACCGAATTGTCATGGGCCGAAGCCGCCACACTCGCCGTGCTGCAAAATGCGCCTTCCAGTATCCATCTGGCCAGGAACCGCGATCAGCTGCTGGCCAAACGCAACCGGTTGCTGGCCCGTCTGCATGCCAAAGGCGAGATCGACGAGGAGGACTATGCGCTGGCCTTGGAAGAGTCGCTGATCGGCGAACCTTATCCGATGCCCCAATATGCTCCGCATCTGGTGGAGTGGTACGACCGGAAGGCACACGGGCAACGCACCGTGACTCACATTGATCGGGATCTTCAACACCGGATGGAGGAGGTGCTCGTGCGTTGGAACCGGGAACTGCGACAAAAGGGGATCCGGGATCTGGCAGCGATCATCGTCGAGGTGGAGAGCGGTGAGCCGGCAGCCTATTGCGGCAACAGCGATCTGTCGTTCGACCGCGATGGGAAATGGGTCGATATTGCCCGTTCGCCACGCTCGTCGGGCAGCATCCTCAAGCCGCTGCTCTACGCTGCGGCCCTCGAACGAGGAACGATTCTTCCGAACTCGCTCCTGCCCGATGTCCCGATGGATTTCGGAGGGTTCGCACCCAAGAACTTCAACGGCTCCTTCGCCGGGGCCATCGAAGCCGATCAGGCGTTGGCCCTTTCGCTCAACATTCCCAACGTATATCTGCTAAAAGAGTACGGCATTCTGCGCTTTGTCGAAACGCTCCGTGAGGCCGGATTGAAGACATTGTCACGCCCAGCGGATGAATATGGTCTTTCCCTGATTCTGGGCGGAGCCGAGGTTACATTGGTGGAGATTACAGCGTGCTATGCCAAAATGGCGGCATGCTATCGGGACTCGACTCGTTATCCGAGCTTTCCGCTGCACGATCGGATCGCCCTGTATCGTACGTTTGAGGCGATGCGCGAAGTGGTTCGTCCCGACGAAATGGATTGGCGACGGGCCAGTTCCGCACAGAACATCGCCTGGAAAACAGGGACCAGTTACGGATCGCGTGATGCGTGGGCCATCGGGCTTACTCCCAAGTATGTTATCGGAGTATGGGCCGGAAATGCCAACGGAAGCGGCGTCGCCGACCTGACCGGAGCCCGCATCGCCGGCCCCGTTCTGTTCGAACTGTTCGGGCTGTTGCCGGAATGCGAATGGTTTGAGGAGCCCGGAGATGAAGAGGGTATGATCCGATCGGTATGCAGCCATTCCGGGTATCCGGCCGGTCGCTTTTGCCCGGAGACGCAGACAGAATTGTTGCCCAAGGGGGCTACCGCGTGCCGGCCCTGCCCCTATTGTCGCGAAGTGCCCCTCTCGCTGGATGGCGGGCGGCAGGTCGTGAATCGCAGCAAGCCCGTCCGCCTGGAGAGTCGTTTCGTCCTACCGCCGATGATTGAACATTTCTACAAACCGCTCCATCCCGAATATAGGGCGTTGCCGTCCTTGAAACAAGGTCCCGGGACAGATCCGACCACCACGATGCACTTCATCTATCCGGCCGACGGGAGCATCATCTCGCTGCCACGCCAATTGGACGGCTCGCCGGGTTCGTTTGTCGCCCGGGTTGCACACACGAATCCAGCAACGGAGCTTTTCTGGCACCTGGACAACACCTATCTCGGTTCAACCCGAGATATTCACCAAATGACAATCGCACCGACACGCGGAGTTCACACGATTACCGTAGTCGACGCATTGGGCGCAATGCAGAATATAGAGGTAATTATAATATAATAGGCTTGTCCATATATTTAATCTATAATATCTCCATTTATATTAATAGCTTATTCCTAGAATCAGTCGGTCTTGATTATGCAATCTGTAAAATACGTATAACTAAAAAGGATCATTCTAGCTTCATTATTCGTATTTATTCATTCGAAATAGGGAAAGTAATAAAAAACTAATTACGAATATAATACGCATTAATCAAAACTTACAAGATTTGGTTTATTTTTCTAACTTTGTAAGAAACAAGGCCCAAATTAGCAAACTTCAAATGATACAAAATGAGACTCAAATAAATACATCTTGGCAGGGCATATTCTATTATAATTGTAATGAATCACATAAATTAATATATTGTATATTGTTTTCCTAGAACTTTCAATGATTTGAATACAAGCATATGTTAAAATTGATTGAGGCAAATCCATTCCGAACCTTGGGCGTGTATTCTAATGCATCCTTAAAAGAGATCACGGCCAATAAAACTAAACTGGCAGCATATTCAAAGGTGGGAAAAGCTATTACATTCCCATCTGACCTTCAGCAGTTATTAGGAGCAATCTCTCGAACTAGTGATAGTATTCTTAATGCAGAACATGAGTTAACTCTGCCGATTAATAAAGCAAAATATGCATTATTCTGGTTTATTAATGCAACTCCAATAGATAAAATGGCTTTGGATTATCTCCAAAATGGAGATGTTGATAAGGCTTTGGAATTGTTTGGCAAAAAAACGACATACTCGGCATTAATAAATCAGTCTGTATTACATCTAATCAATAACAATTTAGAGGGGGCTATTGGGAACATGTCTCTTTTCGTAAAAGATGGTACCGCCACTGATGCTTTTATTATGGCAATCGGTGGTAATACTATGCCAATATCCGCATCTGACTTGTGGAAAATGTATATGGATGTTTTATTGACCAATTGGAAACCTAAAGCAATATTAGACGCAGTTCAAGCATGTGCAGGCGACACAACCTATATTAAGGATAAGGTGCTATCGGAGTATATGCAAAAAATCAGGAGCGAGATTGCTGTTGCAAAGAAAGTGAATAGTCAAGATGCAATAGCCTCATTTGCTGCTGGTAAAAATCTAATTAGCAAAACGCGCATTCCATTTGCTGCACTAAAGCGCTTAATATCAGCAAATCTTCAATATCAAGTTATCGCGGATGAATTAGCAGAGCAGATTCTACAATGTGGAATTAATTATTTCAACAACTCCAATGACTCCGATGATGTCGACAAAGCCTTGGAGTTGCAAGAATATGCCTTAAACATTGCAGTATCAAAATTAGTTAAAGACCGATGCAAAAAAAATGTTGACATACTGAATAAGAGAAAAGAGCAGGAAAAAATAGGTGCCGATGTAGAGTATGTTGCAAATGAGTTAAGAAGATTCAAAGATAAATATGCGACTATCAGTGCCGCCAGCGAATTGGTATCCAATTGCCGCCCTCATCTTCAAGTCATAGCCAATAATCTTGGCAAGGATAACGAATTGTATCTTCAAATATCAACCGCTGTTGCCAACAACGCATTGGGAATGTTAGTGTCTGTTATAAACAGAGAGCAAAATTCAGCTAGCCAAAATATCTCCGCTTTGGAATCATTAAAGGATTCGGTGGATCGAGCAATGTCTGTTATGTTGACAATAGGAACACTCGATATGTCTTCTGCTGAACGAGCTCGTCTTGCAACCAACAAACAAACGTTGTCTGAAATGAGGGATCAAATTTCAGCTGCTGTTAATAAAATCAATAGTCTTAAACGACAATTAGAGAATTATAGCAGCCAGGCATCCTCTTCGTCAAGCAGTAGTGGTTGTTATATCGCAACAATGGTTTATGGAGACTACGATCATCCTCAAGTTCTCGTATTGCGAGATTTCCGAGATCAAATTTTACAAAAGCACCGATTGGGGCGAGCATTTATACGTTTTTATTATCGATACTCCCCCACATGGGTTGAGCATATGAAGGACAAAAAGAGAATCAATAAAATAATACGAAGTCTCCTGGATAAATTTATAAAGATATACAATAATGAAAAAAATTAGTTTATTAAGTTCTTTGGCTCTCATGGCCTCCACTGTTGTTTTTGCCAACACAGATAGTCTTGCTCTTGTTGAGTTAAAACAGCGTGTCGTTTTGCAGCAACAAGCAGACAGCATTCAATTGGTCGCATTGAAAGGGGCTATTATGGAATTACAGGTCGAACAATCTAAATTGCAAAAGGATATTCTAAAACAGGCAGAAACGATTGATGGCATAAAAGAAGATGTCCAACAAGTTGACACTAGATTGACTGGTGTTAACGACAGCTTGAATGCATCAATTGGAAATACCCGAGTTCAAGTAAAGAACCAAGCTGAACAAACAATAGGATTAGCAAATAATCTCCAGAGCAAAACAATATGGGGCATTGTTGTGTTGTGTCTCGCATTTGTTGGTTCAATTATCATATGTATTTTCCTCCATCGCAAAGGAGATAACAAGATAGAATCCCTGAAAAAAGCCGCAGAAGAGTTGAATGGAAAGATTGTAGGACAATTGGCTATTGAGATTGGCGAATTGCAGAAAATAGCATCCACGGTTGGCGAGGCATCAGGGAGCAATGAATCTTCAGATGCAGAGGTGCAACTAATAAAAGCCTTGGCGGACAGAATCACTTTCATGGAAATGACGCTTTATAAAATGGACAAGGATGTAAGAGGCCACAAACAATTATCAAAGGCGATCAATCAGATGAAAGACAATCTGCTTGCCAACGGTTATGAATTAGTTGACATGTTGGGAAAGCCGTATCATGAGGGCATGAAAGCCAGTGTCAATACCATCGATGATGATACAATAAATGCTGGAGAACGGATAATTACAGCTATTATCAAACCACAGATTAATTATAAGGGCCAAATGATACAAGCCGCACAAATCACAGTAAGTCAAAATATTTAAAATTAGCATTATGGTAAAAGTTAAAATGAAATACGGAATTGATTTGGGAACGACCAATTCCGCTATATGTAAAATAGAGAATGGAGAGCCCGTTATCAGAAAGACAGACACTCTCAAAGATACTCTCCCTTCATGCGTGTCCTTTACCAAGAAAAAAGTCATTCGTGTTGGTGATAGCGCATATAACGATTTGCGTCAAGATAAATCAAGAGGAACCAAACGTATGACAAACGATGGCGAGAATGTTTATATCGAATTTAAGCGAACAATGGGTTCTTCAACCCAATATATGAGTTCGTATATGGGGCGCGGTTTTTCTTCGGAGGAGCTTTCGGCCGAGGTGCTTAAAACGTTGCGCTCTTTCATCACAGAAGAAAGTATAACATCGGCCGTCATAACTATCCCTGCGAAATTCAAAACAGACCAGATTGCAGCAACAAAACGAGCTGCAACATTGGCGGGTATTACACATTGCGAACTCCTGCAGGAGCCTATTGCTGCCTCTATGGCATACGGGCTTAGTACAACCAAAAAAGACGGCTATTGGATGGTATTCGACTTTGGTGGCGGAACTTTTGACGCTGCCCTATTAAAGGTTGAGGAGGGCATCATGCAAGTCGTTGACACTGAAGGTGACAATTATCTGGGCGGAAAGAATCTAGACTATGCGATTGTTGATGGAATTATTATTCCATACTTGAAAGAACATTTTTCGATTGACTGCATTCTTGCAGACGATTCCAAACGAGAGATTCTGCGAGATGCCATGAAATTCTACGCTGAACAGGCAAAAAATCAACTATCATTTAAGCCTAAATGTGACATCACATCACAATTAGATGAATTCGGCGATGATGATGAAGGGAATGAATTGGAACTGGATATGATCATCACGGAGGAACAACTTAAGCCGGTAGTTGCTCCTATTTTCCAGAAAGCCATAGACATATGCAAACAACTTATCAGCAGAAATAATCTTGCTGGTAAATTGGATACCCTTATTCTTGTTGGGGGTCCTACATACTCACCCGTACTCAGACAGATGCTTCGTGAGCAGATAACTCCGAATGTGGATACAAGCATTGATCCGATGACTGCGGTCGCTCGAGGTGCTGCATTATATGCTTCTGGTATTGACTGCGAGGCCACGACTGAATCTAAATCAGGGTTCATTGCTCTTGAGGTGCAATACGAATCAAATACGGTGGAGACACTCGAATTTGTAACGGTCAAGGCCTCGTCAAAAGATTCGTCAATGCCTCTACCTTCTCAATTATATATTGAATTGATCCGAGGGGATAAAGCATGGTCAAGCGGCAAAGTCGAAATTAATGAAATTGGAGATGTCATAGAATGCCAACTCATAGAAGGGAAAGCTAACACATTTGCTATTGTTGCGTATGATAATAGCGGCAATATTATTCCGTGTTTCCCCAATGAGATCACAATCGTACAGGGAACGAAAATAGGCAATGCAGTTCTTCCATATAATATTGGCATTGAAGTACATGACGAAATAATTGACAAAGACGTGTTCATGCCATTAACTGGACTGGAGAAAAATCAACAGATACCTGCCGTTGGGGTTAAAAATGGGCTCAAAACGCCTAAACAAATTCGTCCGGGTATGGCAGCCGACAGATTAATCATTCCTATCTATTTGGGTGAATTTAATGCGGAAGGGACAAGCGCCATACATAATGATCATGTCTGCAACGTGGAGATCAACGGAGATGATGTTCCTGCGCTTATACCAATGAATAGCGATATTGATATCATTATCAAAGTCGACAGATCGCAAATGATGCGATTGGAGGCAACATTCCCTGTCATTGGTGAAACTATTGAAAAAGAGATTGAAATTGGTCAGCGCGATGGCGTTCATATTCAAGAATTAACCCAACGCTTAAATGAAGCCATGACTCAACTGAACCGATTTAAAGAACAATCAGGTATTAGTGATGCGGAAATTAACGATGCAGATGCTATTATTACGGATGTTTACAAGCGTTTTGACAATGAAAAAAACAGCGAGGACGGGAAGATGCACTTGCTCGCAGATTTGAGACGTGCATTTATTGCACTGGAACGTGTCGAGAAGAATCACGAATGGGATACTCTGGAAACGGAAATACGAGAAGAATTTGATAGGCTGGAAAGGGCGAACAATGATTTAGGCAACAAACACGATGAGGCCATCGAGAGCTGTCTCTTATACACATCTCCGAGCCCACGAGACCGTACTAGATCTC
>ERZ1504464.370-NODE-370-length-12892-cov-4.298356_pt1 | contig 12892 bp, 9 predicted proteins | sample MGYA00574785_ERZ1504464 | MGnify/ENA primary metagenome ERZ1504464 (study PRJEB39906, sample SAMEA3182090) | gut metagenome | biome: human; feature: gut; material: Stool; isolation source: human stools | place: Canada | collected 2013-03-12 ...
AGAAGGAGTATCAGATGACGCCCGCCACCTACCGGCACAAGCACCTCACGTCGCTGGTCCCGGAACCCGCTCTCAACGAAACGGCGGAAGCTGCGGAAATACGCGAGGCGCTTTAATCAAAAACTTATAAACACGCAGGCATTTTAAAAATTTTAATTATAATTTAACAGATTTTTTTCGGTTAGGTTAAAAAAATGTTACAAAAGATTTGGAAGATTGTGATTTTCCATTTATCTTTGTATAACAAAACGTGGGATTCTCCCACTCTCATTAACCTAACTAACCTAACCAGAGGGGTTTGCTACTGCCAGGCAGCAAACCCCTTTCTCTGTCCGGAAAAGCCACCCGACAGCATTCGATATTGAATAATTGCGGTTTTCAGGGCCGCATTTTTTATTTTTTTAATTGGATGCCACGCAGGCCGCCGCAGGCGCTCCCCCGGAAACAGCCCGAAAACAGCCCGGAGAAGGCAAACCCGCGAAGAGGCATACCAGAGGCGGGGTGCCGAAAGAAAATAGGGCATTCATAGGAATTATCAATTATTTTTTCGTATTTTTGCATCAATTGGAAAATAATGAACTTAAATGCCGAAGTTTTATGACAAGGTAGATGTACTGAAAAAACCAGGATGGTTGAAGATCCGGCTCCACCGCACCCCGGAATATGCCGAGGTACAGCAAATAGTCGACAAACATGCGTTGCATACGATTTGCAGCAGCGGCATGTGTCCGAACAAGGCCGAATGCTGGAGCCGCAGAACCGCAACCTTCATGATCCTGGGAGACATCTGCACCCGAGGCTGCCGCTTCTGTGCAACGAAAACAGGACACCCCCTTGCCCCCGACGCCGAGGAACCCCGACGGGTCGCCGAAAGCGTCGCACTGATGAAACTGAGGTATGTCGTCGTTACTTCTGTGACGCGTGACGACCTGCCGGACGGCGGTGCCGCACACTGGGCCCAAACCGTCCGCGCCATCCGCACACAGAATCCCGACGCCGTAATTGAGCTCCTTATTCCCGATCTCGACGCACAGCCCGCCCCGCTGGACGTGGTCGTCGCGTCGAAGCCCGATATAATCGGGCACAACATCGAAACCGTCGAGCGGCTGACCCCGGTGGTGCGTTCCAAGGCAAAGTACCGTACGAGCCTGGAAACCCTGCGCTACCTGAGCGCACAGGGTGTCGCAACGAAAAGCGGACTGATGGTCGGACTTGGCGAGAGCGATGATGAAGTATTACAAACCCTGCACGACCTGCGCGACGCAGGCGTGGGGATCGTAACACTCGGTCAGTACCTTCGTCCCACTCTGGAGCACTACCCCGTTGCGGCGTATATCACTCCTGAAAAATTCGAATGGTACAGACTGAAAGCGCTGGAAATGGGCTTCAGCTACTGCGCGAGCGCACCCTTAGTCCGCTCGTCGTACATGGCGGAAGAGGCCCTGAAGAGCGTCAAAAGTTTGTAGCGATGGAAGCTTCCTGCCGGGATCTCGGACTGATGGACTACAAAACCTGCTGGGAATTGCAGCAGGGACTGTTCGATGCCCTGGTAGCCCGCAAGGCAGCCTGCAAGGGCGCAACGAAACAGGCGGCGGCAATCCCGGCGGCATACGCCGGCACCGCGGAAGCAGATCAGGCATCCGCGCGGGAGCCGGCACAGCGATCGGCAGAGGCAATGCCCAGCAAGGCGGGAACGCAATCCGGCAAAGGGTTGGAATCCCCAACGGGCAGCGTATCCGCAGCAGAGGGCGTCGAACCGTCAGGCGCCACCGGAGAAGGCTCCGCCAGCGCAGGCACGATCCTTTTGGTGGAACACCCGCCGGTATACACACTCGGCAAAAGCGGCCATGCCGAAAACCTGCTGATAGGCCGCAAAGCGCTCGAAGCGATGGGCGCACAGTTCTTTCACATCGACAGAGGGGGCGACATCACTTTCCACGGCCCGGGGCAGCTGGTCTGCTATCCGATCCTCGACCTCGAATGTCTGGGCATCGGGCTGAGGGACTACATCGGGGCACTGGAAGAGGCCGTCATCCGTACCGTAGCGGTATACGGCATCACCGCCGGCCGCATGGCAGGCGCCTCGGGGGTCTGGATCGGCCCCGGAATCGGCGGGGAAACAGGGAGCCGGACAACCGCCTGCCGCGGAGATAACGGCGGCGGCAACTGCAACACCGGCGGTAACTGCGGCAACAAAAGCGTCGGCGGCAAAAGCGGCGACAGCCGCGAAAACCGCAACGAGGCAGGAACCTGCGATAGCGGCAGAATCTGCGATAGCGAAATCGGCGTCGGTGACCGCGCATTCGGAAAGGTGCCGCGCAAGATTTGCGCAATAGGCGTCCGGTCGTCACGTTATATCACCATGCACGGGTTCGCGCTGAATGTCACGACCGACCTCGGGTGGTTCACGCGCATCAACCCCTGCGGGTTTACCGACCGGGGAGTGACCTCGATCGAACGGGAAACGGGTCGCAAGGCCCCGATGGGCGAAGTAAAGTCGCTCGTTGTCAAATTTTTAAGTGAGATATTAAATGTTAGAATATATAAATAGTAAATCGTATGCCTATAGAAAAACGATGGGTAGTGAAACCGCAGGGCGATTCCGAGGCGGTGGCGAAGCTCGCTGCCGTGCTCAGGATTTCTCCCGTGCTGGCGAACCTGCTCGTACAGAGAGGCATAGACACCGTAGAAAAGGCGGACAAGTTCTTTAAACCCAGTCTCGCCGACCTCCACGACCCGTTCCTGATGAAGGACATGGACAAGGCGGTCGAGCGGGTCGAGCAGGCCGTTCGTAACAATGAGAAGATCATGGTTTACGGCGACTACGACGTGGACGGCTGTACGGCCGTTGCACTGGTGTACAAGTTCCTGCGCCAGATCGGGCATAAAAACCTGATGTTCTACATCCCCGACCGCTATACCGAAGGTTACGGTATCTCGGTCAAGGGCATCGACCTGGCAGCCCGCAAGGGCGTAGGTCTTATCATCGCCTTGGACTGCGGTATCAAAGCCACGGAAAAGGTAGTCTATGCAAAGACGAAGGGCGTGGATTTCATCATCTGCGACCATCACCTCCCGGCCGAGGAAATTCCCCGTGCCGTAGCTGTCCTCGATCCCAAGCGGGTCGATTGTTCCTATCCGTTCGACGAATTGTCGGGTTGCGGCGTGGGCTTCAAGCTCGTGCAGGCCTATGCGCAGAAAAACCGGATCCCGTTCGAACAGATCAGCCCGCTGTTAGACCTGCTGGTCGTGAGCATCGCTTCGGATATCGTACCCCTGGTGGGCGAAAACCGTATCCTTGCCCATTTCGGGTTGAAAGACCTCAACCGCGAACCGTCGAAAGGATTGCTGTCGATCATCAAGATCTGCGGCCTGGACAAGCACAACATCACCATCGACGACATCGTCTTCAAGATCGGGCCGCGTATCAACGCCGCCGGGCGCATGCGGATGGACGAGAACGACGAAAACGCCTCGCCCTCGGGCGGGCACGCGGCCGTCGAGCTGCTGATCGAAGGCAACGAAAGCATCGCCGCGGAGTTCGGGAACGTCATCGACGCCTACAACCAGGATCGCAAGTCGATCGACCGTTCGGTGACGCAGGAAGCGCACGATTTTATCGAGCGCAACCCCGCAATGAAAGAGCTGAAGAGCACGGTGATCTACAATCCCAAGTGGATGAAGGGCATCGTGGGAATCGTCGCCTCGCGCCTGATCGAGACCTACTACCGGCCGACGGTGGTGCTGACGATGAGCAACGGCTTCGTGACAGGATCGGCACGCTCGGTACCGGGCTTCGACCTTTACCAGGCCGTGGAGTCGTGCTCGGATCTGCTGGAGAACTTCGGCGGGCATATGTATGCCGCCGGGCTGACGATGCGACCCGAGAACGTCGAGGAATTCACGCGCAGGTTCAACGCCTATGTCGAGGAGAACATCGACCCGCAGATGCTCATGCCGCAGGTGGATATCGACAGCGAACTGCTCTTCTCGGACATCACCCCCGCGTTCCGCAAAGACCTCAACCGCTTCCAGCCTTTCGGCCCGGGCAATACGGCGCCGGTCTTCGCGACCTACGGCGTAAGCAACCACGGCGATGCCAAACTGGTCGGCGTGGAGTGCGAACACCTGCGCATGGATCTGATCCAGCGGCAAAAGCCCAACACGAAGATCCAGTCGATCGCCTTCCAGCAACCCACGCATTACGAATGGGTGCGCTCGGGACGCCCGATCGACGTATGTTACCAGATCGTAGAGAACCATTACCGGGGGACGGTAACCACCCAACTCCGCATCAAGGACATCAAACCGGTCATGAACCGATAACTTTACATAAGAAGGGAGGGGGCTGTCTTCCGGCAGCCCCCTCCCGCTATTTTTGCGTCATACACTACTACCTTGCGTCCCTTTTTCCCCATGAACATGCCGACCACCCGGCCCGGCCTCCGGTTCCGGCCCCTCGTATGGGCCCTGCTTTTAGGCTGCATTTTAACATACCCCTTCTCACCGGCCGTCAGCAGACCTCCCGGCGACAAACGCGATTATATACTGGTAATCAACACCTATGCGGAATCGACCCCGTGGAGCAGAGGTATCATCGCAGACATCACGGCACACGTCGAACAGATCGAGAACCTGGAACTCTACACCGAACATATGACCCTGCTGTTGGTGGATTCCCCCGAGGACATCAGGACATTCGAGGCGAACCTCCTGCGCGAATACGGCAAAAAACCTCCCCAGGCCCTGGTGCTGATCGGAACCCCGGCTGCCCTGTTGCGCAACTTCATCAACAGCATATGGCAAGATATCCCGACCATCGTATGTGCCGAACAGGATTTCATCGGGCCGGATAAATACTACCTCAAAAGGCAGCCCATCCCCGCATCGGAACAGGTTCCCCTCCGGGCGCTGGCAGACCAGGACAATCTGACCCTGCTTTATTCGCCGGCCTATCTCGACCAAAGCGTCGACCTGATGAAGCGCATACTGCCCGGCATGGACAGGCTCGTATTCATAGACGACGCACGCTACGTCAATCGGCAAACGGAACACGACCTCGCGGAGCTGCTCGGCTCGAAATACCCCGGCATGAAATACACGGTTTATTCGGCCGACAAGATCGGGATCGACCAACTGCTCGATTCGCTGAGTACGATCGATGTAAAACAGACCGGCGTACTCTTCTCCTCGTGGCATTACCTGAAGAACATGTCAGGGCGTAACGAAATTATGACCAACCCGTTCAAGGTCATCGCCAGTTCGTCCGTACCGTTGTTCTCGCTGCGCCCAACCGGGCTCAAGAGCAGCGGCATGATCGGGGGTTACGTATACGGCGAGAACGAATATTCCGACCGGCTGATCGCCACCATAGATGCAGTGCTGGAGGGCAAGCAGCCGCGCGACATTCCCTTTTACACCCCGGCCGGTGCACAACCCGTCTTCAACTACCCGGTACTGCTCCGGCACAACATCTCCCCGAACACCTGCCCGACGAACACTCTGTTTTTCGACAAACCTGCCTCGTTCATGGAGCGGTATAAAACATGGATCGGCGTCTGCGGCGGTATTTTCCTGTTATTCCTCATCTTCCAGCAATGGAGGATCGCCGTCCTGCGCAAAGTCGACGCAGCCCACCAGAAGGAGCGGGAAACCCAGGCCACATATTCGCACCTGTTCAACAACATGCCGATCCTGTATATGCAGGAACGGGCCGTGTTCGACGCACAGGGAACGGCCATAGACACTGTTTACGTCGATGTGAATGCCTATTTTGAACGTTCTTTCTACCGCCGGGACGAAGTGATCGGCAAATCCGGGGCGACGGTTTTTCCCGAGTCGCAGTCCCAGTTCATGCCGATCATCGACATCGTCCTGAAGGAAAAGCGGAGCATCACCTTCCCGTATTACCATAAACCGGTGGATATCTTCTACGAAGTCGTCATCTGCCCTTCGTACCGAAAGGACACGGTCGACATTTTCTGCATCGACAGCACGGCCCTGCACAACGCCCAGAAAAAGGTGGATTCGGTGAACCGGAAACTCGCATTGGCGCTCAACGTGGCCAACATCATCCCCTGGAAGTGGGATCTTACGAACCACACTATCCTGTGCGACCTCAACAAGGCGGCCAAGATGGCCGCCGGAATGTCGCTGGCAAACAACGCCTCGCTTGCGGTGGACGAGGAGTGCTACTTCTCGAAAGTCCACAAGGAAGACCGGGAACACGTCCGCGCAGCTTACAGGAACCTGATCGAAGGGCATACGGAGAAGGTCTGCGAAGAGTTCCGCGTCGTATCCAACGAGAGCGGGCACTGGCACATGGAGTGGGTCGAGGCACAGGCCACGGTCGAAACCCGCGACTGCGATGGCAGGCCGCTGTCGCTGGTGGGGACATCGCTCGTGATCTCCGAACGCAAACAGATGGAGCAGGAGCTGCTCACCGCACGCGACCGTGCCGAAGAGTCGAACCGCCTGAAATCGGCATTCCTGGCCAACATGAGCCACGAGATACGCACGCCGCTCAATGCCATCGTCGGGTTTTCGGGCATCCTTGCCTCGACGGACGAAGAGCAGGAAAAGCAGGAATACATGTCGATCATCGAAAGCAACAATACGTTGCTGCTGCAACTCATCAGCGATATCCTCGACCTTTCGAAGATCGAGGCCGGGACGCTCGAATTCGTCCATACGGATTTCGAACTGAACGAGCTGATGCGCGAGAAAGAGAACGTCATGAGGCTGAAAACCGACCAGAACGTGGAGCTGGTATTCGAACAGCGGTATGAAACCTGCCACGTCCGCACCGACCGCAACCGCCTTTCGCAGCTGATGATAAACCTGCTGACGAACGCCGCGAAATTCACGCACCGGGGATCGATCCGCTTCGGCTACGAACTCCGTGCCGGACAACTCTATTTCTGGGTTGCGGACACCGGCTGCGGTATCCCCGCCGAACGGAAGGACGCGGTCTTCGAGCGCTTCGTCAAACTCAACTCGTTCAAGCAGGGCACAGGGCTCGGGCTTTCCATCTGCCGGACGATCGTAGAGCATTTGGGAGGAAATATCGGTGTTGAATCGGAAGAGGGCAAAGGTTCGACCTTCTGGTTCACGCTTCCGTACGTCCCCGGCAAACAGGAACCGGCGAAGATCCCGGCACAGATGCTGCAGACCGTCCCGACGGTCGAGAAGGACAAACTGGTAATCCTCATCGCCGAGGACAACGAAAGCAATTACCGTCTTTTCGAGTCGATCCTGCGGCACGAATACAAACTCCTGCACGCCTGGAACGGCCGCGAAGCGGTCGATTTATTCAACCGGTACACCCCGCACCTGGTGCTCATGGACATCAACATGCCCGAGATGGACGGCTACGAAGCCACGGCTCAGATCCGCAAACAGTCGGCCGACGTGCCAATCATCGCCGTGACGGCTTTCGCCTTCGCATCCGACGAACAGAAGGTACTCTCGAGCGGATTCGACGGCTACATGCCCAAGCCGATCAACGCCCGGCAACTCAAAACACAGGTACTCGACATGCTTCGCAAGCGCATGACGCTGATTTAAATGGAAAAGGAAGCCCCGTCGGGAGCTTCCTTTTTCATCGGTGCCCGTATCCGTTCTTACTCCAGGCGGATGATCCGCGCATCGTCGTCCGACCCGGGCAGCGGGGCGGGGGTGAAGTCGGAATACCCCGCCGCAACGGCGCAGAGGGGTTGGCAGTCCGCCGGGATGGGCAGGAAGCTGCGCAGGTAGCCAGCGGCAGTCTCCCCGCCGGGCTCGTCCTTGCGGCGCGGGCGGCCGTTGATGTGCACCCAGCACGAAGCCAGTCCTTCGTCGACACACGCCAGTTGCAGGATGGTCGCCGAGATCGCGGCGTTCTCCCGCCACAGGTCGCTTTTCGTGGTATCGCCCAGCACGACGATCGCCAGCGGGGCACCCTTCATGAACGCCGAACCGTAATCGCGCATGTCGGCCATGCGGGCCACCAGGGCAGGGTCGTCGACCACCACCAGGTGCGTCGTACGGGTATTGCGCGCCGATGGCGCCGACAGAGTCTCGTGCAGGATGCGGTCTACGACCTCACGCGGCACCGCACGCTCCGAGAATTTGCGGATGCTGCGGCGTTTTTCGATCAACTCTTTGAATTCCATCTGTTTTTGTATTTTGTGTTTTCGGCCTCTCTTTTGCAAAAATAGTGAAAAATAGGTATATTTGAAATTCTAAAACAACCGTAAAAGCATGGATTACCGATTCACCATAGCCCTTATCTACGATTTCGACGGCACGCTCGCCCCCGGCAACATGCAGGAGTACGACTTCATACCCGCCGTGGGCAAAAGCAACAAGGAATTCTGGACGGAGGCCAACACGCTGGCCGAAGAACAGGATGCCGACATGGTACTGACCTATATGGCACGCATGTTACAGGAAGCCAAGTCGAAAGGGCTGTCGCTGCGGCGCGAGGCATTTCAGGATTCGGGACGCCGCGTGACGCTTTACAAGGGCGTGAAGGAGTGGTTTGCGCGGATCAACGCCTACGGCGCCGCACACGGGATAAGAATCCTGCACTACATCAACTCGTCAGGGATGAAGGAGATCATCGAAGGAACTCAGATCGCACACGAGTTCCGGAAGATCTATGCCTGTTCGTTTCTCTACGACGTCGACGGCATCGCCTACTGGCCCGCCGTGGCGGTCAACTACACCAACAAGACGCAGTTCATCTTCAAGATCAACAAAGGCGTCGAATCGGTATTCGACAGCAAGATGGTGAACCGTTACATCCCCGAAAACGAACGTCCCGTGCCGTTCAAGCACATGATCTACGTGGGCGACGGGACGACCGACATCCCCTGCATGCGGCTGGTGAAAAATTCCGGCGGACATTCGATCGCGGTCTACAACCCCGACCAGAAGGGTGCCCGCAAGGAGATGGCCTCGCTGATCCATGACAACCGCGTAAGCCACGTCTGCCCGGCCGACTATTCCGAAGGCTCGGACATGGACATCCTGGTCAAAACCATCATCGACAAGATCGACCTGGACGACCGGCTCGAAAAACTCGAAGTCGTGAAATAACCCGGCCAGCGGGACGGGAAGCGGATATGCCCGGGACTCCCCGGAGACGGGCAGCGAGGAAAGCCGGGCATCCCGACGAAAGATTCAAGCATCGGAAAAAGAGAATATGGACATTATTTTCGCAACCAACAACGCACACAAGCTCACCGAAGTACAGGCCGTACTGGGGCCCGGATACAAGTTGCTGACACCCCGCGACTGCGGCGTGACGGAGGAGATCCCCGAGGAACAGGATACCCTCGAAGGCAACGCCTCGCAGAAGGCCCATTACCTGCACGAACGCACCGGAATGGATTGCTTCGCCGACGACACGGGGCTCGAAGTCGAAGCGCTGGGCGGGGCCCCGGGCGTACACTCGGCACGCTACGCCACCGACGGGCACGACTTCGCGGCCAACAACCGGCTGCTGCTGAAAAACCTCAAAGGGAAGGCCAACCGCCGGGCACGGTTCCGCACGGTGATATCGCTGCTCCTGGACGGCGAAGAGCACCTTTTCGAAGGGATCGTCGAGGGGCGCATCATCGACCGGGAAACGGGGCACGAGGGATTCGGGTTCGACCCGCTGTTCATCCCCGACGGATACGACCGAACCTTCGCGCAGATGACCACCGGGGAGAAAAACGAAGTGTCGCACCGGGCCCGTGCCGTACGCAAACTCGCCGCGTATTTGCATTCCGTCGAGAAATAAGCGTCTCTACGAAAAACAGGCGGCGCCTCGGCAAAATGCAAGTAAACTTGCTTTTGCCCTCGGCTTGCACTATCTTTGCCGTTCCTATGGAAGAGAGAAATTACAACAAGGAGGAGCGTTTCGACGCCAAAACCATCGAAGAGCTGAAGCACCACTACACCGAAATACTGCGGTTACTGGGCGAGGATCCCGCACGCGAAGGGTTGCAGAAGACCCCCGAACGGGTGGCCAAGGCAATGTCGTTCCTGACGAAAGGATATGACGAAAACCCGTTGGAGATCATCCGCTCGGCGACGTTCCGCGAAGAGTACAAGCAGATGGTGCTGGTGAAGGACATCGAACTTTATTCGCTCTGCGAGCATCATATGCTGCCGTTTTACGGCAAGGCGCATGTCGCCTACATCCCCAACGGCCATATCACGGGGCTTTCCAAAATAGCCCGTGTGGTGGAGTGCTTCGCCCGCCGCCTGCAGGTACAGGAAAGGCTGACGGTGCAGATCCGCGACTGCATCCAGGAGGCGCTGAACCCCATGGGCGTAGCCGTCGTGATCGAAGCGAGCCACATGTGCATGCAGATGCGCGGCATCGAAAAGCAACAGTCGGCGACGACGACCTCGGCCTTCACCGGGATTTTCCTCTCCGACCACCGCACGCGCGAAGAGTTCATGACCCTGATCTCGCACCGGTACCGGTAGACCCGCCGCACGATAAAACGGAACGTCCCGCAGCGCACGGCTTGCGGGACGTTCCGTTTCCGGGGGCGACCCGGTTATGATTTGCCCTTACCCTTGAACTCCACCAGGGCGGCATTCAGCGCCCGGTGAAGCGAATACTGCGAAAGGGGTTTGACGAGGAATTCGTTGCACCCCGCATTGCGCGCGCTCTCGATCTCGCTGCCGGACGAATAGGCCGACATGGCAATGATGGGGACGTCCGCCGAAACGCTGCGGATACGCCGCGTAGCCTCCAGGCCGTCCATCACAGGCATGCGGATGTCCATCAGCACGGCATCGGGCTGCACCGTCCCGAACATGTCCACGGCCTCGGCTCCCGTATGGGCACGCACGAGGCTGAAGCGGCGGCTGAGGACGGCTTCGATGAGTCTGAAATTGGTGTCCGAATCCTCGGCGACCAGCAGTACCCACGACTTGCCGTCGTCCCGGCCCGGGGCGGCGCAATGCTGCTCGTCGTCTTTGCCGCCGTCCCGGTGGACGACGGGGATCGAGAAATGGAACCGCGTGCCCTTGCCGGGTTCGGAATCCACTCCGATTGTACCGTCGAGTTTCTCGACGATCATCTTCGAAATGGCCAGCCCGAGCCCGGTTCCGGCTGCGAAATCGTTGAGTTTGACGAACCGGTCGAAAATATTGCGCGCCTTCTCGGGCGGTATGCCCATGCCGGTATCCTGGACGAAGAACTCCACGCACCCGTCCTTCAGGTCGAACCCGAAGCGGATCTCCCCCTCTTCGGTAAACTTGCCGGCGTTGTTCAGCAGGTTGGAAATGACCTGTGCCAGGCGGTTCTGGTCGCAGACGATCTCCACGTTCGCGACCCGTTCCTCGAAGACCAGCTCCACGCCCGGCTTGACGCGGGGTTTGTGGACTTCCAGCTCCGAGCGGCAGAGGTCGTTGAGGTTCATCGGCCTGAAGCGGAATTCGAGCGTCCCGGCTTCGATCTTCGAAATGTCGAGGATGTCGTTTATCAGTTGCAGCAGCAGCTCGGAATTGACGTCGATGATATCGATGAACTGTTGTTTCTCCTCCTCGGTTTCCACTTCGCCGATGAGCTTGGCAAAGCCCACGATGGCATTGAGCGGCGTGCGGATCTCGTGGCTCATGTTCGCCAGGAAGGCAGATTTGAGACGGTCGGACTCCTCGGCGCGGATACGCGCCTCGACGATCTCCAGCTCGGCATTCTTCATGTCGGTTATGTCCCACGAGACACCGATGATGAGCGGAAGACGGTTTTCGACCGGCACCAGCGACTTGGAAGTATTGACGATACGGGTCTCGCCCGTGACCGAGACGTACTCCTCGATGAAGGTCTGGCGTTCGCCCGTACGCAGCAGCGTCAGGTCGTCCTGGCGGAAATGCTCCGCATCCTTCGGGCTGGGGAAAATCTCGTAATCGGTATGCCCGAGCGCCCTGGAGGCCGGAATCCGCGAATATTCCTCGAACGCCCGGTTCCAGTAGAGGTAACGGAACTCGTTGCTCGGGTCTTTCACGAACAGATAGACCGGGACATTGTTGAGGATGCACTCCAGGATGGAGTTCATCTCCTTGACCTTGCTCTCGTGTTCGATGCGCTGCGTCACGTCCCGGCCGAAGAACCAGACAATCTCGCGTTCCTGGAAGTAGTCGTAGATGATGTAGGCCACGATGTCCCACGCCACGATATGCCCCTGCTCGTTCTTGAAGCGGACGGTGTATTTGTGCGAGCCGTTATCGCGGCGTATTTTCTCCAGCCGGGCATCCCACTGCTGACGGGAACCTTCGTACGACCAGAAATCGTAAACCTTGTGTTGCGAAAGGTCGCCTTCGACATCGTGCCGCACCCGGAACTGCTCGTTGGCATATTCCATCGTACCGTCCAGGCTGCAGGCGTAAATCTTCTCGTCGACATTGTCCAGCGCATATTTGACCATCTCCAGCTCATGCTTGGCGGCCTCAGCCTCGGTGATGTCGCGGCAGATGCAGAGGGCATGCTCCTCGTCGAGCGGGAAAATCCGGTTTTCGTAGTTGCGGGTTCGGCCCCCGAGCGTAATGTCGTGGTGGGAAGAGGAGCCGCACCCCGTCGCAAAGACATTGTCGAGGTTGTTCTTCACATTGCGGCAGGCCGAGGGCGAAAGCATCGTCCGGATATTCTGCCCGGCGAGCTCTCCGCCCGGAACCCCGACATGGTTGGTCTCATCCGCGGAAACCAGTTCGACCAGCGTCCCTTCGCGGTCGAGCACGGTCAGCATGTCGGGTATCGAATCGAGAATCTTACAGGCATAACGCTCCCGAAACCGACTCCCGGAAGCCTTCGGCGTATCGAGTTGTGCCTCGAGCTCTTCGATCCTGCGGATAAGCTCCTCACGGGAACAGTTATCGTATCGGCTCATACCTTGTGATCATTATGCAT
>ERZ1504464.411-NODE-411-length-12331-cov-3.956663_pt1 | contig 12331 bp, 5 predicted proteins | sample MGYA00574785_ERZ1504464 | MGnify/ENA primary metagenome ERZ1504464 (study PRJEB39906, sample SAMEA3182090) | gut metagenome | biome: human; feature: gut; material: Stool; isolation source: human stools | place: Canada | collected 2013-03-12 ...
GTACTTCCCACCGCGGTAGTGCTTCATGGGAGTATGCCCGTTCAGCAGTTCGCGTGCCTGGTCCTGATAGCCGTCGTCTATGACGGGACCGTTGTCACTGCAGAATACAAAAATGGTGTTGTCGGCAATGCCGAGGCTGTCCAAAGTGTGCATGATTTCACCCACGGTCCAGTCCAGCTGGAGGATGACGTCGCCACGTACGCCCAAACCACTCTTGCCGGCGAAACGCGGATGTGGCACGCGGGGAACATGTACATCTTGCGTACCCATATAAAGGAAGAAAGGTTCGTCTTTATGGGCTGTGATGAAGTTCTTAGCTTTGTCTGTAATCACGTCGGCAATGTCTTCGTCTGTCCAAAGGGCGGATTTGCCGCCGGTCATCCAGCCGATGCGGGGGATGCCGTTGATGATGGTGTTATTGTGCCCCTGGCTGGGTTTCATCTTGACGAGTTCGGGGTTTTCGAGACCGGTGGGCCAGTCACCGACCTTGTGGTCGTAGCTCACAGTGATAGGGTCGTTGGGGTCGAGACCCACTACATGTCCGTTCTCTACAAAGACGCAAGGAACGCGGTCGACGGTAGCGGGGATGATGTATTCATAGTCAAAGCCGATGTCTTGGGTGTTCGGTTTGATGGAGTGGTTGAAGTCTGTACCGCCTTTAGGGCCCAGGCCGAGGTGCCACTTGCCCACTGCTGCAGTGGCGTAGCCTTCTTCCTTGAACATATCGGCCATAGTGACGCAGGCGGTATCGATGATGAGTTCGGAATTGCCCGGAGCGATGCCGGTATTCTTCTGTCGCCAGGGATACATGCCCGTCAGCAGGCCGAAACGGGAAGGAGTGCTGGTGGAAGAAGTGGCATAAGCGTTGGTAAACTGCATGCCTTGTCCGGCAAGGCGGTCAATGTTGGGAGTGCTTACTTTGGTGGCACCGTAACAGCTCAGGTCGCCGATACCCAGGTCATCAGCAATCAGATATACTACATTGGGCTTCTGCGGCGAGTGCTCCGAAGTCTTGTCTTTAGGTTGGCTTCCGCATCCCGCTATCAGGGCTGCACCGGGAATCAGAGACCACAAGGGGGAAAAATGCTTCATAGTTCTTTGACTTTAGATTGTAATTCTGAGGTCAAAGGTAAGAGGTTTTATGGAATCGGGTGTATAAGGAAGTACAAGGGAAGGGAGAAAAAGTACAAACCGTATCATGCGATGGCTTGATGTACAATATTAAGATGTCTCTTCACTGTCTTCCGTACTTTCCTCTCCTCCATTCTCTCCTTTGCGGTAGGCCAGTGGGCTGACATGGTAAATGTCCTTGAAGCATTTGGAGAAATAGCGTGAAGAACTGAAACCGATCCGGTCCGCAATTTCAGTGATATTCAGCTCCGGATTGTTGCGCAGCATCAGAGCGCCTTTCTTCAGGCGGATGGTCAGGATAAAGTCGTTCGGAGTTTGTCCGGTGATAGCCTTCAGCTTGGTGAACAGATTGGTGCGTGCCATTGCCATTTCACGGGCAAAGACGTTGACGTTGAACTCCGTATCGTCCAGATGTTGCTCGATGACTGCCATGGCACGGTCCAGAATCTCCTTGTCTATGGGGTTGGTGGCAAGCATCTGTACAAAGGCTTGCGGCTGCTTGCTGAACTTTTCCTGCAGAAGGATGCGCGAGTTCACGAGGTTGTTGCAGCGCGAAATCAATAGATTGGTGTTGAACGGCTTGGTGATATAGTCGTCCGCACCGATGCGCAGTCCCTCGATGTTCTGTTCGATGGCAGTCCGTGCAGTGAGCAGCACCACGGGGATATGGCAGGTGTTGAAGTCACTTTTTATCTGTTTGCACAGTTCCGTTCCCGACATGTTGGGCATTACTACATCGCTGACTACGATATTGGGCATTTCGCTGCGCACCAGTGCGAGTCCTTCCGCTCCGTCGGCCGCAGTCAGCACTTCGTAGAAGGGCTTGAAGATACCTGCCAGCATGTCGCGGATGGAGTCGTTGTCTTCCACTATTAGGATTTTTGCATCCGGGAGTCGTTTGATGGGAGCACTCTCTTCCAGCTCTGCCTTGAGCAGGGCATCGTTTTCCGGTTTGGGAATTTCTATTTGTTGCACACTGTCTGCATTCTTATTTATTTGCTCTTCGTCAAACTGTGCGTTCCCCAATTGCAGGTTTACGATGAAGCTGCTACCTTTGCCCAGTTCGCTTTCCACACGGATGGTGCCGTGATGGAGCTCCACGATACCCTTCGTCAATGCCAGGCCGATACCCGTACCCGTCTTGCTTGCATCCGTAGAGTCCATTTGGTCTATCTGGTAGAAGCGGTCGAATATCTTGTCCACTTCCCGGGCATCTATGCCGCTGCCGGTATCGGTCACGCGGATGACGGCATTGCTGCCTTCGGTCTTGATGCTGAGGGTGATGCTGTCTTCCGCCTTGGTATGCTTGACGGCGTTGGACAGCAGGTTGTTTATCACTTTCTGAATCTGTTTTTGGTCATACCATACTTCGAGGCTGTCTGTTTCCTTCTCGAAGTAGAGGCTGATTTGTTTGGCGCTGGCATATTCCAGGAAAAGCAGATAGTTTTCGTATAGGAAGTTCACGATGTTGTGTGGACTTACCTTTATCTTCATGTGCCCTTGTTCCTGCTTGCGGAAGTCGAGCAGCTCGGTGATGAGTTCCCGTAGCTGTATGCTGTTCTTGTAGATGCCCAGTACCTTGTTATATATGGCAGGCGTGAAGTTCTGGAGTTGCATCAGCGTTTCCACTTGGGCCACGATGAGTGTCAGCGGGGTGCGGAATTCATGGGAAATGTTGGTGAAGAAACGTAGCTTTGACTGGTTCAGGGCCTCTACGTCACGGATGTGCTTCTGTTCGTACTTCAGTGATTCACGCAACTTGATTCTGGACTTGTAGGTACGCACCAGATACCAGAGCAGGATTCCCGTCACTATCAGGTAGATAAGATAGGCAAGGGGAGTCTTGTAGTAGGGAGGCAACACGTGTATGGTCAGGTGGACTTGCGGACAAAGGCTCTCGTCTTTTCCGTTGGGCTTTATAATCAAGTTATAGGTTCCGGCGTTCAGGTTGGTATAGGTGATGTTGTGCAGTCCACGGGCACTGTTCCAGTCGTTGGAGAAGCCTTCCAGCTTATAGATGATGTCGTCTTTGTTGGCGGCTACATAGTTTGAAGTGGCAAACTCTATGCTGAACATGGACTGGTCAGCGTTGAGCGTAATCTCGGGGGTGCAGTACAAGGCTTGCTGCAGGATACCGGTCTCATCTCCCACTTGTATTTCCGTTCCGTTCACAATGAGGCGGGAGAGGATGATTTTGTAGGGTTTCGGCGTGAAGTTCAACTCCATTTCATGGAAAGAAATCATTCCCTGCGTGCCTCCCAGGAATATCTCTCCGTCACGGGTCACGCAAAGGGCATTCTCGTTGACGGCAGTCATTGGGAAACCGTTTTCGGCACTGTAGTTCAGGAATGCCTTTTGCCGGTAGTCGAAGATGGAGAAGCCCTCGTTGGTGATGAGCAGCAGTTTGCCGCTGGTGGGGGATTCCTCCGTCTCATAGATACAGTCGCTGGAAAGGCCGTTCTTCGCTTGGTCAAAGTTCTCGAAGTCGTTGCTGGCAGGGCGGTATAAGTCCAGTCCGCTGCCCGAAGTGGCGAACCACAGATTGCCTTTGCTGTCTTGGGTAATGTTGTTTACATTGTTGTTGCTGATGCTGTGTGGGTCGGCAGTATCATGGCGGTAGTTGGTCAGTTTGCCGGTATCGAAACGGTAGCTGAACACACCTTCGCCCGTGGCTGCAATCCAGAGCGTACCGTTGCTGTCGAAAGTGACATCTGCCACCATCTTGATTTTTTTGCCTTCTTTGCTGTCCTGGAACAGTTGTTGGCATTTCCCGTTGGCAGGGTCGAAGAGGCAGATTCCGTTTTGGGTGGCTATCACCAGGTGGTCTTGGTAAGGCGCGATATCGCGGATGATGTCGGAAGGCAAGGTCTCCGGATTACCTGCTTCCATGCGGTAGTGTGTGAATTGCCCCGAGCGTATGTCCAGTCTGTTCAGTCCGCCCAGATGGGTTCCTATCCAGATGATGTCTTTGGAGGCATCATAATAGAGAGCCTTGATGTTGTTATGGGAAATACTGTTGGGACCGATTTCCGGGCGGAACCATTTGAACTCACGGGTACGGCGGTTGTAATAGTTCAGTCCGCCCCCTTCGGTGCCAATCCACAGATTGCCGTCCTTGTCTTCGATGGTGCGGCCTACAACCGGATTGCTCAGCCCCTTCTTTTCGATGGGCGAATACATATAGCGGCTGTATATCTCGTACTCGGGGTTGAAGTAGTTGACGCCGCCAAAGTAGGTTCCCAGCCACAGCGTTCCTTGGTTGTCCTTTACGATGCACCAGATGGAAGAGTGTGTCAGTCCGTCGCTCTGGGCATCACTGGCAGTGTGGTTCTGGAAGAGTCCCGTACTTTTGTCATACCGGTTCAATCCGTTGAATGTCCCAATCCAGATGTTTCCCAGATTGTCTTCACAGCAGGCTCGCACGAAGTTGGAAGAGATGCTGTAAGGGTTCTTTGCGTCGTATTCAAAGATTTCGATGGTTCCGTCGGTCTTTACATGGTGCAGCCCTTCTTCCCAGCTGCCAATCCATAACTCGCCTTCGCTGTCTTGGTATATGCTGGTGATGTTGCCTTTCAGGATGGGGTGGGTCAGCTCGTTCTTGTCCAGTTGCAGGCGGTATGCTCCGTTGGTGGTCGTTCCAATCCACATTTGTCCATTGTCCAGATGCATACAGCAGATTTCCAGACTTTTTCCGGGAAGCTGGTAATAGAGGTCAAAGTTCCCGGTCTGCTCGTTATAGCGGTAGATTTCATTCTGTTTTCCGATGAAAAGGGCCTCTTTGTAATATATGCTGTGTACATTTCCTTGCAGCAGGGTGGTGAATCTTTGGGTGGCGAGATTGAACTCGGCTACTCCTTCCGTACAGAGCAGGTAGATTTTTCCGTTACGGTTGCCGGCCATGCGCAGCACGGTGTTGCAGAAAAGGCTGTAAGGGTCGTTCTTCTGCAGCTTGTAAGTTTGTATGTCTTCTCCGTCATAACGGTTCAAGCCTTCTCGGGTTCCAATCCATAAGACACCGTTTTCATCGATGTAAAGGCTGTTCACGGAGAATTGTGACAGACCGTCGTCGGTTGTCAGATGGTTGAAGGTGATGTTCTGCGCCTGCAGGGTTGCAGCAATCATGCTTACTGAAACAAGAAGCAGCCGGATGATAAACGTTCGCACTTTTCGGGTAGTTTTTAAGGTTTCAGTTACAAATATAGGTATATTTTGTACAAGACTTCTTATTTATTAGGCAGTTTTTGCGGTTATGTTTGGATAAATGTATAATTTTGGAAGCGCGCCGAACGATACTTGTCTTTTGATAGATGGCAATCGGCGTATCTTTGTAAACAAATTAATTCATTTATTATCATGAAAGACCTTTTATCTATTGTATCTCATTTTCAAATGCAGGGTACGGTTCGTGAAATCAAGCCTTTAGGCTCAGGCCTGATTAACGATACGTACAAAGTGACCACCGTTGAGGCCGATGCGCCGGACTATGTTCTGCAACGTATCAATCATGCCATTTTCCAGAATGTAGAGATGTTACAGTCTAATATCGAGGCTGTGACCGGGCATATCCGTAAGAAGCTGGAAGAGAAAGGAGAGGCCGATGTCGAGCGTAAAGTGCTTCATTTCATCCCCACGGCCGAAGGGAAAACCTATTGGTATGACGGTGAGAACTACTGGCGTATCATGACTTTTATTCCCCGTGCCAAGACTTACGAGACGGTGAACCCCGAATATTCCTATTATGCGGGAACTGCCTTCGGTAATTTCCAGGCTATGCTTGCCGACATTCCAGATACATTGGGCGAGACAATTCCCGATTTCCACAACATGGAGTTCCGCCTGAAGCAACTCCGTGATGCTGTGGCTGCCGATGCGGCGGGACGTGTGAAGGAGGTGCGGTATTTTCTGGATGAGATAGAAAAACGCGCTGATGAAATGTGCAAGGCAGAACGCTTGTTCCGTGAAGGCAAACTGCCCAAACGGGTATGCCACTGTGATACGAAAGTGAACAATATGATGTTCGACGAAGACGGTACGGTGCTTTGTGTCATCGACCTGGATACGGTGATGCCCAGCTTCATCTTCTCCGATTATGGCGATTTCCTTCGCTCAGGTGCCAACACGGGGTTGGAAGACGACAAGAATCCGGATAATGTGAACTTCAATATGGAAATATTCCGGGCATTTACCAAGGGCTATCTGGAATCGGGCAAGTCCTTCCTGTTGCCGATAGAGATTGAGAATCTGCCTTATGCGGCTGCCTTGTTCCCATACATGCAGTGCGTACGCTTCCTGGCAGATTATATCAACGGTGATACTTATTATAAAATCCAGTATCCGGAGCACAATCTTGTGCGTACCAAGGCTCAGTTCAAACTGTTGCAGAGTGTGGAGGAACATACACCGGAGATGAAAAAGTTCATTGACTCATGTATCTGAAAAAGTTTTTAATGACGATGGCGGCAGCTCTTTGCATGTTGCCGCTGTCTGCAATTAATCCCCAAAATAGTAAAATGAAAGAATTGAATGTAAAGAAAGTAAGTGTGGCCAATATACCGGTAGAGTCGGTTCCGGCTCTTCTGGATGAAGAGAAGGTGGCGTTTCAGCCCGTAAACACTGTGAATTGGGCTGCTTTTCCTTATACTCCCGATGTGGAATTCCGCATAGCGCATACGGAAGATGCCATTCTGCTGCATTTCAAGGTAAGGGAAGCGAGTGTACGCGCAGTTGCAGGCCACGATAACGGTCCGGTTTGGGAAGATGCGTGTGTAGAGTTCTTCTCTGTGCCTGCCGATGACGGAGTGTACTACAATATGGAGTGTAATTGTGCCGGGACTCTGCTTATTGGGGCAGGTGCCGGACGTGGAAACCGCCAGCATGCCCCGCAAGAGGTGCTCGATAAAGTACAGCGTTGGGCTTCTTTGGGACGTGAGGCTTTCGACGAAAGAGTAGGTGAGTGTGCCTGGGAAGTGGCCCTGGTCATCCCTTATTCCGCTTTCTTCCTGCATGACATCACTTCGTTGGATGGAAAGACGCTCCGTGCCAATTTTTATAAATGCGGTGACAAGCTCCAGACTCCCCATTTCCTTTCCTGGAATCCGATAGGTCTGGAGAAGCCGAACTTCCATTGCCCGGAGTTCTTCGGTACCCTGCATTTCGAGTAGTAGTAGAACAAAAAATTACTCAATCTGCCCTCACCACTATCACCGCTTTTCTGAAACTCCCTATTCATCGCCCTTTCAAGGGTGAGTGAGAGCAAATAAAAAGGGTGAGGGCAAATTTTACCCTCACCCTTCCGAGCGTACCCGGTTGCTTCCTGCTTCTTTCCCCGTCTTTTATAGGACAAGACAGACCATTGTCTACAGAAACAGTATAATAAATACCCTTTATATACTTAATCCGTTAGTTCACAACACTGAACAGTTTGTTCCAGCATTAGAGAACACTTTGTTTCAGTATAGAAAAACACTTTGTTTTCATATAATGGAACGAACTGTTTTGTTAAGGGAAACAAAGTGTTTTCTATAAGGAAACAAAATGTTTAGTTAAAGGAAACAGTTTGTTTTACTTAGCATACTGCCTGGAATGAATGTGCATCAAAAAATAGTAAAAGATAATGCAGGAACTATTGTAGAGGAATATAGAAAAGGGCACGAACTACGCAGACTTACAGAAAAGAATTTATTCATCCGTATTGTCTGCGTGATTCGTGCCCGAAGAAGGGTGTTTACTTCACGATTCCTTTGGAATTCTTGATGAAATTGATGATATTGTGTATCTCGTCACTCATCGGTACTTGGTCTTCAATCTTCTGCAAGGCATCCTGCACGCTGAAGTTTCCCTGGTATACCAGACGGTAGGCATTTACGATATGGCGCAATACACGTTCGGTCACCTGGTGTTTGTGTTGAAGCACAGCAGCGTTGATACCGTGGTATTCTGCCGGATTACCGTTCATGATGATATAGGGCGGCACATCCTTTGATATGCGGCAGCCAGCTTGAATCAGTACCCAACTTCCAATGTGGCAGTATTGGTGCAGAATGACGTTGCTGCTCAGAATGGTGCAGTCGTCTATCTGACATTCTCCGGCTACGGTAGTCTTGATACCCAGTACACAATGGTTGCCTATCTGCACGTCGTGGCAGAGGTGTACACCATCCATCAGGTAGTTCTCATTACCGATGCGGGTGGCGCTTCCTGCATGGGTAGCACGGCTGACAACCACGTTCTCGCGGATGTCGTTATTATCACCGATAATCAGCATGCTGTTCTCTCCCGTATAATGGAAGTCTTGCGGTTCGGCACCCAGAACGGCATTGTGATGCACCTTGTTCCCTTTTCCCATGCGGGTACCGTGCAGAATTTTTGCCCCCGACATAATAATACAGTCATCACCGATTTCCACGTTCCCTTCGATAAATGCAAAGGGCTGGATGGTTACATTCTTGCCGATTTTTGCGGCAGAATCTACATAAGCTAACGGACTTATCATAGTAATTAGCGATTAATGATTAATGATTAATGATTAATGATTAGTGATAAATGGTTAGTGATTAGGATTTACTATTTCATTAATCGCTAATCACTAATCACTTATCGCTCATTTTATTCTCTTCCTCCTCCAAGCGCTTGATACAGACTGATGACTGCCTGCATGCTGCTGAAGGTGTCGGATACTTCTGCAAGCTGTGCGCTGAGGTAAGACTGCTCGGCAGACAAGACTTCCAGATAGGTCGACGTGCCTAAGTTAAACAATTCTTTTGTATCTGAGGCAGCTTGGCGGGCAGAATTTACTTGAATAGTGCGTGAAACGGCTTTGTCCTTCTCCATTTGATACAGGTGCAGGGCGTTGCTCACTTCATTTCCGGCATTCAGCAGGGCGGTTTGGAACTGAATCTTAGCCTGCTCCTCTTGTGCCTTGGCTTGTTTCAGACGGGCAATGTTGGCACCGCGATAGAACAAGGGTTGCGTCAGCGAACCGATGGCGGAAGCCAGCAGTTTACCCGGGTTGACGATACCTGCACCGGAGTTATTGGTCCAGCCTCCCGAACCGCTCAATGTAATCTGCGGGTAGAAAGCGGCACGGGCGCTGTTGGTATTATAGTAGCTGGCAGCCAGTGACATCTCGGCAGCTTTCACGTCCGGACGGTTGGATAGCAACTGCAAGGGGATACCTACTGAAAATTCCGTAGGCAGCTGTTGCTCTTCCAGTACACCGCGTGCGATGCTCTGTGCCGGTTGGTGCAACATCAGGCAGAGGGCGTTTTCGGTTTCGCGTATGCTCTGGCGTATGTCGGGCAGTGATGCCATGACTTGAGCGTAGGCAGTGCGGCTCTGCTCTACGGCAGCAGAAGTGGTTCCGTAGATGCCTGCATCTTTCATGGCTTGCACGGTCTCCAGGTTCTTTTTCAGAATCTCGACGGTGCCTTCGGTGATTTGCAGTTGGCGGTCCAGCATCAGCAGGGTGTAGTACATGTTGGCTACGCCGGCGATGACTTGCGTCTGAACGGCTTGTTCGTAGAATTGCGTCTGCTTCAAGCTAACCTTTGCTTGTCGCTTCGGGTTCAGCAGTTGACCGAAGAGGTCGACTTGCCAGCTTGCGGTGACGGGCAGGGAGTAGATTTGTGTAGCCTTTCCCTTGTCCCAGCTGCTGACGGTTCCTTGCGGAGACAAGGCAAGCATCGGAGCATAGGCAAGGCGGGCAGACATCAGTGCGGCTTGTGCTTGTTTCACGTTCAAGGCGGCACTGCGCAGGTCACCGTTGTTGGTGAGTGCTTGCTCGATAAGTGTCTGCAGCTGTGGGTCTGTGAACACTTCTCTCCAAGGCAGATTACCGAAGTTGGCCGTATCTGCGGCTAATGTATCGTTCACGGACGCCGTGTCGCGATACAGTCCGGCAGTTGTCATGTCTTCGGGTCTGTCGTATGATTTGTAGATGTGGCAACTGCTCAATAAAGCAGTTGCGCACATCAGGCATATTATTTTCTTCATAATCGCTAATCGTTAATCACTATTTTGTATATAGTTCAATCTCCGGTTCTGCATCCGAGTTGTCCACATCTTCCCATTCCATCGGCTTGAATTTCTCCTGCAGGTACTGGAATGCCACGAACAGTGCGGGCACTATGAAGATTTGCAGAATCATACCGATTAACATACCGCCGATGGCAGACGTACCCAGCGTACGGTTACCGTTGGCACCCGCACCGGAAGCAAACATCAGCGGGAGCAGACCGACAATCATTGCCAACGACGTCATCAAGATAGGACGCAGACGGGCTGCGGCACCCAATACGGCTGCCCAGGTGATACTCATACCCATTCTGCGGCGTTCGAGGGCAAACTCTACAATCAAGATGGCATTCTTGGCCAACAGACCCATCAACATGATGAGGGCAATCTGCATATAGATGTCATTGGACATCGTACCCAGAATCATTTTCAGTGCCGGGATGCTGCCCAATGCGCCTATACCGCCTACAAAGAGGAAGCTACCCAGCAGACCGAACGGCACGGACAGCAATACGGATAAAGGCAGGATGTAGCTTTCGTACTGGGCACTCAGCAACAGATAAACGAATACGAAGCACAATATGAAGATGAGTCCCGTAGTGCTGCCACTCGTTTCGGCCTCTTCACGCGCCATACCTCCCAACTCATAACCGAAACCGGCAGGCAGGTTTTCCTGCGCCACTTCGGCAATGGCTTGCAGAGCCTGACCGGAAGTGTAGCCTGATGCGGGAGCCACCATCACCTTCATGGAGGTGTAGAGGTTGAAACGGCTGATGACGTCAGGACCATATACTTTCTTGATGGAGATGAACTGCGTGATAGGTGCCATCTCGTTGCCGTTGCGCACCTTGATGCTTTGCAGTGTTTCCATATTCTTGGTAGCATCAGGTTCGGCTTGTACTATTACGCGGTACATCTTACCGAAGCTGTTGAAGTTGGAAGCATACAAACCACCGTAATATCCCTGCAAGGTAGTCAAGATGTCATTGGGGCTGATGCCTGCTTTCTTACAAGCGGCAGCGTCAATGTCCAGCTGGTATTGCGGGAAGTGAGGGTTGAAGGATGTCTTGGCAGAGTTGATTTCAGGGCGTGCTTCCAGGGCTGCGTTATAGTTGTTCACCACGTCGAAGAAGTGGTTCAAATCACCACCCGTCTTGTCCTGCATGTTCAACTCGATGTCGCTTGAAGCCGAGTAACCCGGAATCATAGGCGGCGCGAAGAACAATACCTGCGCTTCCTTGATAATCTTTTGGGCGCGCATGTACAAAGTGGCGTACACAATCGTGGAGTTCTGCATCGTGGAACGTTCTTCCCAGTTCTTCAGCTTGATGATGAGTGAACCGTAGGAGGGGCCTTGACCGCCCAAGAAGCTATAACCTGAGATAACGGTACGTGACTGTACGGCAGGGTCTGCAGCAACCAAGCTGTCCACACGGTTCAAAATCTCTTGTGCGCGTTCTTGTGAAGTGCCCGGAGGCAGTGTCACAGCGCCCATGATGGTACCGGTGTCTTCGTTGGGCACCATACCGGTCGGGGTTATCTGCATGAATACGCCCAACAGTACAATAGAGCCGATAACCAGTCCTGCCGATATCCAGCGTTTCTGGATGAAGAACAACACTTGTTTCTTATACTTGCCCAAGATACCGTTGTATGAGTCATTGAAGGATTGTTTGAACTTGTCGGTAGTCATACCTGCCAACGCCAGCACACTGATGATAATCATCAAGCTACACAGAATGGGGTGTTCGCTGAAGCTGAACAGACCGAAAATCATGCCCAGGATAGCTACCGTCACGAAGAGCAGTGTAATGCCGGGACGCATCAACCGGCCTATAGAGTCGGCATAACGTGCAATCATAATCTTGCGGGCTTCCTTGGCGGCAACGCCTACACGCTCTTTCAGACTTTCGTGTCCGCCGTTGTGAGGTTTCAGGAAGATGGCACACAGCGCAGGACTCAGGGTCAGGGCGTTCAGAGCCGAGAAACCGATGGCAATCGCCATGGTCAAACCGAACTGACGGTAGAAAGTACCTGCCGTACCTCCCATGAAGCTCACGGGAACGAATACGGACATCATCACCAACGTAATGGAGACGATGGCACCACCCAGTTCACTCATGGCGTCGATGGAAGCTGTACGGGCCGATTTGTAGCCCCTGTCTCTTATACACATCTGACGCTGCCG
>ERZ1504464.414-NODE-414-length-12289-cov-3.564411_pt1 | contig 12289 bp, 10 predicted proteins | sample MGYA00574785_ERZ1504464 | MGnify/ENA primary metagenome ERZ1504464 (study PRJEB39906, sample SAMEA3182090) | gut metagenome | biome: human; feature: gut; material: Stool; isolation source: human stools | place: Canada | collected 2013-03-12 ...
GTATAAGAGACAGACTGGGAGCACCGGTACCTCTGAAAGAGTTTATAGAGAATAAATCACGCTTGGAACATGGGAAACAAGTTCTTATGGATAACCCCAAGCTTGATGAGCGTGAGTTAACTCTTGTTTTTACAGTAGAAGGTGATTCTCCTGCCGATTATCAGGCAAAGAAAACAGCTTTTTATGAAGAACTTTACAAAGGTAAAATTGATATTCAGATTCCTGAGAACAATAGTGATATTTATCATTTGCTGTATTTAGGAAAGAGCGTTTCTTATGCCCAAAGCTTAGACCGGACATTTGGGAAAATATCAGCCAAATTCTGTGAGTATAATCCATCTAACCGTGTTGTAGGCTAGAAATTTACGACATTAAATTCATTGTCGTGTATGGAAGCTCTAATTTTTAGGGCTTCTTTTTTTTATGTCCGACCTTTGTTTACATGATAGATATTAAGGACATACAAGGCAATACCCGCTTTTCAACTGGTATCAATTCCGGTGCAAAAGGCAAGTTCTCTTTAATGAAAGAGGACTATGTCGTACTACCTTTTAATACTCTGTCCCCAGTCGATTTCCAAGTAGGTGATTACGTTGACCTGCGTGGGGTACTCGATGCCTCCATGGGCGGTAAATTGGCAAAAATCTATCAGATTGTAGATATTCCCTATCCGACCTACAAGAACGGAGGCTACTCCTATGAACTTCGTTTTGACGCTTACTATTTCAAGTGGAAAACAAAGATATTCAAGTACACCCCGGAGTACAGAGGACAGGAAGCGTCCTGGTCCCTTACCGCTTCACTGGATGTCCAGATGGGTGTATTCCTTCGCAATTTGAAAGCTCTTGGTTATAAATATGAGGGAAAAGACTTCGTGTTCTCCATTGACGATAGTGTCGAGAACTCCTCCAAATTGATGACCTATGACAATACCAACCTCATTGATGCTATGTTCAGCATGGCTGATAACTGGGGTTGTGATTGTTGGGTAACGGACCATGTCATCAACTTCGGACGCTGTGAGTTCTCCGACGCTGTTAAGATTGAACTTGGCAAGGAAGCCAAGGACATGAGCCGGAGTGACAGCAAGGGTACTTATGCCACAAGAATCTATGCGTTCGGTTCAACAAGAAACATCCCTACCAACTATCGCCCGGTAGACCGGACCACTGTTGTCAACGGTATCGTCCAGAAGCGCCTTATGCTTCCGGCAGGCACTCCATACGTGGATGCCCACGAGGGCTTGACCGATTTGGAAGCCATTGAAGCCGTTGTTGTATTCGACGACGTCTATCCCAAACGGGTGGGTGAAATCACCGGTGTAAGCTCTTATGAGAGCGAGGTAGATAATGAAGATGGTACAAAGACAAAAGCTACCTTCTACCGGTTCAAGGATTCAGGCATCAACTTCTCGAAGGAATACATCCTTGAAGGACATGAACTCAAAATCAGGTTCGAATCCGGCAAGCTCAACGGCATGGAGTTCGGTGCTGCCTTTAACCCTCTTGGTCTGACTGAGAAGAACGACGACGGCACATGGAATCCTGACGCCCAGCTTTGGGAGATTATCCGTAACGAGGACTACGGTAGACCCCTGCCGGATGAAGTGTTGTTTCCCGAAAAAGGTGACAGATATGTGCTGTCCGGCTGGAATGTCGGGAAGATAACTGAACTTGGGTTGGTGGCTGCTGCCGAAGAGGAACTGCTTGCCACTGCAAAGAAGTACGTGGCAAAGACCTGCATCGACGACGGCACCTATACGGCTACGCTCAACTCCATCTGGGTACACAAAGACCAAATAAATCACAGCTTTGACATAGGACAGCGCATCAACCTTGTCAATCCTGCCTACTTCAAGGACGGGCGCTTGTCCCGTGTCATCGGCTTTGAAATCAACCTCGACAAGCCTTACGATTCCCCGCAGTATACGATTGGCGAAAGCACCGCCTATTCCCGCCTTTCCGATATTGAAACGCAAGTCGAAGAGTTGACTTTTAAGGGACAGACCTTCACCGGTTCGGGAGGAAGCAACATCTATGTCATCAAGACCAACGACGCTACGGCCGCAAGCAACTTCAATGTATTCTCTGCTTTACGTACCCTAAGAATGTTCTTGAGAAAGGATGCAAGCGACGTAGCGGAGGAGGTTATCACATTCTTAAAAGGCCTTTTGATTGGCAAGAATGGCAGTGGTATTACCGTCCGTGAAGACGGTACTTCCCAAGCTGTCGTTGACCGTCTGTATGTGAAGATAAAGGCCGTCTTTGAAGAACTGCAGGTTAAGAAAGCCACCCATGTAGGCGGTGAACAGACAATCACCCATGCCGGTATGAAGTGCATCCGCGTGGAGGAACTGGAAGATGCCTACCGCTGCTATTTCCTTGCCGAGCAGGAAGGTGAAGCGATAGCAAACGAATTTAGTGTAGGCTCGCTGGCGCAAGCAAAGGAGTGCAACATCGTCGAAGGGACTACCCTGAACGCCTCCAACCGCTACTATTGGCGTGAGGTCATGGCTGTGGGACGTGACTATATTGACTTATCCAAGGCCATCTGTGATGAAGGTAGTGATATCCCCCAAGCAGGTGACGATATTATAGGATTGGGCCACCGTACAGATGTAGACCTTCAAAGCGCAATCGTGCTATCGTCTACCAACGAGACATCCCCGTCTATAATTTTCTACACCGGCATTGACGACTTCAACCTAACGGGGAAAGATGTAATCTCCTTCGGTGTTGACAAATCCACCGGGCATGCCTACATGAAAGTGTACGGTACTTCCTATATCGGCGCCCGTGATGAGAGCACTTACATCAAGTACACACCGGAAGGTGGCGTAGAAATCAAGGGGCGATTCCTTACTATGGCCGGTGAGGACATCCTGACAATGTTCACTGTCATTGAAGGACTTATCAAGTCTGAAATCTCATCCGTGCGTGATGAAATCAATGCCCTGAACAATTACCTTAACAATGCGTCTTTTGCCGCTGATATGCAGTACTGGACCGGTAGCAGCAACATACGCATCTTCCGAGTTGACGGCCGGCTGCTGTATTTCAACAGTAACTTCTATGCGAACAAGGAATCTTTCGCTAATATAGTAAGCGAACGCGCAAAGAATGTGCTGCGCCTTAAGAACAGCTATATCGAGCAGGTCAATTCAGACTTTTACCGCCATCCGGATTTCGAGACCTTCGACGGGCTCAAGCGCCCCCGGCAGTTCACTATCTCTTTCAAGTATCTTGTGAAACGTCCCGGCACTCTTGCCTTCCATTTCAAGGACGAGAAGGAAGAAGGCTTCGAGGAATACACCCCGATTTCCTTTTCTAAGGACCTATATCCCGGTACCGAATTCAAACAGATGGAGATAACTGGCAAGTGGAACGGTACCGGTAATTTCTATATGTCTTTTACCGGTGACATGTACTTGTATGCACTGACACTAACCGATGATGCTCTTGCCGACCTGCGCGAGGAGTTCAACATGCGTTTCGAACTCACAGACAAGAAGATTCAGGCGAACCTTGATGAAATCAGAAATACGGCTGACAACTTTGAATATTATCACAGTGAATTCCTGCTGACTGCGCGTAATCTTGAAGTGAAGTTCACAGAAGACCTGCAGGATGCTGAGAGCCGCATAACGCAAGAATACGCCTCCGCTATCAACTTGTCCGCCCGTGGCCTGAAAGCAGAATTCACGTCCGGTCTTGCAGACCTTGAGACGGGAATCACCGAAGCATATAAGTCTGCCATCGGCATATCGGCCCGCGAGCTTCGTACAGACTTCAGTGCGTCCGTCTCTGACCTGGATGGCAGGATGTCCGCCCATGCAGGCGGCTTCCATGTGACGGCCGAGAAGATAGAAAGCATGGTGAGTGCCACAAACAGCCTGAAGGGTACCGTGGAACAGCATACCTCAGCCATTAGCCAGACGGCTAGCCGTATAGACCAGTTCGTGCAGAAGATAACCTTCGATTCCAAAGGTAACATTACCAATATCGACAAAGCCGGTTTAGTGACGGAGAGCAATATCGCCACCATGTTTGCGGAAAAGGTCGACCCCAACGGTGATATCGTCAGGCGTGCTCAAATCAGCGCGTTCATCACCGAAGGCGAAGCGGGCAGGCTGATATCCAATGCTACAATCGAGGCTGACCGGATAAACTTTACGGGAAAGACCATCATCAACGGCAGTTTCGTGGTCGATACAAACGGGCGTGTGACGATGAACGACATCACGGCAAACAACCTGACTCTAAAGGGCAGCATAACGGGCACGGATGCTACGCTGAACGGCATTACAGCTAATAATCTGACATTAAAAGGCAATATCTCAGGTATTGACGCCATCCTGAACGACATTACTGCCAATAACCTTACGTTGAAGGGCAACATTACCGGGGCGGGGGCTACACTGAATGATATCACCGCCAATAATCTTACCTTGAAAGGGAGTATAACGGGCAGGGATGCTGTCTTGAACGATATCACCGCGAATAACCTTACCCTGAAAGGTACCATATCCGGTGCCAATGCCACGCTTAACGATATCACAGCCAATAATCTTACGTTGAAAGGAAATATTTCCGGTGCCAACGCCATATTGAACGGCATCACCGTAAACGGAAAGATAAACGCCTCCAGCGGCCGGATAGGTGACTATCTGTATCTGCATGGTAACGGTATATCCACCAACTCGAGAGCGTTCGTGACCGACCTTACAGATAGCACTACGCAGTTCGAACTCAGCAAGAGCTACTATCTGCATGCGATAGCGTCGGACGGAGGAGCCAATAGCATCCTGATAAGGCCCTACCAGACTATGGAAGCGGGCACAGTCAAAGGGGTGGTAACCATCTCTGCAACCATTCCGGGGCGCAATAGGGCCATACACGTATCTTCCGGCGAGAGCTATTTCGGTGGTGATGTGATAGTGGGGAAGATGTATGCTCCGTCCTCCGGGACTCTGGAAATTGCCGGGCCGCTGAAGACGCAAGGTGTATACCGGAATACTGACGTGATACTCTCTTCGGTTACAAGGTACAGCATTAAGGCGACCGACCACACACTGCTTTTTTACGGCAACTGTACTATATCCCTTCCGTCCTCTTCTGACGGGCATGAGATATGGATAATGCCGAACGGGAATACCATCAGTTTTCCTTCCGGTACGTTCGCGAACTCTTCCAGGACGAATATCAACGGGCGTGAATGGCATGTGATAAAACGGGTTTTGGGGAATTGGTATCTGTCATGGATGAGTATATAGAATAATTAAAATAGAAAGTATGAAAATCAACTTTAAGAAAATCGAGGCCCAGACCTCATTCGAAGGCGCCAAGCAGACCTTCGACGTAGCCGAAACGGTCGGCAATGAAATGATGTACAACGGAAGTATCCTTCTGGATATAGGCTTTGAAGACTTGGCACGGGAAATCTACTACTCGAAAGATGCGGTGGAAATCCCGGAACAGTATTGCAAGGCTCTTGAACTTGTGGTGAAGAACTCACGGCTCATAGCTGCCGTGAAACGTGCGGTAATTAACCAACTGAACGTCATCCAGCCATCTTAAATCAATTCTGAAAATTATGGTATTGGAATCAAATCAGTTCAACCAGCTTGTAGAGGAGGTGAAGAAAGCCCTTCTTGTCGGCTCCCAAGGTGTGGGCGATGTGGAGATTGTCGATTCGCTGGCCGATATCGTGAGCCTGCCCGCCCTCCGTCTTGCCGGTATGGAAGAATCGGTGGTCGAGGCACCGCTTGAGTTGCTGTCTGCCCCTGCTGAGGAAGCTGCTGAGGAAGTGCGCAAAGCCGAAGCGGAGCGTGTCATAGTGGAGAACGCACGCAAGGAAGCTGAGAAATCCCGTGAAACGGCTGAGACAAAGCGTGCTTCATCTGAAAGTACCCGCGCATCTGCTGAAACTACGCGTATCAATGCCGAAAAGGAACGTGTGACAGCCGAAGGTCTCAGGAAAACGGCAGAGACAGAGCGAGGCAAAGCTGAAGCGGTCCGACAGACGTCTGAGACCGGACGGGCAACTGCCGAAACCGGCCGTGTTACTGCCGAAGGTAAACGTGTCAGCGCCGAGGAGGAACGTAAAAATGCTGAGACAGTGCGGGCCAACGCAGAGTCAACCCGACAGACAGCCGAAACGGGTCGTGTCAATGCTGAAACCGGTCGTGCTACAGCAGAAGGTAAGCGCGTTACTGCTGAGAATGCCCGAAGCACTGCTGAGGATACACGTAATAGTGCGGAAACTAACCGCCAAACAGCCGAAACCGGACGCGTAAATGCTGAAAGTGGCCGTGTAAATGCTGAAAGTACCCGTGTCACTGAATTTGCTGCCCTCAAGCAGGAATCGGAGACGGCTACTGCGAATGCTACTGATACGGCAGAACATCCTACCTACATCGGTGCAGACCACTATGTATACCAATGGGATAAGAGCGCTAAAGAATACGTTAAGACGGATATCTATAAAGGCAAGCCGGGAGATACATTCACCCTTCTTGGACGTTACGATACGCTTGATGCCTTAAAGACTGCTGTACCTGACGGGTCAAACATCACTGGTTTCTATTCCGTTGGAACTGCATTGCCTTATACATATTATGCCTGGTATAACGGTGATTGGCAAAGTCAAGGACAATTACAAGGTCCAAAGGGCGATAAAGGCGAGAAGGGGGATACGGGAGCGCAAGGTCCTCAAGGCGTACAAGGTCCACAGGGCATGAAAGGTGATACCGGTGCCACAGGACCGCAAGGAGTAAAAGGTGATACTGGTGCTACCGGTCCTGCTGGTGCAAAAGGCGCTACCGGTGCTACTGGTGCCACGGGTGCAGCAGGTGCAAGTGCCAGTATTACCGGTGCTACTGCTACGGTTGACGCCAACATCGGTACGCCCTCCGTGACCGTTTCTCTCGGTGGTACCGCATTGGCCAGAACCTTTTCCTTTGCTTTCAAGAACCTGAAGGGTGCTACCGGAGCTACTGGACCTAAAGGGGCGACTGGTGCGCAAGGACCACAAGGGCCGCAAGGTGTCGGTGACCCGACAGTCACCGGTGCGAATACGGTCACGACACTGGCCTCCCTGCCAATTTCCAAGAGAAGTATCACTGCAAGGTTGGGTTCTGCCACGAACATCAGCCTTGCTTCCGGAATGTCAGTGGGCAATGACTTGTATATCCGCTGCGTCGCATCGGCGGCATTCACACAGCCGATACCCAATACCGGCGCGTTCACTTCGATGTCCGGTACTTCAATCAGTGTTTCCGCTGGAGATATCTTTGAGATTAGTATCTGGTGCTATGCCGCTGGCGCCTATTCAATATCCGTAAAAACAAGGGACTAAGGTTTATGAGTGTATTAAAAAGACGAAGCAATAATATAAAGGACGGTCAGTATGTGATTGCATTCTCCGACAGTAGAGCCTTAATAGATATTTCCAAGGATTGTGGAATGACATGGACCAGAAGACAACCTTCCGACCTTCCTAATGTAAACGAATACTTTTTCAGCAACGATAGAACGAGGATTGCCATGTCCGGAGACGGCAGGCATATCTATTGCTCGTGCTATATGGCAAATGTGGGATTATTGCGTTCTACGGATTTTCTGGAGACGGCAGAACCTTTCAAGCCTGATAATTGCTATTCCGTATACTCGATAGCCTGCAACGGCAGGGGGAATCTGGTCGCTGTTGTGTGTCAGAATAGCAATAACAAATATGATTTGATGCTTTCCGGGGATTATGGGAAGACATGGCGGGTCTCCAATGGATTAAAAGACAATACCGTGCCTCTCATGGGGGTGGAAATGTCCCATTCCGGCAGATACGTAGTGGCATATGCGTCAAATTCTCCCTATTATACTACCCATGAGCTGTTTATATCTTCCGATTATGGAGAAACTTTCAGCAGTGAAATATTCAGGGGGCCTATCACAAAGATTGCCATTTCCGGTGACGGCAAATACATGTTGTGTTGCTGCAACAGGGAGAGTTCATCAAAGTTATACTATGCCTATTATTCCGGGGATTATGGGAAGACGTGGACTAAAATTACCGATTCGAGTTTCTCTGCCCGTACATTGGCCATATCCTATGACGGGAAATATATGGTTATAGAGGGAGGGTACTCTTATTCCGGTGCACGTATATCCGCCGATTACGGAAAAACCTGGGCATTGAAGCATTCCGTTATTGGCAATAGCTTTGCTTTGGGGCTTTCGTCTGACGGAAAGTATGCGATAGCACAGGAAAGTTCTTCTCCGTATCGTATGTTCAAATCTTCGGATTATCTGGGCTCATTTACTGAAATAAATACGGCACCGCTTACATCAGGTATTAGAGCGAATTACCGATTTATCATAATGAATAAAAATAGGCTTTAACAATAATGCAATATATACATATTTATTCAGAGGAGAAAGTTGTCCGTCTTGATTTTGAACTGGACGGAAACTATGAAGTGGGTACAACCTATGAGGATTACCTGAATGGAGCCTGGGTACCGTTGAATGTGGAACAAAAAACATTTTATGAAACCCATCCGGCAGCGTCTGCAAAGGAAATTCTTGAATGTGAATTAATCCCTCCCTATGAGCCGACTTTGGAGGGTGTGAAGAGCGCGAAGGTCAATGAAATTGCTGTTTACGACGGGTCCGATGCCGTGAATTCCTTTACGCTTGGCGGCAAGCGGATGTGGCTTGACAAGGATACGCGGGTAGGACTGGCAAACTCAATCACTATCGAGCAGGCTGCGGGCAAGGAGACAACCGTGCTGTGGTATGATACCGTGAAGTATGTAATCCCCATTCCTCTTGCCTTGCAGATGCTGGCCGCACTGGAACTGTATGCCCTGGAATGCTATAATGCCACGCAGGAACATCTGGCCGCGGTTATGGGACTTGCTACGAAAGAGGAGGTCGGAGCGTATGATTACACTTCCGGTTATCCTGAAAAATTAGTGTTCAACCTTTAAATTGATGGCTTATGATTTACTTATATTTTATGTCGCTGTTTTTGCTCACTATGTACATAATGTATGCGGTGAGAGTGTGCGGAGTGCCTTGGAGCTTGTCTGATACCTACTATCAGTTGAAGAAGCGGAATCGTCCGGCATGGCTGTTCCAGATAGCTATGATTGTTCCTGCCATGCTGCTTATGCCGGTGTGGATTGAATGCTCATCGGAGAACCTGCAATGTTTGGCATTTCTTGCTTGCGGTGGGCTGATGTTCGTCGGGACAGCCCCGCTGTTCAAGGAGGAATTTCAGAGCAAAGTACATTATGCAGGGACAGTAATAGCCGGATTAGCTACAATTCTTTGGGTTTGTCTCTCCGGTATGTGGTACTTGCCTGCGGTTGCTTTCCCGATAGCCGTTGTTATCATGTTGAGATACCGGAAATGGCTGTTCTGGGCGGAGATGGCAGCGTTTGCTTGTGCTTATGTGGGGGTGCTTATAATTTGTATCGATTGTTAAACCGGGAGAAATGGAAATGAATGATTGGATTATGTTGGTGACCGCACTCGGTGGCATCGAGGGCATCAAGCAGCTTGTTAAGTGGTGGATGTCGCGCAAGACCAATGCGCGTATTGAGGATGCCCATGCGGATGTTGAGGAGTTCAAGGCTTTACGGGAGTACAACGAGTTCCTGCAGAAGCAGCTTTCGGAGAAGGAACAGCGGTTTGTGGAGCAGACTGACCGGCTCCGTAAGGTGCAGGATGAATTGTTTACACTGAAGGAGACTAATTCTGACCTGAAACTGGAACTGGCGCTTAAACGGTGTGAGAGGAAGAAATGCGGTGACAGAGAACCGCAAAACGGCTACTGATTCGCGGAAAGGAAGGTGTTTCACAACGACTCCCTTTCCCTTAATACTACACAACTTAAAGTTTAAACAAAGGCGTTTGCAAATATATTGTATTTTTATGTAAAACCAAAAATCAAGGAGGAAAATAAGAATGGTGAATGTGTATAAATTAGCGCCGTGGATTCTCAAATGGGAAGGCGGTTTCGTGAATGACCCGGCAGACCTTGGAGGTGCTACGAATATGGGTGTGACTATCGGTACGTGGAAGTCATGCGGCTATGACAAGGACGGTGACGGTGATATAGACGTGGATGACTTGCATCTGCTTACCCGTGAGGATGTCGTTAACCGGGTGCTCAAGCCACATTATTGGGACAGATGGAAAGCTGACGAGATTAAATCGCAATCAGTTGCTAATATATTGGTTGATTGGGTGTGGGCATCCGGTGCACACGGAATAAAGATACCTCAACGCTTGCTTGGTGTTACTGTGGATGGAATAGTAGGTCCTAAGACACTCGCTGCGGTGAATGCCAGGAACCCGCGTGAGTTGTTCGACATGATTAAGATTGCACGGTTCGATTTCATCGAGGATATATGCCGCTCTCGTCCGGCGAACAATAAATTCAAACGGGGGTGGATGAATCGGATTAACGATTTAAGGTTTGAGGAATGAAAAAGTTACTGTGGATATTGGTTGTATTGCTGGCAATTGCTTGTGTGGCGGCTTGGTTTCGTCCGCACGAGCCTTTGTCGGCAGAAATACGTACCGAGACGAAGATAAAGACGGTTGTCAAGGTAGATACGATGCTTATCTCTGCACCGATGGCTGTGTTCTGGCGTTTCGTGCCGGATGATACGACACGGATAGGTGATACCTTGCTTCATCGTAAGCAAGTGGTATATAGAGACAGCTCGTATCAGGCTGTGGTGAGCGGATATGTAGACCCTCGGCTGGATAGTTTACAGATATTTCCTAAGACGGTGTATCAGACGGTGACGAATGATATATACCATCCAGTCGCCATCAAGTCGAAGAAGAAGCGGTGGGGCTTTGGTTTGCAGGCTGGGTATGGCTATCCGAGTGGAATGTATGTAGGTGTAGGGGTAAGCTGCAACTTATTCATGTGGTAATTGGAATGTGGGAAAAACAAAAACAGAATGTTCTGTTAAGATATTTTTTGGTGAATCTTTGTTTTCTGCACTAAAATACGTATTTTAGTGCCGCCAAATAAATATATCTTAAAAATGAATCCCTTTTCATTGTGTAATCCGTAAAATCGGATTAAGGTTGTAGATAAACCTTTTGGCACGCAGTGATAAGGGATTCGCCATTTCTAATAAGTATGAAAACAACAATAGAAGCTTACACTATTACTGTAAGAAGAAAAAGAGAAAAGGACCCTTTGTTATTTTCTGATTCTCCTGATATTTATGATTTAATGGCTCATGACAATGTTAGTTTCATTAAATATATAGATAAGAATATTACAGGAGATCTTCCTGCGGAAAAAATGACAGTAAGAATTCCTCCTAAAGACCATAGTCATAATGATAAAAAGAGATATCTATGTGGCATTATTGAGACTGGATACTATGGGAAAGAGTATGAGGCAGTAGACAAAGATGACCCAAAAGATGAAACGAAAAAGATTCTTTTAGGTAAAAGCAAAGCAATACTTAAGCCTTTTTTTTATTATATTCAGATTCCGCGAAAGGGCAATAAGGCTTTGTTAATATTGGAACGTGTAGATAATAATGGTATCTATCCTTTACTTCGAAGTATTTTAATTTCATTTTTTAATTATCATTTTCAGGTTGAAGATTTATATATAATTGATAGGAATGCTGTCGTATTGACATCGTATTTAAAAAAGTTGAAAGAGGGTAGGTATAACTCTTTATCCTTATCTGCCAATTCTATACATACAGACGCTGCTGAACGATATTTTGGAGGATTAAATTCTGAAGATTTTACGATAGAATTGACGATGAAGTTTAAGAATGGTATGGGGGAAATAAAAGAAAAAAAAGTTAAGGAAATGATTAATTCAGGAAAATTTCTTTTTGATTCTCCAGATTTAAATGCTATATTTGAAGACTCAACGAAGAAAGTTACTGCGAGTATTGCAGGTGGAAAAACTAGAACCTTGTATTTAGGTAATGAGAATAAGAATATCATTCATCCTTATTATGAAATCGAGGTAAAGGATAATGAAAAAGGTTTTTCAGATTATTCTTCAATCAAGAAAGCTACCAAATTGTTTATTACTAATAATACAGAATTTAAGGTGTTTGAATAAATGAGGTTTACTTTTATAAACATAAGAGATATCCTTCAAAAGCAAAATGAAATACTGAAGGTGGATTCTAATAATAAATGGATTTTCATAAGATTCCCTTTATTATTAGGTTTTCTCTGCAGTATACTATTCTATAGTGATACTAAAAGTATTTTAGGTATTCTTACTC
>ERZ1504464.434-NODE-434-length-11915-cov-4.105396_pt1 | contig 11915 bp, 10 predicted proteins | sample MGYA00574785_ERZ1504464 | MGnify/ENA primary metagenome ERZ1504464 (study PRJEB39906, sample SAMEA3182090) | gut metagenome | biome: human; feature: gut; material: Stool; isolation source: human stools | place: Canada | collected 2013-03-12 ...
CTTCATACCTATTAAATTTAACTGTTTATTTTCGTCCCGAAGCGGATTTTTTCGAACATCCCGATTTTTCGAACGACGGGACTCGAATTTTCCTCTCCTCGTTTTTGCAAAAATAGGATATTCCGCACGAAAAAAGAGGAAACAAATTACCGGAGAAATTACCCGAATTACAGATTCCGCACCCGTAATTCGGGGCTGGTCGATCGTTCCCTGACACAGATTACGGAGCTTCTTACCAAAATTACGGTTTTTGCCGGACGAAGCGTCCGGGAAGCGAATAAAGCGCTTATCTTTGCAGAAGATAGGATACGCCTCGGAAAACTGTGAGCAAGCTCCCGTTTTCTTCTCGGCTTTCACTATCTTTGCAGAAGAGAAGATGCGGCTCGGACAAGCTCGAACGACCGACGCTCGAAGCATACGCAGAGGACACTGGTGAACTCTGCTATGCAAGGAGGAGGAAAACAGAACGTTAAATTTGGCTTGCCGCCTGCCTTTCACTATCCTTGCAATAGTAAGGATGCGTCCCGGACGAACACGGAAGAATCGGATTTTGCCGTTCACGTTCTTCGTTTCGAACAAGCGACAGAACCGCAGACTCCGCTCGGCAACCTGAAACAGCATCGCTTCCATGCAAAAAAACGAACCGACTATGGAAAAGGGAATCCACTATATCGAAAACGTCTTCGAATACAACGACCTGCTGGGTGTCGAAACCCTGCATCCGCTGGTCAGCGTGATCGATCTCTCGAAAGCGCATCCGATGAAGCACGTCCGTCATATTTTCGGCTTCTACGCCATCTTTCTGAAAGAAGTGAAGTGCGGCGACCTGCTCTACGGGCGTCAGCATTACGACTATCAGGAAGGAACATTGGTCTGTCTGGCGCCGGGGCAGGTTATCGGCATCGAAGACAATGGCGAAGTCTATCAGCCGAAAGGGTGGGCGTTGGTCTTCCATCCCGACCTGGTTCGCGGCACCTCGCTCGGACGCAACATCCGTGAATATTCATTCTTCTCGTATGAAGTGAACGAGGCGCTGCACCTCTCGGAGCGAGAGCGCGAAATGGTCGTCGGCTGCTTCCTCAAGATCCGGCAGGAGCTGGAACACGCTATCGACCGCCACAGCAAACGGCTCATCGCCATCAACATCGAAATGCTGCTCGACTACTGTCTGCGCTTCTACGAGCGGCAGTTCATCACCCGTTCGAACGTCAATCATGACATTCTGGCCCGGTTCGAACGGCTGCTCGACGACTATTTTGCGGGGGATCGCGCCCAGCGCGAAGGGCTGCCTTCGGTAAAATGGTGCGCCGGAGAATTGTGCCTTTCCCCGAACTATTTCGGCGATCTGATCAAGAAGGAAACCGGCAAATCGGCCCAGGAGTACATCCAACTCAAGTTGATCGCCACGGCCAAGGAACGGATTCTGGCACCCGACAAGACGATCGGACAGGTCGCCTACGAACTCGGCTTCCAATATCCGCAGCACTTTACCCGTCTGTTCAAGAAAATCACAGGCCTTACCCCCAACGAATACCGGTCGGCGGAACATCCGGCGTCGTAGCCGCCTGCATTCAATCGAAAAATAGCGCTGCAACCCGACTTTGCAGCGCTATTTTTATCCGTAATCCCGAAATTTCAAAAACAGGCTTTGCATCCGATATCCGTACATCATCGTACAAAACCTCGAAAAGTGACCAAGCTGCATAGCCGCAGCTTCAGGAAACCGCTTTTCCGAATATCACCCGTTTTCGACCGTTCACCGTAACGCGTTACAGGAACGGAAAATTCGTCAATTCGAGATCAAAATTATCCAATCCGAGACTTTTCCGCCGGACAAAAGAGAACATCTAACAGGAAAAAGGTTATCTTTGTGGCCGGAAAAAAGAATCGGAATGACCGGGAAAATCGGATACTTTTTATTCGCCTTGCTGGTACTGACGACAGGAACGCTCTGCCGCCAGCAACTTCCGGTGCAATACGCCTCCGGCGGCGATTCCGTCGGCAGCCTGACGCAGCACGTTCCGCCTCAGGAAAAGAGCGGCCTGCACTATTTCCACCATTCGTTCATCGCGTCCGAAACCGTAAGCGAGGTCATCGCACCGATGCTGCATATAAACTGCAGACAACTCGCATCAGCGACTCCTTCTCTCCGGCCTTCGGAAAAAAGTCCGCTCCCTTGCAGCAATCGTCCGGCGAATCCCCATCCCGACGCGGTGGATTACTACGTCTTTTCGCTGGGCAAAATCCGGATTTGACCGCTTCGATTGCCCCCATGCGCATCTTCCGACCGAAGAGGCGCACCACTCTTGTTTAACCGAATTTGCCCGAAAAAAACAACTCTTTACAGTATATGTATTTCGTACTACTAATGGTCGTAATCCTGACCGCCATCGGACTGGTGGCGATCGCTCTGGGAGTGGCCCGCGCGATCTCGCCCCGTTCGTACAACCCGCAGAAAGGCGAGGCGTACGAGTGCGGCATTCCCACGCGCGGCAAGTCGTGGATGCAGTTCAAAGTAGGGTACTACCTCTTTGCGATCCTGTTCCTGATGTTCGACGTCGAAACGGTATTCCTCTTCGCGTGGGCCGTCGTGGTGCAGGAGATCGGCGTCTTCGGCCTTGTCAGCGCCCTGTTCTTCCTGTTGATACTTACGTTTGGCCTGGCCTACGCCTGGCGGAAAGGAGCCTTGGAATGGAAGTAAGAAAACCGAAAATCAAGTCGATGAAATACGAAGATTTCACCGACAACGAATACCTCGAGAAGATGATCGAGGAGTTGCGTGCCAACGGCACGAACGTCGTCATGGGCTGCCTGGACGAAGTTATCAACTGGGGCCGCAGCAACAGCCTCTGGCCGCTTACGTTCGCCACGAGCTGTTGCGGTATCGAATTTATGGCGGTCGGTGCCGCACGCTACGATTTTGCCCGCTTCGGGTTTGAAGTAGCCCGTGCCAGCCCGCGCCAGGCCGACTTCATCATGGTCGCCGGCACGATCACGCACAAGATGGCACCGGTGCTGCGCCGTCTGTACGACCAGATGGCCGACCCCAAGTATGTGATCGCTACGGGAAGCTGCGCCGTAAGCGGCGGCCCGTTCAAGAAATCCTATCACGTAGTGAACGGCGTGGACAAGATCCTGCCCGTCGATGTCTATATCCCCGGCTGTCCGCCCCGTCCCGAAGCGATGCTTTACGGTATGATGCAGCTGCAGCGTAAAGTCAAGCTACAAAAATTCTTCGGCGACGTCAATCGGCAGATCGACAAGAAAGAGTACGAAAAACGACTCCGCGAGGACCTCACAGCGGAGCGTCCCGAACTGAATGTGGAACCCGAAGAGAAGAAAAACGTATGAACCTGCAAGAGATAATTACGGCAAAAGTACCCGGGGCCGTCTATACGGAGGCCGGCGACGGGATGTTCACCATCCCGGTCGAACAGTTCCACGATCTGGCCCGGTATCTGCACGACGATCCGGCGCTGCGCTTCGATTTTCTGCGCAGCCTGACGGGTATGGACTGGGGCGAAGAGGGGCTGGGTGCCGTCTATCACCTCGAATCGACCGCGACGGGAGAAAACGTCGTACTGAAAGTCCTCACCCCGAGCCGCGAGCAATGCGGTTTGCCGACGGTCAGCGACATCTGGAAGGGGGCCGAGTTGAACGAGCGCGAAGTGTTCGACTTCTTCGGTATCGGCTTCATCAACCATCCCGACATGCGGCGCCTCTACCTGCGCGACGACTGGGTGGGGTATCCGCTCCGCAAGGACTACGACCAGAGCGGGGAAACCAATCCGCTCCGTATGACCAACGAAGTGGCGCACGACAGTTCGCCGAGCTACGAGCTCCAGCCCGACGGCAGCATCATCCGCCGCCGCAACGTGCTCTTCGAGGAGGACGAGTACGTCATCAACATCGGTCCTCAGCACCCGGCCACGCACGGCGTGCTCCGCTTCCGCGTATCGCTCGAAGGCGAAATCATCAAAAAGCTCGACGTACACTGCGGCTACATCCACCGGGGCATCGAAAAGCTGTGCGAAAGCCTGACCTATCCCCAAACGCTCGCTCTTACCGACCGTCTGGATTACCTCGGCGCTTCGCAGAACCGCCATGCGCTCTGCATGTGCATCGAGAAGGGACTCGGCGTGGAGGTGTCGGAACGCGTACAGTACATCCGCACCATCATGGACGAATTGCAGCGTATCGATTCGCACCTGCTCTTCTTCTCCTGTCTCTGTATGGATATGGGTGCGCTGACGGCCTTCTTCTACGGTTTCCGCGACCGCGAGAAGGTGCTCGACATCCTCGAACAAACCACTGGCGGACGCCTGATCCAGGCCTACAACACCATCGGCGGCGTACAGGCGGACATCCATCCGGAGTTCGTAAAAAAGGTCAAAGAACTGATCAAATACCTGCGTCCCGTCCTGAAGGAGTATCACGAAATCTTCACCGGCAACGTCATCGCCCAGCAACGACTCAAAGGCACGGGCGTGCTGACGCGCGAAGACGCCGTTTCGTTCGGTGCTACGGGCGGCACGGGCCGTGCATCGGGCTGGGCCTGCGACGTGCGCAAGCGGCATCCCTATGCCATGTACGGCAAAGTGGATTTCCGTGAGGTACTCTTCACCGAGGGCGACTGCTTCGCCCGCTATATGGTCCGCATGGAGGAGATCCTGGAAAGCCTGCGCATCATCGAGCAGCTTATCGACAATATCCCCGAGGGTGAATATCAACTTAAGATGAAACCCGTAATACGTGTTCCCGAAGGAAGTTACTATGCAGCCGTAGAAGGCAGCCGCGGAGAATTCGGCGTCTATCTCGAAAGCCGGGGCGACAAATCGCCGTACCGCCTGAAATTCCGTTCGACGGGCCTGCCGCTCGTTTCGTGTATGGACACCATTACGCGGGGTGCGAAGATCGCCGACCTGATTGCCATCGGAGGTACGCTCGACTACGTGGTTCCGGATATAGACCGTTAAATTAACAGATCAGATAAAACAGATCAATATGTTTGATTTCAGCATAGTAACAAGTTGGGTACATGAACTGCTCACTTCTTTCATGCCGCTCGGACTGGCGATTTTCATCGAATGCGTGATCGTCGGGCTCTGCATCCTGTTGATGTACGTAGTGGTGGCGATCCTGATGATCTTCATGGAACGCAAGGTCTGCGCTGCGTTCCAATGCCGTCTGGGTCCCATGCGCGTCGGGCCCTGGGGTACTCTCCAGGTCTTCGCCGACGTATTCAAAATGCTCACCAAGGAGATCATCACGATCCGGCGCTCGGACAAGTTCCTCTACAACCTCGCACCGTACATCGTCATCCTCGCCTCGGTACTGGCGTTCTCCTGCCTGCCTTTCAATAAGGGTATGGAGATTTTGGACTTCAACGTGGGCGTCTTCTTCATGATGGCCGCCTCGTCGATCGGTATCGTGGGCATCCTGCTGGCAGGGTGGAGCAGCAACAACAAGTACTCGCTCATCGGCGCCATGCGAAGCGGTGCGCAGATGATTTCATATGAGCTTTCGATCGGACTCTCGATCCTCACGATCATCGTACTGACCGATACGATGCAGTTCTCCGAGATCGTCGCCCGACAGGCCGACGGCTGGTTCATCTTCAAGGGGCACATCCCGGCCATGATCGCTTTCGTGATTTATCTGATCGCCGGCAACGCCGAGGTGAACCGGGGGCCGTTCGACCTTCCCGAAGCCGAATCGGAGCTGACGGCCGGTTACCACACCGAGTATTCGGGTATGCATTTCGGTCTGTTCTACGTGGCCGAATTCGTCAATCTGTTCATCATCGCGGGTGTAGCCTCCACGATCTTCCTCGGCGGCTGGATGCCGTTGCACATCTCCGGCTGGGAGGGTTTCAATACCGTCATGGACTACATTCCGGGCTTCGTCTGGTTCTTCGGCAAGACGCTCTTCGTCATCTGGCTGCTGATGTGGATCAAATGGACCTTCCCGCGCCTGCGCGTGGACCAGATTCTGACGCTGGAGTGGAAATACCTGGTACCGATCGGGCTGGTCAATCTGCTGCTGATGGTCGTCATCGTCGTATTCAAACTGCATTTTTAAGTATGGCAAATTATATCCAAGGACTCTTTCACGGCATCCGCACCCTGCTCACGGGCCTCAAGGTAACGGGCAAAGAGTTCGTCACCCCGAAAATCACGGAGCAGTATCCCGAAAACCGGGCGACGCTCAAAATGAACGAACGCTTCTGCGGAACGCTCACGATGCCCCACGACGCCGAGGGCAAAAACAAGTGCGTCGCCTGCGGACTCTGCCAGGCAGCCTGTCCGAACGGTACGATAAAGATCACCACCGAAACCGTCACGGACGAAGAGACGGGCAAGCCCCGGCGTCGTCTGGTCAAATACGAATACGACCTGGGAGCCTGTATGTTCTGCCACCTGTGCGTGAACGCCTGTCCGCACGACGCGATCCGTTTCGACACGGCTTTCGAACACGCGGTCTATACCCGCGACAAATTAGTAAAAACCCTGAACAAATAACGTCATGGAGATAACACTCGACCTGATCGTCTTTACCGTGCTGGCCGTCTTCACGCTGGCGAGCGCCGTACTGGCCGTAACCACCAAACGCATCCTGCGTGCGGCGACGTTCCTGCTGTTCGTCCTCTTCGGCACGGCAGGCATCTATTTCCAGCTCAACTATTCGTTCCTGGGTGCCGTCCAGCTGCTTATCTATGCGGGCGGTATCACGGTTCTATACGTCTTTTCGATCCTGCTGACCTCTTCCGAGGGAGACAAGGCCGAAAAACTGCGCGGCTACAAATTCGTCGTGGGCATCCTGGCAACCCTCGCAGGACTGGCGATCTGCCTGTTCGTCACCCTGCGCCACCAGTTCCTGCCGGAACACTTCGAGCACGGTGAACTGGCCGTCCGGGAGATCGGATTCGCGTTGATGAGTCCCGAAAAACAGGGCTACCTGCTGCCGTTCGAAGTCATCAGTTTATTGCTGCTGGCCTGCATCGTCGGCGGTATCCTGATCGCCCGCAAACGATAATAAAAAGGTACCAGAAAGAGTAAAAAAGAGAGACCGGCCGCATTCGTCCATTTTACCGTATAACGGCTCCTCCGGCGGAGGAGCCGGGCAGGGGGCGAGGAAACAGCGAAACGTCGTGCATGAAGGCTGCGGCAAAGCGATGCGGTCGATGGAAAGTGTACAAAACAAATTACTGCTATGATACACATGGAGTATTACCTGATCGTTTCGACGATCATGATGTTCGTGGGAATCTACGGGTTCGTCACGCGCCGCAACCTGCTGGCGATGCTGATCTCGGTGGAACTGATCCTCAATTCGGTAGATATCAATTTCGTGGTATTCAACCGTTTCCTGTTTCCGGGTCAGTTGGAGGGCTTCTTCTTCGCCCTGTTCGCCATCGGCATCAGCGCTGCGGAAACGGCCGTGGCTATCGCCATCATCATCAACATCTACCGCAACCTGCGCCACATCCAGGTCAAAGATTTGAAGAAACTCAAATGGTAACGGATTAAAACGCATCGACTATGGATTTTACCATTCTAATTCTCGTATTGCCGCTGTTGAGTTTCCTGGTACTCGGACTGGCCGGCACCAAACTCAAACCGGGAGCGGCGGGCGCCATCGGTACGGTCGTGCTGGGTGCGGTCACCGTGTTGAGCTACCTCACGGCCATTCTCTATTTCGGCGCCGGGCGTAACGCGGAGGGCATTTTCCCGACGCTGATGCCCTACAACGCCGTTTGGCTCCCGATCAGCCAGACGCTGCATATCGATATGGGCATCCTGCTCGATCCGATCTCGGTGATGATGCTCGTCGTCATCTCGACCGTGTCGCTCATGGTCCATATCTATTCGTTCGGCTACATGAAAGGGGAGCGGGGCTTCCAGCGTTATTACGCCTTCCTGTCGCTCTTCACGATGAGTATGCTGGGACTGGTGGTCGCCACCAACATCTTCCAGATGTATCTGTTTTGGGAGCTGGTGGGCGTGAGCTCCTACCTGCTGATCGGCTTCTACTACACCAAGCCCGAAGCGATCGCGGCATCGAAGAAAGCCTTCATCGTCACCCGCTTCGCCGATCTGGGCTTCCTCATCGGCATCCTCTTCTACGGCTATTATGCCGGGACATTCTCCTTCACGCCCGACGCACAACTGCTGGCCGCCGCCGGGACAATGATCCCGCTGGCCCTCGGACTTATGTTCATCGGCGGAGCGGGCAAGAGCGCCATGTTCCCGCTCCATATCTGGTTGCCGGACGCCATGGAGGGTCCGACCCCCGTATCGGCCCTGATTCATGCGGCGACGATGGTCGTCGCGGGCGTCTATCTGGTCGCCCGCATGTTCCCGCTCTACATCGGCTATGCTCCGGACGTGCTTCACTGGGTTGCCTACATCGGCGCTTTCACCGCGCTCTATGCGGCGGTCGTCGCCTGCGTGCAGAGCGACATCAAGCGCGTGCTCGCGTTCAGTACGATCTCGCAGATCGGTTTTATGCTCGTGGCGCTGGGTGTCTGCACCTCATCCGATCCCCACACGGGCGGACTGGGTTACATGGCTTCGATGTTCCACCTCTTCACCCACGCCATGTTCAAGGCGCTGCTGTTCCTCTGCGCCGGTTGCATCATCCACGCGGTACACTCCAACGAGATGTCGGCGATGGGCGGCATGCGCAAATACATGCCCGTCACGCACATCACCTTCCTCGTCGCCTGTCTGGCCATCGCCGGTATCTGGCCGTTGAGCGGTTTCTTCTCCAAAGACGAAATCCTGACCGCCTGCTTCGCATTCAGTCCTCTGATGGGCTGGGTGATGACGGGTATCGCAGGACTGACGGCCTTCTATATGTTCCGGCTCTACTACGGTATCTTCTGGGGCAAGGAGAACAAGGAACTGCATGCACATCACACGCCGCACGAAGCTCCGGCCACGATGACCGTTCCTCTCGTCGTCCTGGCCGTGATCACCTGCGTCGCGGGATTCATTCCCTTCGGCGATTTCATATCGAGCGACGGAGAAGCCTATACGATCCACCTCGACGGCGGGGTAGTGGCCATCAGCCTCACCGTCGCCATCGCTGCGATCGCCCTGGCGACCTGGATGTACCTGCGGGCCAAACAGCCCGTCGCCGACCGGCTCGCCACGACCTTCAGCGGCCTGCACAAGGCGGCCTACCACCGCTTCTACATCGACGAGGCGTATCAGTTCGTCACGCACCGAATCATCTTCGGCTACATTTCGCGTCCGATCGCCTGGTTCGACCGTCACGTGGTGGACGGCTTCATGAACCTACTGGCCCGGACAACCCAGAGCGCCGCACTGGGGATCCGCTTCATGCAGAGCGGCAGCGTACAGCGCTACTGCATCTGGTTCTTTGCCGGGACGCTCGGCCTGACCCTTTTGTTACTCATCCTCCGATAATCCGAACGCTATGAATATACTTTCTCTGTTTCCGCTGATCCCCCTGGTGATGATGCTGGGGCTGTGGATTTCGAAAAATACGCGGCAGATCCATGCCGTCATGGTCGCCGGCTCCTCGGCACTGCTCGCGCTGGCGATTTATCTTGTGTTCCATTACCTCGGCCTGCGGGAAGCAGGCGCTACGGACGCGATGCTCCTTACGGACAGCGTCGTCTGGTACGCTCCACTCAACATCCATTACGCAGTGGGCGTGGACGGTATCTCGGTAGCCATGCTGCTACTGTCGGCCATCATCGTCTTCACGGGCACGTTCGCCTCGTGGCAGATGAAGAGCGACGTCAAAGCCTACTTCCTCTGGTTCTGCCTGCTCTCGGTCGGTGTCTTCGGATTCTTCATCACCGTCGATCTCTTCTCGATGTTCATGTTCTACGAAGTGGCACTGATCCCGATGTACCTGCTCATCGGCGTCTGGGGCAGCGGCCGCAAGGAGTATTCGGCCATGAAGCTGACGCTGATGCTCATGGGCGGGTCGGCCCTGCTGCTCTGCGGCATCCTGGGCATCTACTTCGGCGCCGGGGCGCAGACGATGAACCTGCACGAGATCGCCGCGCTGCACAACATTCCCCTCTCGCAACAGTACATCTGGTTCCCGATGGTCTTCGTCGGCTTCGGCGTGCTGGGCGCCCTCTTCCCGTTCCACACCTGGAGCCCCGACGGTCACGCATCGGCACCGACCGCCGTGTCGATGCTCCACGCCGGCGTGCTGATGAAGCTGGGCGGCTACGGCTGTTTCCGCGTGGCGATGTACCTGATGCCCGAAGCGGCGCACGAATTAAGCTGGATTTTCATCATCCTCACGACGATTTCGGTCGTGTACGGCGCTTTCTCAGCCTGCGTGCAGACCGATCTCAAATATATCAACGCCTACTCCTCGGTATCGCACTGCGGACTGGTCCTGTTCGCTATCCTGATGATGAATACCACGGCCGGCACGGGTGCCATTCTGCAGATGCTGAGTCACGGCCTGATGACGGCCCTCTTCTTCGCCCTGATCGGTATGATCTACGGCCGCACGCACACGCGCGACATCCGCGAGTTGAGCGGCCTGATGAAGGTGATGCCCTTCCTGGCGGTAGGGTACGTAATCGCAGGTCTGGCGAACCTCGGACTGCCGGGTCTGAGCGGTTTCGTCGCCGAAATGACAATCTTCAACGGCGCTTTCATGAATAACGACACGTTCCACCGCGTCGTGACGATCATCGCCTGCACATCGATCGTGATTACGGCGGTCTATATCCTGCGCGTCATCGGCCGCATCCTCTACGGCACCTGCCGCAACGAGGCGCATCTGAAACTCACCGACGCCACGTGGGACGAACGGCTCACGGTCATCTGCCTGATCGCCGCCATCGCCGGTATGGGTACGATGCCACTCTGGATCAGCGATATGGTAAGCGGCAGCGTTTCCACGATCATCTCACAGCTAATGAACTAATCCGACTATGAATTACAGCGAAATATTCCACTTCATGCGACCCGAATTGACGCTCATCGTCACGATCGCATTGCTTTTCCTGTTCGACCTGTTCGCCCCGGAGCGGCTCCGCAGATATTTCCACCCTCTGGCCTGCGTCCTCCTGACGGTACAGATCCTCGTCAATATCGTTCCGACACCGGACTCAGGGCAGCTGTTCGGCGGTATGTACCAGTACGAACCGATGCAGAGCATCGTCAAAAGCATGCTGGCTATCGGCACGTTTGTCGTCTTCCTGCAATCGAACGAATGGCTACGGCGCGAGGACACCGCCCATAAACGGGGAGAATTCTATCTGCTGACCCTCTCCACGCTGCTGGGCATGTACTTCATGATCAGTGCGGGCAACTTCCTGATGTTCTTCCTCGGAATGGAGCTGGCATCGATCCCGATGGCCTGTCTGATCGCTTTCGACAAATACCGCCACAACTCGGCCGAAGCGGGCGCCAAATACATCCTCTGCGCCCTGTTTTCGAGCGGTCTGATGCTCTACGGCATCTCGTTCATCTACGGCACGGCCGGTACGCTCTATTTCGACGACATTCGTCTGGACGGCTCACCGCTTCAAATTATGGCGCTGGTGTTCTTCTTCTCCGGTTTAGGCTTCAAGCTCTCGCTCGTACCGTTCCACCTCTGGACGGCCGACGCTTACCAGGGAGCGCCCACGACCGTCACTTCCTATCTTTCGGTCATATCGAAAGGCTCGGCCGCTTTCGTGCTGATGACCATTCTAATCAAGGTTTTCGCACCGATGGTGCAGGAGTGGCGAACGATTTTGTTCGTAGTCATCATCCTGAGTATCACGGTGGCAAACCTCTTCGCCATCCGCCAGCAGAACCTCAAACGCTTCCTGGCTTTCTCATCCATCTCGCAGGCGGGCTACATCATGCTGGGCGTGATCGGCGGCTCGGCCCTGGGCATGACCTCGCTGGTTTACTACATCCTGG
>ERZ1504464.435-NODE-435-length-11904-cov-4.487636_pt1 | contig 11904 bp, 7 predicted proteins | sample MGYA00574785_ERZ1504464 | MGnify/ENA primary metagenome ERZ1504464 (study PRJEB39906, sample SAMEA3182090) | gut metagenome | biome: human; feature: gut; material: Stool; isolation source: human stools | place: Canada | collected 2013-03-12 ...
GTTGGCGGCGTCCATCGCACCCGACGACTTGCCGGCGCCCACGAGGGTGTGGATTTCGTCGATGAACAGCAGGATGTCGCCGTCGCTGGCCACAACTTCCTGCACAACGGCTTTCAGGCGTTCCTCGAATTCGCCCTGATACTTGGCACCCGCGATCAGGGCACCCATGTCGAGCGAGTAGATCACCTTCGATTTGAGGTTCTCGGGCACGTCGCCGTCGACGATCCGGTGTGCGATACCCTCGGCGATGGCGGTCTTGCCGACACCCGCCTCTCCCACGAGGATCGGGTTGTTCTTGGTACGCCGCGAGAGGATTTGCAACACGCGGCGGATCTCCTCGTCACGGCCGATCACCGGATCGAGTTTGCCCGAACGGGCCTGTTCGTTGAGGTTGATGGCATACTTGCCCAGCGCATCGAACTGCTGCTCGGAGGTCTGAGAATCGACCGTAGCCCCTTTGCGGAAGGTGCGGATCGCCTCAAGGAGCTCCTTCTCGGTGGCGCCGCTGCGCTTGAGGATGTCGGCGGCCTGTCCGCGCTCGGCGACGAGCCCCAGCAGCAGGTGTTCGACCGACGCGTATTTGTCGCCGAAGTTCCGGGTAAAGTCCACGGCGCGCTGGATCACCTTCGAGGAGTCCTGCGAAAAGAACTGGTCGCCGCCGCCTTCGACCCTCGGCAGGGACGCGACGGCCCGGCCGGCCTCGTCGCGCAGGCCGCGGACATTCACCCCGACACGCCCCAGGAGGAACGTGGCGAGCGAATCGTCCTCGCGGACAAGCACGCTCAGAATATGGAGCGGCTCGACAGCCTGCTGTCCGCGCTCCCGGGCAAGAGACAATGCACTTTGCAGAGCCTCCTGCGCTTTTACAGTTAACGTATTGATGTTCATATCTCTGATAATTTGTTTTTCAAACTTTCGTATACTACACCCGCAAAACGCCTGCCAACCCGGCTTTCCGGCCAATGTGTCATCCTTTGTCACACACGGGACTGACACGAGGTGCCAAAACGGCAGCCTTATTGCGGAAGAATCACACAATACGGCATAAAACAGCAGAACATCGCCCGAAATGTATTATCTTCGCCACACCTAACTCTCACTCTTCACGTTCATGACATACCGTAAACCCCCGTTCCTGCTGCGCAAATGGCAGCGGTTGCAGATGCGCTACTATGCGTACCGTAACCCGGAAAAACTGGTCAGGATACGCTACCGGCAACGATTCGGCACCGACCCCGACCTCGAAAACCCCCGAACCTTCAACGAAAAAGTCCTCTGGATGATGCTCCATGCCGACACCACCCGCTGGTCGCAACTGGCCGACAAGTACCGCGTCCGCGAGTATGTCGAGCAATGCGGGCTGGGATGGATGCTCAACGAATTATACGGTGTATGGGAATCCGCAGAGGAGATAGACTTCAGCGGGAGGGGGAATCTCCCCGACACGTTCGTGCTGAAAACCAACAACGGCTACGGACAAGTTATCATCGTGAACGACAGGCAAAAAGCCGATATCCGGTCGATCCGCCGTACACTCAACCACACCCTGCGAAAGAAATTCGGCCGCATGACGGCCGAACACCACTATTTTGGTATTAAACCCCGCATTATCGCCGAACGCCTCCTTCCCTCAGAACCAGCATTCGGCAATTCGCTCATCGACTATAAATTCTACTGTTTCGATGGCAACCCCTATTGTTGCATGGTCTGCTACAACCGTAAATCGCCATCCGACGTCAAAACAGGATTGTACGATGCCAGGACATGGAAAAACATAGGTCATTACGTCACCGGAAAATATTACGACCCACATCAGTGTGATATCCCGCGTCCGGCATCCCTCGACCGGATGCTCGATGCGGCCAAACGGCTCTCATCAGGATTCCCCCAAGTACGGGTCGACCTTTACGAAGTCGCCGGAAACCCCGTATTCGGGGAACTGACATTCACCTCATCTGCAGGTATGGATACGGGATTCAGCCAGGAGTTTCAGGAATTGATGGGATCGCAAATCTCCCTGCCGCCCGCCAAGCGGACGCAACCGTCGCACCCGGGACTGCTCGGGCTCCTCGGACTGCGGAAGGCCGCCGCCAAATAAAAACGGCAGGCAGCCCGGAGGGGCGGGTGCAACAGGCTGCCCGGCCCGCCAGGCACAGCCCTTTGCCCGGGTATGGGGAGAGGGCTGTCATTTTGTAGGCGGGTTTCATTTTTAATTTAATTCTTAATTCGTATCTTTGCGCTACTATGAGTGATTTTATCGTCAGCGCACGGAAATACCGCCCCGCGACCTTCGCCTCGGTCGTCGGACAAAAACATATCACCTCCACGCTCAAAAATGCGATCGAGCGCGGGCAGTTGGCACATGCCTATCTGTTCTGCGGCCCCCGCGGCGTGGGAAAGACCACTTGTGCCCGCATCTTCGCAAAGGCCATCAACTGCCTGAACCCCAACGGATCGGAGGCCTGCAACGAATGCGAATCGTGCCGTTCGTTCAACGAAGGGCGCTCGCTGAACATCCACGAGCTGGACGCCGCGTCGAACAACTCGGTGGAAGATATCCGCACGCTGATCGAACAGGTGCGCATCATCCCGCAGGTAGGGCGCTACTCGGTATTCATCATCGACGAGGTGCACATGCTCTCGGCGGCGGCGTTCAACGCCTTCCTCAAGACGCTCGAAGAGCCGCCCGCACATGCGATCTTCATTCTCGCGACGACCGAAAAACACAAGATCATCCCGACCATCCTCTCGCGGTGCCAAATCTACGATTTCAACCGCATCCGCGTCGAGGACGGCGTCGAATACCTCAAATACATCGCCTCGCAGGAGGGCATCGCAGCCGACGAAGAGTCGCTCAACCTCATTGCCCAGAAAGCCGACGGGGGTATGCGCGACGCCCTGTCGATGTTCGACAAGGCCGTGTCGTTCTGCGGCAAGGCGCTCGATTACCGCAACGTCGCCCAGACGCTCAACGTCCTGGACTACGACACCTACTTCAGCGTCACGGAGATGCTGCTCGCGGGCAACTATGTCGATACGCTGGTGACCTTCGACAGCGTGCTGTCGCGGGGTTTCTCGGGGCAGACCTTCATGGCGGGGCTGAACCGCCACATGCGCGACCTGCTGATGGCCAAGCGCCCCGAAACGCTGCGGCTGATCGAAATGACCGGGACGCTGCTCGAACGATACCGGACGCAGGCGGGCGCCTGCAGCGTCGAGTTCCTGTTCGGGGCCATCTCCTGCCTGACGGAGCTCGACGGGAAGATCCGGCAATCGTCCAACCAACGGTTGCTCGTCGAGCTGGGCCTGATGAAGATCGCAGGGCTCGGCCAAAAAAAAAATGACTCTCTAACATCTTCCGGGGAATATCCCCTTCCTCCCCTCCCCCCCCGCACGGCGGGCCCCGCATCTGCGGCGGCTCCGGCAGCGGCCGGGCAGCCGGCAGCCGCAACGGCACAATCGGCAGGGATTACCGCGACCGGCAATCCGGCAACGAACGCCCCGGCGACAAGCGCCTCCGGCAACCCCGCAGCCCCGGCAAGCGCAACGGCACAACCGGCAGCGCAAGCAGCAGGAGCCGCAACGGCACCCCCTTCCGCAGCGACGTCTGCAGCAATGCCTGCCGCGTCCCCGGCCGGAAGGCCGGCAGCGGGTACCTCCGCCGGCCCGGCTGCACAGGGAACACTCCCGGTACAGCCTGCACCGGGGATGATGCGGCGGCCGCTGATTTCGGGCGCGTCGCTCTCGGAGCTGCTCGCCTCGGCAGGCGGCGACCCCGACGAGGAGCTGTCGGACGGCGAAACGCCCGACGAACCCGAAACCGTGCGCATCGACCCGGACTGTGCCGAAAAACTGGAGCACGCCCGAGGCAGGATACTGAACCTCATCAAGGAGAAACGCCCGCGCTTCGTGCCGGCTTTCGAGCTGATGACGTTCCGCGACAACACGATCTCGGTGAGCGTACCGACGACGGAGCTGCGCGAGGAGATCCTGCGCAGCAAGACCGGGATGCTGATGCGCATCGCCGAACTGGCGGGCATCGAGGGTATGATCGAACTGGAGGTCACGGTCAATGAAGAGATCCGGGCGGCACGCCCGATCAAGCTCGAAGACCGCGTCCGCTACATCACGGAGAAGAACCCGCTCGTCGCGGAACTCCGCAAAGCACTGGACTTGGAAGTAGAATAAAAAGAACGAACAATAAAAATGGCAACAAAGAATTTCATCGAAGAACTCGAATGGCGCGGGATGATCCACACGATCATGCCCGGCGCGAAGGAACAACTCGAAAAAGAGATGACGACGGCCTACCTGGGCATCGACCCCACGGCCGACTCGCTGCATATCGGCCACCTGGTGGGCGTAATGATCCTCAAGCATTTCCAGATGTGCGGGCACCGTCCGCTGGCACTCATCGGCGGTGCGACGGGCATGATCGGCGACCCTTCGGGCAAGTCGCAGGAGCGCAACCTGCTCGACGAGCCCACGCTGCGCCACAACCAGGAGGCGATCAAGCGCCAGCTGGCCAAACTGCTCGACTTCGAGTCGGACGCCCCGAATGCGGCCGTGCTGGTGAACAACTACGACTGGATGAAGGACATCTCGTTCCTGGAATTCATCCGCGACATCGGCAAGTGCATCACCGTCAACTACATGATGGCCAAAGACTCGGTCAAGAAACGGTTCAGCGGCGAGGGCGACGGCATGTCGTTCACCGAGTTCACCTACCAGCTGGTACAGGGCTTCGACTTCCTGCACCTCTACCAGACGATGAACTGCAAGGTGCAGCTGGGCGGCGCCGACCAGTGGGGCAACATCACCACCGGAACGGAGCTGATCCGCCGCAAACTGGGCAACGAGGCCGAAGCATTCGCCATCACCTGCCCGCTCATCACCAAGGCCGACGGTACGAAATTCGGCAAGACCGAGAGCGGCAACGTATGGCTCGATGCGCGCTATACCTCGCCCTACAAGTTCTACCAGTTCTGGCTCAACGTCAGCGACGAGGACGCCAAGCGTTACATCCGCATCTTCACGCTGTTAGACCGTGAAACCGTCGAGGCGCTGACCGCCGAACACGAGGCGGCGCCCCACCTGCGCGTACTGCAAAAGCGGCTGGCACAGGAGATCACCACGATGATCCACTCCAGGGAGGAGTACGAAAAGGCGGTCGAAGCCTCGGCGATCCTCTTCGGCGGCTCGACGTCGGAGGCGCTGCGCAAAATAGACGAAGAGACCCTGTTGCAGGTGTTCGAGGGCGTGCCGCAGTTCCGCATCGCCCGTGCCGAGCTGGGCCTGCCGTTCGTCGATCTGTGCGCCGAAAAAACGCAGGTGTTTCCCTCGAAGGGCGAATGCCGCAAGATGGTGCAGGGCGGCGGCGTGTCGCTCAACAAGGAGAAGGTCGCCGACCCGGCACGTACGGTGGGCGAGGCCGACCTGATCGCCGGCAAATACCTGCTCGTACAGAGGGGTAAGAAGAACTACTACCTCGTAATCGCCGAGTAGCATGGAATACCGCATCGTCCTGACGCGCATGGAATTCCACGCGCTGCACGGCTGCTACGAGCTGGAACGCAAGGTAGGCAACCGCTTCACGGTCGACCTGGAACTGACGGCCGAACTGGGCCATGCGGCCACGGACGACGACGTGCGCAAGACGGTCAACTACCTGACGGCCTACGAAGTCGTCGAGATGCAGATGCGAATCACGCAGCACACCATCGAGCGGGTGGCGACGAACATCATCGAGGCGATTTACGCCACCTTCCCGCAGGTGCGGCACGTAAAATGCACCGTCTCGAAACTGGCGCCGCCGCTGGGCGGAAAGCTCGAGAAGGTGAGCGTCGTGCTGGAGAAATAGGGCGGGTGTGCGCATGCATGCGCACACCCGTTCGCGATAATAAACAGGTTAGGTTATGCATCACAAGGAGAGTCGCGCCACCTTGGGTGGCAAATTGAGCGCTGTGCTGGTCGCCGCGGGAAGTTCCGTGGGGCTGGGTAACATCTGGCGCTTCCCCTATGTAGCCGGGGACAACGGCGGCGGGGCATTTCTGATAATCTACATCCTTTGCGTCCTGCTGCTGGGGCTGCCGCTCATGATCGCGGAGTTCACCGTGGGGCGTGCTTCGCACCGCAATGCCGTGGGTGCCTACCGGGCACTGAACCCACGGTGGAGTTTTCTGGGTTACAACGGCGTGCTGGCCGCATTCCTGATCCTGGGGTTCTACTTCGTAGTATCGGGATGGACGGCCGAATACATGGTACACTCGGTGACGGGCAGCATCGCCCGTTTCTCGACCGCCGAGCAGTACAAGAGTCTCTTCGAGAACTTTATCAGCAATCCCTGGAGGCCGGTCGTCTACACCTGCCTGTTCGTCCTCGCAACCCATTTCGTGATCGCCATGGGCGTGCAGAAAGGCATCGAACGCTCGGCTAAAATCCTCATGCCGCTGCTGTTCCTGATTCTGATCGTACTGTCGGTACATTCGCTGTTGATGCCGGGCGGGGAAGCCGGGCTGAAGTTCCTCTTCGCCCCCGACTTCTCGAAGGTGACGCCCACGACCGTGCTCGTTGCACTGGGGCAGGCATTCTTCTCGCTTTCGATCGGCATCGGCACGATGGTGACCTACGCCTCGTATTTCAAACCGGACACGAACCTGCGCCACACGGCGCTCAACGTCACCATCCTCGACACACTGGTGGCCATACTGGCCGGCGTGGTGATCTTCCCGGCGGTATTCAGCGTAGGCATCGAGCCTTCGTCGGGGCCGTCGCTCGTATTCATCACCCTGCCGAGTATCTTCAACGGCATGCCGCTGAGCATGGTGTGGTCGTCTATCTTCTTCCTGCTGCTGGTCGTCGCGGCGCTCACCTCGACCATCTCGCTGCACGAGGTGGTCACGGTCTACCTGCACGAGGAGTGGCACCTGAGCCGCAAGGCTGCGGCATGGCTGACGACCGCCGCCACGGCCGCCCTGGCGTCGCTGGCATCGCTGTCGCTGGGTGCGTTGGGCAGTTGGAAGATCGCCGGGCTCTCACTTTTCGATTCGCTCGACTTCCTGACGGCCAACATCCTGCTGCTGGCAGGCGGGCTTTTCACCTGCATCTTCGTGGGCTGGAAGCTCGACCACCACATCCTCAAGGCACAGATCACCAACGACGGAGAGCTGAAATTCCGCATCTACGGCCTGTTCAGCTTCCTGCTCCGCTACGTCTGCCCGGCCGTGCTGCTGCTGATCTTCCTCGACAACCTCGGCGTATTCTGACACGGCCGACACGCGTTTCCCCGACCCCGGACTTCGGAAAGTCCGGGGATTTTTATTTCCGCGGCCAGGACGGAATGGAGGGCGCACATTTCGATTCAAAACCACTCTTTCTCAAAAAAGCAGACATTTCGCCCAGTTTTTTTGTGTTTTATTTTGGAAAATAAAATTAAAGATTTATTTTTGTTTCATAATGAAATTAAAAATATTACACATCACAATAAAAAACACAAATACAACCGAAAAACCCAAAAAAGGTAAAAAGCGGCACGAGATCCAATCACGACCGTAAAAGGCAAACCGCGGGCAGCACCCGCGGCCTGCATCCGTCTCAGAGACAAGCTTTCGCAGCGGCAGCCGATTGCCAGGGTATGAAAAAAGGATTACATTCCGGTGACAACGACGCACGAAGCCAATTATTAAAATATTTTTGCAGCCGGAGCGACACAGGCTCCCACTTATAATATAAAGAAACCATTCGAAAAGACCCGGCCATGAAAAACCTGTTACTTTTCCTGCTGGCCTGCAGCCTCGGCGCCGCAGCCGCAGCCCGCCCGATACGGGGATCGGTCAAATGCGGCGGAAAGCCGATGAGCGGCGTGGCCGTAACCGACAGTTATACGTTCACGCAAAGCGATGAGCAGGGCATATTCACGCTCGATGCCGACGACCAGGCGCTGTTCATCAGTCTGGTGACCCCGTCCGGCTACCTGGCTCCGCTCGATGGGGGCATCCCGCAATTCTACCGCGCATACGACCCGGCGGCCAAACGCTACGACTTCGAATTGCAGCCGTGGCCCGGCTCGGGCGAATGCTACGAACTGCTGGCGATCGCCGACCCGCAGCCCAAGACCGAAGAGCACTTCCGGCGGTTGCGGAGCGAAGTCATGCCCGCATTGCAGGCGGCAACCGCTGACGGGAAAACGCGGGGTGCGAACCAGGCCGCAATCCTGCTCGGGGACATCGTATGGGACTCCCCGGAACTCTTCGCAGGCGTGAAAGCGGAGTTCGCCGGGCTCGGGGTACCCGTATACGGCGTGATCGGCAACCACGACCACGACCTGAACAAATACACCGACCGCGAGGCGACGGAGAACTACCGCCGCCATTTCGGCCCCACCTATTATGCCTTCGACATGGGGCGCACGCACTATATCGTACTCGACGACATCGTTTACCACGGCGCGAAGAAATACGAGGAGCAGATCGACACAATGCAACTGCGCTGGGCCGCCGCCTATGCGGAACGCCTGCCTGCAGGGTCGCGCGTCTGCATCGCGATGCATGCCCCGGCCATGAAATCGTGGCTCGGGAACCGCGTCATGGAGTCGGCCGAGAGGCTGATGGACGCCTTCGCCGGGCACGAACTGCACTTCATCACCGGGCATACGCACCTCAACTCGAATTACGACATCCGCGAGGGGGTCACGGAGCACAACGTAGCGCAGGTCTGCGGCAACCTCTGGTGGGATCCGATCAACTGGGACGGTACGCCCAAGGGCTTCCAGCTGTTCCGCGAATGCAGCGGGGAATTCTCGTGGGAATACCGGAGCCTGGGCGAGTCCCCGGCACGGCAGATCCGCGTATGGCACCCCGGCCAGGTGGCCAAGCACCCGGCCAGCATCGTGGCAAAGGTGTGGAACTGGGATTCGTACTGGACGGTCGTATGGTATGAGGACGGCCGTTACCGCGGCGCCATGCAGCGTACGACGCTCGACGACCCAGATTATACCGCACACATCGACTCGCTGAAGGCCGCCGGGAGGAAAATCTCCAAAGTCCAGCGCCCACGCCCGACGAACTTCTATTTCACGGCACGCCCCTCGGCATCGGCCCGCGAGGTGGAGGTGGTCGCCACCGACCGATTCGGCCGCCGCTACTCGGAGCGCATCGCACTCGGGCACACAGACTGACGTACAGGACACCAACACCAAAATCATCAATAGCCTATGAAAAAACTGATTACTTTAATCGCCGGGTTGCTGCTCGTCGCCCTGCCGGTCGGACTGGCCGGTTGTGACGACAGCGACAAGGAGATCTACAACGATGGCCGGCTGGTCACCGATGTAGTTATTCCGACCTCGATGACCGTCTACCGCGGGATGGAGGTTTCCGTTTCCGGCTACGGCTTCGCCCAAGGCGACGCCATCGCGTTACGCGCCGGCGAGGATCTCCCGGCAGCGACCACGGTAGCATCGGAAAAACTGCTGACGTTTGTCATACCCGACGGCGCGGCAGACCAGACCGTCTATAAGGTCGTGCTCAACCGGGCACAGGACTACCAGGTGCTCGGATCGAGCAAGATGACCGTACAACTGGCCATCGACGTCGACCTGGGCAAGACCATCTCGGGCAACTGGGGCGGCGACGCCGTGATCCGCGGCCGCGGTTTCATGGCTACGGACAAACTCCTATTGGAGCAAGGGGGGGGGAAGTTCGAAGCGCCGGTCAAGGGTGCTGACGATTCTTCGCTGACCTTCACCATTCCCCAGAACGCCGCCGACGGCGACTGCGAATTCACCCTGCAGCGCGGCGCAGAAGAGCAGGCACTGGGCTCCGCCAAACTCAACCTCTCCCTGGGCGGCGTCACCGTACCGGACAAGGAGGGCGCGACGATCAAGGGTATCGTCCACCTGGCAGGACAAGGCATCGCCGACGTCCTTGTCTCGGACGGCGACCTGATCACCAAGACCGACGCCAACGGTTTCTATTGGCTCAATTCCGAAAAACGCAACGAACTCGCCTTCGTCATCCTGCCTGCGGGCTATGACGTCCCCACCGTCAAGGCGATGCCCCAGTTCTGGCAGCCCTGCACGCTCGACGCAAACACCGTCGAACAACTCGACTTCCAGCTGCTCAGGGCCGACAACGACTCCCACACCATGCTCGTGGCCACGGACATGCACCTGGCCAACCGCAACACCCCGAAAGATTACGTTCAGTTCGCCGACGGCTTCGTCAAGGAGTTGACATCGGCCTACAACTCCGCCGCACCCGGAAAGGTATACTGCCTCAACCTGGGCGACTTCTCGTGGGACGGCTACTGGTACGACAACAAGTGGGCGCTGCCCGAATGCAAGCAGACCGTCGAGGATTTCAATTTCCAGATGTGGTCGGTGATGGGCAACCACGACAACGACCCCTATGTAGCCTCCGATTTCGGCGCCGAAGGCCCCTACCGCCAACACATGGGCCCGGTTTACTACGCCATGAACATCGGCCGGATACACTACATCATGCTCGACAACACCGAGTACCTCAACACGGGCGGCTCGCAGGGTACGGTCGGTTCGCGCAATTACAACCGCCGCTTCGACGACCGGCAGCTGGCATGGCTCAAGGAGGAACTCACCCATGTCGACAAATCGACCCCGATCGTCGTGGGATGCCACTGCCCGCTTTACTCGTACAGCGGAAGCGGCGGCGTGAGCGTAGCGCTCCAGACCCAGGCCGACATCGACAAAATCCTGAGCTGCTTCGCCGGCTTCAGCAACGTGACTTTCGTCACGGGGCACACGCACGTGAACCGCAATATCCAGTCGCCGACCTATGCGAACGTCTACGAGCAGAACATCGCGGCGGTCTGCGGCACCTGGTGGTGGACGCAGCAGTACGGCAACAACAACGTCTGCACCGACGGTTCGCCCGCGGGTTACAAGATCTTCACGGTCGACGGAACCGACCTCAAATGGCAGTACAAAGCCACGGGGCTTCCCATCGAAAAGCAATTCATCACCTACGACATGAACGAGGTCAAGGAGTACTGGGCCACCGACGCCACGGCACTCAAGGCCTTCGCCGCAGGCAACGACATGCGAAACCGCGACAAGGATTATTCGACGGTGGGCGAAAATGCCGTCTACATCAACGTCTGGGCCTACGAGCCGGGCTGGACGGTCACCGTGACGGAGAACGGAACCCCGCTCGACGTGAAACAGGTCTGGAGCAAGAAAGACCCGCTGCACAGCATTTCGTACGACATCCCGCGCGGCGCGGCCAACAACGGCACGCTCACCTTCCCCTCGACCTCCTGCATGCATATGTTCGAGGTTACGGCCTCCTCGGCGTCTTCCACGCTGGAGATATCGGTTACCGACCGCTTCGGCAACGTCAGCACGGAGTCGATGACCCGGCCCAAGGCGCTCACGACCGACGTGACCAAATAACCCTCAAAAAACCTTAAGACAATGAAGCGTATAATGAACAAATGGTTGTGGTCGTTATTATGCGTCACGCTCCTGGGAGCCGCGGCGTGCAGCGACGACGACACCGAAGGGGATTCGGGGAACCCCATTCCCCCGGCACTCTCCACCGAAAACCTGCCCGATGCAGGACTGAAGTTCCTCTATTCGGCACTGACCCCGCATACATTCACCATGAACGTCGACGCGCCCTGGGAGATCACCAAGACCGCAGGCTGGTTCGTCGTCACCCCGAACAAGGGCGAGGCGGGCCAGAATATCCAGGTCACCGTCACCCCGACCCTGAACCAGGGCGAGGCGCGCGACGGCGAATTCACCATCCGCGCCAACAGCGGCAACAACCTCCATCCCTGCCTGACGGAGAAGAGCATCCCGCTTTCGCAGGACGCCTACCTGGCGGCCGGCATCGTGATAACGGGGCTCGACGAACGCCTGCTGGC
>ERZ1504464.437-NODE-437-length-11788-cov-3.758374_pt1 | contig 11788 bp, 10 predicted proteins | sample MGYA00574785_ERZ1504464 | MGnify/ENA primary metagenome ERZ1504464 (study PRJEB39906, sample SAMEA3182090) | gut metagenome | biome: human; feature: gut; material: Stool; isolation source: human stools | place: Canada | collected 2013-03-12 ...
TCATAAATATCAGTTTTGAATTTTGTGATGACCATCTTCAAAAGTTCCCTGATGCTCCGCTTCCGATGGCTTATAAAAGAGAAGCACCGCCGACCCTCGGGAAAGGATTGACGGTGCAAAAGTATAGGCGAATTAAAAGTAATTGAAATAAAACGAGTTGGCATATTTGTTATGACAAAAAAGACAATTGTGACAACTCCCAAACCGCTTTATTTTACCCCATTTCGGGAGGTTTGTCTGCTGGTGGATGTATAGCGCCGTTCACTGCTCCCGTAAGTTCAGCCTTGAGTTCGGCCAACAATGTCTGGCAAATGTCGCCATTGAGCATGACACACATCCTATTCACTCCGTCTTTCATGACGTGCTGCGTTGTTGTCAGTATGTGGATGGCCTGACGGTAGGAACTTTCGCTTTTCATGCTTCCCATACCCTCGAACTGGCGGATGAGTGCGGCGGCGAACTCCTTTGCGCTGCCCATACCGACCAGCAGCCCAAGTTCGTTCAAGGCGTAATAGGTCAAAGCCTGTTCCGCAGCCGTATCATACTTGGAGATGAATTTCCAGATAACTCCGATGACTGCTTCCTTGTTGTCACAGTCAAGATAATCTATAAGAGGAATTTCCTTTGCCTTCTGCCGCCCTCGCGACTTCGGGACATCACTTGTAGCTGTAAATTCGTTCACAGATTCAGTGACGGATTGGCTTATGCCGGTATGTTTGGACGGCTCGGTTTCACCGGTCATATCATCGGCCACCGATTGCAACGCCCATTCTCCGATATGACCGCTCTCAATGGCGTTGTTCATGGCAAAGTACCTGTCCCAGTCCGCTTGGGTACGGAAGCCATTCTTTATAGACACACTGATAATCTGTCTGGCGACAAAGGAACAGCTCTGCCTGTCCGCACTGTCCACCTTTGGATTCTTAGCCTGCCTGCTGACCATGCCCACCATCGCTTCGAAACTCTTGCCGTAATAGAGCCAGCTCAGCACAAGCGGTGCGGAAAGAATGACATCCGGTTCTTTGGGCTTACTGCCAAAAAAGGATTTTATCCTACCCCATAGTGTTGTGGGAGAAGTCACATCGGGCAAAGGATTATCCTCATCCCTCTGTTCTCGGTACAACTCCACAATCTGTCTGGGCACTGCGTTCTCCTTGAACTGCAGATCAATGTTCTCAAATCCCTCCGTGCTGTCATCGTTCCATGACAGTTCCCATTCACGCCTGATTCCGGGCAGTTGCCTGAATATGGCCTGACAGATGGCGAGGTACTGCCTCTCGTCTCCGTTGGTCATCAGACGTGCGAAGCGGCTGTATTCCTCCCGGTGCGTGTTTTTCCATTGGAGAATGTCCGCCTTGAACTGCTCGTATGTCAATTTCTGCTCATCCATATTCGTTATATGTCAGTGAAATATGATAATTATAAAAGGAGGGATATAAAGAAAATCAATCCAACAGGTTCACCAGCTCCTTCTTCATCTCGTCATCTATCTTGCGGTATCGCGCGAAAGCCCGGCTTCCTTCCGAATGACCCGACATGGAGGCAATCAGGTTCGGGTCCTTGACCTGCTTGTAGAGGTTGCCGATAAACGTCTTGCGTGCCGTATGCGTGGTGGCCACTTCGTATAAAGGTCTTGCCACATCCTCGCGCGTTTTCGGGTCGAGGACTCTCACCATGCGGTCGATGCCTACATATTTGAGGATTTCCTTTATCTTCTTGTTATAGCCGAAGTGGGAGAACCGTGGAAGCAACGCATCTTCCAGTTCTTTGTAGCGTTCCAATATATCCAATGCCTTCTGGTTGAGCGGCACACGCACCGTATTGGCGTGTTCCAGCTTGGTCTTCTGCGGAATGTATTCTACACAACCGTCCACGATATTTGCCTTGGTAAGTCTGTTCAAGTCACTCACACGGCAGCCTATCAGGCACTGGAACATGAAAATGTCCCGATAGATCGGATAGGTGGCTCCCATTTCACTTAAATCGGCATAGTACACCTTGTCCCTTTCTTCAAGGGTCAGGTAGAACGGGTCGCCGTACATCGGCTGTGCAATCTGATACTGGTCGAAAGGGTTGTTTCTCGTCAGTCCTCGCTTGATGCACCACTTGATGACGGTACGGATGCGGTAGAGTGTTCCCGACATGCTGTTCTCGGAACGTTGTTGGGCAACATCGCGGGGCAATTCGTCTTTATAAAATACAGGGTACATTTCCACGTACTTATACTCCTCCTGCATCCAGAACTTGAAATCACGGATGTCGTCAGCGGTAATGGAGTCAATGCAAAGGAGAAATCCTCGCTGGTGCATGACTTCATGGCGGAAACGCTCGTAGCGCAGCACCTTCTTCAGATTGTCACGGTGATGTTTCCAGCTTTCATCGGCAAGAGGTGTCTCGTCCATGTATTTCTGAATCTGATATGACAGCAGGTATTCGTCTGCCTTGTTGCCGCCCCTCGCATTGATGTTGGGATGGTGGTATTCCTCTATCAGCCCTTTCAGCCAGTTGCCGTCCACGCCACGGTGGTACTCCTTGGTGATAAGGTGGGTTATCTGCTGGATGTCCCTGTCGAAGTTCATCCGCTTCTCTTCCGAGACCAAAGCCACACGTGGCTTGTAACCCTGTTTCTCCGCGCTCCAGTGGTTGGGGTTGATGGAAAGCTCGCTTGCAGCCTTGATGTCCACTCCTCCGATGTCTCGGACACGGAAATAGACACGCGCCAGATCCGTCACGTTGTTCTTGGCCGATGTCTTTCTGATGAATGCCGTCACTTTCATATATATGTCCTCCTTAGTTTATCATATCTACCAGTTTCCGCTTCATGTCATCATCAATCGTTCGATAGCGGTTGAATGCCCGGCTACCCTCCACATGCCCCGACAAGGAAGCTATCAGGTTCGGGTCGGGTACCTGTCTGTACAGGTTGCCTACGAATGTCTTGCGTGCCGTGTGGCTGGTGGCTACTTCATACAATGGCTTCTGCACAGTATTATAGCCATGTGTGTCAAGAATGGTGACCATACGGTCTATTCCGCAATGCTTCAAAAGTTCACGTATGCCCAAATTATAGGTGTGTATAGGTTTGAACGGAAACAGTCGGTCCGCATTTGCATCGTAGCGTTCCAGTATCTTCAATGCCTTTTCGTGGAGGGGGACTCTTACGGTCTTTGCCTGACACTTCTTCGTCTTCTGCGGCATGTATTCCAGAAATTCGTCCTTGATGTTGTCTCCTGTCAGCCGGTAAAGGTCTCCCACACGGCAGCCGACATAGCAGTGAAATACGAAAATATCACGAATGACAGCCAGTCTGGACTTGTCGTCCAAATCCGCGTCGTATAGGATATTTCTCTCTTCGGATGTAAGGTAGAAAGGGTCGCCGTATGTTGGCTCCTTGCAGCCGTAGAGCGCATAGACCTCATTGTCGGAATACTTCATCTTCTTGCACCAGTGCAGGAAGGTACAGAAGAGGTTCATGATGTTGATGACGGTAGTGCCGGAAAGCGGCTTGGGCTTGCGTTTGATGAGCAGGCGTGAGGCATAGAAATCGGGATGCTCCTGTTGCAGCAGATGTTCATTTACGACATAAACCCGGAAATCGTTCATCTGTTCCAGTGTTACCGTCTCCACAAAGAGCATAAAGTCGCTGTTGCCTAATATCTCCCTTTGATAGTCGTGATAACGTGACATCTTGCGCTCGAAGCGGATGATATGCTCTTTCGTTCTGTCCGCACCGTCAAACTTCTCCAGATACTCATGGATTCTGCGGAGCAGGTTCGGGTGGTTGCGCTCGAAAGCACGGGCAGGGTACAGCACATTCTCGATGGCCTGTTTCAACCATTTGCTGTCCGCCTTGTCCGAGAAGGTGTTTTCAACATGCTCGATGATGACCGCAATCTGTCCGGGCAGCCGTTTCTGTTCGGTGGCAGGAACAGCCGCAGTGCGTTTGTAACTGAGGGTGTCGGCATCCCAATACCTGTCATATACAGTAAGGGGAGAAACGACCTTTATATCCACGTTCTTCTCACGCACCCGGAAGCAGATGTTCGAGGTCGTGGAGGAACACTTTTTCAGATAGACGGAAACTTTCATCGACAATGCGTTTTTGATTCACATTGCAAAGGTATATAAATTCCCGTATATGTTCCCATACATCCCGAAGAAACTTGAAACGGATTAAGACAAATTAAAAACTCAGCCCCAAATCTGATACCACATAAAACGCTGTATATTAGCGGTTATATTTGCACTTGTTTGGCTTTTCTTTTCATTTTCGAGTTTTCATACACCATATTAAAACATATATTGCAGTTCCACACTTTTCTTTTTATTACCAGTCGTCGGGGGACGGACGATACAATCTTAAATTTTATGGATAATATTACGAAGCAGAATGGAAATGAAGTCGGCAGACATCAGGTCGAAGGGCAGACGATCATTATCAATCAGCAGGAGCGGAGAAGCACGAACGGACTGGGAACCGCCGGTTTTATTCTGGCCTTGTTGGGTTTGATTTTCAACTGGGTTCCGGGGCTCGGCTGGGTATTGTGGGCCTTGGGTTTGATTTTTTCATTCGTGGGAATTTTCAGAACTCCCCGCGGCTTGGCGATCGCCGGGCTTGTCATATCGTGTATCGCGTTGATCGTTTTGATTATCTTGGTGAGTGCGATCGCTTCCCTGGTGTAATCATTTCAGTTGGTATGAAGAAAGAGTATCCTTCTGTTCAGGATACTCTTTCTTGTATTGGCGATACTTGAAGCTTTAATATCTCCGGTTTTTCAATTCCGGATACAGTTTGTCGAACGGCGAAAGATCGCTCTAATCCGGTGCATCGAGCATTATGTTGCAGCCATCGTTGTTCTTCGGAGAAGCCTTGAATTCCGTGTAACTGTCTGGCTAAAGGAGCTATTTGCGCAGTTTGTCCTGCCGTTCGCGCTCCTTGCGGCGCATCGAGCGATAGCTGTTTCCCATCAGCGCCAGAAGCAGCAGCACCGTGACCCAGGCGCGGACTTTGTCGCCCGTGGCCGCAGTACCGCATGTATAGACGGTGATGAGCATTGCCAAACTGCATGCTAAAAGGATCATGCAGAACCTGAGCAGCCGCCGAAGCGATCTTACAGAGGCCATACGAGATCTTGTTTTGGTTTATTCTTCCGGTTTTACCAATTGAATGTGTAACTCGTCGAGCTGCGCCTGGTCGATATAGCCCGGTGCGTCGAGCATCATGTCGCGGCCGTTGTTGTTTTTCGGGAAGGCGATGTAGTCGCGGATCGACTCCGAACCGCCGAAGAGCGAGCAGAGCCGGTCGAAACCGAAGGCCAGTCCGCCGTGAGGGGGTGCGCCGTACTTGAAGGCGTTCATCAGGAAGCCGAAACGCTCCTGCGCTTGTTCCGCCGTGAAGCCCAGCAACTCGAACATCTTGGCCTGCAGTTTCGAGTCGTGGATACGGATCGAGCCGCCGCCGATCTCGGTGCCGTTGCAGACGAAGTCGTAGGCGTTGGCCCGCACGCGACCGGGGTCGCTGTCCAGGTATTGTACGTCTTCGAGCTTGGGCGAGGTGAACGGATGGTGCACGGCGTAGTAACGCTGGGTCTCGTCGTCCCACTCGAACAGCGGGAAGTCGATGACCCACAGCGGAGCGAACTTCTTCGGGTCGCGCAGGCCCAGCTGCTGAGCGACCTCCAGACGCAGGGCGCAGAGCTGGGTGAGGGTCTTGAATTTCTTGCCGCAGAGGATTAGCACCAGGTCGCCGGCTTTTGCGCCCGCGCGTTCGGCCATCGCCCGCACCTGCTCGGGCGAGTAGAATTTATCGACGGACGACTTGACGTTGCCGTCCGCTTCGACGCGGATCCAGACGAGTCCCTTGGCACCGATCTGCTGGCGTTTGACGAACTCCGTGAGGGCGTCGATCTGTTTGCGGGTGTAGCCGGCGCAGCCCGTCGCGGCGAAGCCGGTGACGTACTCCGCGTCGTCGAAAACCGCGAAGCCGTGACCTTGGGCCAGGTCCGTCAGATCGGCGAACTCCATACCGAAGCGCAGGTCGGGTTTGTCCGAGCCGTATTTCTCCATCGCTTCGATCCAGGGCATGCGGCGCAGCGGCTCCGTAAGTTCGATGCCCATCACTTCGCGGAACATGTGCTTGGCCCAGCGCTCGAAGATTTCGAGCACGTCCTCCTGCTCGACGAACGACATTTCGCAGTCGATCTGCGTGAATTCGGGCTGGCGGTCGGCCCGAAGGTCTTCGTCGCGGAAACAGCGCACGATCTGGAAGTATTTGTCGTAGCCGGCGACCATCAGCAGCTGCTTGAGGGTCTGGGGCGACTGGGGCAGGGCGTAGAATTGGTTGGGGCTCATGCGGCTCGGCACGACGAAGTCGCGGGCGCCTTCGGGCGTGGAATTGACCAGGTAGGGGGTTTCGATCTCCAGGAAACCTTCGTCGCTCAGGAAGCGGCGAATCTCCTGGGCCATCTTGTGACGCAGGATCATGTTGCGCTGCAGGGGAGGACGGCGCAGGTCGAGGTAGCGGTATTTCATACGCAGGTCGTCGCCGCCGTCCGAGTTCTCCTCGATGGTGAACGGGGGCACTTCGGCCTCGTGCAGCACCACGAGCTTCGAGGCGACGACTTCGATGTCGCCCGTAGGCATCTTCGGGTTCTTGGACGAACGCTCTACCACGCGGCCTTCGACCTGAAGGACGTATTCGCGGCCCAGTCCGCCGGCCACGGCCTTGACATCGGCCGGAGAGTGTTCTTCGACGACGATCTGGGTGATGCCGTAACGGTCCCGCAGGTCGATGAAGGTCATCGCACCCAGGTTGCGGACTTTCTGCACCCAGCCGGCCAGGGTGACCGTTTCGTTTACATTTGCGGCACGCAACTGGCCGCAGGTATGGGTTCTGTACATGGTCGTATCTGTTTTTTTCGTTGTTGTCGTATTGTGATTCACAAAGGTAGTGAAAACGAAGGTATAAAAAACAAACTCGCGCGTTTTTTATACCGGATGCCATCTCTTTTCTTCGACAGGGGAGGTGTGCGAGGCTGAATCCGGCGGGTTCGTCGGGAGGGGTGGCGGCGACTTTCCGTCTTTTGTAAAGGAAGAAAAGTGAGTGCGGAGTGGTGCGAACTAATTCGTTTCTTGTCGGAATTCCTGCTATTTACGAATACAGGCAGAACGGAAGAGAGGCGGCGATGTGGAGCCGGGTGAAAATTAGAGGCATATCGGATTTTCCGTTAAATTATTAATTTTGCCGAAAAACCGAAACGATGGAACAGCAGCAAACCGATGAAAAATTCATGCGCCTGGCACTAAACGAGGCGGAAAAAGCGTTAGAAGAGCAGGAAGTACCCATCGGTGCCGTGGTGGTCGCGGACGGACGTATCGTCGGTCGGGGGCACAACCTGGTCGAAACCTTGGCGGACGCTACGGCTCATGCGGAAATGCAGGCCCTGACAGCCGCAGCCTCGACCGTCGGAGGCAAATACTTGTCCGAATGTACGTTGTATGTGACGGTCGAGCCTTGCATCATGTGTGCGGGGGCGATTGCGTGGAGCCAGGTAGGGCGGGTGGTCTATGGCGCCGACGATCCGAAGCGTGGCTATCGCCGCTATTCGGAGCAGGTGTTTCCGCCCCGAACGACGGTGACGCGGGGGGTATTGGCCGAGGAGTGCGAGAGGCTCGTCCGTTCGTTCTTCGCTGCGTTGAGAAGGTGATTTTTGGAAAGTGCCGAAAAAAAACTAAATTTGCATTCCCTGCTTTCCGGCGGGAGTTTCGACGGATGGTTGCGACCTACAGGACGGGGCGATATTTCCGATGGGTTTGCAGGGAATGGTGATAAAAATGGACGGAACCAATTTTAACCTATAATTTATACAATATTTATGAAAAAACTTTTGATTTCCGCGCTTGCCCTGTTCGTTGTGGGGTCTGTGGCTGCGCAGGAAGGATTGGGCGAAACTTACAATAAGGCTGTCGCCGCTTACAATTCGAAGGATTTTGCATCCGCAGCTACGGCTTTCGAAACGCTTATCGATCAGGGGCTCGATTCCGAGGATCTCGATGTCCAGAGTTGGGTTGCAACGGCCAAGAAGAGGGTGCCGGTGTGCTATTTCCAAATGGGTCTTACGGCTGCTAAGGGAAATGATTTCAACACGGCGGTCGAGAATCTTACCAAGTCGGCCAATAAGGCGGCTCTTTACGGTGAGTTGCAGCAGGAGCGTATGTCGAATATGTTGATGGCGAAGATATATCTGATGTGGGGCGGAAAGCCTTTCAACGAAAAGAACTACGCCGAGGCTGCTGAAATTTTCGCCAAAGGTTATGCCGCCGATCCGAAAAATATGGAGATGGCCAACTTCTTGGGCATTTGCTATTGCGAGCTGGGCGACTTCCAGAAAGGTTTGGTTATTTTCAACGAAATCGCTTCTCAGGACAATCCCAAATATGCGGAGGATGTCGTGAAGGTAAAGGAGAACATCAAGCTCTATACCAATAACCGTATTGCCAAGTTGCAGGGCGAGAATGATTTCGACGGTATTATCGCCGTTGCCGACGAGATGCTGGCCGTGAATCCGCAGGATGCGCTGGCCCAGAAGATTCGTTTGCAGGCACTCTTCGACAAGAAGGATTACGCTGGCGTGATCGCTTCTGCTGAGGAGGCTGCTGCCGTGCAGACCGACGAAGAGGAGCGCAGCGACGTTTATTTCATTTTGGGTGCAGCTTACAATGCCCGCACGATGCCCCAGCAGGCGATCGACGCCCTTTCGAAAGTAACGGCCGGTGCGAATGTGGCTGCGGCACAGAAAACGGTGGCACAGCTTAAGGAGAACGCAGCCAAAGCGAACAGTTAGCGGGGTATTCCTGTTTTTGAAATGCGGGGCAGACTTTTTCGGAAGTCTGCCCCGTTTTATTCGAAAGGGCTTTGACTTCCGGGATACACGCGGGGGCGGTTCAGCGGATGGTTTTGCGCTTTATCGCGGCGGGTCGGCTGTCGGGCCGATTCAGGAGGAGCGGGAGCCTTTGTGCCGCAAGTCGGGGCGATGGCGGTGGTGAGCCGGCCGGTCGGGTTCCGGTTTTCCTGTCTTTTCGTACGGAAGGTTTCCCGAACAGCCTGCGGACAATATCCGGAGAGGTTTCGTGTCGGTTTGCTGTCTGCCTCTCCGTCCAATGGCGGGCCCTACTCTTCGTTCTTTTCCTGGTTTATCCGCACGTTTTGCTGGATGCGCCGCAGTCCGCTGCGTGCGAGAGGTGTATTGCCGAACCGCAGGAGAAACTCCTCTTCGCTCATTGCGAGCCACTCCCGATCCGAAATCGTCAGCGGGTCGAACAGGGGATCGAAATGCGGCGAGCGGTGCATGGGGGCTTTTTGGTTGTGGGGACAGCAGCTCTGGCAGCGATCGCAGCCGAAGATCCATCCGTCGAGGTCGGGCAGGGCGCTGTCGGACTCCTTTTCGATCGTACGACAGGAGATGCAACGGTTCGTGTCGATCACCTTGGGCGCGACGATGGCTCCCGTCGGACAACTGTCCAGGCAGTTCCGGCAGCGGCCGCAACGGGCTCCTGCGAACGGGGCATCGTACTGGTCGGACGGCAGGGTAAGTACCAACTCGCCCAGCAGGACATAGGAGCCGTATTGGGGCGTGAGCAGCAGGGATTGCCGCCCGATCCAGCCCAGACCCGCTTCGACGGCCAGTTGTTTTTCCAGCAGCGGAGCCGTATCGACGAACGTGCGGCCCGTGAGCCCGGGGTATTGCCGGCGCAGGGCTTCGAGCATCGTGCCCAGCATCCTCTTGAGGACGGGGTGGTAGTCGCGGCTGCGGGCGTAGGAGGCGATTTTTGTGCGGCACCCGGGCGGATAGCCTTCGCCCAGCGGGTTCTTGTAGCTCACGGCGCAGACCACGACCGTCTGCGCCCCTTCGACCAAGTGTCGGACGTCGAAACGTTTGTCGAGGTTGCGTTCGAGGTATTCCAGCGAGGAACCGTAGCCTTTGGCGAGCCATTCGCGGAAGTAGGATTCGTTCTCCGCAAGATGCTTGCAGGGCGTGATTCCGCAGAGGTCGAAGCCTGCATTCTCGGCAAGTTTTTTGATGTATTGACCAGAGATCATGGCGATAATTCGGCTCAAAAATAGTGTATTTACGGCAAATAATAGTAAATTTGCCCCGAGTATATTCTCATTTTAATTCGAAAGAAAATGACTATCCATACACTTTACGAACTGGTTCAGCACAGTGTAAAGAGTTTTGCATCGAAAGTCGCTTTTGCCATGTACGGCGGGGAGGAGCTCTCCTATGCCGAGGTGGGAACCCGCGTCAAACACGTGCAGGACCTTTTGATCGGAGCCGGTTTGAAAGCGGGCGACAAGGTGGCGCTGTTGAGCAGCAACATGCCCAACTGGTGCGTTTCGTACCTGGCCGTCACCTCTGCCGGCATGGTCGCCGTGCCGATCCTGCCCGATTTCTCGACCGAAGAGCTGGAGATGATTATCGCCCACTCCGAGGCCAAGGCGCTGATGGTTTCCGACAAGCTCTTCGCTAAATTGGCGAAGTCCACGATCGAATCCCTCCATATCGTGATTCGTACCAAGAATCTGGGCGTGATCGCCTCCCGTCCTGCGGCGGAGAAAGGGGCGGTCGGAATTCCGAATCCCGAAGACCTCGCGGTCATCATCTATACCTCGGGTACGACGTCGCGTCCCAAGGGCGTGATGCTCTCCCACGCGAATCTCTGTGCGCAGATTTCCATGAGCGCCGCCATTTTCCCGATCTTTCCCGACGATACGTTTCTCTCGGTGCTGCCGTTGGCGCACACCTACGAGTGCTCGATAGGTATGATCTATCCTTTCTCGATGGGGGCCCGGGTCGTTTACCTGGATCGTCCGCCTACGGCCTCGGTTCTGATGCCGACGCTTGCCGAGGTACGGCCTTCGGTGATGCTCATCGTGCCGCTGATTATCGAAAAGATTTATCGTCATCAGATTCTCGCCAAGTTTACCTCCAGCGGATTCTGGCGTGCGCTCTACAAGATCGATTTCATGCGCCGTTATCTGCATCGTGTCGCGGGTAAGAAGTTGATGAAGGTCTTCGGCGGGCGGCTGCGCTTCCTCGGTATCGGGGGTGCGAAGCTGGACGGCGGCGCCGAGAAGTTCCTGCTCGAAGCCCGTTTTCCGTACGCTATCGGCTATGGTTTGACGGAGACGGCACCCCTGTTGGCCGGTGCGGCTCCCTCGCAGGTGCGCCTGGGTTCGACCGGGCCTGCCGCGCCGGGCGTCGAGCTGCGGTTGGAGAACGTCAATCCCGAAACCCGCCAGGGCGAGATCGTTGCCAAGACGCCGAGCGCCATGATCGGTTACTATAAGAACCCCGACGCTACGAAGGAGGTCTTCACCGAGGACGGATGGTTCCGTACCGGAGATTTGGGCGAATTTTCGGCCGACGGGTGGCTTTACATCAAGGGTCGGCTGAAGAATATGATCGTCGGTCCCAGTGGTGAGAATATCTATCCCGAGGATATCGAGAGCGTCCTCAATTCGCACGTCTGCGTCGCCGATTCGGTGGTTACCGAGCACGAAGGCCGCCTGGTGGCGCTCGTGCATTTCAATACCGACGCTCTCGAAGCCAAGTTCGACGGCTGGAAGGAGGATTTCGAGAATTGGAAGGAGAATCTCAAGAAGGAGGTCGTCGATTATGTGAATTCCAAGGTCAATCGTTTCTCGCGTATCTCCGAGGTCGTGGAGGAGAAGCAGGAGCTGTCTCTTATACACATCTGACGCTGCCGACGAATAGAGAGGTGTAGA
>ERZ1504464.454-NODE-454-length-11489-cov-3.678853_pt1 | contig 11489 bp, 10 predicted proteins | sample MGYA00574785_ERZ1504464 | MGnify/ENA primary metagenome ERZ1504464 (study PRJEB39906, sample SAMEA3182090) | gut metagenome | biome: human; feature: gut; material: Stool; isolation source: human stools | place: Canada | collected 2013-03-12 ...
AGACGGGTGTTGGTGACCACCACCTCGTAGGCCTTTTCCTCCCCCAGATACTGAAATTCCTCCAGCATTTCCTGAGTGGTCTTGAAGTAGATCGGCAGGGGCTCGTTGGCATCCGGGAACTTCTTGGACGCCAGCAGGATATGCCGGTACACCTCGTCCTCCGGCTCCCGGAAATGGACGTCGCCGGTGGCGCAGACGGGTTTTCCCAGCTCCTCGCCGAGGCGGACGATGATACGGTTGAATTCCCGCAGGTCCTCCTTGCTCCGGGCGTCGCCGTTGCGGAGCATGAAAGCGTTGTTGCACAGGGGCTGAATTTCCAGATAGTCGTAAAAAGAGGCGATGCGCTTCAGCTCGTCCCAATCCTTGTGGTCCACCACTGCCTTGAACAGCTCACCCGCCTCGCAGGCGGAGCCGATAATCAGCCCCTCCCGGTGGGCGATCAGCTCACTTTTGGGAATGGTAGGCACCCTCTTGAAGTATTTCAGGTTGGATGCCGAAATCAGCTGGTAGAGGTTTTTCAGTCCCACCTTGTTCCGGGCCAGAATGATGATGTGCTTGGGGAAGCGGTTGGACTTGCTGCCCAGGGGGCGCAGCTTCTCCATTTCCGGGTTCACGGCCTGCAGGGTGTGTATCCCCCGCTCATGGAGCATTTTCCAGAAGGGGATCAGCATATAGCCCACCGTGGCGGCATCGTCGCTGGCCCGGTGGTGGTTGAAGGCGGGCAGGTCCAGATGCTCCGCCACAATGTCCAGCTTGTATTTGCCCAGGCCCGGCAGCAGGTTCTGGGCTAAGATCAGGGAGTCCACATAGGTGGGGTCAAATTCCAGTCCCACCTTTTTGCAGCCTGCCCGGATAAACCCGATGTCGAATTCCGCGTTGTGGGCGGCCAGGGGCCGGCCGTTGACGAATTTCAGAAATTCCGTCAGGGCATCCTTCAGCTGGGGAGCGTCCTTCAGCATTTCATCCGTGATGCCGGTGAGACCGATGATCTCCGGCGTCAGGCGGCGGTTGGGGTTTACAAAGGTCTGGAACCGCTCGGAAATCTCGCCGTTTTTCAGCACCACCGCGCCGATTTCCGTAATGGCCTCCCGATCCACCTTCAAGCCGGTGGTTTCAATATCGAAGCAGACGAACTCATCGTCCAGTCCGCAGTCTCCCCGGCCATGGACGGCGATGCGGTCATCCACGTTGTTGATGAAGTATCCCTCCACGCCGTAGAGGATCTTGATCTTGTCCCCGGCGGCATGCCAGGCGTCCGGGAAGGACTGGGCCACGCCGTGATCCGTGATGGCAATGGCGGGATGGCCCCAGCGGATAGCCTCCTTGATGACCTCCTTCGTGTCCGTCAAGGCGTCCATATTGCTCATTTTCGTGTGGAGATGCAGCTCCACCCGCTTCACCTGGGCGGTGTCCTGCCGCTCCTCGTGCTGGATAACGTTGATGTGGTAGGGATTGAGCTGAATGTCCTTGCCGTCCCAGGTAGGCTCCATCTTGCCCTGAACGCACAGCCACATACCGGGATTGATCTTCCCATCCAGGCCCTTGGCTTCCTTTTCCGTCAGGTTTTTATGGACGGCCACGGAGCTGGTGTAGTCCGTCATCTCCACATGGAGCCGCCACATACCGGGCCGCCGGGTCTCCACACATTCCACGGAAAACACCTTGCCGCTTACCGTGGCATTGCCCATTTTCAGATCCAGCGTCTTCATTTCCACGGGCTTGACCTTGATGGGGTTGCCCATCAGGACCGGCCCTGATGGACCTCCCCCGGACGGGGCGGACGGCGCGGCCGCTGCCTTCCACTGAGAGGGCAGCTGTTCCTCCTTCAGCGTGACCCGGAATCGCACCTCGTTCAGTCCGTAGCCGTTACGGATGGCGCTGTTCAGCTCGTCCAGATCCGATGGCTCCAGAGGGTGCTTCACGATCATCGCCAGCTCCATAGAGAGGGTGTCCTGATGGATGCAGGCGCTGGCGATCACCGTCCCCAACAGCTTTAGCCGCAGCTCCGGGGAGAGCTGCAGCTGTGCGAATAATTCAAAAAACGGTATCTCTCTCGACATGCGTCCTTCTTTCCCCTATCTTATGTAAAAGCTGCTTACAGCTTTTCGATTTCCTCCATCAATGCGTCCACAAGCCGCTCCTGAGGCACCTTGTAAAGGATCTCTCCTTTGCGGAAAATCAGGCCCTCGCCCTTGCCGCCGGCGATGCCAACATCCGCGGCGGTGGCCTCTCCGGGCCCGTTGACGGCGCAGCCCATCACCGCCACGGTGATGTTTTTCGTACAGTTCATCAGGCGGCGCTCCACTTCCTCCGCCATAGGGATCAGGTCGATCCGGGTGCGGCCGCAGGTGGGACAGGCGATGAGATTCACACCCTCCTTCCGCAGACCTGCCGCCCGCAGGATCTTTTTGGCAGCGTAGATCTCCTCCACCGGGTCCGCCGTCAGGGTCACCCGAATGGTATCGCCGATGCCCATGCACAGCAATCCACCGATGCCCATGGCAGACTTCACCATACCCATAGAGGGCGTTCCGGCCTCGGTGACGCCCAGATGCAGCGGGTAGTCCGTCTGCTGGCTCAGCAGCGTGTAGGCCCGCATGGTCAGCGGCACGTCGGAGCATTTCACGGAAATGCAGATATCGTCAAAATCGAACCGGTTCAGCAGCCGGACATGGCCCATGGCGCTCTCTACCAGCGCCTCGGCGGTCACGCCGCCGTACTTGGCCCGCAGCTCCTTTTCCAAAGAGCCGCCGTTGACGCCGATGCGGATGGGGATGTTCTTTTGGCGGCAAATGTCCGCCACGGCCTTGACCTTCTCCTCCCCGCCGATGTTGCCGGGGTTGATCCGCAGGGCGTCGATCCCCCGCTCGGCGCACATCAGCGCCAGCTTGTAGTTGAAGTGGATGTCTGCGATCAGGGGAATAGCGATCTGCTCCTTGATCTTGTCTACCGCCTTGGCAGCGTCCTCGTCCGGCACCGCCACCCGGATGATCTCGCATCCGGCATCCTCTAATGCGTGAATCTGGGCCACAGTAGCGGCCACATCGTCGGTTTTCGTATTGCACATGGACTGGATGGACACGGGGGCACCGCCGCCCACAGCCACCTTGCCAACCATCAATTTCTTTGTCATATTGATCGCCTACTTTACCAATTTGAATACATCCTGGAATGTTACCAGCAGCATAAAGCCCATCAGCAGGACAAAGCCCGCCGTGTTGATGGCCGCCTGATATTTCTCCGGTACCTTCCGCTTGAACAGTGCCATGGAAACCGCGTCCACCAGCAGGAAGAAGATCCGTCCGCCATCCAGCGCCGGCAGGGGCAGCAGATTCATCACCGCCAGATTCACAGCGATCAGCGCCGCGAAATAGGCGATGCTCTCCGCCGCAGCCAGCAGGCCGTTCTGGTCATTCTGTTCCGCCGTTTCCTGAGCCTCGGTGCCTACATCCTTGATGGTGGTCACAATGCCCACCGGCCCGCTGAGGTCATTGAGTCCGGCCCCGCCGGTAACAAGCTGGCCCAGACTGAACCACACAAGCTGCACGAAGTCCATGGTCTGATACCAGGTGTAGCGGATGCGGTTGGATACGGTGGCCGGGACAGACAGCCGTCCCACATACAGGCCGAAGCCCTGATAAGGCTCCCCCTGCTGGTCGGTGCAGGTCTGCCGGGCGACGTTTTCCACCAGAATACGCCGCCCGTTCCGGACAACCTCGATGTCCGCCGTGTCGCCGGAATAGCTCAGAAACATCTGGGCGTCGCCGCTGAAATAGGTGCGCCAGCCGTTGATCTTATAGATCTGATCCCCGGCCTGTAAACCGTTTTCCCCGGTCCGGGATACCTCCGGGGCAAGGCCTGTGATCCCGTCCACAAAGAAGGTCCCGGCACTGCTGAACAGGATCGCCACGATCAGCAGTCCCGTCAGGAAATTCATGAAAGCACCGGCGGCTAAGATCACGAATTTTTTCCAGAAGCCCTGACGGGTGAAGGCCCGGGCGTTGCCCGTGTCTCCGTCCTCCCCCTCCATGGCGCAGTAGCCGCCGATGGGCAGGATGCGGAAGGAATAGGCTGTCTCCCCCTTCTTCCGGTGCCAGACGGCAGGGCCCATGCCGATGGAAAACTCGTTGACCTGTACGCCGCAGAGCTTCGCCGCCAGGAAGTGACCCAGCTCATGCACGGCGATGAGCACGCCGAAAATTAAGATCGCCGCCAGGATATAGACAAAGCTCATGAATGTCTCCTTGCAAATGCGGACTTCACGGCCTCTCGGGCGGCGTGGTCCGCTGATAAAATTTCCTCCAACGAGGGTGTTTGCGTCACCGGGACGGCCGCCCGCGCCGCCGCAACCAGGTCGGAAATGTCATAAAAACCAATTTTTTCCGCCAAAAACAGACGGACGGCTTCCTCGTTGGCGCCGTTCAGAATGGCGCAGGCCGTGCCGCCCGCCTCGGCCGCCTCCTCCGCCAGACGGAGGCAGGGAAAAGTCTCCCGGTCCGGCTCCGAGAAGGTCAGGGGCGGGCTGTTCAAAAGGTCCAGCGGCGGTGCCGGGTTCTCCCCCCGCTCCGGGTAGGTCATGGCGTAGCGAATGGGCAGGCGCATATCCGGCGTACCCAACTGGGCGAGAACGGCTCCGTCCTTAAATTCCACCATGGAGTGAACGATGCTCTGCGGATGCACCATGACGGACACCTGCGCCAGCGGCAGACGATACAGCCGCATGGCCTCGATGACCTCCAGCCCCTTGTTCATCAGCGTGGAGCAGTCCACGGTGATCTTGGGGCCCATCGTCCAGTTGGGGTGCCGCAGGGCGTCGGCCCTGGTCATGCGTCCCACCTCGTCCCGGCCCATCCCCCGGAAGGGACCGCCGGAGCAGGTCAGGATCAGCCGCCGGATCTCCCGGCGGTCGGCGCAGCCCTGTAAGCACTGGAAGATGGCGGAATGCTCGCTGTCCACCGGCACGATCTCCGCACCGCAGCGGTCCGCCTCGTCCATCACCAGTTCCCCGGCGCAGACCAGCGTTTCCTTGTTGGCCAAGGCGATACGCTTTTTCTCTCGGATGGCGGCCAGCGTGGCCTTCAATCCCACCATGCCAACCACGGCGGTGACTACCGTTTCCGCCTCCGGGATCACGGCGGCGTCCACCAGAGCATCTGTACCGGCCAACACCTTTACAGACGTGTCCTGCAAGCGAACTGCCAGTTCCTTTGCAGCTGCTTCCTCCGTCATCACCGCCAGGCGGGGACGGAACTTCCGGCACTGTGCCTCCATTCGCTCCACGTTGGAATTGGCGGTCAGTGCCGCCACCTGCAGGCCCAGCTGCTCCGCCACATCCAGAGTCTGACGGCCGATGGAGCCGGTGGAGCCCAATATTGAGATCGTATTCATCATAGTATGTCCTCTATGTCTCTTAAAGCATACCCGCGCACACAAACAAATAGATCCACGGAGTGATAAACAGGGTGGAATCGAATCGGTCCAACATTCCGCCGTGGGTCAGGAAAATATGGCTGTAATCCTTCACGCCCGCCTCCCGCTTGATGAGGGACATGGCGAGATCGCCCAGCTGGCCGATGGCGTTGGTCACCAGACCGGCCAGGACCAGATTCAGGTAGTTCGGCTCGTAACCCAGCCACATCCGGGCCACCACACCCCAGAGCACCAGTCCCAAGGCGCTGCCGATCAATCCGGCGACAGAACCCGCCCACGTCTTGTGGGGGCTGACCGCCGGGGCCATTTTCCGTTTTCCGAACAGCATCCCGCCGTACATGGCAAAGCTGTCTCCCAGAAAGGCCACGCAGAATGGCAGCAGTACATACATCTTGCCGTACAATCCGTCCATTCGCAGCAGGAAAATGGCGCTGTACATCATGGGAAACACTGTGCCGCCCATCATCGCTGTGGCAACATCGGCAAAGGGCATGGCGTTCGGCGTTCCGTAGCCCTTGACGGCAACGAAAAACAGGGCCGTCACCAGCGCCAGCGGCACGCACAAAATGCGGATCATACCCACGGACTGATAGCTGTCATAAAACTGCCAGGTATGCGCGTCATAGATGACCCATTCCTGCGCCACGGCAGCCAGAATGGTAAACGCATAGACACACTTGGGCACTTTCTTTCCCGCCGTGTGCAGCAGCTCATAGGCCGCGGCAGCGGCAATGCCGCACACCACGATCACCGTCACCCAGTCCGGACACAGCAGCAGCGCCGCCAGCAGCAGCGGCAGGCCGATGATGACCACCAACCATCTTTGCAACATAGAATTTCAGTCCTTTCAACACCTGTAAGGGCTTATTTCTTCACACCGCCGAACCGGCGATCCCGGCTCTGGTAGGCGGCGATCGCCTTGTCCAGCTCCTCCTCATCGAAGTCCGGCCAGAGGGCATCCGTGTAATAAAACTCGGAATACGCACACTGCCACAGGAGGAAGTTGCTCAGCCGCTGCTCCCCGCTGGGGCGGATGATCAGCTCCGGGTCCGGGATGCCGGCAGAGTCCAGATAGGTGGAAAACAGCGTTTCGTCCAGGTCCTCCGGCTTCCGCTTCCCTTCCGCACACTCCGCCGCAAACCGGCGGACAGCCCGAAGGATCTCATCCCGGCCGCCGTAGTTCAGACAGACATTGGCCTGAAAATCGTCCTTGGACAAATGCTCCGTGATCTCGTCCGTCTCGTGGGCCAACGCCCGCAGCTCCGGTGCGATGGGCGTCATGTCTCCAAAGAAGTGGAGGCGGATATGGTCCCGCTCCATGGTATCCACAGCCTCCAGCAGGTACTTCTTCAAAAGCGCCATGATAGCGGAGACCTCTGTCTCCGAGCGCTTCCAGTTTTCCGTGGAAAAGGCGTAAACTGTCAGGTACTTGACGCCGATGTTCTTGCAGTAGGTGGCGATCCGGCGGAAGGTCTCCGCCCCCGCCTTATGTCCCGCGGTGCGCGGCAACCCCCGTTGGGTGGCCCAGCGGCCATTGCCGTCCATAATAATCGCAATATGGCGAGGTGGGCTGGCAGCCCACCCCGCCGTATGCAGCGTGTTTCGTGTCTCGATCATCAAATCTCCATCAGTTCCTTTTCCTTGCGGGCCAGCAGCTCGTCGATCTTCTTGCTGCTGTCATCCGTCAGCTTCTGAAGATCCTTTTCTGCCTGCTTCAGATCATCCTCGGTAATCTCGGAAGCCTTTTCCTTCTTCTTGAAGGACTCCATGGCATCCCGGCGGATGTTGCGGATGGCCACCTTGCCGTTTTCCGCGTACTTGCGGATCTGCTTGACCAGCTCCTTACGGCGCTCCTCCGTCAGCTGAGGGAAGTTCAGACGGATATTCCGGCCGTCATTCTGGGGATTGATGCCCAGATCGGAGTTCAGAATGGCCTTTTCGATGGATTTCAGCGCAGAACCGTCCCACGGAGAGATCTGCAAAATCCGGGGGTCCGGGGTGGAGATCGCCGCGATCTGCTGAATAGGGGTGGGGGTGCCGTAGTAATCCACCATAATGCGGTCCAGCACGGCGGCATTGGCACGGCCTGCCCGGACGGAAGCAAAGTCCGCGGCGGCAGAGTCGATGCTCTTATTCATTTTTTCCTCGTAGATCTTGTAATCGTCTTTCAACATAGCTTGGTTCCTTCCTTTCGCGCCTTTATTCTTTTACGATCGTGCCCACGTTTTCGCCGCAGAGAGCCCGGATGATATTCTCCGGATCCTTCAGGGCAAAGAGCAGCACGGGAATGTGGTTATCCATAGAAAGAGAGGTTGCGGTGGTGTCCATCACCATCAGATGCTGGGCCAGCACTTCATCATAGGAAATGCTGTCATACTTGACGGCGGTGGGGTCCTTCACAGGGTCGGCGCTGTACACGCCGTCCACGTTCTTGGCCAGCAGGATCACGTCCGCGTCGATCTCAGCCGCCCGCAGTACTGCTGCCGTATCCGTGGAGAAATAGGGGTTGCCGGTACCGGCGCCGAAGATGACCACGCGTCCCTTTTCCAGATGCCGGATTGCCCGGGAACGGATGTACGGCTCCGCGACAGCCCGCATCTCAAGGGCGGTCTGCACCCGGACGGGGATGCCCTTCTGCTCGCAGACGTCCGCCACTGCCAGGCAGTTCATGACCGTAGCCAGCATACCGATGTGATCGGCACGGGTCCGCTCCATTTTGCCGCCGCCGCTGTTCTTGGCCTGTCTCTTATACACATCTGACCAATGACCTCAAAATCCAGACCGGAATGCTTGTCTCCCGCAAGGGCCTCGCCGCTGATCTTCAATAGGACACGATGATATACCGGTTTTTCCATAATGACCTCCTGTGGCATATGTTATTAGTGTCTATTTTACCTTATTTTCCGTCGTTTGGAAAGGGGGTATCCGAAGATTTTCACAGGAAAATTCCATGACCGGTTTTTGTTGGAATTCCGGTCTTTTTTCCGCCCGCAACCGATAGTTGACAGCCGGGTGGTAGCCAATAGCGGCCCCGTATGGTATACTGAAGTCGAAATTCCACCGATACCCCCTATGGAAGGAGAACGCGATATGACACTTGGACAGCGCATCAGCCTGTATCGAAAAAAGCTGAATATTTCTCAGGAGGAGCTGGGTGCCCGATTGGGCGTCAGCCGGCAGGCCGTCAGCAAATGGGAGACCGACCTCTCTGCCCCGGATCTGAACAACCTGATTGGGTTGGCCCGGGAGCTGGGCGTTTCCCTGGCGGAGTTGACGGAAACGCCGGAGGAACCGGTGCCGCCGAAAAACACCAGCAAAAAGTGGTGGTTCCTCCTGAGCGTATGCGTTCTGCTGCCGGTTCTGATTGCCGGGTTCCTTCTCTACCGGGCCAGCCAGCCGTCTCTGGGACAGGTAGGTGATCTGGCGCGGCCCGTATCAGACTTCTACTTAGAATGGCAGGTCCCCCGGCGTGACGGCCGGGAATGGTACGAGTTCCTGACCTTAGGAACTCAGGCGGAACCCTTTCCCTTCCACACCTCCCTCCATCTGACGGCCCCGGAGAAGATCGTCACGGAGGGCACGGACCTCCATTTGGCCGCCGTCCACCACGCGGTCTGCGGCGGACTGTATGTGGATTACATTCGCTTTCAGGCCGACCCGGAGCAGGGGCAGGCCGCCGGGGATACCATCTGCCGCATTTCCACCATGGCCCCCGGCTTCTGGACGCCCCGTGGCATCAGCGTCGGTAACGAAAAGTCCTTTGTGGTGGATGCCTATCACTCTGGCAAGGAGGATCAGGCGGAAGGAACGCTGCTGTACGGTCTCAAGGAGGCGGATGGGTATTCGCTGGTTCCCCATGACTATCTGTATATCTGGAGCGCCTTTGAGGAGGGCCGCGGCTATCAGACGATCTATTTCTTCATAAAGGATGGCCTGGTGGCGGGCATCTCCATGGAGCTGATGCAGGATATGGGAGACTACTACGCCGCCGCCAACAATACCTCCACCTTCCCTGTGGATGAAAACGGCGACCCGGACTTCTCCCACCGGCAGGACCTTCCGCAGGAGCCGATAGACGCTACCCGGCAGGTCTATATTGCGTGGAACCAGCTTGTAACCAATGAAAACCTCTCCGCCGAGGAACGGTATGCCTACCGCCGGGATGTTTTCACCAACCTGCCGGATATGGATTGGCAGGAATTCGGAGCGTTGGGCGGTATCGACAGCAGTGGTACCATATTTGCCTTGCTGGATTGGCTCTCCCAACAGGAACACTACTCCAGTGGTGATATTTATTTCATTCAGCGCGGTTATGCTGCGCGCGGCATCGACGGCGCTTACGCGGAGGATTACTGCTATCTCCTCTCCCGGGCTCTCTTTTCTGATCCGGTGGCTTATGCCAAGGCGCTGGCCCGCAGCACTGCCGATGATGAGGCGGTGCAGACTCTGATTATGGGAGGCACCGCCTACGGTGCCGACTACTACCCCGCCGACTGCGAGACAGCAGTCTCCGCTCTGGACGCCGCCATCAATGCCAATGCCTTGACGGCAGAAGAAACCGGCTGGGCTAAGATGCTGCGGTACTACCTGGCAAATCCCAATGATGGCTATTACGCCGACTATCCCAAAACGCCGGCAGAGCTGGAAAACTGACCATGCTTGCCGCTCCCCGCTCAAAAGACCGATCCAACACGGGCAAAACTACGAAACCGTCCCCATGTTTGGCTCTGCCAAGCACGGGGACGGTTTTCTTGACGGATCTTGATTTCTGCCGTCATCGTGATTGAAGCAAAAAGGACAGCCGCATTGCGGCTGTCCTTTTTCAGACGATATTCGGTGTTGGGCTTAGCCCTTGACCATCTTGGCGATCTCCTCAGCGAAGTTCTCCTGCTTCTTCTCGATGCCTTCGCCCTTCTCAAAGCGGATGGCGTCCACGAAGGTGATCTTGCCGCCCAGCTTCTTGGCAGCGTCAGCGATATACTGCTCGACAGTGCCGGTGAACACATCGCCGCGGACAAACTCCTGCTGCAGCAGGCAGTTCTCGGAGTAGAACTTGTTCATCTTGCCCATGACGATCTTCTCGCGTACCTGCTCGGGCTTGCTGGCCATCTTGGGATCATTCTCCATCTGGACCATCATGATCTTCTTTTCCTCATCCAGCACGTCCTGAGAAACCTGAGACTTGTCCCAGAAACGGGGATTCAGAGCGGCGATCTGCATGGCAACGTCCTTGCCCACGGCGGTTGCGTCAATATCGCCCTCCACCTTCAGGTTCACCAGCACACCGATCTTGCCGCCGGCATGGATATAAGGAACGGAAACGCCCTCAGTGAAGATGGCGAAGCGGCGGACCTTGATATTCTCGCCGATGACGAGGACCATCTCCTGCTGCTGCTGCTCAACAGTCAGGTCGGTGCCGTTGTACTTGCAGGCCATCAGGGCCTCCAGGTCGGCGGGCTTGTTGGCGGCCACGGTAGCGGCAACACCCTTGACAAAGTCCACGAACTTCTCATTCTTGCCCACGAAGTCGGTCTCGGCGTTGACCTCAACGACCACGCCCACGCCGTCGATGACGCCGGCGTAAGCCATGCCCTCGGCGGCAACACGGCCAGCCTTCTTGGCGGAGGCGGCCAGGCCCTTTTCACGCAGGAACTCAACGGCCTTGTCCATGTCGCCGTCGGAAGCGGTCAGAGCCTTCTTGCAGTCCATCATGCCTACGCCGGTCATTTCGCGCAGGTTCTTAACATCAGCAGCGGTAAAAGCCATAATCTTTTTCCTCCAATTTATATAGTATCGGAGCTTGCGCTCCCGCAGAGTCTTAGTTTATTCGGCAGCGGGGGCCTCAGCGGCCTCGTCCATCTGCTCGCCCTGCTTGCCCTCCAGCATGGCGTTGGCCATGACAGAAGCGATCAGCTTGATGGCGCGGATGGCGTCATCGTTACCGGGGATCACATAGTCGATCTCGTCGGGATCGCAGTTGGTATCGGCGATAGCCACCACGGGGATGCCCCTGTCTCTTATACACATCTGACGCTGCCGACGAATAGAGAGGTGTAGAT
>ERZ1504464.465-NODE-465-length-11275-cov-4.717291_pt1 | contig 11275 bp, 7 predicted proteins | sample MGYA00574785_ERZ1504464 | MGnify/ENA primary metagenome ERZ1504464 (study PRJEB39906, sample SAMEA3182090) | gut metagenome | biome: human; feature: gut; material: Stool; isolation source: human stools | place: Canada | collected 2013-03-12 ...
CGGCCATTCATGGTCAAAAGAAAAGACGCTGAGGAATGATTTGACACCTCCGTGTCAAATCACCCAAAACGGGGGCTGGCCGCCACGCATTGCCGACTAAGCCCGCAACTCTCATACCGGCTGCGCTATACTAAAATCTCAAACCAGTGCGTCCCCACACCTATGGGAACGGCGCAACGAGGTGCAAAACTGAATCGGCGTATTTCTACTCCCGTGCGTTCCGCTTCGCTACGCACTACCCTGCTCTGCAAATGAGCAGGAGCGGCAGCGGAAAGAGAAGCAGAGGGTGTCCTATTTGCACCCAGAGGCTTCATGTGACTATCAGCACGGCGTACAAGACTTGATAAGCTCCGCACCCCGCCCGTGCTACGCAGGGACTGACAAGTCTTTGGGCAGAACAGTTGAGAACCGCATTTCCCAAACTTGCGCTTGCTGCAAGTTTGGACAAAAGCGTCTTTTCTCTTCCACCGTACACGGCGCATTCTCTTTTCCACAAGAGGAAAAGAGAATGGGGGGTGTATTCCAATAGGCAAAGCCTATTTAGGGAATATCACACCGGCTCGCCGTACAGCGCCCAGGTGTTGCTGTCCGTTATCTTTACGTCAATAAAGCTGCCGATCAGACTCTTGTCACCCTTCAGCCGCACCAGCCGGTTGCCCTCAGTGCGGGAGGCAAGGGGGAAGTTCTCATCGTCACTCTCGCCGTCCACCAGCACCCGGACGGTCTTGCCCACATAGGCGGCGTGAAGCTTGGCGGAATTGGCATTCTGGACTTCCAGGAGCTTATCGAACCACTTCTGCTTTTCGGCACGAGTGGCGGGGTCCGGCATGGCTGCCGCCTTTGTGCCGGGCCGGGGGGAGTAGATAAACGTAAACAAAGCATCGAACCCCACTTCCTCCACCAGAGAAACGGTGTCCATGGCCTCCGCCTCCGTCTCACCGGGGAAACCGATGATGACGTCGGAGGTCAGCACCAGACCGGGCATTACGCTTTTGGCGTAGCGAATTTCCTCTAAATATTTCTCCCGGGTGTAGCGGCGGTTCATCTCCTTCAGCACCCGGTCATTGCCGGACTGGAAGGGGAGGTGGAGCTGCTTTGCCACATGGGAGCACTTGGACATCACGTCAAAGAGGTGGTTGGTGGCATCCTTGGGATGGCTGGACATAAAGCGGATCAAGTATTCGCCGGGGATCTTGTCGATGTCCTCTAAGAGATCCGGGAAATGGTAGTCCAGATCCAGATCATTGCCGTAGGAGTTGACATTCTGCCCCAACAGGGTGATGTCCTTGTAACCGGCGGCAACCAGTTCCCGGACCTCCTGCAAAACGCACTGGGGATCACGGCTGCGCTCCCGGCCCCGGACATAGGGTACGATGCAGTAGGAACAGAAATTGTTGCAGCCGTACATGATGCTGACCCATGCCTTCACGCCCTTTTCCCGCACCACAGGGATGCCCTCGGCAATGGTGCCGTCCTCATTGTCCACGGCGAAGACCCGCTTCCGGGTCTCATAGACCCGCCACAAAAGCTCCGGGAACTTCCACAGGGCATGGGGGCCGAACACCAGATCCACATGGCGGTAGGATTCCTTCACCCGCTGAGAGACCCGCTCCTCCTGCGCCATGCAACCGCACAGGCAGATTACCTGCTCCGGGTTTTCCTTTTTTGTGTGGGTGAGAATGCCCAGATTGCCGAAGACCCGCTGTTCCGCGTGCTCCCGGACGGCGCAGGTGTTCAGGATCACCAGATCCGCCTCCTTGGGGTCCTCTGTAAAGGTAAAGCCACTGTCGGCCAGCATACCCATCAGCTTCTGGCCGTCCGCTACGTTCTGCTGACAGCCGAAGGTGTCCACGCAGGCCACAGGATGGGCTTCCCGGGAGGTGAACATCTCCTTGATCTTTGCTTCAAACTCCCGCTGACGCGCCAGCGCGTCCTCGGACACCAGTACATTTTCCCGCTTCAAATGGTATATCCTCCTAAAGTTATCTGATAAAATGAGTGGCGATCCGATCTTCCTTTTCCGGGAGACCGAACTGCTCCTTGCCCAGCGCGATGCTGCGCATCAGGAATGTCATGTTCCGGGCCAGGGTCCGCATGGTCTGAAGCCCCTCGCCGTCCTGCTCCGCTTCACCGGGCGTCCGGCCGTGAATACTGTTCCAGTATTGGCTGGAGGCCACAGGCATCCCGGAGATGGTGAAATACTTGTTCAACTCATCAAAGGTGGCGGAGCAGCCGCCCCGCCGGGCGCAGGCTACGCTGGCACCAACCTTCATGGTCTTATCAAAGGACGTACTGTGAAACAGCCGGTCCAGACAGGCAATCAGCGTGGCGTTGGCGGAGGCGTAATACACCGGACTGGCGATCACCAGACCGTCGGCCTCCTGAAACTTGGGGGCCAGCTCGTTTACTCCATCGTCAAAGACGCACTTGCCGGTCTTGGCACAGGAGCCGCAGGCCACGCAGCCCCGGATGTCCCGGTTTCCCAGGACCACCGTTTCCACATCGACGTCATTCTCCTTGAAAATCGCTTCCATTTCCCGCAGGGCCACGGCGGTGTTGCCGTTGGTATGGGGACTGCCGTTGAGCATTAAAACCTTCAGGGACTTCATATTTCGCACTCCTTTCAGAGCCCCGGCCTTATGTGTTTATCCACTTGAAGCCGGGAGAAAAAGCACATAACTTAACTAAAATATCATAGCATAAAAGCTCCCGGAACACAAGAAAAAGGGAGGACAAAAGTTACCTACGCATAAGGACAACATTTCAAATTACCGTTCAAGTAGCATTGAAAAAGCCACTGACTCTGAATTATTCAGGGTCAGTGGCTTTTCGTTGAAAACGAGGCTGCATTCTGGTACAATCTATGTGTATAAAAGGAACTTCTCATAATTGCACCTTATCGGAAGTTGAAAGGAGGGGCACTGTGAGCGAACTTATGACGAAACACGAGATGACTGAGGAAGATATCAAGTTACAGTATATTACTCCAGCGATTGAGAGCGCAGGCTGGGATAAACTTAAGCAAATTAAAATGGAGTACAACTTCACGGACGGTCGTGTCATCGTCCGCGGAAATGTCACAGCCAGGGGAAAGAGAAAGCGCACAGACTATCTGCTTTACTACAAGCCCAATATTCCTTTGGCTATCGTCGAGGCAAAGGATAACAGACACAGTGTCGGAGCCGGAATGCAACAGGCCATCGAATATGCCGAGGTGCTGGACATCCCGTTTGTGTACAGCTCAAATGGCGACGGTTTCTTGGAACACGATATGAAATCCGGCAAAGAGCGTGAATTGATGTTGGAGCAGTTTCCCTCGCCGCATGATCTCTGGCAGCGGCACATCGGCGACGAGCATTTCACGCCGGAGCAGGAACAACTTATTACCGAGCCGTACTATTTCCAGCTGGGTGATAAGACCCCTCGCTACTATCAGCGCATCGCCATCAACCGCACCGTTGATGCGGTTGCCCGTGGGCAAGACCGCATTCTCCTCGTTATGGCGACCGGCACTGGCAAGACTTATACTGCGTTCCAGATTATTCATCGCCTTTGGAAATCCGGCCGAAAGAAAAAGATCCTGTTCCTTGCTGACCGCAACATTCTTGTCGACCAGACCATGCAACAGGACTTCAAGCCTTTTGCAAAGGTCATGACGAAAATCGAGGGCAAAAAGCTGGACAGCTCCTATGAGTTGTATCTGTCCCTTTATCAGCAGTTGGCCGGTGATGAGAATGAAGAGCCGTTCCGTGCATTCCAGCCGGATTTCTTCGACCTTATTGTCATCGATGAGTGTCACCGTGGCAGTGCCAAGGAGGATTCCCGCTGGCGCAGAATACTCGAATACTTCCACAGCGCCACCCAGATCGGCATGACGGCTACGCCGAAGGAAACGAAAGAGGTATCCAATATCTCTTACTTCGGCGAACCCATCTATACATACAGTCTGAAGCAAGGTATCGACGACGGTTTCCTTGCGCCGTACAAAGTTCTCCGTGTCGGTCTGGACAAAGATCTGGAAGGCTGGCGTCCCACAGCGGGACAGCGGGATATCTACGGCTATGAGATTGATGACCGTGAGTACAATACCAAGGACTACGACAAGAACCTCATCATTGATGAGCGTACCAATGCCGTTGCAAAACGTATTACTCGCTTTTTGAAGGAGAACGACCGCTTTGCCAAGACCATCGTATTCTGTGTGGATATAGACCATGCAGAGCGTATGCGGCAGGCGCTCGTGAATGAGAACAGCGACCTTGTGGCGGAGAACGCCAAGTATGTCATGCGCATTACCGGCGACAACGCCGAGGGCAAGGCGCAGCTCGACTACTTCATCGCAGAGGATAGCAAATATCCCGTGATCGTTACGACTTCCAAACTGATGACAACTGGCGTGGACTGCAAAACATGCCGGCTCATCGTTTTGGACAACAACATAAACTCCATGACCGAGTTCAAACAGATCATCGGTCGTGGTACACGACTCAAGCCCGATTATGGCAAAGAGTATTTCACCATTATGGATTTCCGCAACGCCTGCCGACTTTTCGCAGACCCGGAATTCGATGGAGACCCGATCTCTATCATTGATGATGACGATGATCCCGGCGAAGAGCCGACCATCGATCCGCCGAAGCCGCCCGCCCCGACTCCCGGTCCCTGCGGGGACACCGATGATTCGCCTGAAAAGAAGCATAAATACCGGGTGCGTGGTGTCGAGGTCACGATTTTGAACGAGCGAGTCCAATACTACGACAAGGACGGTAAGCTCATCACGGAAAGCGTGACGGATTACTCCAAGAAGAACATTCTCGGTGAGTATGCCACCCTGGATTCGTTCCTCCGTGCCTGGAACTCCGAGGAGAAGAAACAGGCAATTATTGATGAACTTCAGGAGCGTGGCGTTCTGCTAGAGGCGCTGCGCGAGGCATCAGGCAATAAGGACATCGACGATTTTGACCTAATCTGCCACATTGCCTACGACAAGGCACCGCTGACGAAGGCAGAGCGGGCAAACAATGTCCGCAAGCGTGGATACCTCTACAAGTATTCCGGCTTGGCACAGGAAGTTCTGAGTGCGCTGTTGGACAAATACATGAACGAGGGCATTCAGGACATCGAGAACCTCGAAATCCTGTCCAATGACCCGTTCCGCAAATTCGGCACCCCCATGAAGATTGCAAAGCTGTTCGGCGGCAAAAACGGATACATTCAAGCCATCCGTGATTTGCAGAAGGAAATCTACGCTGCGTAAGGAGATATAAGCTATGAGTTTAAATAACCTGGTAAAACGACTGCAGGACATCATGCGCAATGACGCAGGCATCAACGGCGATGCCCAGCGTATCGAGCAGATGGTTTGGATTCTCTTTCTGAAGGTGTATGACGCCAAGGAAGAGATATGGGAGTTTTACGACGAGAATTACACCTCCATCATCCCTGAGGAGCTGCGCTGGCGCAATTGGGCCGTAGACCACAAGGATGGCAAGGCTCTCACCGGCGATGCGCTTCTGGACTTCGTGAACGGAAAGCTGTTCCCGACCCTCAAGGCCATCGCAATCGATGAGAATACACCCATGAGCCAGATCATCGTCCGCACCGCCTTCGAGGACAACAATAACTACATGAAGGACGGCATCCTGCTCCGCCAGGTTATCAATGTCATTGACGAGATCGACTTTGAAGAGTACGAGGACCGTCACGCCTTCGGCGAGATCTACGAAACGATTCTCCGCAGTTTGCAGAGCGCCGGTAACTCCGGTGAATTCTATACGCCCCGTGCGGTCACGGACTTCATGGTGCAGATGATCAAGCCGAAGCTCGGCGAGTCCATTGCGGACTTCGCCTGCGGTACAGGCGGCTTTCTTACCTCTGCGCTGAAGGTGCTGGACGCCCAGGTGCAGACTGTCGAGGACAGAACGGTTTACAGCAACTCCATCTACGGTATCGAAAAGAAGGCGCTGCCATTCCTTCTGTGCGCCACAAATATGCTGCTCCACGACATCGACAATCCTCGCATCATCCACGGCAACAGTTTGGAAAAGAATGTGCGTGAGTACAAGGAGAGCGACCGCTTCGATGTCATTCTGATGAATCCTCCTTATGGCGGCAACGAAAAAGAGGGCGTGAAACAGAATTTCCCGGCTGACCTTCGTAGCAGCGAAACCGCAGACCTCTTTATGTCTGTCATCATGTATCGGCTGAAGCAGAACGGCCGGTGCGCCATTATTCTGCCGGACGGCTTCCTGTTCGGCACGGATAACGCAAAAATGGCGATCAAGGAAAAACTGCTGTCCGAGTTCAATCTCCATACGGTCATCCGTATGCCGCACAGCGTGTTTGCGCCGTACACCTCTATCACAACAAACATCCTTTTCTTCGACCGGACGCATCCCACGACGGAGACCTGGTTCTATCGTCTGGATATGCCGGAGGGATACAAGAACTTCTCCAAAACGAAGCCCATGAAGCTGGAGCACTTCGCCCCGACTGTTGAGTGGTGGGACAACCGTGAGGAAATCACTATCGACGGCTTCGACAAGGCGAAGAAGTACACCGTCGAGGAACTGAAAGCACGGAGCTATAACATTGACCTTTGCGGCTATCCTCACGAAGAGGAGGAGATCCTGCCGCCAAAAGAACTGATTCAGCAGTACCAGGAAAAGCGGGCCAGCTTGAACGCTGACATCGACCGCATCCTTGCCCAGATCACCGACATCCTTGGTATCGACATTACGGAGGAGGGCGACGAATGACTGCGCAGCAACTGAAAAACTCAATTCTCCAGATGGCTGTTCAAGGCAAGCTCGTGCCGCAGGACCCGAATGACGAGCCCGCCAGCGTTCTGCTGGAACGCATCCGTACGGAGAAGGAGCGGCTCATCAAAGAAAAGAAAATCAAGCGTGAAAAGAACCCCTCCGTCATTTTCAAAGGTGCCGATAATACTCCTTATGAGAAAATCGGCGATGAAGTACGGTCGCTGGCAGATGAGATACCGTTCGACATCCCCGATTCGTGGGAATGGGTAACGCTTCAAACCATCGCAACAAGTTCGTTAGGCAAAACACTGGATAAGGCAAAAAACAAAGGCGACCTTAAACCATATCTCTGCAGCATAAATGTTTACTGGGACGGAATTGACCTTACGACGGTAAAAGAAACGCGTCTTGAAGAGAATGAGCTGCCAAAATATCTCTTAAGACCTGGTGATCTCCTAATCTGTGAGGGTGGCGATGTTGGCCGTTCTGCAGTTTGGGAATCCACGCAAGAGATGTACTATCAAAACGCCCTACACCGTGTGAGGTTCTATGGCGAAATAAATCCTCATTATTTTCAGCTTCTGTTGGAGTGTTATAAGGGAAATCAGATTCTCGACGCTTATAGCAAGGGCATGACGATTAAGCACCTGGTGCAAACGGCGCTGAATACAATCGTTTTTCCTCTTCCGCCATTATCGGAACAAACCCGTATTGTGGACGCTGTGAATCGACTGCTGCCATATCTCCATAGCTATGACAGAGCTGAACAAAAATTATCAGCACTCAATACAGGCTTTCCCGAAGCCCTCAAGAAGTCGATTTTACAAGAGGCAGTCCAGGGCAAGCTGGTACCGCAAGACCCGTCCGACGAGCCTGCAGAAGCTCTGCTGGGGCGTATCCGGGCGGAAAAGCAGCGGCTCATCAAGGAAGGCAAAATCAAAAAGGACAAGCACGAATCCGTCATTTTCAGACGGGATAATTCTCATTATGAGAAGTTGAACGGAGTGGAGCGTTGTATCGACGATGAACTGCCCTTTGAGATACCCCCCCAATGGTGCTGGATTCGGTTCGAAAGCACAATTACACTGCTGTCCGGAACAGATTTTGCGCCGGATGAGTATAACAGCGCCGGAAAGGGTATCGCCTACATAACCGGAGCCAGTAATATCGTTGACTCGCAAATACTTGTGAATCGTTGGACTGAAACACCGCGTCAAATTGCACATGCAGGTGATGTTTTGCTCGTTTGTAAAGGTTCGGGGTATGGCAAAACCGTTATCTGTAATATTGCACAAGCACATATCGCCAGACAGATTATGGCGGTGCAAAAAAGCGACTTGCTCGATATGCAGTATGTCAAATTGTTTTTAGATTCGAGTTTTGACCTCCTCAAAGCCAAAGGACAAGGTGTAATACCTGGCATAGATCGCACAAGTGTGCTACACCTGCTCTTTCCGCTGCCACCGCTTGCCGAGCAGCACCGCATTGTCCAGCGAATTGAGGAATTGCTCCCGCTGGTCAAAGGGCTGTAAAAGGAACACTGTATAATATCATAGTGAAAGGAGGTCTTTCACTATGATAGAAGAATTCGAAAGACACTTGAGAGGCACAAACCTCTCGGAAAACACGATATCCTCGTACCTTTTTGCCATTCGGCAATACAGCTCGCAGTACGACGGTATCACGAAAAAGAACCTGCGGGCGTATAAGGTGTGGTTGATAGAGAACTACAAGCCTAAGACCGTCAATCTGCGTCTGAGGGCAATCAACTGCTACTTGGAGAGCATCGGCAAAGAGAGCTGGAAAATGCCGTTTGTACGAGTGCAGCAGAAGGCCTTTTTGGAAAATGTCATCAGCGAGGCCGACTATGAGTATTTCAAAACCTGCCTCAAACGGGATGAAGAACTGTTCTGGTATTTTGTAATACGCTTTCTGGCCGCAACCGGCGCACGGGTCAGTGAGCTCATACAGATCAAGGTAGAACACATCAAGCTGGGGCATTTGGACTTATATTCGAAGGGCGGTAAGCTCCGACGAATATACATACCCAAGGCTCTGCAAAATGAAGCCCTTTCTTGGCTGAACGATAAGCACCAAGAAAGCGGCTTCATTTTTTTGAATAAATACGGCGACAGGATCACCACCAGAGGTATTTCCGGGCAGCTAAAGAAGTTGGCAGTCCGGTATGGCATCGATCCTGTCGTCATTTACCCGCACTCTTTCCGCCATCGCTTTGCAAAGAGCTTCTTGGATCGCTGCAACGACATTGCGTTTCTCGCCGACCTTATGGGGCATGAAAGTATTGAAACTACCCGCATTTATCTCCGCAAAACATCAACCGAGCAACGGGCTATCGTCGATGAGGTCATAGACTGGTAAAAAGAAACCAGGCATACGCACGGCTATGGCGTATGCCTGGTTGTTACATTTTACCTATTATGGCAAATGCACGGACAAGATTTTCAACAATCCGTAATTGCTCATTCGCCGGAGGCAGTGGAAGCAGCATCTTTGCTAGTGTCTGTCCATTACAGTTCGGCTGTGCAGTGGCGGTCGTCCCGCTTTTTAACTGTTGCCAATATAGCGGAGACTCCATAAAATACTTCAAGTATTGCGGACAAAGAAGCGAACTATAACGAGTACGAATCAAGTACCCAGCATAGATGGATTCACACGGCACGTCGTTAACAAGAAACGATTTTCCTACCGTTCCTCCGGTTCGTGCAAACAGAATATCATTTGGCTGAAGCAGATATGTAGGAATATCAGAACCTTTGATATCACAAAACGGGACAGAACTCCATGCTACAGTATTTTCATGGATATCGCTTATGCGAACCATTCTGATGCGTCCTTCCTGTTTGGCCGGTGCATTATACCCGTATTGAATAGATTCTGCGATTGCCCCCCATCGCACCCACGCCCACGATTCCGGGATCTCAAAGGGTAGTTCATCGTCGATACAGCGCTCCATACCGTCCAACTTCTCATAATGAGAATAACGGGTTGCTGGACAATGGTGCCAGCAAGTTCATCGCTGCTTTAATTGCAGCTATGATTCGCCGCTGTTCCGATAGTGGCGGTACGGGAATGAGCATAGCTGCGAACTCATCAAATTTAAGGCTCTCTACCGTTGTGACTGATTTCACCAGCTCTTTGAGGATGTACGGCTCAAAGGCTTTAATCCCGTAGAACAACCACTCAGACAGCTCAATATCATAAAGTGAGAAGGCTTTTATATCCTGGTTTATGGTGCTGTCGATGCCCAGCTTGCACAGAGGAAGTATCCTTTTCAGAATGCCGCTTCGGGCAACCAGAAGGAGCGTACCGGTAGGATACAATTGCATAGTTGACGCTGCCAATTCAGAGATATGCATCTCAGAATCTGTAATCACCGGACGCTTCATATCCTTTGAAGTTACCCATGGTACATTACCATTCCAGAACTGTGGGTTTGACATCGAGGGCGTTTTGCCACTACTGAAAACACCGAACGACGAAAGGCGTGCCCAGGCCCAGTTCTCTGGTATCTCAAACGGTACCTCCTCGTCGATACAGACATCTTCCGAACCCCGCTTTTCATAATGAGAATTATCCCGTCTGAAAATGACAGATTCGTGCTTGTCCTTTTTGATTTTGCCTTCCTTGATGAGCCGCTGCTTCTCCGCCCGGATACGCTCCAGCAGAGCCTCTGCAGGCTCGTCGGACGGGTCTTGCGGTACCAGCTTACCCTGGACTGCCTCTTGCAGTATCGACTTCTTGAGGGACTCAGGGAAGGCTTCCTGCATTGCTGTGGTTTCATCGTATACTACGCCATAGTTCTTCACTACTGGTAGGACTTCCGACAGTTTCGCCAAAATACGGCGTTGCTCATCAAGGGGAGGAATTGGTGTTAGATACGCTTTGATGGTCGCTGTGGCAAGTTCCTTCTGCTTCGTAGTACCGTCTGCCTGATCTTCTATAACGCTTTGTACGCTTGGATTGGCAAAGTAGTAGTACAAGTATTCCGGGAGAACAAACTGTTTCAGAGGGCGTATAACGGTGACATGGCTATCAGCAACAGCCAGCTCATACGGATTAGCTGCGGTTTTGTAAATAGCCATTCGTCCAAGTGTGCCAAGGCCAGTAGAGTTCCACATTAGGTCGTTGTCCTGCAAAAGACGCTCAGGCCCATAGGAGGACAGAGAATTCGGCTCAATAAACTGTGCCTTTTCAATCGAAAAACCGCTCCATTGATTGCACTTTTGGGCGACAACGGGGTACTTTTTGATTGGAGAATACTTCGGTGACTTTCCACGCTGGATGTACTCACAGACATCAATGAGCCGCACCCACTCCCACGAATCGGGGATGTCAAACGGTACCTCATCCGCCAGCGACCGCACTTCATCGCCGATTTTCTCATAAGGAGTATTATCGGCACCTTTGAGATACCAACGCCGCCTGTGGCGGCGTTGACGCAAGCATCGCATTTTGATGTCAAAATACTGCTTGCTGGGGTAAACCCCAGTCCC
>ERZ1504464.475-NODE-475-length-11085-cov-4.106981_pt1 | contig 11085 bp, 6 predicted proteins | sample MGYA00574785_ERZ1504464 | MGnify/ENA primary metagenome ERZ1504464 (study PRJEB39906, sample SAMEA3182090) | gut metagenome | biome: human; feature: gut; material: Stool; isolation source: human stools | place: Canada | collected 2013-03-12 ...
TCTATTCGTCGGCAGCGTCAGATGTGTATAAGAGACAGCCTGATACCTCGCCCCATGTCGTGTCGTTGTCCGTATCGTCAGCCCCGCTTCGGGTAGTGAACCGCAGGTAAGGAGCCAGCCGTGCTGCCTCTTCGCGGGTCAATATGTTGTCTTCAACCAATTCCTCAGCGGTACTCCAACCTCCTTTCAACTGTCTTGTTTTAAGTAATTTCCGAAGTTTCTGCGGCGGAATATACGGATGCCGCCTAAGGACTTTCGGGGTTGCAAAGTTAATATCAATTTTCCGAATTTCACAACTATCGCAGCAAATTTGTTTCAAAATTTTCTCATAATTGCGTTCCGTGACTCCCGGAACCTCTGCGAGTTGCTCCAAACGGACAAATCCGCCGAGCCTCGCGCGGTAGTTCATGATCGACACCACCGTCCGCGCTCCGATCCCCACCACACCGCGCAGCGTCGCGGAATCGGCCGTATTGATCTCCACGGGTTCGTCGACCGGCGCAGCTCCGCGCTCGGGAAAGATAATATAGGGTTCGAGCGCCGCAGCCACCGAATCGCTCACGACATAGCAGGCGCGCAACTCCTCCATGTCGTAGATCCCGCTCAGGTCACGCCAGCGGATGAAAGCCTCGGCCTGCCGCTTGGACAACGCCCCGATGGCCCGCAGGTAACGCGCCCCCACGGTGTCGATGCGAAAGCGCGTGGGCGGCATGGGTTCGGGCACGACGCGTCCCGTACGATACTGCCGGGGCGCGATGGCATATTTGCGCCCGATACGGATATAGGGAGCCAGGCGGCGGTAGATCGAATCGCTGATGCCGTAGCAAAGCGTCACATCCTCCGGGATACGGAAGATCTTCCCCGCAGCGCGGTACTTCAGCAGGCTCACGGCTTCGTGCTTCGACAGGCCCAGCCGCCGAAGTCCGTCGTAGTCCACGGTATTGGGGTCGAACGGCCGCAGATCAACCGAATCGGCCCGCCCTTCCATCTCCATCCCGGCCACAAAAGCTGCTTGGGGATCGGCCTTGGGACGCAGGAGCACGATGCCGCCTATAAGCAATCCCGCCAGCGGCAGGAATACCGCTACGGCGCGGATTTCACGGTCTGAAAAAAATTTTGCCATATGCAGAAACTATTTATCACCGGTCATCCCCCGGATGCCCTGAAAACAACCCCGACACCACGAAATGGGCTACGGTACCCGTCAGCCCCCCCCTCAACGCCACTGCGCCCCGTCGGAGAGCAGCAGGCGGCGGTAACGCCGCGACGGCGAACCGACAAACGCCCCCAAGCCATATTCCGGCCAGCGGCGGTCGACCAAAGCGACAGTCGCTTCCGACGCGGTCACGACGTTCGGGAAACGGCCGGGGTTCTCCCCCGCCCCGGGGCGTTTGCTCCGGGCATCGATCACCAACGCCGCACCTTCCGTCCGCACATCACGCCGCGGATCGGTATTGGCCGCAGCGAGCCACAAAAGTTCGGCAGCCGTGAGTTCCTCCGCCGCCGGGTCGAACACAGCGAGGTATTTCACCCCCGGCGGAACCGGCACTTCGGCGTCCGGCGCAGCGAAGGCGACCGCCACGCCCCATTTTTCGAGCAGGTCGGAGCGGTAGCCGGCCGGAAGGAGGGGCTGCCCGCCGTCACCCTGCCCGGCACAAGCCCCGGATATTGCGCCATCCGCTGCGGGACGCACGCCCTCGACACCCCGTGGGGGATCGGCAGGCACACGCGTTGCAGGCTCCTGCGGATTCGCGCACCCGCCCCCGGTACCGCAGGCCGTAGCATCCAATGCAATTTTTCCGCCGAAGCCCGGCGTTGCTGTCGCGTGGTCGAGGACATCGAGAATCCCCTCGCTGCGGACTATGTTGCGCAGCGGGTCGAGGTTGCGCACGAGCCGCGCCAATGCATCCGAATCGCGCACGTCGGTCGCAGCCGGGACGACGAGCATGTATTTGTTGAACATCATCTGCCCGGCGCCCCACAGCGACTGGGCGACCTTCACGGCCTGTCCGGCATAGCGGCTGTCGATCGAAACGACGGCGATGTTATGCGCCGTTCCGGCCTCGGGCATCGTCATGTCGCGGATTTCGGGCTGCAGGGCCATGCGTATCGGCGCCAGGAATATCCGCTCCGTTGCCTGCGCGATACAGGCGTCCTCCTGCGGAGGAATCCCCACGACCGTGGCCGGGTATACCGCATCCCGCCGCCGCGTGAGGGCCGTGACGTGGAAAAGCGGATAACGGTCTTCGAGCGAATAGAACCCCGTATGGTCGCCGAAGGGGCCTTCGACGGCTTTCTCCTCCGCAGGGTCGACATAACCCTCGATCACGAAGTCGCAGTCGGCCGGGACATAAATATCGTTGGTGACGCACTTCACGAGTTTCACGGGACGGCGGCGCAGGAACCCGGCCAGCAGGTATTCGTCCATGTTGTCGGGCATCGGCGCCGTCGCGGCATAAGTATAGGCCGGATCGCCGCCCAGCGCCACCGACACGGGCATCCGCCGCCCCGAGCGTTTCCAGGCATCGTAATGCCGGGCCCCCGTCTTGTGGATATGCCAGTGCATGCCCGTCGTATGGTCGTCGAAGACCTGCATGCGGTACATGCCGACGTTGCGCACGCCCGTCTGGGGATCGACCGTGTTCACCATCGGCAGGGTTACGAAACGCCCGCCGTCGGCCGGCCAGCACTTCAGGATCGGAAGCGCCGCGAGCGACGCCTCAGCACCCGTCTGCACGACCTGCTGGCATTCGCCCCGCCCCGACACCGTACGCGGAAACCAGCGGGACATCCCGGCCAGCAGCGGCAACGCCCGCAACTTGTCCGCGAACGACGGGCGCGGCGCCATGGCCTGCCGCAGCAATCCGTCGACCCGTTCCGAGAGTTCGCCGAGCGACCCGACACCCAGCGCCAGCGCCATGCGGCGTGCGGAACCGAACATGTTGGTCAGCACGGGAAAATCCGTGCCGGTATTTTCGAACAGCAACGCCTTGCCGCCGCCGGGCATTTTCGAAACCCGGTCGGTTATCTCGGCGATCTCCTCCACCGGCGACACCGGAGCCGCTATGCGGACGAGTTCGCCCTCGCGCTCCAGCAGGGCGATATACTCACTCAGGCTTCGGTGCATGCTCCAACGCCTTTTTCACCGACCCGTATTGCAGCAGCAACGCCCGTGCCTGCGCCTCGGAAAGCCCCGAAGCCTCGGCCACCATGCGCGTGCCGCGCCCCACGAGTTTGTCGTTCGTCAACTGCATGTTGACCATGCGGTTACCCTCGACACGCCCCAGGCGGATCATCACGGCCGTCGACAGCATGTTGAGCATCAGCTTCTGTGCCGTGCCCGCCTTCATGCGGGTCGACCCCGTCACGAACTCCGGCCCCACGACCGCTTCGAGCGCATATTCCGCCTCGGCCGCCACGGGCGACGAGGGATTGCAGGTAATGGAGGCGGTCAACAGGCCGTGCTCCCGCGCCATGCGCAGGCCGCCGACCACATAGGGGGTGGTACCCGACGCGGCGATCCCGACCAGGACATCGTCCGCCGTGGGATGGTAGGGCGCCATGTCGCGCCAAGCCCCTGCGGTATCGTCCTCGGCATTCTCCACGGCACGCCGCAGTGCACCGTCGCCGCCGGCGATCAGGCCGATGACCCTGTCGAAGGGCACGCCATAGGTCGGGGGAAGCTCCGAGGCGTCCGTCACACCCAGCCTCCCGCTCGTACCGGCCCCGATGTAAAACATCCTCCCGCCGCGCTCCATGCGTTCGACGACCCGCTCCACGAGCCGTTCCATCACGGGGATGGTCTTGGCCACGGCCTCGTGGACGCGTGCGTCTTCGCGGTTGATGCCCGTCAGGATGTCGTGCACCGACATCCGCTGTAAATTATCGTAGGCCGAAGCCTGTTCGGTTATTCTATTTTCCATAATGGTATTTGATAAGTCCTTCGGCAGGTGATGCGGCGATCAGGCCGACCCGGTAACCCCCATGTGCGAGCACCTCGCGCAGCAGCCCCTCGAATGCGGCGGCAACGCCGCCGATGCAGGCGACCGTCAGATGCACGGGATAGCGGCTCAGGTTGCGTTGGGCGAAATCGGCGAAGGTTTCCGCCACCATAGCCCGCACCTCGGGGCAATCCAGGTACGCATGTACGAACGGCGCGAACGACGCCAGGAAACGGTTGGCATACGGCTCGCGGTAGACCCGGAGGATGATCTCCTCATAGGTCAGCCCATGCGCCGCGAGGAACTCCTCCCGCAGGGGGATATGCCCTTTGAAAATACCGTTCACCAGGTTGCGTCCCAGCGCCGCACCGCTGCCCTCGTCGCCGAGGACATACCCCAGCGGCGGGACGTTTTCCACGATTTCGCCGCCCCGGCACCAGCACGAATTGGAGCCCGTGCCGAGGATGCAGGCCACGCCTTCGCCGCGGCCGAACAACGCCCGGGCAGCCCCCAGCAGGTCGGTCTCGGCCTCGATCCGCCCCGTGCCGAAATGCGCGCGGAGTTCCCGCACCATCTTCTCCGTCGCTTCGGGGAAGGTGCCCCCGCACCCTGCGCCGTAGAAATAGACGGCCTCGACGGGGCCGCACGGCGGCAGTTCGGCAAGCGCTTCGCGTATTTGCTCCGGGGAGTGCTGCACGGCATTGATTCCCCGCGTCCGGTATTCCGAGGTATGCACGCCGTCGGTCACGAGCCACGTGCATTTGGTCGATCCGCTGTCTGCAATGATTTTCATACTATATTGTTACTTCCTAATACATCAGAACCGCCAGCCGCACGTCAGCGAAAACCCGGCATCCGTAAGCCAGGGCGTCACATCGGTCGGCGCACCGAGTTCGACGGGCGACACCGAGAATTCCGAAGGCACAAACAGGATCGTCGGCGAAAATTTCAGTTCAAACCCCTTCGTCACCCGCAGAATCCACGCACATTCGACATTGAAGAAAGGCAATACCCTATCCTTGTCAAGATCGTTGTCTACATGCTTTAGTATCCGGTGGTATCCCGCCCCAACTCCGGCTCCGAAACGCAGAAAAAGCCTGCTTTTCACCACCGGCAGCCGATAATAGGCCATTGCATCCAGTTTATAAATATCCTGCGCAACCGTATTGCGGTAAGGGTCAGATCCGTGGCCGCTCCAATCGTAGCTCATCAAACTCCCCAGATGCCACCGGGCCGAAAAATCCACGCCCCAATAAAAATTTCCTTTCAATTGGCGGCTGTACTCCACCTTCACGCCGACAGTCACCTGATTATGCGCCGTGATTCCCGACGCGCCCGTCACAAAGAGATTATTCTCTTTCGAGGCGAGGCGATGACGTTCGATACGCGCCGCTGTTTTTGCATTCCGCGTCCGATCTGTTGCCGACGGCGGGCTTTGGGCATATGCTGCTGCGGTGACGCATACCGTCAATAATACTGTGCCTATTTTTCGCTTCATTCACAAGTGGGTTACATGTTCATCATGCAAGAAAGCAATAAAATTCGGAATAGCAATGTCCCAATGCAAATGCATTGCCGGTTTGCTCCTCAAACCTGCACTCCTTCCCGTCTGGCGCAGCGCCTTTTCGGAAAATTTGCTGCCGCCAAATCGGCTCCGAACCCTAATCCACCCCATTCCCTTTTCACAGCTTCGGAAAACAAAGATAACGAAAAATAATCCGAGCGGCAAACCCGGATCATTACACAATTATATAAGGAGGCGATCAGCGCAGGAAAAGCAGCTCGCGGTATTTGGGCAGCGGCCACATCTGGTCGTCGACGATCTCCTCCAGCTTGTCGATGTGGCGGCGGATCTCGTCGAAACATGCGGCTACGGTATCATGGTAGGCGATCGCCTTCTCGCGCTGATCCTCGATCCTGTTGGCCACCTTGCGGGCGTCGACCATCCCGGCCGTGAGCCGCTGTATTTCGGCCGTATGGTACTGGATCTTCTTGATGAGTTCGATGTCGGCCGAAGCGTTCAGCCCCGGGATCTGCGACATCTTGTAGACCTTGTCGAGCAGCAATGCCTCGTACTTCGAAGCAATCGGCACGATATGGTTCATCGCCAGATCGCCCAGCACGCGCCCCTCGATCTGGATTTTCTTGGTGTAGGTCTCCCACTTCACCTCGGTGCGGGCTTCGAGCTCGACCTTCGAGAAGACGCCCGTGTCGCCGAACATCCGGAGCGTCTGCTTGTCGAGGTAACGGTCGAAGATCAGCGGCGTCGACGTCTCGCAGTCCAGACCGCGTTTGCGCGCCTCGGCCTTCCACTCGTCGGAATAGCCGTTGCCGTCGAAACGGATGGCCTTGCAGGCCTTGATCATCTGTTTGAGCACCTCGTAGATGGCCTTCTCTTTCTTCATGCCGGCCTCGATCTTGGCATCGACGTTCTGCTTGAACTCGGCCAGTTCGTGCGCCATCGCCGCATTGAGCACGATCATCGCCTCGGCACAGTTGTCCGAAGAACCTACGGCGCGGAACTCGAACCGGTTGCCCGTAAACGCGAACGGCGAGGTGCGGTTACGGTCGGTATTGTCGAGCAGCAGCGTCGGGATATGCGAAATCCCGCTCATCTTGAACACGTTCTTGGCATCGAAGCGGATCGCGTCGTCGCCCTTGCTGGCCGCCAGTTTGTCCAGCACGGCCGACACCTGCGTCCCGAGGAAGGTCGAGATGATTGCCGGGGGCGCCTCGTTAGCTCCCAGGCGGTGTGCGTTCGTGGCGCTCATGATCGCCGCCTTGAGCAGGCCGTTGTGCTTGTGTACGGCCGAAATGGCATTCACCAGGAAGGTGATGAACTGCAGGTTCTCCGAAGCGGTCTTGCCAGGCCCCAGCAGGTTCACGCCCGTATCCGTCCCCAGCGACCAGTTGTTGTGTTTGCCCGAACCGTTGATCCCCTTGAAGGGCTTTTCGTGCAACAGCACCCGGAACTTGTGACGGCGGGCGATCTTGTCCATCACGGTCATCAGCAGTTGGTTGTGGTCGTTGGCAAGATTGGCCTCCTCGTAGACCGGCGCCAGTTCGAACTGGTTGGGCGCCACCTCGTTGTGGCGGGTTTTGACGGGGATGCCCAGTTTCAGGCACTCGTATTCGAGGTCTTTCATGAATGCCATCACACGGGTCGGGATCGCACCGAAATAGTGGTCTTCCAACTGCTGGTTCTTGGCCGATTCATGCCCCATCAGCGTACGCCCGGTGAGCATCAGGTCGGGACGTACGGCCCAGAGGCTTTCGTCCACGAGGAAATACTCCTGCTCCCAGCCCAGATACGAGATGACCCGCTGCACGTTTTTGTCGAAATAGTGGCACACCTCGGTCGCGGCCTTGTTCACCGCCGAGATCGAGCGCAGCAGCGGCACCTTGTAATCGAGCGCCTCGCCCGTATAGGCGATGAAGACGGTCGGGATACAGAGCGTCGTGTCGACGATGAAGGCCGGCGAGGTCGGATCCCAGGCCGAATAACCGCGAGCCTCGAACGTATTGCGGATGCCTCCGTTGGGGAACGACGACGCATCGGGCTCCTGCTGGACGAGCAGTTTGCCGGAGAACTCCTCCAGAACCCCGCCCAAGCCGTCCGGGTCGGCAAACGCATCGTGCTTCTCGGCCGTACCTCCCGTCAGGGGCTGGAACCAATGGGTATAGTGGTCGGCACCGTGCTCCAGCGCCCACTGGCGCATGCCTGCCGCGATACCGTCGGCAACCTCCCGCGTGAGGGGCGTACCGTTCTCCATCGTATCGACAAGGGCGTCGTAAGTAGCCTTGTTCAAATACTTGCGCATGGCTGCGCGCCCGAATACCCGTTTCCCGAAATAGTCCGAAGGACGTCCTTCGGGAGCCTTCACCTCGACGGCGGTGTGGTTTATGGCCGCATCGACCATCTTGAATCTGAGCAATGATGACATAGATGTAATTGAATTGGATTAGCATTCCATTAAAAACATACGCGCAGGGGCGGAAGCCGAATAATTGCTGAACTAAAACCTAACCTAAAATTCCGGAGGGCAACTGCCTCGCGGCATACTCCGCCCAACCTGACTAACCCGCGGCTTCACCCCTGCCGCCGTATGTATCGATCTCGCTTGCAAATGTAATATTTTTTCAGTTACGTTGTTTTCACAAAATCGGCATTTTTTCGAAAAACGCCCTATTTTTTCAGCATTTTCCGAAAAATCACATGCATTTTTCCATAAAAACGCCGAATTTCAATGCAATTTTCCGAAAAACACCCTTAAATTTTCGTCATATCCCCGAATTTTCACATTTTTAGTTTTTCGTAATTTCCATGGCTATTAAGAACAATATTAAACTATTTCACCACAACTAAAAAACTTCTTCCGGCGGTTGCCGAAAGCAAACGAAATCACCTATATTATAAAAAGAAATTATATAGTGTTATTTTATTAACAATTTCTTGTTTCAATCACTAATAATTTTGTACCTTTACGTGCAATTTTGAAACTACACTTATACTAATCTCTAAATAGTTATGGCAAATACCAAAAGTGAAAAGCTGTTCACCGAATTCCCGCCGGTTCCGACCGAGAAGTGGGAGGAGGTGATTACGGCCGACCTGAAAGGTGCTGATTACGAGCGCAAGCTGGTATGGAAAACGGGCGAAGGTTTCAACGTCCGGCCCTACTACCGCGCCGAGAACCTCGAGGGCATCAAGTTCCTGGGCTCGCAGGCAGGCGAGTTCCCTTACGTACGCGGTACGCACGCGCACAACCGCTGGCGCGTACACCAGACCGTGAGCGTCGTATGCCCCAAGGAGGCAAACGCCGAGGCACTGAAAATCCTCAACGCAGGTGTCGACTCGCTCGGCTTCTGCATCGCGTCGGCGGATTTTTCGGCGGCAGACCTCGACATGCTGCTCAAGGACATCTGTATTCCGGCTGTCGAGATCACCTTCTGCGGAGAGAAAATGGCCAATGTCGCCGAGCTCGTCCTGGCGAAAGTCGAAAAGGAGGGCATCGCCAAGGAGGATGTCCGCATCGCATTCTGCATCGACCCGCTGGTAAAAGGGCTTTCGTCGAAAGGCGATTTCTGCTCGCCCAACGGTGAAAAGTGCATCGCCCGCATCGTCGAGCTGATCCACAAGACCAAGGAGTACAAGCACGTGCGCATCGTAACCGTTGCGGGACAGACCTTCGGCAACTCGGGTTCGACCATCGTCGAAGAGCTGGCATTCACCCTTTCGGCAGGCCACGACTACCTCGTACGCCTGACGGACGCAGGGCTGGACGTCGACGCGGCCGCACGCAAACTGCGCTTCTCGTTCTCGGTAAGCTCCAACTATTTCATGGAGATCGCCAAATTCCGCGCAGCACGCATGCTGTGGGCCAACATCGTCAAGGGCTACGGCCCGGCGAAGAACTGCGCCTGCAAGATGCAGATACACGCCGAGACCTCGCGCTGGAACCAGACCGTCTACGACCCCTACGTGAACATGCTGCGCGGCACGACCGAGGCCATGTCGGCCACGATCGCCGGCGTACATTCGCTGGAGGTGATGCCGTTCGACGCCTCGTTCGAAAACCCGACCGAGTTCTCGAAGCGCATCGCCCGCAACGTCGAGCTGCTGCTCAAGAACGAGTCGCATTTCGACCAGGTCGTCGACCCGGCAGGCGGCTCGTACTATGTCGAGAACCTCACGCAGTCGATCGCAGCCGAAGCCTGGAAGCTTTTCCTCGAAATCGAGGAGAAGGGAGGCTACACCGAGGCTTACAAGGCCGGCCTGATCGTCGAGCGTATCAAAGCGTCGGCCGCAGCCAAGGACAAGAACATCGCTACGCGCCGCCAGACGCTGCTCGGCGCCAACCAATATCCCAACTTTACGGAGGTCGCCGGCAAGGAGATCACCGCCGAGTCCGTTACGCGCAAGCAGGCCGAGGGCAATGTACTCGTCCCCTACCGCGGCGCCATGGCGTTCGAAGAGATGCGCCTGCAGGTGGATCGCAGCGGCAAGGAGCCCAAGGCATTCATGCTGACGTGCGGCAACCTGGGCATGGCCCGCGCCCGCTCGCAGTTCTCGTGCAATTTCTTCGCATGCGCCGGCATCAAGGTGATCGACAACACTTATTTCAAGTCGATCGAAGAGGGCGCGAAGGCCGCACTCGAATCCAAGGCGCAGATCGTCGTGGTCTGCGCAAGCGACGACGACTATGCGGAGGCAGCCCCGAAAGTCAAGGAGCTGCTCGGCGGCAAGGCGATCCTGGTGGTTGCCGGGGCACCGGCCTGCGCACCCGAACTGGAAGCGCAGGGCATCACGAACTTTATAAACGTGAAGTCCAACGTCTTGGAAACACTTAAGTTCTACCTTAAAGAGATGGGAATCTAATCATGAGAGCTAAATTTTCAGAACTGACATACGACGCAGGCCAGCAGAAAAGTTGCTGCGCCTCGAAAGGCTGCGGACAGGTCGAGCCGTGGCTGACGGCCGAGGGTATTCCCGTCAAGGGCGCCTATACGGCCCAAGACCTCGAAGGCATGGAGCACCTGAACTATGCGGCAGGTATCGCCCCGTTCCTGCGCGGCCCCTACTCAACGATGTACGTGATGCGCCCGTGGACGATCCGCCAGTATGCGGGTTTCTCGACCGCCGAGGAGTCCAACGCATTCTACCGCCGCAACCTGGCCGCCGGGCAGAAGGGTCTGTCGGTGGCATTCGACCTTGCTACGCACCGCGGCTACGACGCCGACCACCCGCGCGTGGTGGGCGACGTGGGCAAAGCCGGCGTGTCGATCTGCTCGGTCGAGGACATGAAGGTACTGTTCAACGGCATTCCGCTCGACAAGATGTCGGTGTCGATGACCATGAACGGCGCCGTGCTGCCCATCCTGGCATTCTACATTGTGACGGGTCTGGAGCAGGGCTGCACGCTCGACCAGCTGGCCGGTACGATCCAGAACGACATCCTCAAGGAGTTCATGGTGCGTAACACCTATATTTATCCCCCCGAGTTCTCGATGCGCATCATTGCCGACATCTTCGAGTACACCTCGAAGAACATGCCCAAGTTCAACTCGATCTCGATCTCGGGGTACCACATGCAGGAGGCAGGCGCCACGGCCGACATCGAGCTGGCCTACACGCTGGCCGACG
>ERZ1504464.518-NODE-518-length-10512-cov-3.075643_pt1 | contig 10512 bp, 10 predicted proteins | sample MGYA00574785_ERZ1504464 | MGnify/ENA primary metagenome ERZ1504464 (study PRJEB39906, sample SAMEA3182090) | gut metagenome | biome: human; feature: gut; material: Stool; isolation source: human stools | place: Canada | collected 2013-03-12 ...
CCTCTCTATTCGTCGGCAGCGTCAGATGTGTATAAGAGACAGGCTCCAGTCGGCACACGCCGTGGTACTTCTCAGCGATGCTGCGGACGGAGGCCGTCCCCAGCCCCAGTCCGGCGTGCTTGGTGGAGAGGAATCCACCGGTGGTGCGGCGCACTGCGCCGGTGAAAGTGTTGTCCACGGCGGCGCAGAGGGTGTGGGCATCGGCGGTAATGCGGACCACAATGCGGGGCGATGCCTCCTGCATACAGGCGGTGAGGGCGTTTTCAAGCAGATTGCCGAACAGCACCGCCAGATCCGGGTCAGCAACGCCGGTATACTCCGGCAGCTGGGCCTTCACGGAGAACTCCACCTGCTGGGCCGCCGCCTGCTGGGCAAAGTAGGACAGTACGGCATTGACGGCGGCATTGCCGCAGAATTGCAGCTGCCGGGCGTCGGGCAGCGTCTCCTGATACCGATCCAGATACGTCTGCATGGCGTCGTAGTCCTTCCGCCGGAGGCAATCCTGCAGCAGCGCAATGTGGTGGCGCACATCGTGCTTGGCCTGCCGGGCCTCGGCAATACGTTCCTGCAGGTTCTCGTATTGCAGGCTCTGCATGGCCAGCGCATAGTTCTTCTGCTGCAGGGCAACCAGCTTCTCCTGCTCCAGCACCAGTCGGGCCACCACATAGTACACCAGCGCTGCCCCGGTGTTGATGAAAAGCAGCACGATGGTGCTGCTGGGCCGCAGGGCGATCTCCAGCCCCGTCAGGTTGGTGTTGCCGTAAATGACGTAGTACCAGATAAGATAGAAGGTGGCGGGGATGAGCCACAGATAGCGCCATGCCAGCCCCGATGTCTCCTGCTCCACGGCGGGAGTATAGACCTTCCGGACATACAGCAGCAGCGGCAGGAACAGCACCGCCTCCACCGCCAGCATCATCAGGGCGAAGGACCAGCGGTAGGACTGCACCGCCAGCGCCGGGAACAGCTGTCCCTCCAGGCACTTGGCGGCAATCACCACCAGATTGGCCAGATTAGAGATCATCAGCAGGGTAAACAGCGTCTTGCCGGGATAGGCCCGCACCGCCAGAAAGTAGAACACGGCGTACAGCCCCGTGCTGACGACGCTGAGAAGGCTGGCCCGCCCCGGCGTGAAGAAGGCAGCGCACAGGCCCAGTCCCATTTGCAGCAGCGTCAGCACTGCCACCAGCGCCGCCGCCACCGCCGGAGAAAACCGCAGTCTCCGCCGGAAGGGATAGAGGGCCATGGCCAGAAAGGGCAGGAAGTTCGTCAGCGAATAAACGCAGACCTCCAGCATCCGATACAGCGGCGGCATCAGTCGACACCGTCCTTTCGCAGCCGGTCAAAGCGGAAGGCGGAGTATGCCTCCTGCACCTCCCGTAACCTCCGGCGGCTGATGGGCAGACGGGTGCCGTCCTTCAGCAGGAACACGTCCTCCTGCCGGCCAGCCACCTCGTGGAAGTTTACCACCACGCCCCGGCAGATGCCGCAGAAGCACGGATAGGCACACAGCAGCGGCTCCACAGCAGCAAAGGAGGTCCGCAGGGTACGGTCCCCATCCTTGCAGTGCAGCGTCACCCGGTGGCCGTCGGAGGCGGCGTAGCGGATGCTCCGCAGCACCACCTGACTGCCGTCCGGCAGCCGCAGCCGGCGGGAGCGCTCCAGCGCCTCCAGATCCAGCCGCTCCAGCATGGCCCGGACTCCTTCCGGCCGGAAGGGCTTTCGCAGATAGTAGCAGGCTCCCACCTCATAGCTCTCGCTGGCGAAGTCGTTGCTGGAGGTGGCGAAGGCCAGCCGCACCTGTCCGTCTCCGGCCCGCAGCCGCCGGGCCACCTCCATGCCTGTGGCGCCGCCCATGTAGATATCCAGCACCACCAGCTCGAAGGCGCCGGGCCGCCAGTCCGCCAGCAGCGCTTCCCCGCTGCCGTAGTGGGAGATCTCCGTCTCCCGACCCAGCTGCTCGGTGAGATACTGCTCCAGCTGCGCCAGAGCCCTGGGATCATCATCCACCAGTGCGATCTTCATAGGCAGTGCTCCTCTCTGCATGATACTGTCTCCATCATACTCCGTACCGAGCGAAAAAACAAGAAAAATGATATGCCTTGCCCAAAGCTGAAAATTTTTCTGAAACCCTCTCGCTTTTTGCATTGGGATGTGGTATGATACCGAACGTATGGTACATATCACGACAGGAGGCCATGTTACATGGACATTTTCGATATTTTAGGCCCGGTGATGGTGGGTCCCTCCAGCTCCCACACCGCCGGAGCGGCCCGCATCGGCAAGATGGCTCGTACACTGCTGGGCGGTGAGCCGATGGAGGCCAGGATCCACCTCCACGGCTCCTTTGCCGAGACCGGCTCCGGCCACGGCACCGATCGGGCGCTGGTGGCGGGTCTGCTGGGCATGAACCCCGACCATATGCGGATCCCCTTCGCCTTTCAGGAGGCGGAGAAGGCGGGTCTGCACTTCACCGTGGATAAGATCGACCTGCGGGACGCCCACCCCAACACGGCGGTCATCGAGGTCCGGGACGCCCACGGCAAGCAGCTGGAGCTGCAAGCCGCCTCCATCGGCGGCGGCCGCATCGTGGTGAACAAGCTGGACGGCATTGACGTCAGCTTCACCGGAGACTACAACACGCTGGTGGTCCGCAACCACGATGAAAACGGTGCTCTGGCCGCCGTCACCACCATCCTCAGCCAGCTGCGGATCAACGTGGCCAATATGAGCCTGTGCCGCCACAAGCGGGGCGGTGACGCCCTGATGGTCATCGAGACGGATCAGCACATCAAGCCCCATCAGGTGAGCTTTCTGGCAGAGCTGCCGGGCATCCTGTCGGTGACCTACTATGATAAGGAGGATGAGGACCATGTCTCTTGATTCGATGGCGGATATCCTGCACTGCATGGAGCAGGAGGGCAAGGAGTTCTGGGAGGTGGTGCTGGCAGCGGACATGGAGGCGCGGCAGGTGAGCCGGGAATCCTCTCTGGCCAAGATGCTCACCACATGGCAAGCCATGGTAGACGCCTCCGACAGCTATACCGGCGACCGCCGCAGCGTCAGCGGGCTGGTGGGGGGCGACGGTCTGAAAATGCGCCAGTACGCCATCCGGGGCAAGGCCATGTCCGGCGGCTACGTCAGCGAGGTCATCGCAGAGGCCCTCAGCATGGCGGAGTCCAACGCCTGTATGCGCCGCATCGTGGCGGCCCCCACGGCGGGAGCCTGCGGCGTACTGCCGGCCGTGCTGCTGCCCCTGTGCAAGTATGAGGAGTTAAACCAGCGCCAGATTCTGGAGGCACTGTATGTAGCCAGCGGTATCGGTGCCGTCATCGCCTATCGGGCCTGCATCGCCGGTGCTGCCGGCGGCTGTCAGGCGGAGATCGGCACCGCCAGCGCCATGGCGGCGGGGGCTTTGGTGGCCCTCCGGGGCGGCAGCGGCCAGCAGATCTGCCACGCTGTGGCCATGGCCCTGAAGAATCTGCTGGGTCTGATCTGCGACCCGGTGGCGGGTCTGGTGGAGGTTCCCTGCGTCAAGCGCAATGTCGTCGGTGCCGTCAACGCCGTCAGCGCGGCGGATATGGCGTTGGCGGGCATTGAGAGCCGCATCCCCGTGGACGAGGTCATCGACACCATGGGCGAGGTGGGCCGCCGCATCCCCGTGGAGTTCCGGGAGACGGCGCTGGGCGGTCTGGCGGACACCCCCACCGGCAAGGCCATCGAGGCAAAAATGCGGGGCTGATGTCTCGACATGATGAAAAAGACGCCCGTGGTACGATGTACCACGGTCGTCTTTTTCATACTTTATGCAATTTTTCACCTTTTCAGCCGCTTATCGCTGCGGCGGGCCAGCCATGTACCCAGGCTCTGGAACAGCTGCACCAGCAGGATCAGGATCACCACCGCCACCAGCATCACCAGATACTTGTAGCGATAGTAGCCGTAGTCGATGGCGATCTTACCCAGACCGCCGCCGCCGATGATACCGCTCATGGCGGAGTAACCCAGAATGGTGGTCAGGGCGATGGTAACGTTCTGGATCAGGGACGGCACGCTCTCCGGGATCATGACCTTGCAGATGATCTGCAGGGGCGTAGCACCCATACTCTGGGCCGCCTCGATGATGTTGGGGTCCACCTCACGGAGGCTGCTCTCCACCAGACGGGCCACAAAGGGGAATGCCGCCACCACCAGCGGAACGATGGTGGCTGTGGTACCTACCGCCGTGCCGATGATGAGCCGGGACAGGGGGAATACCATAATCATCAGAATCAGGAAGGGAACCGAGCGCAGGAGGTTGATGATGACGTTGAGCACCTGCAGCAGCCAGCGGGGCAGCGGCAGCACGCCGTTCTTCTCCCCCGCCACCAGCAGAACGCCCAGCGGCAGCCCCAGCACCAGCGACAACAGGGTGCTGAGCACCGTCACATAGAATGTCTCCCAAATGGCGTAGGGCAGGCTGGGCAGCACCGCCATCAGATCCTGCACGGAGCTTGCCGAAAACAAATCACTGTACATGGCCGTCTACCTCCTCTACCCGAATGTTGCTCATGGCACTGATATAATCCATGGCCCGCTGGAACTGGCCGCTGGGGATGCCCAGCAGCATACTGCCATAGACCTCCTCCGACAGCTTCTGGGTGGAGGCGGAGATCACCGTGCAGAGGATGCCCTCCTCGGAGGCCAGTCTCGCCACCAGCGGCGTGCCGGTGGTGACGCTGTCCCGGAAGGTCAGCCGCACCCGGCGCACCGCCTGCGGGTCGGACACCAGCGCATCGGCGCCGCCGGGGAACACCAGCCGCCGTCCTGCGGCGGACTTGGGAGCGGCGAACACCTCGGACACCAGTCCCTTCTCCGCCACCACGCCGCCATCCAGAATGGCCACATGGTTGCAGATGGTCTTGACCACGCTCATCTGGTGGGTGATGACCACCACGGTGATGCCCAACTTCTGATTGATATCCCGGATCAGCTCCAAAATCTGATGGGTGGTGTTGGGGTCCAGAGCGCTGGTGGCCTCGTCGCACAGCAGCACCTTGGGCTGGGTAGCCAGCGCACGGGCAATGGCGATGCGCTGCTGCTGGCCACCGGACAGCTGCGCCGGGTAGGCCTGTGCCTTGTCCGGCAGACCCACCAGCTCCAGCAGCTCCTTGGCCCGGCGAACGGCATCCGCCTTCTTCACCCCGGACAGCTCCATGGGGAAGCATACATTTTGCAGGCAGGTGCGCTGCATCAGCAGATTAAACCGCTGGAAGATCATGGTGATCTCCCGCCGAGCCGCCCGCAGCTGGGCCGGAGTCATGGTGTCCAGCCGCTGGCCGTCCACCACCACCTCGCCCGCCGTGGGCCTTTCCAGCAGATTGATACACCGCACCAGCGTGCTCTTACCGGCACCGCTCATGCCGATGATGCCGTAGATGTCCCCGTCCTCAATGGTCAGGGAGACGTCCTTCAACGCATCTACCCCTCCAGAATCGGAGTCAAAGGTCTTGCTGACGTGTTTTAATTCGATCACAGACGTCTCCCCTCCTCTCTCTTACTTACCGCTGATGGCGTCCAGCGTGGTCTGCTTGCCGCCGTACAGGCCCATGGGCTCCACGTGGATGCCGCCCACGGACACGATGTGGGTGTTGTTCTGAGCGTTGAAGTCCTCCAGATAGGGCAGGTGCTGGAAGTAGTTGGCGGTGACGGTGCCGTCATCCACCACGGTATTGGGTACCACATAGTCGTTGTAGACCTGAATGTCCAGCGTCACGCCCTTGGCTGCCAGGATCTGCTTGGCGACCTCCAGAATTTCGGCGTGGGGCGTGGGGGAGGCGGCGATGGAGATGGTGGTGCCGTTCAGCGCATCATAATTCACAGAGGCATCATAGCCATCGGTGGGATTGGTGACCACGGACACCACAGAGCCGTCATACTTCTCGTTGATATAGTCCACCACCTGCTGGCTCTCCAGAGCAGCCTTCAGCGCCTTAACGGCATCGGTGTTCTCAGTGCCCTCCTTCACGGCCAGAATGTTGGCATAGGCGGAGGCGGAGCCCTCGATGAGCAGGGAGTCCTTCACAGGGTTCAGGCCGGCGTTGATGGCGTAGTTGCTGTTGATGACGGCGTACTCGGCATCCGCCAGCAGAGAGGGCAGCTGAGCAGCCTCGGCCTCTACGATCTCCACATTGTAGGGATTATCCACAATGTCGTTCTTGGTGGCGGTGATGCCGGCGCCGTCCCTCAGGGTGATGATGCCGTTCTCCTGCAGCAGCAGCGCACGGGCTTCGTTGGTGGTGTCGTTGGGGACCAGAATTTTCACGCCGCTGTCGGACTTCTTGCCGCAGGCGGCCAGACTCAGAACCAGTACCAGCGTCAGAGCCAGCGTGGCGATCTTTGCAAATACGGAATGTTTCATGATGATTTCTCCTTAATCTTCTCTCTTGAATAGTTGATTATTGTATGGGGACAGTCCGGCGGCCCCTCTCGCCTGTGTGATTTATAACAGATACCGTGTCCAGAGGACACATTCGCTGGGTCAGCAGGATCAAAGGGATCAGCTCCTTTTCGGCAAAATAAAAACAGCGGGAGGTCATACGACCTTCCGCTGTTCGTTAGCTTGGTTCACCCGGTGACGGGTCACAGAACAGATGCCGGAAAGCAGACCACCGAATTGGCGCAGCGACGCATGCACATGGAGCCCATGCACATCCCCAGCATCATCATGTTGGTACGCAGCTTCTTCATGGTGCCGTCCGTCCTTTCCTCAAGCATTCTTGGGATGGTGGCATTGTACCCCTCCCATCCCCTCTTGTCAAGTCTTTTCCGGGATTTCCCCGATTGTTCCAAAATTTCCGGAGCATTTCCGCCGGATTTCGTCTAAATCCCCATTATCTGCCCTTGGGCAGCACCGCACGGATCACCAGCGGCTCTTCGCCGGTGTTGCGGACGCTGTGGCTGTGGCCTTGGGGACAGTAGTGCCACATACCGGGGGTCAGGGTCACCTCCGTGCCGTCGTCATGGCACAGCCCCGTGCCGGAGACGATGCACATCACCTCGCAGTTGTCGGTGTGGGTGTGGGGGCCGATGCTGCCACCCACCGGCACCGTCAGCTGCAAAATGCGGCCCATGTCATCGTCATAGGCCCGGACGGACACCACACCGTCCCCGCCCTTGAAGCCGGGCACCAGCTGCTCCGGCAGACGATCAAAGGAAACGATCATGCCCGCTCACCTCAGTTCAGGAAATCCTTCAGCTTCTTGCTGCGGGAGGGGTGACGGAGCTTCCGCAGGGCCTTGGCCTCGATCTGGCGGATGCGCTCACGGGTGACGTTGAACTCCTTGCCCACCTCCTCCAGCGTGCGGGTGCGTCCGTCCTCGATGCCGAAGCGCAGCTTCAGCACCTTCTCCTCACGGGGCGTCAGGGTGCTGAGCACGTCCACCAGCTGCTCCTTCAGCAGGGTAAAGCTGGCGGCCTCGCTGGGCTCGGACACCCCCTCGTCGGGGATGAAATCTCCCAGATGGGAATCCTCCTCCTCGCCGATGGGCGTCTCCAGCGACACCGGCTCCTGTGCGATCTTCAGAATTTCCCGCACCTTGTCTACGGGCATCCCCATCTCCTCGGAGATCTCCTCCGGGGAGGGGTCGTGGCCCAGCTCCTGCATCAGCTGCCGGGATACCCGGATGACCTTGTTGATGGTCTCCACCATGTGGACGGGGATGCGGATGGTGCGGGCCTGATCGGCAATGGCCCGGCTGATGGCCTGCCGGATCCACCACGTGGCGTAGGTGGAGAACTTATAGCCCTTGGTATAGTCGAACTTCTCCACGGCCTTGATAAGGCCCAGATTGCCCTCCTGGATCAGATCCAGAAACAGCATCCCACGGCCCACATACCGCTTGGCGATAGACACCACCAGACGCAGGTTGGCCTCTGCCAGCTTCTGCTTGGCCTTCTCCCCCTGCTTCACGTCCTTTTTCAGGGCGGCCAGCTCCTCCTCCGGGATGACCTCGCCCTCCTTCTCCGCTGCCGCCATACGCTCCTTGGCGGCATTGCCGGCGGACATGGCCGTGGCCAGATGAATCTCCTCATCCGCCGTCAGCAGCGGCACCTTGCCGATCTCCTTCAGGTACATCCGCACGGGGTCGTCGATGTTGAAGCTGTCCACCAGCGTGTTGGGGTCCACCAACTCCTCTTCCTCGATCTCGGCGATCTCCTCCAGAGGCGGCTCCCCGTCATCGGGCAGGTCCGTCAGGAACTCATCGCTGCCCACCTCGATGCCCAGATCCGCCAGCGAATCGTAGATGCGGTCCAACTGGTCGCCGTCCAGATCCATGGTATCCACCACGTCCGACAGCTCGCCGGGGTCCAGCTTCCCGGTCTTGCAGCCCTTGGCCAGCAGATCCTTCAATTTCTCGTTTGCGGTGATGAGGGTCGCCGCCGGAAGGGCGGCAATGGTCTTATCGTCCAGCTTCTTGCGGGATTTGGAGTCCTCTTCCTCCCGCTTGGCGGCATCCTCCGCCAAAAGCTGGTCGGCCATGGCCTCCAGATCCTGCTGCTCCAGCTGCTGATTCAACTTCTCACTCATGCTTGCTTTCCTCCGTAACCCTTTTTTTCTTTATACTTCTCCTGAGCCGCCAGAAGGGGATCGCCCTGTGCGTTCCGCTTCTGCGCCTCCTCCCGGATGATGCGTATATAATCCGCCAGCGCCCGCTGGGCCGAGGCCGTGGCCTCCGGCTTCTGCAATACGCCGGTGAGATGACTCATTTCCTCGCCGGACAGCTCTCCGCTGAGTCCGGCCACGCTGAGGGGCCGTCCCTCCTGCCGCAGCTGCCACAGGCGGTCAAACACCCGGCCCAGCAGCGGCGAGGAAAACTCCTCCTGCCGCAGGGGTGCCTCCTCCGGAAAGACGCTCTCGTCCTTCAGCAGCAGGCGCAGCACCCCTTCCTCCGCCATGGCGCTCCGCACGTTCGTGTAGCGGATACCTCGCTCCTGGGGCTGTACCGACACGGCGGGATTCAGCTCCCGGCGCCGGAGGGCCTTGCGCTCCTTGCCCAGCTTTCGCCGCAGGGTACGCTCCACCTCCAGACGCATGGCCTCAGGCGTCAGGCCCGCCGCCTGAGCGGCACGGGTGGTGTATACCTCCCGCTCCACGGCGTTCTCCAGCTTGGCCAGCTCCTCGCTGACCTCCTGTGCATAGGCGATGCGCTGGGTGTCATCCGTCAGGTCGTACTTCCCGGCGATCTGATCCAGTCGGAACTCCACGCCATTTTCGCTGCCGGTCAAAAGCCGCTCGAAGGCCGCCGGCCCTTGAAGCTTGATGAAGTCGTCGGCATCCTGCTTGATGTACTCCCCGTCCACCAGCCGCCGTGGCAGCTGTAGGACCTTCACGGAAAACTCGGAGTTGTTCAGCAGCTCCAGCGCCCGGCGGGTGGCCTGCTGTCCGGCGTTGTCGTTGTCGTAGCACAGCACCAGCTCCTTGGTGTAGCGGCTCAGCAGCCGCAGCTGCTCCTGGGTCAGCGCCGTACCCATGGAGGCCACGGCATTGTCAAAGCCCGCCTGATGCAGCGTCACCACGTCCAGATTGCCCTCACAGAGGATGATATTGGACCGCTTGGACTTCTTAGCCAGATTCATGCCGTACAGAATACGGCGCTTGCTGTATGTAAGCGTTTCCGGGGTGTTCATATACTTGGGCTCGGACTTGTCCAGCACACGGCTGCCGAAGCCCACCACGTCGCCCCGCACATCAATGACCGGCAGCATCAGCCGGTTGCGGAACTTGTCATACAGCCGCCCGTTCTTCCCGTTCACCGCCAGACCGGCAGAGATCAGCTCCTGCTTGGTGTAGCCCTTGTGGGTCATGGCCGTCAGCAGAGCATCCCAGCTATCCGGGGCCGCCCCCATGCCGAACCGCACGGCAATGCCCCGGCGGATGCGGCGCTTGTCCAGATACGCCTGCACCGCCGCCCCCTCCGGGGACTGGAGCACGCTGTAATAGTACCGGGCGGCATCCCGGTTCAGCGCCAGCATCCGGCTGCGGAGCTTTTCCGTTCCATCGCTGCTCTCCTCCGGTACCGGGAGGTTGGCCCGCTTGGCCAGAAATCGGATGGCATCCGGATAGGTCAGTCCCTCCATCTCCATGACGAAGTTCACGACGCCGCCGCCCTTCTTGCAGCCGAAGCAGTGGTAAAACTGCTTGTCCGGCAGCACATGGAAGGAGGGAGTCTTTTCGTTGTGGAAGGGACAGCAGCCCCAGTAGCTGCCGCCCTTAGGCGTCAGCGAGACGTAGCTGCCCACGATATCCACAATGTCGCTGCGGGCCAGCAGCTCGTCCAGAAAATTCTGGGGAAACGGCATCCGGCTCCCTCCTCTCCGCTGAATTTTCCCCCGGTACGGTGCGCCGGAGGGTCGTGCGTTCTCCGGCCCAGACCGTCGGAAAAACGACTTCTAATTTCTTATACCCATTCGGGTGGTGATTTCCTCTTTTTCTGCGGAAATTTTTGAAAAAATCTCACACCGCAGCAGCAC
>ERZ1504464.523-NODE-523-length-10411-cov-4.193801_pt1 | contig 10411 bp, 9 predicted proteins | sample MGYA00574785_ERZ1504464 | MGnify/ENA primary metagenome ERZ1504464 (study PRJEB39906, sample SAMEA3182090) | gut metagenome | biome: human; feature: gut; material: Stool; isolation source: human stools | place: Canada | collected 2013-03-12 ...
TAGTACGGTCTCGTGGGCTCGGAGATGTGTATAAGAGACAGGTCCGGGCTGTGGCTGTGGAGCCGGATGCAGTGCCTCTGCTTTCCGGCGGAGCTATCAAGGGTGCTCACCACATTGAGGGCATCGGCGACGACTTTATCCCTGCTGTGGTGGACCAGACTCTGGTGGATGGCGTAATGGACATCAACGATCTGGACGCCATTGCCATGGCGGCGAAATTCGGCCGTGTACTGGGCCTTGGCGTGGGTATCTCCTCCGGCGCTAACTTCCTTGGCTCTGTGATTCAGAATCTGGAGCCGGGCCGGAAGGTGGCTACCGTCTTTGCCGATGACAGCAAGAAGTATCTCACCACCATGCTCTCCAATCCCTCGGCGGAAACGGCGGATATGTGGAGCTCCCGCATTGAACTGCTGGATTACGAGCCGGTGGAAACTCTGTAATTTGCAATTTTTGTGCAGCTTTTCCTTGCGGAGCCTTTGAATTCATGTTAGAATCGTCTGTAAAGGGACAAAACAGACGGCGGAGCCGGGCTTGTTGGCCCGGCTTCGTTTTGCTTACAGAAGGGAGAGACCAGATGTTTCACACGATATTATTTGATCTGGACGGTACATTGACGGATTCGCGGGAGGGGATCGTCAACTCCGTGAAATACACCATTGAAAAGCTGGGCGGGACCATGCCGGATGCCCAGACCCTTTTGAAATTCATCGGTCCGCCGCTGCAGGAATCCTTCATGGAGCACTGCGGCTACAGCCGGGAGAAGGCGGTGGAGGGCGTTCGGGTGTTCCGGGAGCACTATGTGCCGGTGGGACAGTATGAAAACGAGGCGGCCCCCGGTATTCGGGACGTTCTGGAACGGCTGAAGGCCAAGGGATACACTCTGGCGCTGGCTTCCTCCAAGCCGGAGGAGCTGTGCGTGAGCATCTGTCGGCGTTTTGGCTTTACACCCTTTCTGTCCGCTGTGACCGGCAGCCCTGCGGGAGCAGACTGGGAAAAGGCGGATGTCATTCGGGAAGCCATGCGCCGCCTGCGCCTGACCGATGCGGATAAGCCCACCGTTTTGATGGTCGGTGACCGGAAGTATGATGTGCTTGGTGCGCAGGAATGCGGCCTTGCCTGCGTGGGCGTGGAGTTCTTCGGGTACGCCGCACCCGGCGAACTGGCGGAGGCCGGGGCTGCCGCAGTCGTGCGGACGGCGGAGGAGCTGGAACAGTTTATTCTGAATCATTGAGCGTGAGAGACGGACAGAGTCCGTCTCTTTTTTCACCTGTTTTCCGCAAACGTGCGCTGAATTTTTGAAAATCGTCATTTTTGTGCATATTTCCCTTTACAAAACCAGGGAACTCCTATATAATATCATGGCTAAAGTAATCTATATGGAAATTGGAGAATCAGTATGGCTTTGATCGAATATGACGTTTATAAGCAGAAGCTGCGGGACCTGGAACCGGAGCTGAAGAAGCTGGGGGACGCCCTTGACATCGACGCTGTGGCTCAGGAGGCTGCCCGTCTGGAGGATGAGACCACTCAGGACGGCTTCTGGAACAATCTGGAGCGCTCTCAGAAGGTGCAGACCCGCCTGAAGCAGCTTCAAAACAAGCTCCACCGCTTCAAGAAACTCATGAGCACCTGGGAGGATCTGACCACCCTGTGCGAGATGGGCCAGGAGGCGGAGGATGAAGAGATCCTGGAAGAATTGAAAACAGAGTTCCCCGCGCTGGAAACCGAGATCGAAGAGATCCGTATGACCACGCTGCTCTCCGGTGAGTATGACGCAAACAACGTTATTCTCCAGCTCCACTCCGGTGCCGGCGGCACCGAGGCCCAGGACTGGTGCCAGATGCTCTATCGGATGTATACCCGCTGGGCGGAGCGTCACGGCTACGCTTGGAAAACGCTGGACTACGAGGAATGTGACGAGGCCGGTATCAAATCTGCCGTTATTTCCATCGAGGGCGAGAATGCCTACGGCCTGCTGAAGAGCGAACACGGCGTCCACCGTCTGGTCCGCGTGTCCCCCTTCGATGCCAACGCCCGCCGTCAGACCAGTTTTGCCGCTGTGGAGGTCATGCCGGAGCTGCCTGATGACGTAGAGGTGGAGATCCGCCCGGAGGACATCGAGATGCAGGTGTTCCGTTCCTCCGGTGCCGGCGGTCAGCACATCAACAAGACCTCCTCCGCCGTCCGCCTGATCCACAAGCCCACCGGTATTGTGGTGTCTTCTCAGCAGGAGCGGTCCCAGTTCCAGAACAAGGATAACTGTATGAAGCAACTGCGTGCCAAGCTGATCGAACTGAAGATCCAGCAGCATGCGGAGAAGATCTCCGACATCAAGGGCGTTCAGATGAAGATCGAGTGGGGCAGCCAGATCCGCTCCTATGTGTTCATGCCTTATCAGTTGGTAAAGGACACCCGCACCGGCTACGAAACCAGCCAGATCGACAATGTGATGGACGGCGACCTGGACGGTTTCCTGAATGCCTACCTGACGCAGTTAGCCACCGGCGAGCTGAAAAAGTAAATGCCAGAAAAGGCGCGGCTGAGAGGCCGCGTCTTTCTTCCGAAAGCTGATATGAAAGGAACCAATCTAATCTATGAGTAAGCAAAACGCCGCGGGTGCGGCTCCCCGGGAAAACAAGATGGGCGTTCTGCCGGTAGGCAAGCTGCTGGCCGGTATGGCGGTGCCCATGATGATCTCCATGCTGGTACAGGCGCTGTACAACATCGTGGACAGTGTGTTTGTCTCCCGGCTCAGTGAGAACGCCTTCAACGCCGTGGGTCTGGCGTTCCCCCTCCAGAGCCTGATGATCGCCGTGGGTGCGGGCACTGCCGTGGGCATCAACGCACTGCTTTCCCGCTCTCTGGGTGAGAAAAAGCAGGAGATGGCGGACCGGGCTGCCGGCGCAGGTATCTTCCTGCTGCCCATTTGCAGCTATCTTGTCTTTGCCTTCATCGGCCTGTTCCTCTCCCGGCCCTTCTTCGTGGCGCAGGCCAAGGCAGTGCCGGAGATCGTGGAATACGGCGTGCAGTACACCCGGATCTGCTTAGGTCTTTCCGTGGGTATTTTCAGCCAGTTCTGCTTTGAGCGGCTGCTACAATCCACCGGCCGTACCAGTCTGGCCATGTGCACCCAGCTGTTGGGCGCCATCATCAACATCGTCATGGACCCCATTCTGATCTTTGGACTGTGCGGCGCACCCCGGATGGGCGTGGCCGGCGCTGCTGTGGCCACCGTTGTTGGACAGATCGTGGCGGCGATCGTGGGCCTGATCGTGAATATCAAGTGCAACCACGACATTCACATCCACCGGAAGAACATCCGCTGGGATCCCATCGTGGCCAAGGAGATCTACCGGGTGGGTATCCCCTCCATCATTATGCAGTCCATCAGTTCCGTGATGACCTTCGGCATGAACAAGATCCTCTTCGTCTTTACCCCCACCGCCACCGCCGTGTTCGGCGCGTATTTCAAGATCCAGAGCTTCGTGTTCATGCCCATCTTCGGCCTGAACAACGGCATGGTGCCCATCATTTCCTATAACTACGGCGCAGCCCGGCCCCAGCGGGTCTGGAAGACCATCCGTCTTTCCAACATCACCGCTATGGTCATCATGGTCGTGGGCTTTACCATTTTCCAGCTGTTTCCCTCCACGCTGCTGGAGCTGTTCGACGCATCGGAGACCATGCTGGCCATCGGCGTTCCCGCCCTGCGGATCATCAGCGTTTCCTTTCTGCTGGCAGGCTTCTGCATCATCGCTGGCTCGGTGTTCCAGGCCATCGGCAATCCGGTGTACAGCCTGATCGTCTCCGTGTGCCGTCAAATGGTAGTATTACTGCCGGTGGCGTGGCTGCTGTCCCGGACTGGACGGCTGGAGTTAGTGTGGTGGTCCTTCCCCATCGCGGAGGTCATGTCCTTCACCCTGAGCACAATCTTCCTGCGCCGCACCGTCAAGTCCGCCAACGAGGTCATGAATTCCAGCGCGGACTGACCGCATGCCTGATTTAAAAGTACACCCCGTTCTTCTGAAAAAGCGGAAGAACGGGGTATATTTTTGCGCATAAAACTGCATGCATGAGCAGCGCACCGCGAACATGCACAAATGCCAGTGCATGAAGTTTTCGTGCATCATTCCCGGTTGCCCTGCGGGGGCGAGGGAATGGCACATTTCTTATTTTACTGTGCTTTTGCATAGCAAAATCCCCCGGAAGAGACCTTCCGGGGGAGAGATGTATGTAGGATTTCAGGACAGGAGCATTTTGTCATTGGCCTCGTCAGAGCCGCTGGCGCGGCTGAACAGGGCCAGCAGGTCGGGGACCGTCAGCTTCTTCTTGTCCTCACCGGAGATATCCACCACCACCCGGCCGGCATCCATCATAATGAGCCGGTTGCCGTGGGCGATGGCGTCCTTCATGTTGTGGGTGATCATGAGGGTGGTGAGGTTGTTCTCCTGCACGATCTGGTCGGACAGAGCCAGCACCTTGTCAGCGGTCTTGGGGTCCAAAGCGGCAGTGTGCTCGTCCAACAGCAGCAGCTTGGGCTGCTTCAGGGAGGCCATCAGCAGCGTCAGCGCCTGACGCTGACCGCCGGAGAGCAGGCCCACCTTGGCGGTAAGGCGGTCCTCAAGCCCCAGATCCAGCGTTTTCAGCAGTTCCCTGTAATCTGCCCGCTCCAAGGCGGTGATGCCCCACTTCAACCCCCGGGGCTGGCCCCGGCGGGCTGCCAGCGCCAGATTTTCCTCGATCTGCATGGTGGGCGCGGTGCCCATCATGGGGTCCTGAAACACCCGCCCCAGAAATGCCGCCCGCTTGTGCTCCGGCAGCTTGGTAACGTCCTGTCCGTCAATGGTGATGGTGCCGGAATCCACCTGGAACACGCCAGCGATGGCGTTCAGCATGGTGGACTTGCCTGCACCGTTGCCGCCGATAACGGTGACAAAATCCCCGTCATTCAGTGTCAGGTTCAGATGGTTCAACGCTACCTTAGCGTTGATGGTATTGGGATTAAACGTCTTGCAGATATCCTTCAGCTCAAGCATGGACGGAACCTCCCTTCTTGGTGTGGATGTGGCCCTTCCAGTAGGGGATCGCCAGGAACACGGCCACGATCAGGGCGGACACCAGCTTCAGATCGTTGGTGTTCAGACCCAGCTGCAAAACGATTTGCAGAACGATGTAGTAGATGACGGCACCGATGGAGACCGCCAGCAGCTTCAACGCGAAGTTGATGAATACCTTGCCGAAGGCCACTTCGCCGATGATGACGGCGGCCAGACCAATGACGATAGCGCCCCGGCCCATGTTGATGTCGGAGGAACCCTGGAACTGGGCCAGCAGACCGCCGGACAGGGCTACCAGACCGTTGGACACCATGAGTCCCAGCACCACGTTGGCGTTGGTATTGATGCCCTGAGCCCGGGCCATGTTGGGATTTGCGCCGGTGGCACGGAGGGAGCAGCCCTTTTCCGTGCCGAAAAACCAGTACAAAACGGCAATGAGCACCACCGTGAATACCACCAGCAGAGGCAGGGGGTTATCCAGACTCACCGAACGCACATACCGCTGGGATACCAGCAGATCATACTTATCCACGCCTACTGCCTGATTGGCCTTGCTGCCCATGATCCGCAGGTTGATGGAGTAGAGGGACAACTGGGTCAGAATACCGGCGAGAATGGCGGGGATGCCGCATTTCGTGTGGAACAGGCCGGTGACAAAGCCGGCCAGCATACCTGCCAGAAAGGCGCACAGCAACGCGGCCCAAGCGTTCAGACCTGCCCGGATCAGCATGACGGCCACGGCACCGCCGGTGGCCAGAGATCCGTCCACCGTCAGATCAGCTACATCCAGAATACGGAAGGTGATGTAGACGCCGATGGCCATCAGGCCCCAGATCAGGCCCTGGGCCACAGCGCCCGGCAGCGCATTGAGAAGGGAGGATAGAAAACTCATACCGTTTCTCCTTGTTCACAGCGGGAGGAGGGGATTGCCCCCTCCCGCCAGATTTTCGTTATAGGATCGCGTTTGTTTTGGATCAGCCCTCAATGGCCTCATAGCCGTCCAGAGGCTGGATGCCCAGCTCCTCGCAGATGGTGGGGTTATACTTGGGGGTGGCGTCGGTGTATTCGATGGGCATGGTGGAGATATCCGCCTCGCCGGTGAGGATCTTGGCAGCCATCTTGCCAGTGGTCACGCCCAGATCATAGTAGCTGATGGACAGGGTCGCCACGCCGCAGCCGGAGCAGATACCCTCCTCGCCGCAGATAGCGGGAACACCGGCGGGCACCAGGATGTTGGCGATGGCCTCGGTGTTGGAGGCGGCGATGTTATCGGTGGGGAGATAGACCACATCCGCGTAGTCAGCGGCGGACTGAGTCACGGACGCCACGTCATTGGAGTCGGTGAAGGCAAATTCCTTGGTCTCAATGCCCTTGTTGGCCAGGCAGGTCGCCACTTCCTGGATCTGGTAGCTGGAGTTGGGCTCGGCGGAGCAGAACAGCAGGGCGACCTTCTGGGCCTCGGGGAACCACTCGGTGATCATATCGGCCTGCTGGCTCAGGTCAGCCAGATCGGAGGTGCCGGAGATGTTGCCGCCTACGGTGCCGTCGAAATCGTCAAGATCCAGGGCCACGCCGTAAGCGGTGATGGAGGTGCCCAGAATGGGAATGTCGGCAGTCGCGGAAGCGGCGGCGGTCAGGGCGGCGGTGGCGTTGGCCATGATCAGGTCCACGCCCTCGGAAACAAAGCCGTTGACGATCGTGCCGCAGTTGTTGGCCTCGCCGGAGGCGTTCTTGTTTTCAAACTCCACCTGGCCGGGGAGGGCTTCATTCAGAGCGTCAATAAAACCCTGGGTTGCAGTGTCCAGCGCGGGGTGCTGCACCAGCTGGCAGATGCCGACCTTATAGGTGGCGCCCTCGGCGGAGGAATTGTCAGAGCCGGTGGAGGGTGTCTCCGTCTTGGAGCCGCCGCAGGAGGCAAGGGACAGCGTCATGGCCGCAGCCAGAACAAGAGCGAGCAATTTCTTTTTCATAGTGATCTTCTCCTTTTGTCCGTATCCGGACGAATTCATAAAGTTGGATGCCTTCCAAAAAACAAGGGGGGCTCTGTCCGTGGAACAGAGCCCCCTCGCGTTTAACGAGTGCAAGCCTTATGCCCGGCAGAATGCCTGTTCCGTTTCTGCATTATGAAAGAAGCCCGCAAAATAGCGTGCGTAGCGGTAAATATAGGTAAACATTCCGAAACGCATTGTGAACTCCTTTCTGCCGCACTGAGCTTTGTGATATTATTACCATACAGCTTTAAACGATTAAAGTCAACTGTGATTTTCTACAAAATGCGGTGAGATTAAATCCGAACTGACGAGCCGCTTTGACAATTTTGTGAAATTCTGCTACACTGCTCATCACAGAGGGCCGGTTACACCTGATATGCTGCGGCTCTCAGAAAAAGAGGATCTGTTATGAACCATTTCAAAAAAATCGCCGGTGTGCTGGAGGCCCACGGCCTGGACGCCGGGCTGCTGACCTGCGAGGCCAACCGCTTTTACGCCTCCGGCTTTCACTCCTCCGGGACGGACGGTGTGGCCATCGTCACTCGAAACCGCAGCTATTATTTCACCGACAGCCGGTATACGGAAGCTGCTGCGCGCTATGTACAGGGTGCGGAGATCCGGCAAACGGACCGGGAACATCCCTACTCCGCCCTCATCAACGAGGTCATCGAGAAGGAACACATCACCCGCATGGGGTATGAGGATGAATATATGACGGCGGCGGATTTTCGCCGCTTTTCGGAGAAGCTCCACTGCGAGCTGGTCCCCGCCACGGAGCTTTTGTGGACGCTGCGGGCCGTCAAGGACCAGGCGGAGTTGGAGTGTATGATCCAGGCTCAGCGGATCGCGGAAAAAGCGCTGGCGGACATTCTCGGCGAGATCCGTCCCGGCGTTACGGAAAAGGAAATTGCCGCACTGCTGCTCTATAAAATGCTGCACTACGGCGCGGAGGACAAGTCCTTTGATCCCATCGTGGTCTCCGGCCCCAACGGCAGCCTGCCCCACGGTGTTCCCAGTGAGAAGCCCATTCAGGCCGGGGAGTTCGTCACCATGGACTTCGGCTGCAAATTCGGCGGCTATTGCTCGGATATGACCCGCACAGTGGCCGTTGGTCATGTGACGGAGGAGATGGAGACTGTTTACAACACGGTCCTCAAGGCCCAGCTGGCCGGAATCGCTGCGGCAAAGGCCGGCGTCACTGGCGCAGCGGTGGACGGCGCCGCCCGACAGGTCATCGCGGACGCCGGATACGGTCCCTATTTTGGCCACAGCTTTGGCCACAGCGTTGGCGTGGAGATCCATGAAAATCCCAATGCTACGCCGTCCAACAGCAAGCCGCTGCCTGCCGGCGCTGTCATCAGCGCGGAGCCGGGGATCTATCTGCCGGGGAAGCTGGGCGTTCGCATTGAGGATGTGATCGTCATCACAGAACAGGGCTGTCAGGACATTACGCTGGCACCCAAGGAGCTTCTGATCCTGTAAATGGTCCGGAACTATACAAAATGGGTTGTGAGACTGTGCTTTCGCATGGTCCATTTGGTGAAAGGCACTGTTGACAATTTCACGCCGGACTCTCATAATCATGAGAGAAACAGAATTTAGAAACGATCCGAAAGGAGCTGTGGAATGGACAAAGTTTACATTACCGGCCATCGCAACCCGGATACCGACTCCATCGTATCCGCCATGGCCTACGCCGCACTGAAAAACGCTCTGGGGCAGCGGCAGTACTGCGCCGCCCGCCTGGGCCAGATCAGCGACGAGACCAAAGCTGTTCTGGACAAATTCGGCGCACAGCCGCCGGAGGTGATCAACAACGTCCGGACGCAGGTCCGGGATTTGGCTTACGATACGCCGCCTACCCTGTCCCCCGGAGCGACCATCAGCCGGGCATGGCAGATGATGCAGGCGGATCGGATCTCTGTTCTGCCTGTGGCCAATGAGGACGGTACTCTCTACGGTATGCTCTCCGCCGGAGATGTAGCCAGCTATGACATGCTGGCTGTTCGCAATTCCGCAGTTAAAAATGTACCGGTCTATAACCTGCTCTCTGTGTTGGAGGGAAAGGTCCTCAACGAGGGCGGCCGGATCCGGGACGAGATTTCCGGCGAAGTCACCATTGCCCTGCCTGCCGGGCGGGAAAACCTACTGTTTTCCTCGCAGGACAGCATTGTGGTCTGCGGCGATCAGCCGGACATGATCAAGCGGGCGCTGGAACTGAGGGTCACCTGCGTCATCGTCTGTCAGGCGGAGGTCGGCCGGGAACTGCTGGAACTGGATACGGATACCTGCATCATTTCCACCCCCTATGACGCCTATCGGGCAGTTCATCTGATCTGCCATGCGCTGCCTATTGAGCGGATCTGCAAAAGCCACGATCTGGTCTTCTTCCATCTGGATGACTATATCGATGATGTTCGCAATACCGTGCTGGAAAGCCGATTCCGGGCTTATCCCATTCTGGATGAGAACGAGCGGGTGGTAGGTACCCTGTCCCGGTTCCATCTGCTGCGTCCCCGGCGCAAGCGGGTGATCCTGATGGACCACAACGAAAAGGCCCAGTCTGTACCTGGTCTGGATCAGGCAGATATCCTGGAGATCGTGGATCACCATCGTCTGGCGGATATTGAGACCAACAATCCCATTTACGTCCGGAATGAGCCGGTGGGCAGTTCCACGACCATCGTTGCGGAGATGTATCAGGAAAAGGGGTTGATGCCCACTGCTAAAATGGCGGGCCTTATGGCTGCTGCCATCGTGTCCGATACCGTCATGTTCAAGTCTCCCACCTGCACCCAGCGGGATATTGACATTGCCAACCGGATGTCCCGTATCGCCAATGTCTCTCTGGAAGAACTGGGACAGACCATTTTCTCTGCCGCCACCGGTGAGGATAAGAGCGCTGAGGCCATCATCCGCACCGACTACAAGGAATTTCACATCGGCGGCCACAATCTGGCAGTGAGTCAGATTACTTGCCTGGATTCTGACCGTCTTATGGCCCGGAAAGAGGAATTCCTCGCCACGATGGAGACTATCCGTAAGAAGAACGGTCTGGACATTGTGCTGCTGATGATCACAAACGTATTGGTAGAAGGTTCCTACCTGCTGTATTCCGGAGATACAGAGACCATCCGTCAGGCCTTCAACATCACCGGCGAGGAAAAGAACAGCGTGTTCCTGCCCAAGATCATGAGCCGGAAAAAGCAAATTATCCCGTCCCTCTCCGCCCTGTGGGGCTGAGAAACGCCGAATACAGACAAAACACCTCCGCGTGGATTTTCCACGCGGAGGTGTTTTTGCGCGCTGAGCTGCCGAAATAGCGAAAAATAGCAAAAAGGCCCCCGGCGTGTCTTGTAAGAC
>ERZ1504464.557-NODE-557-length-10094-cov-4.591692_pt1 | contig 10094 bp, 7 predicted proteins | sample MGYA00574785_ERZ1504464 | MGnify/ENA primary metagenome ERZ1504464 (study PRJEB39906, sample SAMEA3182090) | gut metagenome | biome: human; feature: gut; material: Stool; isolation source: human stools | place: Canada | collected 2013-03-12 ...
GCCCTGAATCATATCCACGGGGAAAAACTCGTGGAACCTGCCCGCCATGATTTCGCGGCAGGCCTGCGATATGGCTCCGAAAAGTTCGTCGGAGAGAAGCCCCATCGCGTGGTTGGCGATGGCGGCACCCAGTTTGACGATGGCCAGCCCCTCGATGAAACGCGGGTATTCGCACAGGCGAAATTTGCTGATGGCGAAATTCTCCAGTCCGCGCATGGTCTGCACGCCGTACAATACGTTGTCCGGCACTTCTACGCAACCGAGCAGGTCGCATTCGGTGCGTGTTTTCTTTGATTCGTTTTTCATATCCCTTACAATATAAAAATATTTCGACTTGTTTCTATTTCACATTAAAAGCTGAAAGCAGCAGAAAGTTAACAATTATTTCTCAAATAAAGAAGTATTTCGCATTTTCGTGCCAAAATCGACGGGAAGGACGGAGGAGAAGCAGGGCGGAGGTATGCCGTGCGGGCGCCGATTCCCCCGAAAAATAAACCGCACGGCCACAACCGCCAAATAAATTTGGCAGTCGGCGCAGCTTGTATTATCTTTGCCTCACAATAAATTCCCGCCCGGACAGGCAGCCCCGGCAGCGTGCAGGCAAAGTCTGCACCTGCGCCCGGCTCCGCAGCCCCCGTACGGGATTTGCACGATTCGAAAATCCGGAAAAATATGAAAGCAGCTATCATAGGTTACGGCAAGATGGGGCACGAGATCGAGAAGATACTCCTCGAACGCGGCCACAGCGTAGCGCTCGTGATCGACACGGACAATGCGGCCGACCTGAACGCCGCCAACCTCGCACAGGCAGACGTGGCGCTGGAATTCACCATGCCCACGACCGCCTACGGCAATATCCGCACCTGCATCGAGAACGCCACCCCCGTGGTGAGCGGCACGACGGGCTGGACGGATCGTCTGCCGGAGCTCCAGGAGCTGTGCCGCGAGAAGGGCGGGGCGCTGTTCTACGCCTCGAACTACTGCCTGGGCGTAAACCTGATGTTCCGCCTCAACCGCTATCTGGCGGAGATGATCGGCCGCGTGGGCGGCTACGGCGTACGCATCGCGGAGGTACACCACACCCAGAAGAAGGATGCGCCGAGCGGTACGGCCATCACGCTGGCCGAGGGCGTCATCGCCGGCCTGCCCGCCAAGACGGAGTGGGTGAACTATGCCCCGGGGATCGAACACGCCGCGAACCGCATCGGGAGCCCGGCCGAAGCGACGCCCCGCCAGGTGGTGATCGACTCCGTACGCGAGGGCATGGTACCGGGCATACACACCGTGACCTACGAGTCGGAGGACGATATTCTCGAGCTCAAACATACGATTAAGAACCGCCGCACGTTAGCAATGGGGGCCGTAATAGCCGCCGAGTTCCTTTGCGGCAAACAGGGCGTCTACTCGATGGACGACCTGCTGAAATAAGATAAGATTAGGACATGGGAAAGATCAAGGCATTCTTCCGTAACAAATGGGTCGGCTTCACTCTCGCCTCGCTGCTCTACACGCTGTGGTTCGTCGTATGGACGGGCAACCTCTGGCTGCTGCTGGGGCTGGTGGTGATCTTCGACCTCTACATTTCGAAGTTCTTCTACCGCTACGTGTGGTGCCACAACGTACGCCTCTGCCAGCGGAGCAAGACCTACAAGACCGTCTACGAATGGGTCAACGCCATCATCTTCGCCACGGTGGTGGCGTCGCTGGTGCACATCTTCATCTTCCAGATGTACGTCATCCCCACCTCGTCGATGGAAAAGTCGCTGCTGATCGGCGACTACCTCTACGTGAGCAAGGTGACCTACGGCCCGCAGATGCCCAACACGCCGCTGTCGTTCCCGTTCGTACACCACACGATGCCTTTCTCGCAGACGAAAAAATCGTTTTCCGAGGCGGTCAAGTGGCCCTACCACCGGCTCAAGGGATTGCGCAGGATCAAACGCAACGACGTGGTGGTCTTCAATTTCCCGGCGGGCGACACCGTACTGCTCGAAAACCAGGCCGTGACCTACTACGACGTGCTGCGCGGCTACGAAGAGTCGTTCGGCAAGGAGGAGGGACGCAAGCGCCTCGCGGAGAAGTACACCATCGTCAGCCGCCCGGTGGACAAGCGCGAGAATTACATCAAGCGCTGCGTCGCCATCGCGGGCGATTCGCTCGAAGTGCGCGACGGGCAGGTGTGGGTCAACGGATCGCCGCAGGAGCCGTTCCCCGGCATCCAGTACCAGTATGTCGTACAGGTCACTTCGCCCCTGACGCAATATGCCCTCGACAACCTCGGCATCACCGAATACACGGGCAACGGCTCGATGTACTACATGTTCCTCACGGACGAGGCGGCCGAAAAGGTCAGGGCGCTCGGCAACGTGCTCTCCGTGCGCCGTTATATCTACACGCCCAACACGGACGTGTTCCCGCAGTGGGCGGAACCGCGCTGGAGCCAGGACAACTACGGGCCGATCTGGATTCCGCAGAAGGGCGCCACGGTGCAGCTCACGGCCGAAAACCTGCCCCTGTACCGCCGCATCATCGAAACCTACGAAGGGCATGAGCTCGAAGAACGCGACGGGCGCATCTACATCGACGGCGCCGAGGCCGGCAGTTACACGTTCGGCATGGATTACTACTGGATGATGGGCGACAACCGCCACAACTCGGCCGACTCGCGCTTCTGGGGCTTCGTGCCCGAAGACCACATCGTCGGCAAGGCTTCGTTCGTATGGCTGTCGCTCGACGCGAACAAGTCGTTCCCGTCGAATATCCGCTGGGAGCGCCTCTTCAAGAAAGTACGCTAAAGGGTGGAAGCAGGGGACAGCTATCTGACGATCGCGGCACCCGCCGAGGCGGCATCGAGGGAGCGGAGCAGCAAATTCCTCGCCTATGCCTATCCCGTGCAGGACGAGGGGCAGATACGCGAAATACTCGACGCCCTGCGCAAGAGATACTACGACGCCACACACCATTGCTATGCGTGGAGGCTCGGGCCCGGGGGTGAGCATTTCCGCGCCAATGACGACGGGGAGCCTTCGGGGACGGCCGGACGGCCGATCCTCGGACAGTTGCTCGCGAACTCGCTGACGGACTGCCTGGTGGGGGGCGTCCGCTATTTCGGCGGCACGAAACTGGGCGTCCCGGGGCTGATCGCAGCCTACCGGGAGTCGGCGGCCGCGGCGATCGGGGCCGCCCGGATCGTGGAGCGCACCGTCGACCGCACCGTCCGCGTGGATTTCCCCTACATCGTCCTGAACAACATCATGCGCGTCGTGAAGGAGCAGCAGCCGAAAATCGTATCGCAGGAGTTCGACAACCTGTGCACGATGGTCTTCGCCATCCGCGAAAGCCGTGCGGCGGAACTGATTGAAAAACTGAAAAAAGCCGGGGGCTCCGTCCCCGAAGAGCAATAAATGGCACACGAAAAATCCATCTATATCAAAGGTGCGCGGGTGCACAACCTCAAGAATATCGAGGTGGAGATCCCGCACGAAAAGCTGGTCGTCGTCACGGGCCTGTCGGGCTCGGGAAAATCGACGCTGGCCTTCGACACGATCTTCGCCGAAGGACAGCGCCGCTATGTCGAGAGCCTCTCGGCCTATGCGCGCCAGTTCCTCGGGAAGATCAGCAAGCCCGACGTGGACATCATCACGGGCATCGCGCCGGCCATCGCCATCGAACAGAAGGTCAACACGCGCAATCCCCGTTCGACGGTGGGTACCACGACCGAAATATACGACTACCTGAAGCTGCTCTACGCCCGCATCGGGCACACCTTTTCGCCCGTGTCGGGGCAGGAGGTGCGCTGTTACAGCGTGGACGACGTGGCGGCCTACATCCAACAGCAGGGCGAGGGCGGCCGCGTCGTGATCGCGGCGCCGCTCACGCTGGGCAGGGGGCAGGGGATCATCGAGAAACTCACGCTGCTGCTCTCCGACGGCCTGATGCGCGTCTGGACGAAGGGCGAAACGCGGCTCATCGAGGATATCCTGCCCCAGGTCGACGAAAAGACCCGGGCGGAGGAGATCCTCGTGGTCATAGACCGGGCACGCATCGCCGCAGACGACGATACGCAGACCCGCATGCGGGACTCCGTAGCCCGGGCGTTCTCCTACGGCGAGGGGATCTGCACGGTCATCACCGACAAGGGCGCCACGGAGTTCTCGTCGCGCTTCGAGGCCGACGGCATCCAGTTCGAGCACCCCTCGGAACACCTTTTCAGCTTCAACAACCCGCTGGGGGCATGTCCCCGGTGCGAGGGGTACGGCAAGGTGATCGGCATCGACGAAGACCTGGTGATCCCCGACAAGAGCAAGACCATCTACGAGGACGCCGTGGCCTGCTGGCGCGGCGAGACGATGCGCAAGTGGAAGGAGCAGCTGGTGGAGAACGCCTACAAGTTCGATTTCCCGATCCACACGCCGTTCCATGAACTGACGCAGGAGCAGAAACGCATGTTGTGGCGCGGCAACGAATATTTCCACGGGCTGGACGACTTTTTCGCCTACATCGACTCGGAACGCCGCAAGATCCAGTTCCGCGTGATGAAAGCCCGCTATACGGGCAAGACCACCTGCCCCGAATGCGGCGGCAGCCGCCTGCGCAGGGAGGCGCTCTACGTGAAGGTGGGCGGCAAGACCGTCGCCGACCTGGTGGTGATGCCGGTCGACGAACTGATCGCGTTCTTCGCCGGGCTGGAACTGGACGGGCACGACACGAAGACCGCGGCGCGAATCCTCGTGGAAATCCGCAACCGCCTGCAATACCTGGCCGACGTGGGGCTGGGCTACCTGACGCTCGACCGCCTTTCGTCGACCCTATCGGGCGGCGAAAGCCAGCGCATCAACCTCTCGACGTCGCTGGGCAGCAACCTCACGGGGTCGCTCTACATCCTCGACGAGCCTTCGATCGGCCTGCACCCGCGCGACACGAACCGCCTGATCAAGGTCTTGCAGCAACTGCGCGACCTGGGCAACACGGTGATCGTCGTGGAGCACGAGGAGGAGGTGATCCGCGCCGCCGACTACATCGTCGACATCGGCCCCAAGGCGGGCTACAACGGCGGCGAGGTGGTCTTCAGCGGCACGCTGCCCCAACTGCTCAAAAGCAGGAAGAGCCTCACGGCTGACTACCTGACCGGGCGCCGCGCGATAGCGCCCCCCGCCACCGAACGCGGCTGGAGCAACTCGATCCTCATCCAGGGGGCGCGTGAGAACAACCTGCGCAACATCGACGTGCGGATTCCGCTGGGCGTCATGACCTGCATCACGGGCGTGAGCGGCAGCGGCAAGTCGTCGCTGGCCAAGGGCATCCTTTACCCGGCGCTGCGGCGCCTGCTCTTCGACACGGGCGTCAAGCCTGGCGACTTCGACGGCATCGGCGGCGACGTGCAGCTGCTCAGGTCGGTCGAGATGATCGACCAGAACCCGATCGGCAAGTCATCGCGGTCGAACCCCGTGACCTATATCAAGGCCTATGACGAGATCCGCAAGCTGTTCGCCGACCAGCCCTACGCCCAGCATACGGGACTGGGGGCGTCGTCCTTCTCGTTCAACATCGCGGGAGGCCGCTGCGAAGAGTGCCAGGGCGAGGGGGTCATCAAGGTCTCGATGCAGTTCATGGCCGACGTCGAACTGGTATGCGAGGCCTGCGGCGGCAAGCGTTTCCGCGACGAGATACTCGAAGTGAAATACCGCGGCAAGTCGATCTACGACGTGCTGGAAATGACCGTCGACGACGCCATCGCGTTTTTCGGCGAGGACAAAAAAGACCCGACCTGCAAACGCATCGTCGAACGGCTCAAACCATTGCAGGACGTGGGGCTGGGTTACATCAAGCTCGGGCAGTCGTCGTCGACCCTTTCGGGCGGCGAGAGCCAGCGCGTGAAGCTGGCATCGTTCCTGACCAAGGACAGCGCCCAGGGCGGCGTGATGTTCATCTTCGACGAGCCGACGACGGGGCTGCATTTCCACGACATCAACAAGCTGCTGGCGGCATTCAACGCCCTGATCGAACGGGGGCATACGATCGTCATCGTGGAGCACAACATGGACGTCATCAAATGCGCCGACTGGGTCGTCGACCTCGGGCCCGAGGCCGGCACGGGCGGCGGCAGGGTCGTATTCGAGGGCACGCCCCGCAACCTGGAGCAATGCCCGGCGAGTTACACGGGAAAATACCTCCGCCTGCGTACGAAATTATAACGAACACCGCCCCTGTAAAGGCGGAATTTCCCCGACAAGCAACAACAATGGAATTCTTCACATACCGACTCCCCAACGGCATCAGGGGCATCCACCGCCAGGTGAAAAGCAACGTGGCGCACTGTGCGCTGGTCATCAACGCCGGCAGCCGCGACGAGCATCCCGACCAGTACGGGCTAGCGCATCTGACCGAACATGCGTTTTTCAAAGGCACGCAGCGCCGCCGGGCCTGGCAGGTCAACTGCCGGCTGGAAAACCTCGGCGGGGAACTCAACGCCTTCACCACCAAGGAGGACACGACCATACACGCCACAACGCTGCGCGGCGACTTCCCCAGGGCGGCCGAACTGATCGCCGACGTAGCCTTCCGCTCGACCTTCCCCGAGCGGGAACTGGAACGCGAAAAGGAGGTGATCGCGGACGAGATAAACACCTACAAGGATTCGCCTGCCGACCTGATCTACGATACGTTCGAGGACATGCTCTTCGCAGGGTCGGAGCTGGGGCACAACATCCTGGGGCGCAAGAATGCGCTCGCACGCTACGACGGGGAGGCGATACGCGCCTTCACGGGCCGCACGCACACCACCGACCAGATGGTATTCTCGTCGATCGGGAACTTCTCGGCCAAAACCGCCGAAGCCGTCGCGGCACGTTATTTCGCCGGGCAGGCGGCTTCGGCACGCGGTTTCGGCAGGGTAGCCCCGGCACCCTGCGCGGCCTTCGAAAAGACGGTCGTGAAGCACACGCACCAGACGCACTGCATCATCGGCAACCGCGCCTACGGCATCGGCGAGGAAAAGCGGCTGCCGCTGGCACTGCTGATTAACATCCTCGGCGGCCCGTGCGCCAACTCGCTGCTCAACGTCGTGGTGCGCGAGAAGAACGGGCTGTCGTACAACATCGAAGCCAGCTACACGCCGTACAGCGACTCGGGCATCGTGGCGATCTACTTCAGCTCCGAAAACGGCAATACGGCGCAGTGCATCGACCTGATCGAAGGGGAACTGCACAGGCTGCGCACGACGCCGCTCACCGCACGCCAGCTGTCGATGGCGAAAAAACAGTTCATCGCACAGCTGGCCATATCGAGCGAGAGCAACGAAGGGTACATGCTGGGGGCCGGAAAAAGTTTCCTGACGCACGACGACGTGGATACCATGGAACAGGTCTACGCCAAAGTGCGCGCACTGACCGCCGCACAGCTCACCGAGGTCGCCGAAGAGGTTTTCTCCGGCATGTCGAGACTCATCTATAAATAGAGATATGGAAAAGGAGATCGTATTCGTCCTGCTCGACGATTTCGCAGACTGGGAGGCGGCATTCCTCGCCCCGGCGCTGCGGGCGGGCACGATGCCGGGACGCCCGGCATCCTACGGCGTGAAATACATGACACCCGACGGCCGTCCCGTCCGGTCGATCGGCGGGTTGCGGGCCGCGGCCGACTGCGACGCCTCGGCGCTGCCCGAAGCGTGCGCAGGGCTGATCCTCGTCGGGGGTATGCAGTGGCAGTCGGAGGCGGCGCAACGGATCGTGCCGCTCGTGGGCGAGGCGCTGGCACGCGGGATCGTCGTCGGCGCCATCTGCAATGCCGTGTCGTTCATGGCCGCACACGGCTTCCTGAACGGTGTCCGGCACACGGGCAACACCCTCGGAATGCTGCAAAAGTGGGGCGGGGCGAACTACACGGGCGAGGAGCTCTACGAGGAGCGCCAGGCCGTGCGCGACGGCAACGTCGTAACGGCCAACGGCACCGGACAACTGGAATTCACCCGCGAGTGCCTGCTCGCCCTCTCGGCCGACACCCCCGAGGCCATCGAAGCGTCGTACAAGTTCAACAAGGAGGGATTTTGCGGCAGATAATGGACGCGCTCGAACAATACATCCACGACCACACCTCGCCCGAAGAGGAGTTGCTGCACGAGCTCGACCGTGCGACCAACCTGCGGGTCGTACAGCCCCGCATGTTGTCGGGCCATATACAGGGGCGCCTGCTGGAGATGCTCGTGCGGATGCTCCGGCCGCAGCGCATCCTCGAGATCGGCACCTTCACGGGGTATTCGGCGCTCTCGATGGCCGCAGGGCTCGAAGAGGGCGGGGAACTGCACACCATCGAGGTGGAGGACGAGCTGGAAGAACTGGCGCAATCCTTTTTCGACCGCAGCCCGCACGGCGCGAAGATCCGGCTGCACATCGGTTCGGCACTCGACATCGCCCCGGCGCTGGGCATGGAATTCGACCTGGTATTCATCGACGGGGATAAACGCGAGTATCCGGACTACTACCGGATGCTGATGGGGGACGGCGGCACCGCCCCCCTGGTTCACAGCGGCTCGGTGCTGGTCGCGGACAACATCCTCTGGTCGGGCAAAGTCGTGCAGCCCATAGCCCGCAGCGACCGCCACACGCAGGCCGTGGTGGAGTTCAACCGCATGGTCTCCGAAGACCCGCGGGTCGAAAACGTGATCATCCCCCTGCGCGACGGGCTGAACCTGATACGGGTAAAATAAGCCGGGAAATAGCAGGGAGCGGGATTTTTTCGTACCTTTCGGGAAAAATCAGCAACGATGGAACTGAGCGAATTGCAGCAACGGGTAGACGCATGGATCAGGCAGTACGGCGTGCGCTACTTCAGCGAGTTGACGAACATGGCCGTGCTCACCGAAGAGGTGGGGGAGCTGGCACGCATCATGGCACGCAAATATGGCGACCAGTCGTTCAAGGAGGGGGAGAAGTGCGACCTCGCCGACGAAATGGCCGATGTACTATGGGTACTGGTATGCCTTGCGAACCAGACGGGTGTAGACCTCACGGCGGCAGTGGAGGCGAATTTCGCCAAGAAAACCTCGCGCGACAAAGAGCGGCACCTGCACAATCCGAAGCTCTGACCCCGAAAAACCGCCTGTCCCAGGAGTCATTCCGAAACCACGGCCGCACCGCGGCACAAAACACCCCGCGCAAGGCCAAGGGCTCCGTACGGGGTGTCCGCTTATGGTAAATCGGTAAACCGGCCGTTGTCAGCCGTGCGTTGGCTGGCGTCGGTCTGGGGTGGCGATCCGGAATAACGGAGGACGGAAAGCGGTCTGCCGGCGGTCTGAGGCGGCGATCCGGCATAACGGATGCCGGGCGGCTGGTGTCCGTCTGACGCGGCGATCCGGGGTGCCGGATACCGAACACCGGCCAACTGCCAACTGCCAACCGGCGGCGGTGGGGTGTCCAACTACCGGGAAACGTGGGGTTCGGCTTCGGAAATCTTCAGCGGAACGGCCCGCATGACCACCTGGCGCTGGGCATCGGAAAGCTCCCCGTAAGGCTTCCCGAACTGCCGCTGCGCCAAGTGGGTACGGATATCGTCGAATGCCTGCGCAATGCGATTCTGAACATCGAGATAACTGTCGAACGGGGTGTCGCTCGCCGTCTGCAACGATACGATCCCCTGGCTCACGGGGTATTCCATCTTTCCGCCGCCCGGTAGGTCGAATTCCGTCACCACCTTCTCGGCCAGCCCGGGGTCGTCGGACACATTGCGTACAAACGCCCCAACGCGCGACGTGAGCTCACGGGGGTCGATGAGCTCCAATGCGTCAGCCGTCCCGACCATCATCTTCCCGTTCCCGTTTAGCAGCACCAGAAAAACATTGCGCTCCCTGACCCGGATCTCAGACCGTACCGTAGAGCTATCTTCCCCCGCGGCACTGCCGGGCACGACCGCCAGCACGTCGGCAACCACATTTACGCCCGGGGAAGAGGCGGAGCGGGGCGGCAGCATACGCATAACCATGCGTTCATCGGTTCCGTTATACATGACCCGCAGGATATTGGCAGCACGCAAAGCTTGTTTTATGTCGGTCACAACGCCCATCTTCGCCTCTTTCCCTGCTATAATCCAGGCACCGACAT